>WBZP01001060.1_pt1 | contig 35136 bp, 27 predicted proteins | sample 5204301 | NCBI WGS metagenome assembly WBZP01 (sample SAMN12412401, study PRJNA552823) | activated sludge metagenome | isolation source: activated sludge from nitrification reactor of wastewater treatment plant... | place: USA: Pennsylvania | collected 2017 | reverse complement strand
ATTCCCTCGATGGGAAAACGCGAAAAATCGAGATAGCGGTCATGCCGCCCATACGGCAGAAAGGACAAATCGCCGCCCTTCGATACCTGATAGGCAAGCGGGGCCTGCTCTCGCACAAAATCGCTTAACTTCGGGAAGCTGACGTGACCTTCGGCATCGGTGACGGCGGTCTGAATCGCCACACCGTTTTTGCCAATCACCTCGACATCGGCCCCCTTGACCGGCTCGCCGGTTTTGAGCGACTGCACAAACACATCGTGCGAGTGATCCACGTTGTCTTTGACCAGTACGCCCAGGTCGGTCAACAAAATCAGTCGCTGATCGCTCTGTCCGGTCGTTTCTTTTTTGTGCGGATCCCAGCTCTCAACCTTCAGGAAGAACAGGCCGAGTCGGCTCTGCCCCTTTTGGTCGAAGTACTTACCCAGGTTCACCGCCGCATACTGCGCCTTGCCATGACCAAGGTTGGGCATGTCGATGACGTCGGAAAACCGCTCGGTGATGTTCTCTGGAGTGAAGCGATAGTTGGAAAAGTCCGGGTTCTGGAACGACCCCGTATTCTGCGAAATCAGGTGCTGGAGTTGGTTTGGGAGGACGCGGCCAATCTCGACGCGAACCGACTCCACATCGCGCCCAAATAACGGCACTTTGCGCTCGCCGGACATCGCGAGTAGAGAGCCGGTCTGCATCACGCGGAGTTCCTTGGGGAACTCCGGCACCATCAGCATGTGTTCGGACGGACGCCCGAGGACGTAACCGCCCGCCGAGCGCATCCCATTTTTGACCTTGATATACAGAACCTCTCCCACCTCGGCCACGTAACGGAAGGAGTGCGTTTCGGAATACTCCTTTTCGTTCGGAATCTGCTCGACCTTGACGGGCCGGGCATGAGCCAGCACGTCGGGGCCGATCTCGTTAAGGCTAAATCCGTACTGTTCCTTCGATGGGCTCTTGTCGTTCGGAGGCCGCTTGGGAAGCACCACCACGCTGAGCGCATTTTTGATCTCAGCCTCGGTCACTCCGGTGTTCGTTGCGAGCACGAGAACCTGCTCCGGCTCCATCTGCGCGTTGTTGACGAGCTGGAGACTCGCCTCGCTGACCCGTAGAAAGTCATAGAGCCCGGGAATCGTCACCGACGTGCCGATCGGTTCTTTGGTCGGCTTACCACCCCGCGCCGCTTTCACTCCCTTTTGCACCCGGACCATCATCATCGAGTCGTGGTCGGGAATCCGCACCGGATCGGAGTGGACATACGCCGTCGCTGCAAACTTGTCGTAGGTCACCTGGAAACGGTACGGAGTGACCGTCTGTGCCCCGTCCTTTTTGGTCACCAGCTCGACTTCGAGACGCTTTTCAAAATCAGCCTTGTCGATCGGGTGAGTAAACGCCAGCGTCGCCACTACCTTCTTCTGCGTCGGATCTTGCGGATCTTGATAGAACTCTTGCTGCGTAAATCGTCCGGTGAGCGGGGCGCTCTCAAAGCTCAACCCGTAGTCGGTCAGCCGCACATCATCGGCGAGCAGACCGCGCTTCATCAGCTTGACCGAAAAACTCTCACCAACGGGCCAGTCCTCTTTGGGGACAAAAGTAAGGACGCGATCGGAGTCCCAGCGCCAGCTACCTTGCAGCGGCGGAGCCAGCTCCACACCGAACGTCACGGGCTTCTTCACCCGTTCAATCGGTGCCGCCGAACCACCAAACAGCACCCGCAGCGTGTCCGGTTTGGCGTTGTCCTCCAGCTTGGTCGCTTCGGGAGGATCGATGCGAACCGACATCTCGATCGGCTTCGGCTGCTTTTCCAGCCAGCGATTCCCAAAGTAGACCCCGCCGCCGAGCGCAATCAAGGCAACGAACAAGACCGCCGAAGCCGACTTATGCGCACCGAGCCAACGACCGCCCCGCGAAAGACCCCCGAAGATCGCTGCGAGCCAAGGTGGTGGCTGCCAACTGACCTGCCCGAACACACCGCGCCCGATTCGACGCAAAACGCCGGGTGGTTCGATCTCGGACGAACCAGCCGGTAGCGAGGTGGACGCTGGCTCCGCCGCGCCAGACTCGGTCTTGGAAGCAGTTTCCGAGGCAGACGTTGCACTGGCGGGATTCTCTGAGGCAGACTTGTCAGTCGGTTCCGTACTCACGGTGTCTCCTTCGACAAGCCATCAGCATAAACAAACATGCTAGGCGAGGTCGAGCGATGCGCGGTGGGCGGCGATAAACCTTAGGGCGAAGTCGTTGACCAAGGGCCGCAGCTCGCCTTGAGCTTAGGAAGAAGGCTATGCAGCAGGCTGTCACGTGGTTCTGCCGCCAGTCGCAACAGATCCGCCAGCCCTTGGCGGTCGTCCTTGGCCAGCGCAGTGGTCTGACGCTGACAGATCTTCAGGACCGCCTCCGCCGCGCCTCGTCGAAGCCCGTCCGGAGCCTCGCGATCCAGCCGAGCCAGTAGCAGGCCCAGATCACGGCCATCGCCATGCTCTCCGATTGCACGCATACACTGGACCGCCGCCACCAAGCTGCGGTCTGCTGCCCGAGGATCATCGATCAAGTCGCCCAGTCCTTCCCCGATTGCCTGATGCGCTTTCGCAGCCGTCGTCGCCGAGCCAAGCCCGTGCCGCGCCACCAGCAAGCAGGCTTGTCCACGCACCGCAGGGGCCGCCTTGCCATCGGTCAGCAGTGCTTGATAGCGACTTAGCCCGCGAGCGCCCAGACAGCGTGACAGGCCTTGCAGCGACAGCCCAGCGACCCCGTCATCCGCATCAGCCAGTGCTCGTTCCAAGGTTGTCACCACCACATCGGGCGGCGCTGTACCCGATTGGCACACACTGGCGACTACCTCTGCGGCTGCCCGTCTGACCATCGGCCACAGATCGGCCGTGACCAGCGGTGTCACAAGCGGTGTCAGCGATTCCTCTCGTCGACCGACCAATCCGGAGAGCAGCATCACTCGCACGCCCGCATCCGCATCGGCAAGGGCACGTTTGGACCGCTCGATGTCCAGCGGCCGCGTCTTCGCCAAGACTCGCGCCGCCATTTGGCGAAGCTCTGGCGGCTGATCGTCGCGCAGCACTTCATCGAGGAGAGCAGGAGCTATCGCCAAATCCAGCCGCCCAAGTGCCTTCAGAAGTCGGTAGCGCACCCCAAACCGGCTCTCTTCCTCGGTGACCGTCGAGCTACTTCGCCACAGTGCCGCCACCTGCTCCCCTACCAAGCGTCGCCCCTCGTCTCCGGGACAGCCCAACACCGACTCCGTCAGCGCGTCGACGAGCACCATCTGCCACGCGGGATGCTGCTGCGAGGTCTCGATCGCGCCCGTCACGGTCGACCAACGTGAATCACTCGGCCCCAGACAGTGGAGCTTGCGAGCGAGTGTGTCGACCAGCGGAGCACGTAGCCCAGGTTGAGCCGCCACGCGCTGGCCTATCGTCAACAACTGCGGAAGCGTGCCCTCGGTCCCGATCCACGTCAGCGCCTGCCCGCGCAGCGGCCACGACCGTCGAGCATCCAGCACCAGTCCCTCCACCGAGGTCGCGACGGCAATGGCTTGGTTCGGTTGCTTCGACAAAACCGTCGCCGCCGCGAATAGCGCCGGTCGTTCTTCGATCTCTGCGACTGAAATCGCCCCGATCAGGGTGTCCAGCAACATCGTTTGCATCGCTGCCGTAAGCCCTACCGCCCTTGCACAGAGCTTGCCGAGCAGCGCCTGATAGCGCCGTTTGGTACTCCCTCGACTCGACGGCATCGCGGTTGTAAGGGATTTCACCAACTGGTCGGCCCGTCGGGGATCGCCGCTGTCAATCTGCGCGGCCAACGTCCGCTCTGCCGCCTCGGCGCTCCTCATGTCCGTCGACCCAAGCTGCCCAAGCAGCACGGCCAGCGCATCACCACCGTCGAGATCACTAAAGAGACTGACATCGCCCAAGGCACTCCATTGGCCGTCACGCGTGCCGGGATGTTCGATGGTCAACGAGACACAGCTCGTCGGCACCGGCTTCGGCAGCATCACCCACAGCGGACGACTTCCCCCCAACAGGGAGACTCGCCAGCTTTCTTGGGCCGAAGTCGTCAGAATCATCTGAGTGGGCAAAACGCCGGAAGCAACCGTCGCTGGAGTGATCCGCAATGCCGTCAGCGATCGTCCCGCCAGCTCGGCTTTCCAGGTGAAAAACGTCCCTCGCGCATCATGAGCTCCACGCCACGCCGTCTGCGCCTGACCATCCTCGAGTTCACGAGGTGGCGTCAGCAAGTCCGCCCGATTGATCCCAACCTGCCGACTGACCGCCGCCAACCGAAAGATCGGAAACGGTGTGATCGATGCCCCGTTCGGCGTCGTTAGAAGCTGGCTCGGTTCGTGGATCGTGCTCGGAAGCGGTGCCATCGCCTCCACTTTGGGAAGAACTCGCTCGGGATCAGGCAGCCACCGACCGTCTGCAGCGTACTGCTCGACAAATAGCCGCCGCTCACCATCGCAACGCTCGATGGATGGTGCGGTTTGATAACGCAACAGCACACCATCCACCACTTCGATGCCGAGCGAATACTCGCCGTCGCTGCCCACCGGACCCACGGGCCCGTTGTACGCCGCAACCAGCTTGCCGTCACGGACCGTCGCCCATAACGCCACTCGCTGACCCGGTGCCCGCTGTCCCATCGCAACCGCAAACCGCTGTCCATGTCGGGTCTGCTGCTGAACTAGCTTGCCCTCGCTGATTCGCTTGTAGCGTTCCCCAAGCTCCATCCGCAGTAGCTGCGGTGGCTCAGCCTGCCCAGACCGCTGGACTGCGAGCTGCCCGGACTCATCGAGCGTCACGGTATCTGTACGACCATCACCGTCCAGATCGATGCTGAGCGAGGGCGGTGCGGCGGCACGCGCTGAAGCCAACCAATGCTGGTCCCATGAAGCAAATGGCCCGACCAAAACAGCCACCAGTCCGAACCCAAGATGACCCCAACGCGCACGATGGAACCGGAACATGGCTGCTTTGCTAGAGATGCTAACTTCTCGATTGAATCCGAGTGAGCACATGGGTCACAGTAATACAAAGCAGTTGACCAGGGTGGCAAGGTTTGCTACTCACTCCGGCTTGCTGTATCAAAGCTGCCCGTCCGATATTTGGAGGCATTTTCCGTGACTTGCACCCTGCTTGGCGTTGCGACCGCACTACACAGCGACCCGTCTAGCCTGCTGGCTCAAGCGGCGTCGGGCGGTGGTGGCCTGATGGCCATGAGCAACCTGCTCCTCCCCGTTTTCCTCATCGGGATCTTCTACTTCATCCTGATTCGGCCTCAGCAAAAGCGGCAGCGCGAACTCGAGGACTGGCGCAAGCAGATCAAACCCCGAGACGAGATCATCACGTCGGGCGGTCTGTGGGCGCGAGTCTCGGCTGCCCCTGAAAACAGTCGCTACATCACCATCGAGTTGCAGGACAAAGTTCGTGTAAAAGTCCTGCGTGAGCACATCATCAGCAAGGCTCCTCCAGCGGACTCATCAACGCCCGCTGCCGAAGAAGCCAAGTAGACACCGATGGTCCTTTGGTCTGCACTGTCCTGCCGAGGGCGGTCACTCGCAGCCCTCTAGTTAGCCTGGGAGCAACACACGCATGGAGCGGTCCTTTTACTACCGCGTAGCTAGCTACTCGCTCATCACCATCCTGTCGGTGATGGTACTCATTCCGTCCCTGGCCGATTGGTCCAACAAGACCGATCGCCTGCCGGATTGGTACAAAAAGGCGTTCTCTCGCAAGATCTCGCTTGGTCTGGACTTGCAAGGCGGTCTCCACCTCGTCTACGAAGTGCAAGTCGACAAGGCGGTGTCCGACAAAGCAGACCGTCTCGCGGCACAGATTGAGGAGAAGCTGGCCCGAGACAAGAAGGTCAAGGGCGCACGGGTGATCCGCGAAGGCGACGGCGCAGAGGCGCGTCTGCGGGTCAACTTCCCGAACAAGAGCGACTCCAAGAAGCTCGACGGTAACTTCGAGCGCGAGTTCGCCAAGTATTTGACCCGAGATACCCAGAACGAGCAGACCGGTGAGACGGTGTACAAGATGGACGCCGACTACATCGACGAGCTGCGCTCCTACGCGGTAAGTCAGGGTGTCGAGACGATCAAGAATCGTGTCGACAAGCTGGGCGTCTCCGAGCCGGTGGTACAGCGCAAACAGAACGACATCATCGTCGAACTGGCGGGTCTGTCCCAGGCCGACTTCGAGCGCGTCAAAAGCCTGATTGGCAAGACGGCACAGCTCGAGTTCAAGATGGCCGATGACGGCTCTGAGTACATGCAGAAGCTGTCGGCCCATGCCGAGAGCAAGAAGTCGCAGTATGTGGGTCTCGATGTCGGATTCGATGCCTGGCAGCAGAAAGACAACAGCCAGCAGCACACCGACGTCTATCTCAAGGCCAAAGACAAGCTGGTCCTCGAACGGTTCCTCAAAGAGCTGCCGCCGGAACTGGCGATTCCTTCGGATCATCAAATCCTATTCGAACAGACCTCGCGACGCAACGACGACGGCGAGGAGACGCAGGATAAGATGTGGCGGTCGTACTATCTGCACCGCCGCGCCGAGCTGACTGGTGAGTATCTGACCGATGCCGAAGTGCAGTGGGATCCCAACACCGGTCGCCCTGAAGTCGGCATCACCTTCGACAGCGAGGGCGCTGGCCTGTTTGAAAAGGTCAGCGGAAACAACATCGGTCGCCGCATGGCCATCATCCTCGATGAGAAGGTCAGCTCGGCTCCCACGATTGAAGGACGCATCGGCGGTGGTCGCGCTCGCATCACCCTCGGTGGTTTTTCCGATCCGTATCAGCTTCAGCAGGAAGCCAAAGACCTCGTCGCGGTGCTTCGAACGGGTGCCCTACCGGCACCGCTGCGCAAGTCCTTCGAAACGCAGGTTGGCGCGACGCTTGGACCGGAAGCCGTGTCGAAGGCACGCACGTCGATGGTCATCGGCACGCTGGCAGTCGTCATCTTCATGCTGATCTACTACCGTGCCGCTGGCATCATCGCCGACGTTGCCATGGTCTTTAACGTCATCTATCTGCTATCGATCATGGCGCTGATCCAAGCGACCCTGACGCTGCCAGGTATCGCTGCCGTCGTGCTGACCATCGGTATGGCAGTCGATGCAAACATCATCTTCTACGAACGCATTCGTGAAGAGCTGCGGGCTGGCAAGACCCCGCGTCAAGCCGTCGAGAACGGCTTCGGGCGAGCTTTCTGGACCGTTTTCGACGCCCACGTAACCAACCTCGTCGCCGGTATCGTACTTTACTCCTACGGAACGGGACCGATTCGCGGCTTCGCGGTTTCGCTGATGGCCGGTATCGTCTGCAACCTGTTTACGTCGGTGTGGCTGTCGCGAGTGATGTTTGACTTTATGGTCGGGCGCAACAAGAAGCGCGCCACCCTGAGCATCTGAGGCGCCCCATGTCACAGCACTTCTTCGAGCTAATCCGCCCAGACCACAACTTCGACTTCGTCGGAAAGACGAAGCCACTTTTGATCTCTTCGGCGATCCTGATCGTGTTTTCGCTGCTGATGCTGCCGATCAACATGATCCTGCCCGGCCGAGGTCATGCGCTGAACTTCGCGATCGACTTCCGGGGCGGCACCGAGATGCGGGTCGACTTCAGCAAGGATGTCAATCCGAGCATCATCCGCGATGCAATGGAAGCAGGCGGCTACCGAGACAGCGAGGTAGTCACGCTCCCCGAGTTCAAGAACGCGTTCCTGGTTCGCTTCCCCGCCGTCTCGGCTCTGACGCCAGAGCAGGCCAAGCGAGCGGAGTCGGTTCTGCGGGAAAAACTGGGCCAAGAGTCGCTGCGCAAGTTCGAGTTCAGCGATGGAGGAGACAAGGCCTATGTGCGGCTGAACAAAGCAGTCGAACCGGCGCAAATCCAAGAGATCCTGCGCGCCGCTGATATCACCACGACTCAAGTTCAGCGCTTCGGTCGCCCAGAAGACAACACCTACGAAGTGGTGCTGGTCGGTCTCGCTCAAGAGATTCGCAAGGCTCTCGACGGTAAGCTCGGTGAAGGCTCTGTGGCTGCGATTCCATCGATGGGCTCGGTCAGTGCCAAAGCCGGTAAGGAGCTTCGCGACAACGGCATCATCTCGCTGCTCGCTGCCATCGGCTTCATCATGCTCTACATCTTGGTTCGCTTCGACTTCCGATACGGACCGGGCACCGTCATCGCGCTGCTTCATGACGCCGTCTTTGTTCTGGGTGCGTTCGCGGTGACCTACAAAGAGTTCTCGCTGACGACGATCGCGGCGATCTTGACGGTCATTGGTTACTCGATGAACGACACCATCGTCGTCTTCGACCGCATCCGAGAAAACGCGAGCAAGATGCGCGACAAGAAGTTCTCGCAGATCGTCAATCTCTCGGTGAATGAAACGCTGTCGCGTACGATCTTGACTTCGGCAACGGTGTTCTTCGTCACCTTGGCGATGAACATCTGGGGCACGGGCGTCATCCGTGACTTCGCCTTTGCCATGAACGTCGGCGTCATCATCGGTACGTTCTCATCGGTGTTCATTGCCAGTCCGATCCTGATCTGGCTGAACGAAAAGTCGATGGCCGCACAGAAAAAGCCTCGCGGTCGGTCGAGCAGCTCCACGCCGGTCTAAATGTCCCCGCTGCCGAGCCTTGCTGATTTTCGTGCGCAAGGCCGCCTGGTCGAGCTTCGCGGTCACCGCATCTTTGTCAGCGAGTACGGCTCCGGCCCCCCGATCCTGTTTCTCCACGGCTTTCCCACTTCAAGCTTCGATTACGCGCCGCTCGTGCCGCTATTGGCCCCAGCGCGGCGGCTGATCCTGTTCGATTTCCTCGGCTACGGCTATTCCGATAAGCCTCAGAACCACAACTACTCTCTGTTCGAGCAGGCCGACATCGCGGTTTCGGTGGCACAGCACTGCGGACTCGGGCCTCTGACGTTGGTTGCGCACGACATGGGTAGTTCGGTGGCGCTTGAGCTGTTGCGACGCCCAGAGCTACCGATTGAAAAGCTGGTCCTGCTGAATGGCAGCGTACTTTTGCTTCACTATCGACCTCTGATGACCCAACGACTGCTGCTGCATCCGCAGATCGGCCCACTTCTCACACGGCTAGGGCTGATCAATCGGTGGGTGTTCGGACAGCAGTTTGCGAAGCTGTTTCCGGTCCGCCCCTCCGACGAAGAACTGGATCTGTTTTGGGATCTGATTCGGCACAATGGCGGTCATCGGAACTACCACCTGCTCATCCGCTATTTGCTGGAACGAAAGCAGCACGAGCTCACGTGGCTCGATGCGCTGGCCGCTAGCAAGGTGCCGCTGACGGTGATCTGGGGACAGCGCGATCCGGTGTCGGTACCAGCCATTGCCAAAGACGTGCTGCAGCGGCGACCAGATGCGAAGTATGTACCGCTGCACGAAGTCGGCCACTACCCGCAGTGGGAAGATCCGCAGACCGTGGCCCGGGTCATTCTCGGTGCGTAAGCGATGAACGACACCTCACGAGACCGCTGTCGCTACAGCCAGCGCGAGGTCACTGCTTCGAGAATCTTCGCCGCCGCCCCACCATCGGCCAGTCTCGCCGTCAGCGCCTTTGCCGCCAGACGCATCCGCTGATTTTCCGCAGTCTCCAGGCTCGCCAGACCGCGCCGCACCACATCGTCCTCGCGATTGCCGAGCAGCGTCGCACAGCCGCCGTCGACCAGATACGACCACTCGGTTTCATTGCGCAGGATCAGCACCGGTGTCCCCAGCGCATACGACTCTTCTTGAAGCCCGCCTGAATCGGTACAAAGAGCCAGCGAATCCGAGAGCAGCGCCAGCATATCGAGATACCCCACCGGCGGCAGCAGCCCGATCCGGGGTGACAGCGGCAGCTTTAGCTCATCGAGTAGCCGTCGGGTACGTGGATGCACCGGCCATAACAGCGGATACCGCTCAGCCAGGCGAGACAGCCCCCGCAAAAGACCTGGCAGGACTTCGGGCGTGGTGTTTTCGGCTCGATGCAAGGTACACGTCAGATACGGCTGGTCCGCGCTACAGCCCAGCTTCGAGAGCGACTCGCCGACAATCGTACGACCCTGCGCACGCGGGGCAAATGCCCGCGCCGCATCAATCGCCGTCGAACCGACCACGGTGATATCGCCCTCGGCAATGCCTTCCGAGCGAAGTTGCTGAAACGCAGCCTGGTTCGGTGCCAGTAGCTGCGCCGAGCAGTGGTCGACGAGCACCCGGTTGATTTCCTCGGGCATCGTGCGCACAAACGACCGGCAGCCGGCCTCGATGTGAACCACCGGCACCGCCAGCTTCGCCGCCGCTAGCGCTGCCCCGAGCGTGCTATTGGTATCGCCGAACACCAGCACCAGGCCGATACCGTGTTCGAGGATCGCCCTTTCGACGCCGATCAGGATGGCGGCCGTCTGAACCGCATGACTCCCAGAGCCGACCGCGAGCTGAACATCGACGCTGCGCAGTCCCAGCTCGGTAAAAAACACCGCATCCATATCAAACGAATAGTGCTGGCCGGTATGCAGCAGCACCTGACGGAGCCCCATTTGACCATCGAGCAGCGGAATCAGCGGTGCCAGTTTGATGATCTCGGGACGGGTGCCGAGCACAGTGCAGACAGTCAACTTCGCCATCGCTACAGCCCCAATCGATCCAGGTGTCGAAACAGCGCACGCGGCAGCAGCCGGGCCTGAAAGCGCAGGTGATCGCGAAGAATCCGCGCCACCCTGGCCTTCGATTGACCATATTTGCGAACGTGAAGCACCGTCGGAAACTCTGCCACTCGAAAGCCCGCCAGCAGTGCTTCGCTCAGGATCTCGGCCATCGCCAGATAGCCCGGCGATTCAAACGGCACCGCATCGAGTACATGCCGCCGGTACGCCCGAAACATCGCCGTGTAGGTGTGTAGGTGTGGATCGAGCATCACCCGATACACCAGCGACGCACCCTGCGACAGGATCAATCGATACGCTGGAACCCCATCGACGCCGCCTTCTGGGTGATAGGGCGACGCGGTGACGATATCCACGTCGGACGAAAGCAGCGCGGTCATCCCCAATATCTCGCCAAACTCATACGTTCCATCGGCATCCGTGGTCACGACCACATCACTGTGCGAGGCCGCAAAGCCCGTCCGCAGCGCTGCCCCCAGCCCACGATTTTTCTCGTGGACGAGAACATGAAACCTCGGATCGCTTGCGAAGCGCCGACGCAGCTCAGCCAGGGTATCGTCTGTCGAGCCATCGTCGACGAAGAAGACATCGACTTTGGCATAGCGATTCGCCAGCTTGTCGACCACCTCGGGCAAGCGCTGTGCAAGCTGGGGCAGGGCCTCGGCTTCGTTGAAACACGGAATGACGATCGCCAGCGTCTCAGACGAGGCGTGGGACGGAACGACAGGCGAGGATGGGTTCACGGCCTGCATTGTACCCAGTCCACCGGGCCTAGCCTATCTCGCGCTTTGAGTTGGCTCTGGTAGACGGCGCACCGCCTCCGCTGGAAACATACCGACCAAGTCGGAGTCGGGTAGCGCAGTCGCCAGGAGTTGTCGGTCGCCAGGCCGTTGCGGGTAGTCGAGCAGCGTCGCCACCACCTTTGGACTGAGTCCTCGACCCAGATCATCGACCACAAACACCGGGGCGGGATGCTGTGGATCAGCGAGCGCAATCGGCGACAGATGCAGCAGCCGCAGTGTGCTTTCCGATAGCTCCGCCGCAGAAAAATCACTCTCTCGCCCGGTCGGTCCGCGCATCCCAACCAACAGCGACGTTAGAAACAGATCCACAAAGCTGCCATCTCGCTCGGCAATCAGCTCGCCGTCGTTGGTTTGCACAAACCCATCGCTGTAACCAAGCAGCGCCTGCACCACATGTTTTTGCTCAGCCTCATTTTCAAAATACTCGGGACCGATCGGGGTTCGCCGCGCCGACACCCGGCTGACCGGTAGCCCGACACAACGAAGCAGCTCGCTCAGCCTATCGGCAACGTCAGGGTGTCGAGCACAGCGCGCCGCCAGTCCCGTCACCCGAGGCTCCGGCCGCACGAGCTGGAGCCGCTCGGCAAACCACCGGGCAATGGGTGCCACCGCCTGGCAGTCTCTCGCGAGCGCCTCGGACAAGAGCGGCTGATCGAGCGATAGCGTCAGCGCCTGCGATTCCAGCAGCCCTCGATCGCGCCCCGCCCCGTCACCCACCCTGACCTCGGTGAGCTGGAGAATCGGATTTTTGCGCTGCCTCACAAAAACCATCGACTCGGGCTCGCCTGCGACCTGCCTAGACAGCGACTCAGCGTCAATCTGCTCGGCCCGCAGCGTCAGCTCGTACCGGAACAGCACACCCTCGCACAAAATCGTCAGCGCGAAGGACGACGTGGGCTGCGGCGGTTCAAGAAGCCGACACGAAGCAAGCTGCGGGCGCTGACCAGGCCGATTGCCATGCAGCAGGATCTGTCGCAGATACGAGAGCGCCTTGAGCAGGTTCGACTTTCCGTGCCCACCGGCACCCAAAAGCAGCACCCGCTCGAGTACCTGAGTTCCATCGGGAAGCGGCTGCCCGGGGCCATGTAGATCCAGCTCCCACCTTGGGCCAAACGACAGGAAGTTCTCCACGGCAAAGCGAACCAGCATCAGGCCGAGGACTTTGGAGAACCCTCGCGGCGAGGTCAAGCACTTGTCGCACCCCGTGGGCTCTGTTACCGTCCGAACCAAGGAGTCAATCATGCGTAAACTGCTGTGGAGTGCGGCCCTCACGATGTGTGTCGCCACCCAAGCGTGCTCAACGGAGACGGCGGTGCTGTCCATCGACCCACCACAAGGCACCTACTCTGGCGGCGAAGACATCCTCATCAAGGGTCGAAACTTTCCAGCCGGTCGCGGTGGTGTCAGCGTGATGTTCGGTCGCCGTGCCGCTACCAACGTCATCATCGATAGCTCAAGCGCGATCCACGTCACGAGTCCTGCCGGTGATCGCAACACCAAGGCCGATGTCGTGGTCATGTTCGACGACGGACGCTCCTACCAGCTCAAAGACGCGTTCCAGTACCTCGACGCCACCGACAACACCAAGGTCATGAAGCACTTCGGCAACAAGAAGTAGCGTCGCCACGAGGTTTTGTGGCAAGACTGCGCCCGCATGTCCCGCCACTCACCTGGTCTGCTGGTTTCTGCTGATGAGATTCGCGTGACCGCCGAAATGGCACGCCTGCTCCTCGCGGAATCCGACATCCCCAAATTGTCCGACGAACTCTCGGCAATCTTGTCCTACGCCGCTTCTCTGCAAGAGGTCGAAGTGACGGGGGTGCCGCCGATGACCCACGCCGTACCTGACTTTTGCCCACTGCGTGGCGATGTGATCGAACCGCACGACTCGATTGAGTCGGCCTTGCGCAATGCGCCCGCCAGTGAGGCCTCGTTCTTTGCCGTCCCAGCAGTGTTTGGCCAAGGAGCCGCTGCTGACGACACCATTGACGGAGAGGGCTAGACCATGACCTCGTCGAAGGCGCTCTTTGAATCGTTCGATGGCGTCGCGGCTCTCGCGCAGGCGGTCCGCTCGCGTGACGTGTCCGCCGTCGAAGTAACCCGCAGCTACCTGACGCGCATCGCCGAGCTGGACGACCGACTGGGCTGCTTTCTGCGCGTCGATGAAGCGGGTGCTCTCGCTGCTGCGCAAGCGGTCGATGCACAAGTGCGAGCCGGAGCCGACGACGATCTGCTCCTGGCGGGCGTCCCAGTCGGCATCAAGGACATGCTCTGCACCAAGGATCTTGAAACCACCGCCGCCTCAAAGATCCTGAAGGGCTTTGTGCCACCGTACGATGCCACAGCCGTTGCCAAGCTGCGCGCCGCAGGTGCAATTGTCCTCGGCAAACTCAACATGGACGAGTTCGCAATGGGCTCGTCCAACGAAAACTCCGCCTACTTCCCGTGCAGAAATCCGTGGGATGTCACGCGGGTTCCGGGTGGCAGCTCGGGCGGTTCGGCGGCGGCGGTGGCTGCTTCGCTGTGCCCGCTCAGCCTCGGGACGGATACCGGTGGCTCGATCCGTCAACCTGCCGCGCTGTGTGGGGTCACCGGCATGAAGCCGACCTATGGCCGGGTGTCGCGTTATGGCGTGATTGCCTTCGCGAGCTCGCTCGATCAGGTCGGTCCGCTGGCACACAGTGCTCTCGACCTAGCCCACGCGCTGCAAGTGATCGGTGGTCACGACGCCCACGACGCGACCAGCTTGAGCCTGGCTCAGCCTGATTACGTCGCCGCCTGCCAAGTGCCAATCGTCGACAAAGGCCGCCGCCTGCGCATTGGCTTGCCGAAAGAGTATTTCGCGCAAGGACTCGATTCGCGCATCGAAGAGTGCGTGCGCCGCGCCATCGCCACACTCGAACAAGAAGGGGCCGAAATCGTCGACGTCTCGCTGCCGCTGACCAAGCACGCTGTCGCGATCTATTACCTGATTGCCACCGCCGAGGCTTCCAGCAACCTGTCGCGTTACGACGGCGTTCGCTACGGTCTGCGCGTCACCCCTCGCGAGGGAGAACTAGCGGCCGGTCAGTCGGCGCTCATCGAGATGTACAAGCGGACCCGCGCCGCAGGCTTTGGCCCGGAGGTCAAGCGCCGCATCATGCTCGGCACCTACGTGCTGCGGTCGGGCTACTACGACGCCTATTACCGTCGCGCAGGTCAAGTCCGTACGCTGGTGGCACGGGACTTTGAGGCGGCGTTTGCGAAATGCGATGTGCTGATGACGCCCACCTCGCCGGTGCTGCCATTTCGTCTGGGCGAACGAATGAGCGACCCGATGACGATGTACCTGGCGGACATCTACACGATTAGCTGCAACCTCGCGGGGCTCCCGGGACTGTCGATGCCGTGCGGTTTCATCACCGATGAAGGCAGCAGTCGGCCATTGCCGGTCGGGGTACAGATCCTAGGCAAGGCACTCCGCGACGACAAGGTGCTGCAAGTGGCCGCTGCGTACCAGCGAGTCACCGACTGGCATAAGCAGCGGCCCAAGCTGCTGCTCGGCGATGGCAAGGAGGCGGCCTAGTCATGACCGCAACCAGCGATTTCGAGCCGGTGATCGGTCTCGAAGTACACGTCCAGCTCGCGACGCTCAGCAAAGCCTTTTGCGGCGCTCGGGCCGAGTATGGCGGTGCCCCCAATACCCACATCGACCCCTACACCCTCGGGCTTCCCGGCGCGCTTCCCGTCTTAAACCATCGTGCCGTCGAGTACGCGATCCGAATGGGTCTCGCCTGCCAGTGCGACATTGCGCAGCGCAGCGAGCTATCCCGCAAGCACTACTTCTATCCCGACCTTCCGAAAGGCTATCAGATCAGCCAGTTCGATCAGCCGATCTGCCAAAACGGTCGCGTCGAGTTCATCCTAAACGGCGAGCGTCGGCGGGTCGGACTGCAACGTATCCACATCGAGGAAGACGCCGGTAAGAACTTGCACATTCCCGGCGGACGGACCTCGCTCATCGACTACAACCGCGCCGGCGTACCGCTGATCGAGGTGGTGTCGCTGCCGGAAATTCGTTCGGCCGAGGAAGCCGCCGAGTACCTGCGTGCCATTCGTCAGCTTGTCCGTTTTTTGGGGATCTCTGACGGAAATATGGAAGAAGGATCGCTGCGCTGCGATGCCAACGTGTCGATTCGTCCTCGCGGCTCCACGTCGCTCGGCCAACGCACCGAGCTAAAAAACATCAACTCGTTCAAGTACGTCCACAAAGCCATCGAGCACGAGATCCTACGGCAGATCGACATCGTGCAGTCGGGCGGACGAATCATCATGGAAACCCGAGGCTGGGATGCCGCTCGCGGCACCTCGCGAAGTCAGCGCAAAAAAGAGTACGCGCACGACTATCGCTACCTGCCCGATCCGGATCTGCCGCCGCTCCACATCGATCCGATGTGGCTCGAGTCAATCGCTGCTGCGCTGCCGCCGACGCCGATGCAACGGCGTGATCACTACCTAGAGCGACTCGGGCTCACGCCCTACGATGCGTCGGTGCTGACCTCGGAGCGAGAGCTGTGCGATTTCTTCGACGCGGTGCTGATCGCGGCAGGCTTGCCAGCGTCTGCAACGTCGCTGAGCGAAGCAGAGCGCGGTCGAGCCAAGCTCTGCGCCAACTGGCTGTCATCGGAGCTTCTCGGTTCGCTCAACAAAGAAAGTCGCCTGATTACCGATTCTCCGGTGACGGCTGAATCCTTAGGCGAGCTAATCCGCTTCATCTCCGACGGTACGATCAGCGGCAAACAGGGCAAAGAAGTCTTCGCTCGAATGTACGAGAGCCGCGAAACACCGACGGATCTAATCGAAAAACTCGGCCTGCGTCAGATCAGCGATCCCGAGGTCATCACCGCCGCGTGTCGCAAAGTCGTCGATGATCCAGCGATCCGAAAGCAGGTCGAAAAGTTCAAACAAAACCCCAAGCTGCTCGGCTTCTTCGTCGGCAAAGCGCTGGCCGAGACCCAGGGCAAGGCCAAGCCGGAGCTGGTTTCCGAGATCATGCTGCGCCTCCTCGCCGAAAAATAACGCCATGACGGGTCATCCTCAGCATCCCAAGCTCCTGTCTCCGCTTCGCTTCGATCACTCGCGCCACGAGCTAGCGCTGATCGACCAGCTCAAGCTGCCCGGCAGCGAGGTCTGGCATCGCTATTCCGACCACCGAGCCGTCGCCGATGCCATCAAAGCGATGGTGGTGCGCGGGGCTCCTGCGATTGGCATCGCCGCCGCGTTTGGCGTCGTACTCGGAGTTCGAGAAGGCGTGCCAATCGAGGAGGTGGTGACGACTCTGCGAAAGACTCGTCCAACAGCGGTCAACCTGTTTTGGGCACTCGACCGGATGCAGCGTCGCGCCGCCGAGCTAGCGAACGCCACCCAACACGAGCTAATCGAGGCTCTTGCCGCCGAAGCCCAGGCCATCTGGGACGAAGATGTCGCGATGTGTCTGCGGATGGCCGAGCACGGCGCGCCCCTGTTGCCGCCCGGCAACGTCCTGACCCACTGCAACGCAGGTGGACTGGCAACCGGAGGTTATGGCACCGCCGTCGGCGTCATTCGGACCGCGTTTGGTCAAGGCCACATTCGGGCGGTGTTCGCCGACGAAACACGACCCTTTCTGCAAGGTGCGCGACTGACTGCGTACGAGTTCCAACAAGCTGGCGTGCCGGTGACGGTGCTGTGCGACAACATGGCCGGTCACTTGATGGCGCGAGGCGAAATCCAAAGCGTGATCGTGGGGGCGGACCGAATTGCCTATAACGGGGATGTTGCGAACAAAATCGGCACGTACTCGCTGGCGGTGCTCGCCCAAGCCCACGGTATTCCCTTTTTCGTGGCGGCTCCGCGCTCGACACTCGACGCCAAAACGCCAAGTGGACAGGACATTCCCATCGAGGAACGAAGCAGCGAAGAGGTGGTTCGACTAGCCGGTGTACAACTTGCCCCACACGGAGTTCCCGCACGCCATCCAGCTTTTGATATAACGCCAGCGCGCCTTGTCACCGCGATCATTACGGATGCCGGTGTCGCAAGAGCGCCGTACGCAGACAGCCTGCGTGTGTTAGAAGCAGCCACGTAAAAGACAAAGTCTTTTGGCCTCACAACCGGAAATCCTGCAAAATCAATCTTTAAAAGGCCGACTCGCATCGGCTGTCTCAATCGTCGTGAGCCACTAGGTAAACGGGGAGGGTGTCTTGGAGAAACTGAAGGCTGGAGGGGAAACCTCCGCGTACTGTACGTCGTGTAAAGACATGCGACACCATGTGGTGGTGGCAATGAAGGGCGACGTGCCGGCCAAGGTCGAGTGTCTAAGCTGCCACAAGCAGCACATGTTCAAAGCGGGCCCACCGGGCACCAAGGTGGCCAAGCCTGCCGGAACGAAGGTTCGTGCAAAGAGTGGAACTAGGCCGGCAGCAGGCTCGGTTCCGGCGGTGAGTGGACCGAACCCGCTCGATACCATCTTGGCAACTCGTGGCACCGGCAGTGCCCGCAGCTATTCCCCGGCGGAGCGATACGCCGTCGGAGATTTGCTGTCTCATCCCAGCTTTGGCATGGGAGCAGTGACGGCAACGCCATCGCCGGGTAAGATGTCGGTGCTATTTCGTGACACCACCCGACTACTGCTCCATGAGCGAACGCCGGTGGTCGTTGCGCCAGCGGTCAAGCTCAGCCCACCGCCGCGACGCGAGGAATCGCCGACCGGCCCGGCGGAGCGACCGCCGAAAGTGAAGCCGCTGCTGTAAGACATTTTTCGTCGCGACCGAGCGTGTATGCCGCGCAAGGCCATGGTAGGCTTTCGCGCTGGTGAGCATAGCGACGCGAGTCACGCTTCTGACGGTCCTCTTGGTGACGCTGGCTCTCGGCGTCTATGGGTCGCTTAGTATGCGTGGCCGTCGGGCCGAACGAACAGCGGATCTGGAACGGCAGACCTGGCTGTTTGGCTCAGCGCTCAAGGTCGCACTCGAGGCTGCGGTTCAGGACGGTCTCTATGAGGATCTGCATCGCTTGATCGAGCGCATGCAGGCCGCCGAACGCAACATTGAAGTTGCGTATTTGGACTTGCTTCAACCGGGCGAGGATGCAGTGTTTGCTCCACCGTCGAGCAACGCCCCCAAGTCTGCCGAGCAAGCGTTCCGTCCACCGAGTCCCGATGCCGGTCGTGAAGAGCGCCGTCGCCGCGTCGAGATCACCCGCCAGCCACACGGTGAACACCTCTACATCAGCGGTCGCGAGGTGTATGCGTACACGCTGCCGATCCACGACAGCAAACACCGAATGGTGGCGATCATCGATCTCGTGCGTGACAAAAGCGAGCTCGAGCAAGAAATGCTGCGGGCGACACGCGATGTGGTGATGACGCTGGGAGGCCTGGCGGCACTGCTGGCGATCTTGGTCAGTCTGACGGTCCGACAAGAGTTTTCGGCTCCGCTGTTACGGCTCGTCGGAGGCATCGATGAGGTCACTCGGGGCGACTACACCGGGGCGATCTTGCGCGAGCGCAACGACGAAGTTGGGCTTTTGGCCGACCGATTCAATGAAATGACGGGCTCGCTGCGGGATGCGAGAAACGAAATCCTGGCCGGCGTCGACGCCAAGCTGCAGCTCGAACAACGGCTGCGTCACTCCGACAAGCTGGCGACGATCGGACAACTGGCCGCCAACATCGCGCATGAGGTCGGCACTCCGCTCAACGTCATCGGAGGTCGCGCTCGCGTCATGGCCCGTCGCGCCGAAGATCCGACTGCGGTGCAAAAAAACGCCGATATCATCGCGACGCAGGCCGAGCGGATCACCAAGATCATTCAGCAGCTTCTCGACTACGCCCGCCGCAAAGCCCCGGCTCGCAGCGATGTGGATTTGCGAAAGGTGTGTGCCAGTACGCTCGACTTTCTAGAAGTCCAGCTCACCACGCGGCATGTCATCGCTCAGCTTCATCCGTTCGCCGTACCGACACCGCCGCAGCCCGAGACTCATATCGAAGCGATGGTGAGAGGAGAAGCTCAGCCGGGAGCACTCAAACCGCCCGCCGCACCCATTGTCGTCGGAGACTCGGACCAACTTCAGCAGGTGTGCCTCAACCTGTGCATCAATGCGATCCAGGCGATGCCAGAGGGGGGTTCGCTCGACCTACATCTAGAGGGCATCGTTCGCCGCAAGCCGGGTCTCGACAAGGCCCCGCCGGTGGCGTACGTGATGCTCGCGATCGCCGACACCGGCATTGGCATCGACGCGGGCGACCTGAATCGAATCTTCGAGCCGTTCTATTCCACCAAGACCCAAGACGGCAAGACCGGCAAAGACGGCCCATCGGGCAGCGGCCTCGGTTTGTCGGTGTCCGCCGGTATCGTCAAAGACCTCGACGGCTGGATCGAGTGCGAGCGACGTCAGACGGGTGGCACCATCTTCCGGGTCTTTTTACCGGCACCCGAGCGCGACGAACCGCTGGTCAGCCCGCAGCGCAGCAGACCGCCTGCCCGCCCACAGCCGAGCCCGTTGATCGAGGACAGCGAGGGCAATTCGTTTGAAGAGGCTCACGGCGACATGTTAAGTCAAGCTGAGACAAAATACTGATGGCCCAGCCTCCCAAGACCACGAGCAAGCTGCCACAGGTTCCACTGCAACCGGGCAAAGCAACGCCGCGCTCGCAACCACCTCCGCTACCCAGCGATGCGACGACGGAGCGTAACAGCCGACAGACGGTGCTGGTGGTCGAAGACGACGCGGCAATGCGCGATTTGCTCGAGGACTCACTGCGCGATGAAGGCTATCGAGTGGAGACAGCGGCGGGCGGTCATGCGGGCGTGGCGAGAGTCCAAAAAGGCGGCATCGATCTGGTCGTCACCGACGTGCGAATGCCGGATCTGGATGGACTCGACATGCTGCGTGAGATCAAGAGCGCACCGCTCGAACAGCCCCCGCACGTCATCGTCATCACCGCGTTTGGATCGATCGACACCGCGATCAAGGCCGTTCGGCTGGGTGCACACGACTACATCACCAAGCCGTTTAACATGGAGACGCTGTTTCTTGCCGTCGAGAAGGCGCTGGCCGAGCGCGGCCTACGGCACGAAGTCTCCCGGCTGCGGCGCGAGGTCGAGCGACCCTATCAGTTCGACAACATCATCGGCCGCTCAGCACCGATGCAGGAAGTGTTTGGGCTGATTCGGCGACTGTCCGGTTCTTCGGTGAACGTGCTGATCACCGGGGAAAGCGGCACTGGCAAAGAGCTGGCCGCTCGGGCGATTCATTTTCACTCGTCGAGAGCCAAACAGCCGTTTGTGGCGGTCAACTGTGCCGCGATTCCCGATCAGCTCCTGGAATCGGAGCTGTTTGGTTATAAGCGGGGTGCCTTCACCGACGCTCGCAGCGACCGCGCCGGTCTGTTTGTCGAAGCCGATCAAGGAACGCTGTTTCTGGATGAAATCGGCGATCTGTCGCCGGCACTGCAAGCCAAGCTGCTCCGCGTTCTCGCTGAGCGCGAGATTCGCCCGCTCGGATCGTCACGACCCGAAAAAGTCGATGTCCGGGTGATCTCGGCGACCCACCAGGATCTCAGCCAAGGCATGCGCGCCGGGACGTTCCGCGAGGACTTGTACTATCGACTGAACGTGCTGCAGATCCACCTGCCACCGCTCCGAGATCGCTCCGAAGACATCATGCCGCTGGCCGAGCATTTTCTTCACAAGGCCCGAGAGCGGGGCGGCAAGCGCGTGACCGGAATCCATCCGCAGGCGACGAAGCTCCTGCTTTCGCACGGCTGGCCGGGCAACGTCCGCGAGCTGGAAAACAGCATCGAACGAGCAGTGGCGCTGTGTGAAGGCTCGCAGGTGATGGCGCATGATCTGCCTCCGCAGCTTCGCGAAAAGCGACGCGAAGACATCGTCTCGTTTGCGCTCTCGCGGAACATGACCCTCGAGGAGCTGGAGCACGAGTACATCTTGCGGGTGATGAAGGAAGAGGGCGGCAACAAGACCCGGGCAGCGCAGAGGCTAGGGCTCGATCGCAAGACGCTCTATCGCAAGTTGGAAGAGGCGGGCCGGGCGGCGACTGAGGATGGCGATGGGGAGACAGATGATGGGTCAGCCGACGACCACGACTAGCGATCCGCTGCCCCGGGGCTGGGCCAGGTTGATTCGCGCTTACTGGGTAACGATCCGAGTCATCCTGTCGTACTACTTTTTGCGCTTCCGTCTGCGGCTCGCGGGGCCCGACTCGGCCAGCCAGCTAATGCTCGAAGCCCACCGTCGCAATGCCCGCCGCATCCATGTCGCGATTGAGCGCCTCGGCGGCCTGTTCATCAAGGTCGGCCAGCTCATCAGCATCATGACCAACGTGCTACCGGAGCCCTTTCGGGCCCAGCTTGAAACGCTCCAAGATCGCGTACCGGCCCGTCCGTATGCCGATATCGAGCAGCGGTTCGCCGAAGAGTTTGCAGGTCGTTTTCCCAGCGAGGTGTTTGCCTCGTTTTCTCCGGAGCCCGTCGCATCAGCCTCGATTGGACAGGTCCACAAAGCGCGTACCCAGGACGGGCACTCCGTCGCCGTCAAGGTTCAGTACCCGGATATCAACGAAATCGTCCGCATTGATCTGGCGGCGCTCGGACGAATCTTTTCGCTCCTTCACTGGATCGCGCCAGCGCATGGGCTTGATGCGGTGTTTATCGAGATTCGGGCGATGGTGCTGCAAGAGCTCGACTTTTCCGCCGAGGCTCACAACTTGCAGCGGATCTGCGACAACTTCGCACGCTATAGGCCGCCGCTGCCCGTCGAGTTTCCCAAGGTCATTGCCGAGCTATCGACACCGCGTGTGCTGACCACGACCTGGATCGAAGGGGTCAAAGTCTCGAATCTGGTTCGGCTCGACGAACTGGGTGTCAATCGTGACAAGCTGGCTCGCACCATCGTGACCGCCTACTGCCAGCAGATCTTTCGCGACGGGCTCTATCACGCCGATCCGCATCCCGGCAACCTGTTGGTGCTGCCACCGCCTCGGAGCAGCGATGATGGTGCCGATCCGCTCCACGCAAGTGAACCGAGCCCCGTCCCAACGCCATGGCTCGACCTGGGTGGTGCCAAGCTGGTCTTCCTAGACTTTGGTGCCGTCGCTGAGCTATCGCCCAAGATGCGTCGCGGCATCGTCGACGTACTGCAAGCCGGACTGACTCGAGACACCCAGCGGCTGATCGTTGCCATGAAGGAAATGGGCTTCATCGCACGCGGTGCCGATCCGCTAATCTTTGAGCGCGTCGTCGACTTCTTTCATGACAAGTTCCAGGCCGAGTTCAAGCTCGATTCGCTGTCGCTGTCAGAGGTCAAGCTGTCGCCGGAACGGGCGCTCGCCGATCTGGCCGACCTGCGCATGCTCGATGTGAACTTGCGCGATTTGATGGAGCACTTCCACGTTCCCAAGGAGTGGATTCTCCTGGAGCGCACGCTGCTGCTTCTGCTTGGGCTGTGTACCGATCTGGCCCCGGATCTAAACCCGATGCAGGTGATCCGGCCCTATGTCGAAGAAATGGTGCTCGGTCAGGATCGCGACTGGTCGAAGCTGCTGGTCGAAACCACCCGCGATGTGGTGACGCAGGCCGCGCAGCTCCCCGGCGAGATGCGCAAGTTCCTAAACCGTGCCCAACGAGGCCAAATCGAGGTCCGCTTCCGAGGCCAAGAAGACACCGCGATCCTCATTCACGCCGTCGCCCGCCAGCTCATCATCACCGCGCTGGGCATCACGTCGTTTGTGACCTGGTTGATCCTCGAAGGCCGTGGCCAGCTAGAGCAGGCCGATGTCGCGCTCTACGTGAGCATGGGCCTCGGCGTGTATCTAGGCTGGTCGATGCTCACAACCCGGCTCCCGCGCCGTCGCTAAGCGGACTCGACCGACTCGCCTTGAGCCTGCATGTACGCTGGGCTGGCGCTGCCACCGAATCCCCGTTAGCATCCAAAAAATCATGACCTTTCTCAAGCTCGCCGCATGCGCCTTGCTGCTCCTGCCAGTGGCCGCCCATGCCGATATCGCGTCGCCTCAGCCCCAGATCACCTATCCGCCGCCCCGGAAAACAACCCCAGCCAAGCCGCAGGTTCGTCCCTTGCCGCAGAGCCAACCCGCGCCGGCGAATAACGACAGCCCACGCGACCCGGTCAGCGTCGCCCGCAAGACCCCGGCGATTGCCGCTCGCCTTGCGAAGGTTCGCGGCGGCCAGTTTGACGCGGCCAACGATCAGTCGCAGAGCCAGATTGACGAGCGCATCACCCAGGTCCAGCTCGAAGGGCAGTGCGGCTTCGCGGGCTGTTCCTCGACAACCCTGGTGGTGTTTACCTATCAAACCCGGGGTGCCAACACGGCCACCTCATCGGTGATGGCGCTGGTATCTTGTCCGCCGATCATGCGCCAGGGTTGTACCGCAGTCCCCGCCGAAGTGAAGCCGCAAGGATCGCTCGAGCAGACCCGCTGATCGAGATGCCTTCGCCCTGCACTCAGGCAGTCCTCCCTCTCGAACCGATTCCTCCCGCTTTCTCGGCCTCGCTGTTTGTGGCCGGTGTGCCAGGCCCGTGGACCCAAGTTGTGGTCGCGGCGCTCAGACAAGCCGGGTGGGATGGTGTGGTCTATTTGCCCGCACCTGGCTTGGTTCCCGATGGAGACTCCAGCCAAAGAACCGAACTGTCCCGCTGGCGCGACGAAGCACTCCGCCACAGCGATGGCATCCTGCTATGGCTGGGTGACGGCGGCCAGGCCGATCCATGGCTGTCCGAGCTATGGGGGGTCTGGCAGCGCTCGTCGAGAGTTGTGCTTGGTGTGCCCAAAGACCAACCGACTCCCGAGTCGGCCAGCCGCCTGCACATTCCGGTCGCCCGCACCGTTACAGAAGCCGTGGAGCAAGCCCTGGCCATGCTTCGTCCCGGCCAAAATCGTCGCGGCGGTGAACGAAGTATCCCGCTTTTGCTGTGGCGCAGCCCCGGCTTTGCCGCTTGGTATCACGCGCTTCGCAAGGCCGGTCATCGTTTGGAAGAGGCCCAGCTCGAGTGGTCGTATCGGAGCCGCGCTGCCGGTCGACCACCGCTCCTGTGGGCTCTCAGACCTCGGGTATTTGTAGTTGGTGAGCGTCGCCACAAAAGCGGCGAAGTGGTCATCGGTCGCACCGACGTAAGTGCCAGCGTCCTGTACCATCCCAGTGCCAGCGGCGATGTCCTCGATACGCTGGTGGTGCTGGTCCGCGAGTATCGATCGGCGGTACGCAATCGGCTCGGCTTCGGGCTAATGCTTCCGGGTGGATCAGCAGCAACGGCAAGCGAGCGATTTCACGATCCACGCACCACCGCCCAGCGCGAAGTCACCGAGGAAACCGGCCTGCACATCGATCCCGTACAGTTTGTCCCCATCGAGGCCGGAGATCGTCAGGTCGCCGCTTCGCTGGCCAGTTATCACTGCCACCTGTTCCGCGTGCTGCTTCGCGACGATCAGCTTGCTACTCTTCAAGCGATGGCGTCGTCGGGAAAACCCAATGGTGCCAACGTTGGTGAGCGCTGTTACGTGACGCTGCGCACCGTGCGTGAGCTGCTCGCCTCGCCGGATCTCGACTGGAGCCAGCTTGGCATGGTCCTGCACGCGCTGGATGTCCACGGTGTCGCTCGTGACCGCCGGGACAATCGACCCACCTAGCCGCCGCCCACCGCAGTAGGCTTTGCGAGGCGTTCCGGCTAGGATGCTCGGCATGAGCACGCCCGTTTCGACCCCCAGCTTTCAGATGACCGGCAAGGTCGCGATCGTCACCGGTGCCAGCCGTGGCATCGGTGAAGCCATCGCCAAGTGCCTCGCCGCACATGGTGCCAAAGTCGTCCTCGCGTCCCGCAAGCTCGATGGCCTCAATCGCGTTGCTGACGAAATCCGACGGAGCGGCGGGGAAGCCCTCGCCATCGCCTGTCACACCGGCCAGCCCGAGCAGGTCGAAAAGCTCGTTGCTGATGCCATCTCTACGTTTGGCAAGGTCGACATCCTCATCAACAACGCCGCCACCAACCCGTTCTTCGGCCCGATGATGGCCGTCGAGTGGTCCGCCTGGGACAAGACCTTCGAGGTCAACGTCAAAGGCTACTTTGCCGCCACCCGCGCCGTGGCCAAACACCTGATTGAGCGCGGCTCGCCGGGTGCCATCGTCAACGTCGCCAGCGTGGTTGGCTTCATTGGTTCGCCGATGCAGGGCGTCTACGCCATGACCAAAGCGGCCGTGATCAGCATGACCAAGACGCTCGCCATGGAGCTTGGCACCGCCGGAATTCGCGTCAATGCGATCGCCCCAGGACTCGTCGACACCAAGTTTGCGTCGGCGCTGACCCAAAACGAAGAGATCCTGAACATGGTGCTCCAGCGGACCGCACTCAAGCGAGTCGGGCAGCCGGACGACATTGCTGGGGCGGCGCTGTACCTGGCGAGCGACGCCTCGCAGTACCTGACCGGGCACACCCTGGTCGTCGATGGTGGCTGGACCGTAGCGTAGCGGCAGATCATAGCATCGCCTTGGTCGACGACAGGGCCGTCACGATTTGTAACCGAGATATAATCATCCCATGCCGCTCGCCCGAGTTTGTTCGCGCCACACGATGCGACTCGTCGGCCTCTGCCTGCTGACGCTTGCACTGACGGGTCCACATTGGGGGTGCGCACCACCGGTGCTGAGCCTGAGCAGCACCGCCGATCCGACGGGAACCAGCTATGGAAAGTCGCTCGACCGCTGGAGCCGTCACGGACGGATCATCTCGCAGACCGAGTTTGATACCCAGCTAGTGGTCTCCGCGACACTGCGCTCGCCAGCATTCCAGCGCGCTTACGTCGACAAGTACCTGAAGACCTATGCGATCGTCGACCATTGGGAAAAGGCCCGCGTCGAAAAAGAGCAAGCCGAGCAGACGCAACATGGTCTGTCGCTGTTTCTATTGACGAAAACTCACTCGGCGAGCTGGAACGATCTGAGGCTGCCGGCTGGCAAATGGCGCTTGTCACTGCTCGATGGCGAGGGCCGCGAGGTCCAGGCCGACCGGGTGGATACGCTTTCCACACGCCAGGCGGTCGAGCAGACCTTGCTCGGCGAGCCAACCGACGCATTCACCAAGCTGTGGAGCGTCCACTTTCCCTCAAATGCCAGCGACGGACAGCCGTTTCCTGCGCCAGGTACCCGCAAGATCAGCTTGCGCGTCGCCGGTCCGCTGGGGCAAACCGAGTTGCTATGGCTTCTGCAATGATGATCGCACTCGAGGTTCTGTCGGGCGGTCTGCGTGGGCAGCGCTTTTTGCTTCGTGAGTCGAGCTTTACCATCGGTCGTGCTCCTCACAACAACATCGTGCTGCCCGACGTTCACCTGTCGAGCGAGCACGCGCAGGTGTTCCGCGAGGACGACAAGTACATCTTCAAGGATCTTCGATCGACGAACGGTTCGAGACTCCAGCGGCGGGATGGCTCGCTGGTCTACGTCGATGCGACCACCAATTTTGAATCAGTGATCTGCGAAGGCGACCGGCTGCTGCTCGGCGATCCGGTCGATCCGGTGATCTTGGGCTGCTCGCTGGCGGCTGGGCAGCTAGAACCGATCGTCGCTCCGCCGGGAAGTAGTTCTCCGACGGTTCCGGCAATGCAGCTTGGGCGCAGCGCGCCAGCTTCGGGAAAGAGTGGGCCGCACGAGACGGGCGAAACACCCGAGCCCGAGCACCGCATCCTGGCCCGCAGGCCGCTGGCTGACGCAGAAGAGGTGGCGGGCAAGGTCGAACGCGATCCGGTGCTGGCATCGGGATTGCTGGCGGTTTCCAAGCGCCTCGGGCGACGCGGACTGGATCTGCAAGCGGTGTTCGAGGGCATCGCCGAGTCGGTGTTCGAGCTGCTGCCGCTATCAACCCACATCGCGATTGAGCTGACCGATGGCAGCGAAGCGAAGATGGCGACCGTGTTTGGCTCGACGCGCAAAAGCGAGGCCAAGCCCGAGGCCAAGCCCGAGGCCAAAGGCGACAAATCGAGCGAAGCCAAGCCAGCCATGCCGATCCGAGCCTCACGGGCGGTGATTCGTCGCGTACTCCATGAACGAGCAGCGGTGCTGTTTGCCAATGCGCCGCAAGATCTCGCCGGGGCTGCATCGATCATGGGGGCACGGATTCAGTCGATCATCGGCGTGCCACTGTGGGAAGGCGAAGAAATTCGCGGCGTCATTCAGTGTGACAACCGCAGCTCGGCGGCAATGTTTCGCGAGCGTGACCTCGAAGTGCTGCTGGTGCTGGCGGGACAGGCGACGCTGGCCATCGAAAATGCGCGACTCCATCAGCGGCTACGGCTCGCCGAGGAGCAGCTTCGCGCCGAAAACCGCTACCTCAAAAGCCGCGACGAAAAGCGTCGCACCGTCGAACCGATTGGTCACAGCCCGGCGTTTCGCGATGTCCTCAAACAAGTTCAAAAGGTCACCGACACCCGCGCCACCGTCTGCATCGAGGGTGAAACCGGCACTGGCAAGGAGCTTATCGCCTCACTCATCCACTCGCAGTCGAGCCGCCGCGACAAGTTGTTCGTCGCCCAGAACTGCGCCGCCGTCCCCGACACGCTGCTCGAGTCCGAGCTGTTTGGTCACAAAAAGGGGTCGTTTACTGGTGCCGACAGCGACAAAAAGGGCCTGTTTGAAGTCGCTGACGGTGGCACGCTGTTCCTCGATGAGATCGGCGAGATGTCGCTCGGGTTGCAAGCGAAGCTGCTCCGCGTGCTGCAAGAAGGCGAGGTTCGTGCCGTCGGTGCGACCACTCCGCGCAAGGTTGATGTGCGCATCCTGTGTGCGACCAACCGCTCGCTCGAAAAAGAGGTCTCAGAGGGTCGCTTCCGTCAGGATCTGTACTATCGGCTGAAGGTCTACCCGATTCGCCTGCCCGCGCTCCGAGAGCGACGAGAAGACATCGGGCTGCTCGCCGAGCACTTTTTGCACAAGTACAGCAGCGAGATGAAGAAGGCGGTGCCGGGTTTCACGTCCGAAGCCATGGCACAGCTCGTCGCCTACAACTGGCCGGGCAACGTCCGCGAGCTGGAAAATGAGGTCCACCGCCTCGTCATCCAAGTCGAGCCCGAGCAGTTCCTAACGCCCGATTTGCTGGCCCCGCGCATGCGCCAGGCCGAAGGGCTGATGGACCGCATTGCGCCCCAAAAAGGCCAGCTCAAGGACATGATGGAAGAGGTCGAGCGGTTCCTGCTGATTGCAGCACTGAAGGACCACGGCGGCAACAAGACCCGCACCGCAGAGACGCTTGGCATCACTCGCGAAGGGCTCCACAAAAAACTGGCCAAGTTCGGCCTCTAACTGGGAATTTCGGTTTTCTGAATTACAGAAAAATCGCATTCCTAAGCGTGATAGCCTGGACAGGATGGCTACGTTTATCCTGTCCTACCCCGACAAGACCTTTGTTCCCCGTGGTGCCGCCGCCGAGCAAGTTGCGCCGGGGCTGCCCGGTCAAGCCTTTGCTCAGTGGCTCAAGCTCTGCGACGAAATTCACCGCACGCTGGGACGAATCCTGGTGATCGATCCGGGCCGAGTCGGCTCACAGTCCTCGGTATACGCCGCGCTGCTCGGATCATCGTTTCTGTCACCGGGCAAGCTGCCAAGGCCGGTCTTTCTGCGCAGCAACCACGGGGAAACCGCCGCCGAAGACGCCGCGAGTCGGGCCATCGCCGATGCTGGGCTAGAGATCCAAACCGCCAAACATCCTTGGCAAGGTCAGGTCGACATCATCCCAGTCGAGCGCAACCGTTTCGTCCTCACCTACGGCGGCAGCGATCAGGGCTCGTCACACGCTTCCGTCGAGGAAGTCAAAGCGCTGCTCCCGATGGGCGCGCAGGTCATGGCCATTGAGCTTTCGTCGACCTGTCCGCGTGGCAGCGCCGCCATCGGCTTTCTGACCCCACCGGGCGGTCGGTCGGTCGCTCTGGTTTCCCGTCCCGCACTCAAGTCGCATTCCCCCGAAGACCTCGGACGATTCATCGGGGACAAGGTGGACGTGACGATTCTCGACGCGGAGGACTCGGCAGCGTTTGCGACCGAAGCGCTCAACGTACGCGGCACACTGCATCTACCGCCGGGCTGCTCGACGATCCTACGCGGTCTGCTGTTCCGTCGCGGTTTCCGGCTCACCGAGGTCGATGTCTCGATGCTGGTCGGTCCAAGCGGCGGTGGCCCGAAGCTGCTGGCCTGTGAGCTACCCGGCCTGGTTCTGTCCGATGAGGCACCGTCGTACTTGCTGCGCCGCGACCGACTTCACAACCTGTGCGCCGAGTACCCAACCTAACTGCAACCGAATTCCCACGGAGTGTTCACGATGAGACGGATTGGTCGCTCCTTCGCCCTTGGGCTGCTTACGATGCTCACTGCGCCGTCGGTTCAAGCGATAGACCATCAAGACTCCGCATCGGCGACCGCCGCCCCTGCCGCCGACATTACCGACCTGTTTTCGTGGATGTCGACCGACGGCAGCAAGGTCATCCTCGCCCTGACCGTCAACCCCAGTGCCACCGCCACAAGCAAGTTCGCCACCGACTCACTGTACGTGTTTCACACCTCGAGCCGCGCCGCCGTCAGCTCGACCTCGGCGGTGCTCACCGACATTGTTTGTGGCTTCGATGACAGCCAGCGTATTTCTTGTGTCGTTGGAGATGCCGCGACGGCAATCAGTGGCGACGCATCGGTCGCTGCCGGAATCACCTCTTCTAACGGCAAGGCTCGCGTCTTTGCTGGCCTGCGCAAAGACCCAAGCTTTGTCAGCATCGCCAACTTCGAGGCCATGAAAACCGCCGCCAAAGTCTCGCTGGCTGCCGTTCCAACCGGCGATGCGGCGGGATGCAAAGCGACCACCATCCTGGGAACCGGCAAGACCTCTGCGCAAACAGCGCTTCAAGGTGTAACGCCCTCGCCCAACTTCTTCGCCGCCAGCAACGTCCTGGCGCTGGTGATGGAGGTCGATCGCACGCTGCTCAATCGCGGCGGACCGATCCTGGCGGTGTGGGGTGCGACGCACAAGAAGGTCAAGACCAACTAACGGGGGCTGTCCATGAAGCGCACACTCTTTCCGTCGCTGCTGGTGCTGCTGCTGGGCTGTGGAGCTGGGGTTCCCGCACAGCCACCGTGCAGTACCACTGTCTGTCCGAGCGGCCAAGTCTGCAATCCATCAAGCGGTGCCTGCGAAACGCCACCCAGTCGCTGTGCCAGCGTATCCTGCGTCAGCCCCATGAGCTGTGATGGGGTCACCGGCTTGTGCGTCTTTCCGCTCGGCGACCTCATCGATCGGGCGGGTCGACCGCTCATCAACCTCGCGGTGACCAATCCTTTTGACCTGCTCACGGTCAACGGCCAGGTCGAAGCCAGTGCGACTTCTCGTGAGCGCTACAACCGCGACAAGTCCTTCCCGTGGTCGTCCTGGGCATCGCCGTTCGCCCAAACGCTGGCGCTCTACGATGGGCTCGATGGCACGTGTGGTCACCCAATCGCTCCAACAGCAGTCGGAGCCGCCCGCTTTACCAACATGGCCTCACTGCTCGCGGCCGACACCATTATCGTCGATACCAGCAAGGCGGCTTGTACCGCCTACCTGAAGGTTGAGACATCAGCGCTGGCGGGAGTGGCCAGCATGGACTGCGGTGGTCGCAAGCTCGACTACGACGTCGTCGATGCCACGTTTTCCTTGCTGATGGGCAACGCGCCCGCCACCGATTCCGTCGCCATCAGCAATCCGCCGAATACCACCTTCCCCTACCTTCCCTGATCGCACGGGCCGCACAATCGAGGTAAGGCCGAGTAGCATACGGACATGACCGTTTCGCCGCTGCCTCTCCCGAGCGACGCAGAGTTCGCGATCGACCCGATCTGCAAAATGAAGGTCGACCCTCGCGCTCCCAAAGGGGGCTCGTACGACTTTTTGGGCACGACCTACTTTTTTTGCAATCCACGCTGTCGCGACAAGTTTGCCGACGATCCCGAGCGCTATCTGTACGCCCAAAAACCCACCACTCCCCCGGTAGCAGCGCGCTGGCTGTGCCCGATGTGTCCCGAGGTCAGCGAGGAAAAACCGGTTCCCTGTCCCAAATGCGGCATGGCACTAGAGCCCGACCAGCTCGCGATGTCCCCTTCGGAAGAGTCCCCACACAGCGAACTCGCTCAAATGACGTGGCGGCTCAAGCTGTCGTCGCTGTTGACGGTACCGGTGTTCGCACTGGAGATGGGCGGGATGCTGCTGGGCCACCACGGCTCGACGTGGATCGTGCTCAGTGAAGCGCTGCTCACGACGCTGGTGCTGCTCGCCTGTACAGAGCTGTGGCGACGTGGCTATCGTTCGTTTCGTGATCTTCGGCTCAACATGTTTTCGCTGATCACGCTCGGCGTAGCGACCGCTTATAGCTACAGTGTGGTGCGACTTTTGCAGTTTGCTCTAGGCGGTCTCGTCGGTCATCCGCCTGCCGTGTATTTCGAATCGGCGGCCATGATCTCGACGCTGGTGCTGCTCGGTCAGGTGCTGGAGCTACGGGCGCGCCACAAGACCGGCGAAGCGCTGCGGGCCCTGTTGACGCTGCTCCCGGCGACTGCGCGACGGGTCTTGCCCTCGGGCGAAGAACGCGATGTTCCACTAGGCGAGCTGTATCCCGGCCATCGAGTGCGGGTGCTGCCAGGGCAGCGGGTTTGTGCCGATGGAGTGATCCTCGATGGCCAAAGCTCTCTCGATGAGTCGCTGCTCACCGGAGAGTCCATGCCGGTTCCCAAGACCGTTGGCGAGCGTGTCGTCGGTGGTTCCGTAAACGGCACTGGCACCTTGCTGATTCGACTCACCGACGTAGGTAGCGATACCATGGTGGGTCAAATCGTGCAGGCGGTCCGCAGAGCCCAACGCAGCCGCGCCCCCATCGAACGGGTTGTCGACAAGGCCTCTGCGGTGTTTGTTCCCACGGTGGTCGCGGCAGCGGTCATCACGCTCATCACTTGGCTGGGCATCGGAGGGATCTCTAAGCTACCGCTCGCTGTCGTATCGGCGGTGTCGGTGCTCATCATCGCTTGCCCTTGCGCACTTGGGCTGGCCACCCCGATGTCGATCCTGGTCGGCTCGGGACGCGGGGCGACGGAAGGGGTGCTGTTTCGTGACGCAGAAGCGCTCGAACGACTGGCGGTCGTCGGTACTGTCGTTCTTGATAAGACGGGCACACTCACCATTGGGAAACCATCGGTCGCGGCACTCCTGCCCCGAGACGGTGTCAGCGAGGAGACGCTGTTGTCGGTAGCGGCAAGTGTAGAACAGGGCAGCGAACACCCGCTCAGCTCGGCCATCGTCGGCGCGGCCAAGTCTCGTCAGCTCGCTTTTGCTACGGCCACCACCGTCGAAGCGCTCCCGGGCCGGGGGCTGCGGGGGCTCACCACCAACGGCAAGGTCGTGGTGGGAACGCTGGCGCTGCTTGCGGAGGAACAGATCGCCGTTCCACACGATGTCCTCGGCGAAATTTTGCTCCTTCAGCAGGAGGGACAGACGGTGATGCAAGTTGCGCTCGATGGTGAGTGGCTGGGCGCGATTGCCGTGCATGACCAACTGCGCGCCGGCGTTGGGGAAACCGTGTCCAAGCTGCGCAAGCTCGGACTGTCGCTGGTGCTCGCGACGGGAGACAATGAGCAGACCGCCCACGCCATCGCCCACCGACTCGGCATTTCCGAGGTTCACGCGGCACTCAAGCCGCACGACAAGGCCGCTTTGGTCAAAACTCTGCGCAGCCGTGGTCAAGGCGTTGCGATGGTTGGCGACGGAATTAACGACGCAGAGGCACTCGCCAGCGCCGATGTCGGTGTGGCCATGGGCAGTGGCACCGACGTCGCCATCAAGAGCGCAGCCGTGACGCTGCTCCACGGCGAGCTGTTGGCCCTCCTCAAGGCGATGAAATTGTCGAAGCACATCCGACGCAATATTCGTCAAAACTTGTGGTTTGCGTTCGGCTACAACCTGCTCGCGGTACCCATCGCCGCTGGCGTGCTCTATCCACTCGTCGGAGTGCTACTCAGCCCGATGCTGGCGAGCGCTGCGATGAGTCTCAGTTCAGTATCCGTAATTAGCAACGCGCTTCGACTCAAAAATGTATCTTTAGATACGTAAATTTGTTTTACAATCAGACAGGGGAGGCACCCGTGAACCCTGTCCGCGTCCTACCGCTTGTTTTGCTTGCTGCGCTCGGAAGCTGCTATCCAGAGTCCGATCTTCAACCAGAGTCGCTCATGAGCCCTGGCGACTGCGGGGCCCGTGAACGCGTCGATGCTCAGGTCAAAAATCAGGCACTTCTCGACTTCGCCAGCATCGGCAGAAAGTGCGAGCCGTTCGCGATCCAGACGTTCGTCCAGAACACTCAAGAGACCGTATGGAAAGCGTGCTGCTACGAAAAGGCGTTCAACTACGCCTATTACCCGGCCAAATGCGTCGTCCGCAAAGTATCCGGCCCGGTCGATTGCACCAAAAACTGAGCCTGCCTCAGCGTCCGCTCACTCCGCTGCTTCGCGGGGCTTGACGCGGCGATTCCTCCGCAAACTGAGCGTCACAAGTCATCCCACCACTTCGGCTGGTTTTTTTGAGCCACGCCCAGCTTCTCTGGCCACTTAGTGATGCACAGTCAGTGTATCGGCGTAGCATTTGCCTTGGCGAAAGCCGATACCGACACCTTCTTCAGGAGGAATCTCGATGCAGAAGAAACACAGTGGTCTTGGTCGATGTAGTGAGTCGCGAAAGCGGCCTTGGCTGATGACACTGCTCGGCTCCGCAGCGCTGCTTGGCGCGTGCGATGGTATGCCGAGTGAAGTCGAGCAAAACGCAGGAGAAGTCACCACCGGCGAAGAAGTCAGCTCGCTGGCTCCGGATGTCACTCCGCGCTGCGTCACGATCAAGGAAGGCGGCACGACCAGTTGCAAGGATGAGAAGACTTGGCGCAGCTATGGCGAGGCCTCCTGTAAGTCCAAAAGCCTCGCACTCAAGAGCGTCACGTTCGCCAATTCCTGTGGCATGGCGAGCTGGCGTGAAGCGACGTACACCTGCTGTGATTCCGTAACTCCACCACCACCTCCTCCTCCGCCTCCGGACATGTGCATCACCGAGACGTTGAGCACGGCCGCTGGTGTCTGTGTGGATGACGGTTCCTGGAAGACCAAAGCAGAGGCGTTCTGCAAGTCCAAGGGACTGTCTGTGAAGAATCTGTCGTTTGGCCTGGCCTGTCGTACCGGCCACATCGACGTCAAGGTCGAGTGCTGTGGTGCAACTCCGCCGCCTCCGCCGCCGCCTCCTCCTCCGGGGATGTGCTTCTCGGAAGTGTTGAAGGACGCGACGGGCGCGTGTATTGACGATGGCATCTGGAAAACCCGGGCCGAAGCCGTCTGCAAGGCCAAGGGCGCTTCCGTCAGGAGCCTCGGCTTCGGCACTCCTTGCCGCACCGGCCACCTCGACGTCAAGGTCGAGTGCTGTGGCGCAACTCCGCCGCCGCCTCCGCCACCGCCTCCTCCTCCGGGAATGTGCTTTTCGGAAGCTCTCAAGGATCCGATGGGCGCTTGCGTCGATGACGGCTCCTGGAAGGCTCGCGCTGAAGCCGTCTGCAAGGCCAAGGGCGCTTCCGTCAGGAGCCT
>WBZP01001059.1_pt1 | contig 35155 bp, 37 predicted proteins | sample 5204301 | NCBI WGS metagenome assembly WBZP01 (sample SAMN12412401, study PRJNA552823) | activated sludge metagenome | isolation source: activated sludge from nitrification reactor of wastewater treatment plant... | place: USA: Pennsylvania | collected 2017 | reverse complement strand
GTTGTGCAAGTGCTTGAGAAAATTGGAGCGGGAAACGGGATTTGAACCCGCGACCCTCGCCTTGGCAAGGCGAATAATACCACATATTATCAACGACTTAAACGAACTCGACTTGGCATTTGCCAGCAGGTTTTTCCAGCACTTAGCAAACAGACCGTCTATATAGACAGTAGGGTTTTTACTACCTCACGTGTGCGCAATCAGTTTGCACCCAGCCTGAGGGAGACCTCATAAATTCGAAGAGACATAACGGAAGTCCCTGTTCGCTTTCCCCTACTCCGGTACTCAACGCCGTGACCCGCTCTAGGTGATTGAGGGGACCGGTAGCGAAGAGTATGCCGCTCGGAGCCACTTTTAGGCAAGTAGCCGAACTGCACTCATTGCCCCTCCTCAAGTTGGGGTGATTTCCGGTAGGGAAACGGGTAATCTGCAATCGTAATGCTAACTTCCTACCACGCCAAGTATTTTGCCCACGAACTCACGAAACGTTGTCCATCCGATAGCATCGAGAAACTCGCAAGCGCGTTGGTAGATGCACAAGTAGACCTCAATCCACACCAAATCGAAGCCGCGCTGTTTGCCTTCCGATCACCTCTTTCAAAAGGGGCTCTCCTCGCTGATGAAGTTGGTTTGGGAAAAACTATCGAAGCCGGTCTCGTGCTATCCCAGAAGTGGGCAGAGCGAAAGCGGCGCATCTTGGTCATTACTCCGTCCAACCTCCGCAAGCAGTGGCATCAGGAGCTTCTGGAGAAGTTCTTCCTGCCCTGCAGCATTCTGGAGACGAAGTCGTATAATGATACGGTTCGCCAAGGGCAGGTCCGACCGTTCGAGTGCGACGACATCATCATCTGCTCTTACCAGTTTGCCCGTACCAAGGCTGCGGAAATCAGCCTCATGCGCTGGGACCTCGTGGTGATCGACGAAGCCCATCGCTTACGGAACGTGTATAAGCCGACGAACGTCATTGCCAACACCATCAAGCACGCCCTCAAGGACGCACCGAAGCTCCTCCTGACCGCCACGCCACTGCAAAATTCGTTACTCGAACTGTATGGACTGGTCAGTGTGGTGGACGACCGTATCTTCGGTGACCTCAAGAGCTTCAAAGAGCAGTTTGCGAACCTGCACAACCAAGCCACGTTCGATACTCTGAAGGCTCGTCTGCAGCCGCTCTGCAAGCGCACGCTTCGCCGCCAAGTATTGCCCTATGTGCGCTATACCAAGCGCTTACCGATGATGCAGCCCTTTACGCCGGCTGAAAATGAAGATCGGCTCTATCATCTCGTGTCCGACTATCTCCGGCGAGACAATCTACAAGCGCTTCCGTCGAGCCAACGGTCACTGATGACACTTGTCCTCCGCAAGCTCTTGGCCTCGTCTTCGTTTGCAATCGCCGGAGCACTGGATTCAATGAGTTCGCGTCTCAGTCAACGTCTCAGACTCGCCGATGGGCCGAACCCGCTTGAGGAAGCGCTGGAGGTAGACTTTGAGACTCTCGATGAGATGGCGGAGGAGTGGGACGAGGAAGAAGCTGCCTCGAAAGTGCTTACCGAGGCCGACCGCAAAGCTATTCAACAGGAAATCGACGATCTCGAAGGGTTCCGCAAGCTGGCGGTCTCGATCACGCACAATGCCAAGGGCCAAGCACTCCTCACCGCCCTGCGCACGGCCTTTGGCAAAGCAGAAGAATTAGGCGCGGCACAAAAGGCCATTATCTTTACTGAATCACGCCGCACCCAGGAATATCTCCTCCGAGTCCTGGCCGATAGTCCCTGGAAAGACCATATCGTTCTCTTTAACGGCTCGAACAACGACCCCCGATCGAAGGAGATCTACCAAGAATGGCTCCAGCGCCATCAAGGGACAGATCGAATCACCGGGTCACGCTCAGCCGACCTGCGCTCCGCGATCGTGGATTACTTCAAAGAGCAGGGCCAGATCATGATCGCCACGGAAGCAGGATCAGAAGGCATCAACCTTCAATTCTGCTCGCTTGTCGTGAACTATGATCTCCCATGGAATCCCCAGCGGATCGAGCAACGCATCGGTCGCTGCCACCGGTACGGGCAAAAGCACGATGTCGTTGTGGTGAATTTCCTCAATCAGAACAACGAAGCCGATCAGCATGTCTTTCGCTTGCTCTCTGAGAAGTTCCTGTTGTTTGAAGGCGTCTTTGGAGCCAGCGACGAAGTGCTGGGAGCGATTGAGTCCGGCGTGGATTTCGAAAAGCGGATTGCCGACATTTATCAGCGCTGCCGCACCCCACAAGAGATTAAGACCTCATTTGACCAGCTTCAGGGAGAGCTTGGCACCCAGATCGACGAAGCCATGACTCGTGCCCGGCAGCTCTTGTTCGAACACTTTGATGATGAGGTGCGAGAAAAGCTGCGCGTGAGCGACGAAAGCTCACGGCTGTATTTGAATCGATACGAGCGCATCCTGATGCAACTTACGCAATTTGAGCTGCGCGATCATGCCGACTTCCTTTCGGACACCTCGTTCCGACTTACCTCCTGTCCTTTCAAAGGAGAGATCTCGCTGGGGCTCTATGAACTCCCACGCCGAACCGGGGAAGCACATCTCTATCGCTTGGCACATCCACTGGCAGAGCATGTGTTGGAGCAGGCGAAGACCCGCCAGCTCGACCTGGCAGAACTAACCTTCGAGTATGGCAAACACGATGGCAAGGTTAGTGTGGTAGAGCCACTCATTGGCAAGTCCGGAGTCCTGACTCTCTCGCTGTTCACTGTAGAAGCGCTGGATCAAGCCGAAGACTATCTGATTTCTACAGGGGTGACCGACAACGGCGAGGTGTTGGACGAGGAAGCCGTTCGGCGCCTGTTCTCCCTGCCTGCCACCGTCGCGCAGCCGGAGAACTCCGTGATTGAGCCTCCAACGCTCAGTAAGCGGACGGAAGAACGTCAGGACGCTATTTGTCGCCACATCTCACAACGCAATGCGGAATTCTTCGAGATCGAAGCCGACAAGCTGGATGCCTGGGCCGATGATTTGAAAGTGGGTTTAGAGCGAGAGATTAAGGAATTCGACCGGCAGATCAAGGAAGCCAGGAAGGCGGCCGTGGCAGCCCTCACTCTGGAAGAGAAGCTCGCTGGACAAAAGCAGATCAAGGCGATCGAATCCGAGCGAGGTAAGCGTCGTAGGGCCCTGTTCGATGCCCAAGATGAGATCGATCATCGGCGCGGACAGCTCATCTCTGAAATTGAGGGCAAGTTGCAACAAAAGGTAAGCTCTCAGCAGTTATTTTCTGTTCGCTGGCAGGTACGGTAAAGGCGAGGACGTCTATGAGTGAACCAACCATCATCTGTCCCAATTGTAAGACCGAGATCAAACTCACGGAGTCTCTCGCCGCTCCATTGATCGAATCCACACGCCGCGAATACCAGAAGCAACTGGCTCAGAAAGATGCCGACGTGGCGAAACGCGATGCCGCATTGCGCGAGCGAGAAGAAGCCCTCTCCAAAGCACAGCAGACAGTGGATGACCAGGTGGCTGAGAAACTCAAGCTGGAACGGGGCAAGATTTCGCTTGAAGAAGCGAAGAAGGCGAAATTGGTTCTTCAGACAGATATTGACCAAAAGACGCAAGCCCTTGCCGATCTCCAAGAAGTCGTCAATCAGCAAAACGTCAAACTGACTGAGGCGCAGAAAGCGCAGGCCGATCTCCTTCGGAAACAACGCGAGCTGGACGACGCCAAGCGTGAATTGGAGCTGACGGTTGAAAAGCGGGTTCAAGAGGGACTCGCGACCACCCGGGAACAGGCGAAGAAGGAAGCTGAGGAAGGACTGAAGTTGAAGGTCATGGAGGCGGAGCAAACGATCTCTTCGATGCAGAAGCAGATCGAGGAGTTGAAGCGAAAGGCCGAGCAGGGTTCGCAGCAGCTTCAAGGGGAAGTGCAGGAGCTAGAACTGGAAGCCTTACTGCGTACGAAGTTTCCACGGGATACGATCGAGCCTGTTCCCAAAGGTGAGCATGGCGGTGATGCGCTGCAGCATGTCGTCGGACCGAACGGGCAACCATGTGGGACGATCATCTGGGAATCAAAGCGAACCAAGAACTGGAGCGACGGCTGGCTGGCTAAGCTCCGTGAAGATCAGCGAGCTGCCAAAGCTGAGATTGCCGTGATCGTGAGCCAATCGCTCCCCAAAGAAATAGAAACATTCGGGTTGGTCGAGAACGTCTGGGTCACACATACTAAAACAGTACTTCCAGTTGCCCTCACGCTTCGCCACACGCTCATCGAAGTCACTTCAGCCCGCCAAGCGTCCGAGGGGCAGCAGACGAAAACGGAAATGGTCTATCAATATCTCACTGGGCCTCGATTCCGTCATCGGGTCGAGGCAATTGTCGAGGCGTTCTCCTCCATGCAGGAGGATCTCGATAAAGAGAAGAAGGCCATCATCAAACAATGGGCCAAGCGTGAAGAACAGATTGATCGGGTCATGCAGGCGACGGCTGGGATGTATGGAGATCTCCAGGGGATTGCCGGGAAAACGATTCAAGAGATAGAGGGGCTAGAGCTTCCAGCTTTGGGTGCTCCTGACGCAGAGACAAAAGAAGTAAACGAAGGGTAGACGGATGAGGAATCAAACAAAGGGCGGAATATGAGCTACGTCCACGAACCACTGAAGCAAATTGACTATCTCCGTCAGTGTTTATCGAGTGACAAGAAACCTCTCGGTCTTTTTCTTGGTGCTGGCTGCCCCATGGCAATAAGAGTAGGTGGTTCGGAAAATAATCCTTTGATACCGGACATAGCTGGAATAACAGAGGTGGTGCGTAGCAAGTTATCAAAGGATGAGAATTGTGCCTCGCTTCTGAAAATCGTAGAGCAGCATTTTTCGACAGACGGACGAGAAAATCCGAATGTCGAGGATATGCTCGGCCATATCCGAGCACTACGAGTGGTCGCCGGAAAAGAAGGAGCACGCGGTCTCAAAGACCGAGATCTCGACAAGCTTGATTCGACCATATGTCAGATTATCCAGGAGTTAGCTGACAAGGAACTTCCTAATACAGGAACCCCATACCATCAGGTGGCGTCCTGGGTGGATGCCACAGGGCGTGAAATCCCTGTCGAAGTATTCACAACCAATTATGATCTCTTAATGGAGCAAGCCTTCGAGGATTGCCGCGTACCGTACTTTGACGGATTTGCTGGATCGAGAAAGCCATTTTTTGATATTCGTGCGATGGAGGGAGACCAACTCCCTTCTCGTTGGGCTCGATTTTGGAAACTCCACGGCTCGATAAATTGGTATCACGATCCCGTGAAGGGAGTTCTTCGAGGTGCTTCAAATGAACCCGAACTCAGGCGAGTTATCCATCCGTCTCACTTGAAATATGAAGAAAGTCGAAGGATGCCGTACCTCGCAATGTTAGACAGACTGAGGGCGTTCTTGAAGCAACCTGCATCGGTTCTAATTCTTTGCGGGTACTCATTCCGAGACGACCACATCAACGAAGTAATCGTTCAGGGGTTGCAAGGAACACAGACCGCAATCGCGTTTGGTCTGCTTTATGGTGAAATTGGCAAATACACCAAAGCAGTTAAGCTCGCTTCCGATCGCCCCAACCTAACACTCTTGGCTAAGGATGGGGCAGTAGTAAGCGCTCGCGAAGCCAAGTGGTTGGAAAAAGAAAAGGAGTCTGTGGATTCAGACCCTCAGGGGTGCATTTCGTGGGAGCCTGTTGACCCAGCTAACGAAAATAGTAGACAAGTTGCTCGATTCCATCTTGGTGATTTTCAAGTCTGTGGAAAATTTATGAGTGAACTTGTCGGACAGATTAGGCAATCCACTGAGTCCGCGAATGCTAAATAGTCCAACATACCTTGGAACGGTTCAGGACGTCCAAGGCGCCACGATAAGCATTGCCCTGGACAAGGATACCGTCTCTGGTTTGGTTTTCCTTGATGGCCATGGTTACAGAATCGGCCAAATTGGGAGCTTTATTCGTATTTCAATAGGTTTTACGGATCTTTTCGGAATCGTCTCACAAGTTGGTGCCGGGGCAGTTCCCGAGGCTTTGCTTAAGGCCGAGCCGTACGGATATAGGTGGCTGAAGGTGCAGTTGATTGGAGAAAGTCAACGAGCAGGAAGATTTGCAAGAGGGATTTCTCAATACCCTACTATTGGAGACCACGCACACTTAGTTACTGAAGAAGATCTGTCGCGTATCTATGGAAGAGCAGACGCACCAAACCTCGTAAGAGTAGGTAGTCTCGCTAGCGCGGAATCGATTCCGGCCTTGATCGATATTGACAAAATCGTAACTCGGCATTCTGCAGTCGTCGGAACTACCGGTGCCGGGAAGTCTACAACGGTCGCAAATTTACTTGTAACCCTATCTGATCCCAGAAAATATCCATCTGCTCGGGTAATCATTCTAGACATTCATGGTGAGTACCACGCAGCGCTGAAAGACCGAGCTTGCATATTTCGGGTCAACGCTGATCCGACCAACGGCGAACAGCCGCTCTTGATACCTTACTGGGCTATGAGCCTCGATGAGCTTCTTCGAATCACACCCTTTCGAGGAGTTAACGATGCCGATAGGGCTGCACTCGTAGAAAAGGTTAAATCGCTCAAAATGGCCGCGCTTTCAGCCCAATCACGGGCGGGAGTGACGTCAGACACAATGACGGTTGATACCCCTATTCCGTTTAGCATTCACCGGCTTTGGTACGAACTGCACAGACTTGTATGCTCAACACATACGGCTCAAAGTGCCAACCAGAGCGAGGCCACGGAGGCGATAGAGCCTGATGCCAATGGAATTCTTCAGCTCGGCGACATAATGCACGTAGTTCCGCCAAAGTATCGGCCAATCACTCAAGGCGGCCCCAATCGTGTTTATCTGAGCGCAGCCCCTCTCAACATTCGTCGCCAGATACTGGCCCTTGAGTCGCTGCTCAGAGATACCCGTTACAATTTCCTTTTTAGGCCTGGTGACTGGTGTCCAAACCCTGAAGGCCAGCCAGCAAAGGACCTTGATGCGCTATTGAGTTCTTGGATTGGAGGAGACAAGCCTATTACGATCCTGGATCTCTCTGGGGTTCCAGTCTCAATTCTCATAGATCTTGTCGGTGTTCTTATCCGCCTCGTGTTTGATGCGTTGTTTTGGTCCCGCTATGCACCTGAAGGTGGAAGGGTACGGCCTTTGCTATTTGTCCTGGAAGAGGCTCATGCATACCTGAACGCAGGCAATGAAGGAGCAGCGTCGATTGCTGCGAGAAGAATCGTTAAGGAAGGAAGGAAATACGGATTAGGCGCAATGATAGTTAGTCAAAGGCCCGCAGAAATTGACACAACGATCCTGTCTCAATGTGGAACGATGTTCGCCATGCGATTAGCAAATGCGCATGATCGCTCGCAAGTCATGAGTACAGTTAGCGATAACTTAGAAGGACTGTTTAGCATGCTGCCCACTCTAAGAACTGGTGAAACAATAATTGTAGGTGAGGCTGTACGGTTACCCTTGCGAGCTATTATTGATGCGCCGTCAAAGAATCGCCGTCCAGACAGTCATGATCTCTTAATCTTCGATCCTAAGTCTGAGGGAGGATGGAACCGTGAGAAGCAAGCTGAGGATTATGCAAGAGTTCTTAAGTTGTGGAGGAGTGAAAATCCCCGAGAGAAGCAGACCTCAGAGGAGTAAGTCATGAATAGACAGCCAGTTACTTCTTCCACCGTCGCCGAGGTTGGTTATGACACCGATACAATGACTCTTGAGGTCGCTTTCAAGGATGGCACCGTGTATCAGTATTTCGATGTCCCTGAGGCTGCTTACCAAGAAATGATAAGTTCGAGCTCGGTTGGAAAGTTCCTGAATGGTCAAATCAAGAATAACTATAGATACGCCAAGGTCTAGTCAGCATGGGTTCAAAGACTAAACTCGAACTCACCTGGATCGGGAAGGAGAACCGGCCGAAGCTGGAGCCGCGGATTCTGCTGGAGGACCGTGAGAAGTCCTATCACGCCTCGCACCGGATCACCGACCAGGACTTATTCGACAATCGTCTCATCTTCGGTGACAACTTGCTGGCGCTCAAGGCACTTGAGCAGGAGTTCACCGGCAAGATCAGGTGTATCTTCATTGATCCGCCCTACAATACAGGCTCGGCTTTCACTCACTACGAAGATGGGATCGAGCATTCTCTCTGGCTGTCGCTAATGCGAGACCGGTTACAGCTGCTCCGTGATCTCTTGGCACCAGACGGTTCCCTTTGGATAACCATTGACGACAACGAGTCCCACTATTTGAAAGTTCTTTGCGATGAGATATTCGGAAGAAACAATTTTGTCGCGAATGTTGTTTGGCAAAAGAAGTTTTCTCCCCAAGCAAATGCAGTATGGCTCTCGGATAGCCACGATCATCTTCTCGTATTTGCAAAGGACAAGGCTTCGTGGCGCCCAAATCTCTTGCCTCGCACAGATTCTGCTGATTCTCGCTATTCGAATCCAGACAACGACCCCAGGGGGGCATGGACATCCGGTGACTTTACGATAAGCCTCACTGGTGGGCAGCGTGGTGCACAATTTGCGCGAACGGGAATCAGCGAGAATATCTATGAAATTGAAACTCCGAGTGCAAGAAAACTTCAGCCTACTAGGGGGCGGTGTTGGGCTGCATCAAAATCAAGGTATCTCGAACTGCGTGCAGATAACAGAATTTGGTTTGGAGTAGACGGAAACAACGTCCCCCGGATAAAGCGCTTCCTTTCAGAAGTTCAGGAGGGAATCGTCTGCATGACCGTATGGCTTAGGACTGAGGTTGGTGATAATCAAGACGCAAAACGGGAAGTCATGGCATTCAATTCTGAGGAGGTGTTCTCAACTCCAAAACCCGAACGACTTTTACAACGTATTCTAGAACTCGCTAGTACACCTGGTGATTGGGTTCTCGATTCATTTGCCGGGTCTGGCACCACTGGGGCAGTAGCCCACAAGATGGGACGGCGCTGGATCATGGTGGAACTGGGCGAGCATTGCCATACGCACATCATCCCGCGGCTCAAGAAAGTCATCGATGGCGAGGACAAGGGTGGGATCACAGAGGCGGTCGGCTGGAAGGGCGGGGGAGGATTCCGCTATTACCATCTCGCGCCGTCACTGCTGGAGAAGGACAAGTGGGGTAACTGGGTTGTCAATAAAGCCTACAATCCGACGATGCTGGCTCAGGCAGTCTGTAAACTGGAAGGTTTCATCTATGCGCCAAGTGATGCTGTCTATTGGCAGCAGGGACATTCCACTGAGCGTGATTTCATCTATGTCACGACTCAGAACCTGAGTCATGATCAGTTGCAGGCTTTGAGCGATGAAGTTGGCGAAGAGCGGTCGCTCCTAGTGCTGTGCCCTGCTTTTCGAGGTAAGCCCGATAAGTATCCCAATCTCACGATCAAAAAGATTCCCAAGACCGTGCTCTCTCGCTGCGAATGGGGCCATGATGATTACAGTCTGAAAATCGAGAACTTGCCCAAAGCTCCGATTCCGCCTGGCCAAATGGAACTGCTTGGCGAAGAGGCGCAATCATGAATCGACACGTCAACGCGATCGCTGGACGTTTAAGCTTACGCCCGCCGCAACGGCACTCACTGGAAATTCTCGACCGCCTCACAGAGATCGTGCCTCCTAAGAAGGGAGCGGACATTGCCGCCTCGCTGGCAGCAATCAAGAGCGAATTCCCGAACGTCACAGACTTTGAACGGGAGTTTCCTTCTCTCTGTTTTGCGTTGGCTACTGGCGTCGGCAAGACAAGGCTCATGGGAGCCTTCATTAGCTACCTGCACCTTGCCCATGGCATCAACCATTTCTTTGTTCTGGCGCCGAACCTGACCATCTACAATAAGCTGATCGCCGACTTTACGCCGAACACATCAAAGTACGTCTTTGCTGGAATCGCCGAGTTCGCGACCGAACCGCCAACGATTATCACAGGAGACAATTACGAGTCTGGGGTAGCCGCTCGTCTCACTTCCTTGCCTGGGTTTGGGCAAGAGGTCCATATCAATATCTTCAATATCTCGAAGATCAACTCGGAAGTACGAGGCGGAAAAGCGCCACGGATTAAGCGCCTGTCTGAATACATTGGTCAGAGCTATTTCGAGTATTTGGCGGGTCTCGACGATCTCGTCCTCCTTATGGACGAATCCCACCGCTATCGGGCGTCGGCCGGTGTGCGGGCCATTAACGAACTCAAGCCAGTGCTTGGATTGGAGCTCACGGCTACTCCGTTTGTGGAGTCACCCAAAGGCCCGGTGCCATTTAAGAACGTGATCTATGACTACTCGCTGGCCAAAGCGATGGCCGATGGATTTGTCAAAGAACCGGCTGTCGTCACCCAGAAGAATTTCAACCCTAGCCAGTTCAATGCCGCTCAGCTGGAGCAGATCAAGTTGGAAGATGGCGTGCGGCTGCACGAGAACACCAAGGTGGAGCTGGAAACCTACGCGAGGCAGACGGGGCAGCGTGTGGTGAAGCCCTTTATGCTGATCATCGCTCGCGACATAACTCACGCTAGTCAATTGATGCAACAGATTCAGTCGCTCTTCGAAGGACGGTACAAGAACAAGGTGATTCAGGTGGACTCCAGCAGGACCGGTGCAGAAGAAGACGAGATGGTCCAGCATCTCCTTGCGGTCGAGAGCGCGGAAGAGCCCACTGAGATTGTGATTCACGTGAATATGTTGAAGGAAGGGTGGGACGTCACCAACCTCTATACCATTGTCCCGTTGCGGGCCGCTAATGCGAGAACACTTATCGAACAATCCATCGGACGCGGTCTTCGGCTTCCCTATGGCAAGCGGACTGGGGTCAGTACCGTGGACCGCCTGAACATCGTGGCCCACGACCGATTCCAGGAAATCATCGATGAGGCGAATAAGCCCGACTCCATGATCCGCCTGACGCAGGTGATTCTCGACCCGGCGACTGATCTGCAGAAGACGCGAACAGTGGTCGCTCAATCAAAGATTGAGGAACAGTTGCACGGGGCCTCCCTCACTGGCCCTGCTGGTGGGCCACCGCAAGCCACTCCTATCTTTTCAGGAGAGGTCGAGCGAGGGATCGCGCAGGCGGCATACAAGGTCATCCAGAAATACGAGAACCTGCCGTCTTCGAATGACCTTTTAAAACCAGAGATTCAGGCACAGATTGTTGAAGAGGTAAAACAGTCCGTCACGCCCAGTCAGCAGGCCCTACCGGGCATGGCCGCGGTCCCGAGCATCGCGGAGGTTGTCGCTAAAACGGCGCAACTGGTCGTACGGCAATCGATAGATATTCCAAGGATTCTTGTCGTGCCACGGGGTGAGACGACCACCGGCTTTCATGCCTTTACCTTGGATTGTTCAAACATCCACTACCAGCCGGTTGAACGGGATCTGCTGATCCAACACCTTCGGACCCATGAGCAGGAGACTCTGACTTATGGTGGGCGGATGCAACCGGAACAGCGGCTTGAAGATTATCTAGTCCGAGGACTCGTTGACTTCGATGACATCAGCTACGACGAGCATTCCGATTTGCTGTATGACCTCGCCGGTCAATTGGTAACACACCTCCGCTCATATCTCTCCGAAGAGGATGCGAGGAACGTCCTCATCTACCATCAGAAACAGCTCGCCGCTTTCGTTCATGCTCAGATGCAGGAACATCATTGGGAGAAGGCGACGGGTTACGATGTGGTGGTGAGTAAGGGGTTCACTGATCTGAAGCCCAGTGCCTACACAGCCAGAAATGGTGAGCCAGTCCAGGACTTTCGTCAGACCGTCGAGGATCGGAGCCGGATCTCACAGATGCTCTTTGGCGGATTTCAGCGAGGTCTCTATTCTGTCCAGAAGTTTGACTCCGACACCGAGCGGCGGCTGGCCATTATCCTAGACCGAGACTCCCAGAAGTGGTTCCGGCCGGCCTCCGGACAATTCCAGATTTCCTATAAGCAAGGGGTCTCGCAGCACGACTACCAGCCAGACTTTGTCGCAGAAACAGCAGACTGCATCTATATGCTCGAACCTAAAGCCAAGAATGAAATGACCTCGCCCGATGTCCTCGCCAAAAAAGAAGCTGCCATAACCTGGTGCACCCGCGCCACGACCCACGCTCTTAGCAACGGCGGCAAGCCTTGGAAATATGTACTTCTCCCGCACGACATGGTCGACCAAAACATGACCCTGTCAGGATTGGCATCGCAGTTTGCGGTGAGCTGAGAGCTTATGGATCTCAATTTCGTCATGGCTGTCCCCGCAAAGGGCTGGACCCAAGCGTGTGCTTATTGCGGAGTAGGAATCACGGATGGGCAGGAGAACGTCGAGGTTGAATCAAAGTGGGATACCCTCGACGGAAGCTCTTTTCTCTTTCGCCGGGTATGGCATCAGCACTGCCACTCGCAGTATTTGGATGAGGGTGAAGCGACATAGAAGAATTAGACATCTGTCTCATGAGGCACAATGCAAGGAGCACTACGCGAGTACAATCTCACCCATGAGCAGGCAGTCGACCATCTCCGATCCGTCTTGAAAGATAATTCAGATCTGATTGGGCAGGTTCGGATTCGATGCGTAAGTGCTGAGACAAATGGCGAATGGCAAAACGCGATTTGTGTCATTGACCTCATTGAGAAGGGACAAGCACCGCCCCGACAAACAAGCCTCAGGTATCCACGCCTTCATCTACTCGAAGAATGGATGAATCTCACCACTTTCTCGGCCACGATTTTGGAATCAATTTCGAAAGGTGCCATTTTGGTGGACGGGGAGAGAGTGTCAATAGATGTACATGCCAGGTTTAATGAATGGGAGTTTTTGCCCAGTAGGAATAACCTCTCCAACTACCCTGGCCATGTGTACAAGACTCCATACGGCCAACGGCCTCAGCTCGCTCATCACGAACCTCTCCTTGCCCATGATCTGCCTTTTTACCCCAACCCATATTATGCAATTCGGGAATGGATGAACTTTCGATTATTCCACATGGATCGCGATGCAAACCTTGGGACAATACAGATCTTCATCCCTCAAGCTCGGGCTTACATGAAGAGTCTAACAATCGAAAAGTCTCCTCTTAAGGTTTGCGTTGACAACCGGCACAAATTGGATTTGTTCCTGAAAGGGGCTTGGGAACACGCAGATGGCTGTTCGCCTTTCGAAGCGCGTGTGACTGGTCCTGAGATTTGTATTTCCGTCCCGGACCAAGTTGAAGGATTTGAAGCCTATCTAATTGGTGTGGATGATCGAGTTTATGACTTCCATAGAGAAACCAAGCTATGGGCTCTAGGCCAAGAGCGAGTCTTAGGCGCCGTCCCTGGTGGAGAAGGTAATCTTGCGATCGTCCAAAAGGCGATTCAACAGGGAGAGGGAGAGACCGTTGAGTTTAAACCCTTCATCAAGGAAAGTGGCTCCAAGCTCAATGAATTAGTAAAGACAGTAATCGCTTTTTCGAATACCAAGGGTGGCGTTTTGCTCGTGGGCATTTCTGATGACTGCATCGCGGAAGGTATTGAAAGAGAGATCACCCAGGCGGCTTCGAAAATTGGCTCGACATTCGAAACCCAGCTAACAAAATATATCGGGTGGTTGCGACAGAGTATCGTAGGGGAACTTAACAGAAGTCTCGACTTGACCGTTTCCCCAGTAGGTATCGATGGCCACACGGTTATCCTGGTTTCAATCCCGGAAGGTGATCAAAAGCCTTACGCCCATGTGAAATCTAATGCGATCTATATTCGACGAGGAGCAAACAATGTGGCCCCGCATCCCGACCATGAGCTCCCTGATATTATGAAAGAAAAGACGAAAGATCTCTTCGTCTGACCAAACACTTGCTGATATGACTGGCAGTGGAGGGAACAGCTAAAGCCCCAACAACCAATCGCCACAATCCCACCACGCTATTCCAGCCCCTGACACCTTCACGCAATAATCGTTAGCCTGCCCCTCAGCGTTTTCCTGATCCGCAATATTTGTCATCGCCCTCCTGTACCGTTTGTAGGGCTCGGGCCATCATCATCTTGCCGTTTTCTGCCCATCGCCCCGCTCGCACCATCACATGTGGTAGGCCCTCCTGACCTTCGTCATTGCATCGACCCACATTCCTCATCGTGAGTGCTTCCCTCGACGGTTCTCCGCCGAGTGACAGTCCCTCGGCATGCCATTGGTGAAATCTCCTTCATGCCGGGAATTCCAAAGACGAGCCAGCCATCCCCACTTTCCCCAGCTTGGCACGACTTGCGCGTGAACTACTATTATTAGTAGCATCTGTGGTAAAAGGTTGAGATGGATACGTCTCAATTTGCTCCTGCGTACAAGGTCATCTTTTATCGGACGCCTCAGGGGGCTGAGCCGGTCAGAGAATGGCTGCAGTCTTTGAATCGAAGTGAGCGGCTTCAGCTTGGGCAGGCGATTCAAGTGCTGCAAATGAATGGCCCTGCGCTGCCTATGCCGTATGCATGCCCACTGGGCCAGGGGCTCTTTGAGCTACGGGAAAGGGTGGGCAAGGTTCGGTATCGGGTGTTCTATATGTTCGACGGTGGCAGGGTCGTAGTCCTTCTCCATGCAGCGGTGAAGGATCAGCGAGTACTTGAAGCCGATATTGCACTGGCCCGGCGAAAGTTGAAGGACTATGTAGGGAGGAGATAAGCACTATGAAAACCAGAAAAGGATCCAAAGCGGGTGGAAGTTCATTTGATGGGTGGTTGAATGAACAAGATGAGGCGTTCAAGGCGGAGGTGATTGCCGGGGCAATGAAACGTCAATTTGTGATGAAGCTTCGGGCGATGATGAAGACGCAAGGCATCGGTGTGAACGCGCTGCAGAAGATGTTGGGCACAGGACCGTCTCAGGTGCAACGATTATTAGATCCTGAGGATATCGGCATTTCGTTGAAGTCGATCGCCAAGCTGCTCGCCGTGCTTGGTCTGGCAGGACAAATTGTCGTTGAGCCCAAATCGTCGAAGAAGCAGGTGGCCTGAGTACCGGGAAAAGGTACCGGGAATCGTTTCTGCGCGTCACCGGCGGGACGTCAGGCATGAAACGTCACACGTGAAAAGTGAAACGTAGGGGAGCTGAGTTATGCTCCTCCGAGCGATACGAGCGCGGACTACAACATCTTTAATCCGGTCAACCCAACGAATCGCCATGCTCCCAACCATCCATTCAATCCCGCCAACCAGTACAACCCCGACAATCCTCTGAGCCCGGCCAATCGCTACAATCCCACCACGCCATTTGAACCCATGACTCCTTCACGCAACAATCGTTAGCCTGCCTCTCAGCATTTTCCCGCTCCGCATATCTGTTATCGCTCTCCTGTCCCCTTTGTAGGGCTCGGGCCATCATCATCCATGCTGTTTTCTGCCCATCGCCCCGCTCGCACCATCACATGTGATAGGCCATCCTGACCGTCGTCATTGCATCAAACCACATTCCTCACCGTGAGTGCTTCCCTCGACGGCTCCCTGCAGAATTACACACCTTAGCCATCTCATTGTTGAAAGCTTCTTCGTGCCGGGAAATCCAAAGGCGGGCCACCCATTGGGGCGCGTGAAGCGGTCGGGCTGAAAAACCTTTTGCCGCGTTCTCTCCGATCGCAACGCGGCGCTATCCCACAGAGGAGGTTCCTGATGGAATCCATCACTACGTTCACGTACCTGCGAAGCAAACTTGACGAATGGAAGGCGAATGATCTGCTTCTTCCTGCACCGGAGCTGAGCTGGACGCGGTTTCAGGAGGTTGCGACAAGCAGCATTCTGCCCGTCCTTCGTGAGGCCAAAGAGGCCTTGGAAAGTGCTGGCCTGGACGTCTCGGTCACCGACCTTGATGAAGAAACGCACTGTCTCGGGTTCTATGTGAAGGACGTGGGGCTCTTCTTCACGCCTTCCGACGATGGAATGACGGTCCACTTCATGGCCCGCCGCTTCACCGGGCAGGAGCAAGGGTATGAAAGCCGCTTCTTATACAAGTGGGCAAAGCCAGAGTCGCTCCGCCGGTTGGTGGAGGAGGCGTTACTGCGTCTCCTAGGGCCCCGGCGGGCCAACGCGGTCAGTCAGTAATGCGAGCAGTGGTGGCGCGATTGTCACTACGACCGTCGCGCCATCACTCGGCCTTCCATCAACTCAACAACATGCACTTGAAGAAGTGGAGAATTACCATGATGAACGACAGCGAACCCTTGTTGAGGTTACGAGTCGCCTTACGTGAAGGACAGGATTCAGGCCAATTGCCTTATGCCATTGAGTTCCGTCGGCGGTTTCACGTGATGGTGAGCGAGATCGGCGTCCCGGTCTTACGAGATTTGGTAAACTTGTTATGCCTAGAAGGTGTCACGGCGCACCTTCTGATGGGAATGGACGAAGCGACCCCTTACGTCGGGATCCAACTCGAGAACCCCGAAACAACCCTCTGGATTTCGTCAGCTACGACCGGCTGTGATGTGTTCAGCAGCGTGTATGGCGGACTGTACCCGGAATATGCAAGTCTGCGGACCCTGAGTTATCGGGTCTTGATGCGATCCACTCTCGAGCCGGTGCTGGTTGAACAACTGCGGTTAGTCTTGTGCCCGCCGCAGCTAATCATGTAACCCTGCATTCGAAGTCATAAGACATCTCGTTCCATGAAGGCCCACACCGAGGCATACCAGGGCTTTCTATACAAACCAGATGCGCCGCAACGCACACACTGCTATGCACCGAAATGTCGACGCTGGGGTTCGTTCAGGATGGAAAGCCACCTCGGCTGAAGCTTTTCTCTGAGTTCCCAGCAATTCGAGACTCATCCAGCTCAAGAATCGACCCTGGAAGCCGATACGGCTGAAGATTGGCTTGTAAGCGTGAGGCAGCATGTCATCCCACATCGACTCGGCAGATCATAGAACTGAGGCAAAGCGCCAATATCCATGGACTGGAAAAACGTGGACCTATGAGAAAGTGGGATGGCTCTGGCCGACATCCTCTCGGCTTCTCGTTGTACCACTGGAACGCATCAAGGAACAGTATACACGGGCTCTTTTGGAGACTGCGAAATGCGCGGGGGACGAGGCCTATGAGTGTCTTCGACTGGCACGGTGGGGGGAGAATACCGGGCTACGAGCCATCTGTCCGCGGTGCGGGGAACGAGCGTGGTCATACGATCCCAAAGGTCCTATTCATTGGTGGCGCTGTGTGACGGAGGCTATGTACCGACAACATCAACGGAAGAAAGGCTATGTCACCGAGGGAACGTCGCGAAAGGGGTGTGGCCACAAATTTCGTGATGTCGAAGGGACACCCTTTGAGGGCGCTCCTGTGCCATTAGGGTTGGTGTTCCTGTCCTTATACTTCTCTGCCCCGCGAATTGAACGGTTACTACTTGAGCAGGGGGAGGGAGCCACAGCGGTTGCGCTGTCTCAGGTACTCAAAGACCTGAGACAGAAGCCACATGCTGGATTGAATCAACGGATGCGGCGATTTGCCAAACTGTTTTGCTGTCGGATCCTCCTTGAATATCACCCCGAACTCGTGTCCCCCAGAGGCTTTAAGCGAGTAGTGGACAATCTCATTCGTGACGCGACAGGCGGTGCATTGATCCATGTCATCGCCCAACACAAACTCAGTGATCTGAAAGTGCGACATCGCACCATCCAGTCTCTACTCGGGAAGCTATTCCGCGTGGATAAAGCGTCTCTTCAGGGGCGTAGGGTCGACCAGGCTCGGCGGGCAGCCATGTGTCAGGCGCTGACGCTGGAAGTATCGCGCCTGACAGACGCCTCGCCTCTTCATAACTGACTAGGGGGGCGCTAGGACATCGCCCCCCCTAGTCTTGCATTGATGTAAATATCTCATGGGGGGGGGCGTATATCACCGCCCCCCCCTCGAGATTTCTCCCCGGCAATGGGGAGTACGGGGGGCGACGGTGCCGCCCCCCTGGCCACCACCTCATCTTGCGCTTGGTACAGTCGGCCTCCGCGGCCAGTCCAGATCGATCGTTCAGGTGACCCTGTCCTCCGCTGTCGTGTACCCGCACCCAATACTGACGAGCTCTACGACCGCCTTGTGCCTATGATCGCCGGGCAATTCTTAAGGCAAAAGGGGACCATCTTAGGTTTGGAAGAGATGCCGGCGCACCGCTTTATGGCTCTGGACGAGGCCGCCCTGTCCGTCGGCATCGAAGGGAGTCACCCCCCAGACCACTCGCTGGGGCAACCCTGTGTTCACCTCTCCTGAAGCGATGACATGTCTGCTACGTGAAGGATCGCGTCCTCAGGTCGGCGAATTTGGAGACCCTCCTTGGCAAGCCACTCCGGGTGGTCCTCGGCCTGCCACAGCCGATCATATAACTCCGTGGTCAGCGGGATTCCTGCCCGCCCGCCCAATCGCCTATCGCCGTGTTCTGGGCTGAACTAATGGAGGGAGTGAGGCCAGCACCATCTTGAGGGTGATCGGCGGGGGAGACTTTAGGACCGTGAGTTGGAGGATGGACTTTTTGACTTCAGAGAACAGGGCGCGGCGAGCATGGCGATCGACGTGCTCTCCCTGGCTCAGGGACAGATCGAGGGCCTTGAGCTGCCTTAAGGCTGTAGTGGCCCGCTGATACTTCTTACCTGCCGCGTGTGCGAACCCGGCCTGCACTTCAGCGAGGATCTCCGGTCGAGTCAGCTCGTTTGTGAGCCGACGATTCACCTTCTTATAGCCATCAAACGGGCGCGTCATTGTTGGACAATGCCTCAAGAGCACCATGCCACAAAACAGGTTCGCATATTGCTCTAAGCGGTCGAAACGCATGGGCGGGCGATGCTGGCGAAGGTTCTTGAGGAGGGCCTGCAGGTCGGCGCTGTCCTGATGCCGGTCCAATCGTTCCAGGAGGCGCTGAATTGTGGAGTCTGGATAGGACAACGCCGCGAGGACCAGCCCAGGAGGCAGCTGTGAGTTGAAGAACGCCGTGGCGGTGGTATCACAAAACTCTCTGCCGCAGGTGTCGGTCTTCCTACGCTGGGGATGTGGGGGCGCCACACGTCTCCGTGGAAGCCTGCCACGATCTTGGCAGATCCATCGCCACTTACCGTCGTCGACGCGATATCGGTTCTCTCCGATGCGATGCTTTACAACGCCATAGGACCAGGCCTTTCCGAGACAGGCGGGACAGGTGACCGCCAGGCAGCGCTGGTCAGTCATCCAGCGGGCCCACCGCACACATCGGTAGGCCAGGATCTGGTTGCGCTCAAACATGGATACGAGGTAGCCGGCCTCTTTGTCGGACAGGGCCTCGACTGCGTGTGCCGGGAATAGGTCGGTTGCGGGGAGCCACACGCGGTCGATCTCTGAGGAGGTTCTGACGATGTCAGAGGCTGAGACGGTGGCTGCCATACGCGTCCGGATCCGCACCGGCGTACCGCCTCGACTAGTTCGGGCCCCTGTCGGCATCGCGTGCTTCTCCTGACCTTCCTCCATATCGGAGGATTGCCCGAAGGCTTGAATCTCCTTCCCGCAAGAAGCCTGACTAGCTCCCCAATATGCCGAGCCTCGAAGATCGCAGTGAGTGGATCGCAGGAGGCCCAAGGCGTGGGGGATGAATCTCAGAGACACTGGGCAGAAGAGCTCTTCGGTTGCGTTCGCGCACATCCCGGTGATGACTGGGACGGGCAGACACCGCGTGCCACTCGTGACGGCCAGCACCCTCCATGTGAAGGAGGACCACTCGAATGGGACCGCGGGAGAGCCCCAGGCGCACGCAACCTCCGCGCCAACGCCTTCCGCGGGTTTAGCAGGACACTAAGAGGGAGTCGGATGAAAGAGCCGACTCCCTCTTAGTGTCACAGGATTCTTGAGTTGGCGGGCTTTGTCGTCGCGGACGAGCACTGAGTGACCGGACTCGACCCGCATGCACGTCCTCTGTGGAGCGTGTGGCCTCTCCGTGCCTGTGAAGCGTCCGCGCAAGGGCCCCCCAAACCATCGAACACGATCAGGCACTCAAGTCGGCCGCCTGCTAGGTCGAGATCATTGAGCCCGCTCCAACGCTCCCGATCCGGAAGCGATTCATCGGCAGGGCGTAGTCTAGCAAATCACGACTCGGTTTTCCTGTCTCCCTGGCTGAGAGGCCATCTGCCCCTCGTGGGCGTGACGGCCAGCGCCTCCGCAGGAATCCCAGGAGCATCCCCCGCGCCCTTCCGCCGCGCTCCCTCCCGTCCCGACTCGCCATCCTGAATCCTCGTCTCCCGACACTGGGACCTGGGCGGGAGTCCCGTCCTCCCTCACATCCCACCACTCCGCCGGTCCCAACTGGCCAAGCCACCTCCTTACCGACACGGACTTTCCCGATCGAGCTCCTCCTGAACGGTGGGACCGTGACGGTCCGGGCTGGAGCCCACCCGCGCGATCGCGCCGTGCACCTCCCAGCCACCGCCTCGTCGTGCCCCGACGCTCGCCTCTTTGCGGAAGTTGGATGTTTGGGACGGCATACAAGACAGCCCGACGAAGAAACCCCGCGCCTGTGTGCGGGATGCCGCGGCCTCACCAAGTTCTATCACGATGATGCCTACCGCTTGGCGCAGGCTCTATACGTGGTTTTGCAGGGGTTTTCGTGCACGCTCGTCTGCCTCCGTTCCCTGTGTGCACGCTCGGTTGGATGTTTGGTGGGTGCGTGGACACGACTCCGGTGAGCGAGCCGGGACGCCTCCGATCGCGCGCCGACTACGAGCCGGTCGAGCAAGGCGCGCCTCCCCTGTGTTCAGCGACAAGTAGCCTTGCGGGCCCTCAGATCTCGTTGATGCCAGACACCCCCCTCGCCAGATCCGCCGCGATGCTGACGGCCGTGGCCGTCCTCGGCCGCCGCGTGCCGCTCCTAGATTCCCTCCCAGATCGAGCCATCTCGCTCCGCCACCGGCGAGCGAGGGCATTACCACAGGAGGGAACCATGCACGACATCGACACGATCTCAGAGACTCACAATGAGAGCCACTCCGACGGCCCCGAGGCCGCGGAGCCGGCGGCCTCGCCGCCCGAGGCACCGGCACCGACTGCCACGCCACCCCGCACGAAGGCTCGTCGCCGCGGCCCGACCCGGCTCACCCTCGGCGCATACGCCACCCAGCAACTCGCGCTCGAGCAGGGCTTCCTCGCCGAAGACGCCGCGAAGTCGTCGACGGTGCAGAATATGAAGGGGCATATCAACGCCCTCCCGGCCACATTGATGGCGACGCGGTTGACGGCCATAGGGAAGGCCGACTGCGAGGCGTATTTCGCCGCGTTGCAGGCGGGACCGCTCGCGGACACGACGAAAGAGACCCGCCAACGGTTCCTCCACATGTTGCTCCAGCGGGCACGCCAGGAGGGGTTGATTGCTCGCAACCCGTGTACGGCGGTGCTCCGGGCCCAACGCCACCTCCAGGGCCGCGGCGTGGGGGCACGAGAAGTCACGGAGGCCCAGACCCTGTCGGCCGCGCAGGTCGTGACGGTCCTCGTTGTGGCCGCCTGTTCCGCGCCGCCGCTCTTCTTCGTCCTGGTGGCGGTCATGGTACTGACCGGCTTGCTCGGCGGGGAGGCGCGCGCCCTCCAGCTTGGCGATCTTGAGTTGGACTATAGGTGTGGCCCGCGCCGGCGGCCGCGTCTGTGCGTGCGGCGCATCGAATTCAATGGGACGTTGAGCCTGGCCGGGTGGGAGGAGCGCTATGTCGATGTGCCCCCGCTGCTCGAGGCGATCCTGCGGTGGTGGATCGCCACGCGTGGCCTCACGGACCCCGCGGCGTGGTTGTTTCCTGGGCCGCTGCCGCGCAAGGGGAGTCAGCGCGCCACGCAGGTGCCACGGGGGCGCATGGACTGGTGCGTGTCCACGGAGACGGTGCTGGCGTCCTGGCGCCGGATCCTGGCCCAGGCGCTGCCCGAGTCGCAGCTCCCGTTGACCGCCCTGCGCCACGCCTTCTGCTCCCTCTCACTCCAGCTTGGCGAGGAGGTCCTCTACGTGTCGGTGCAGGTGGGCCATCGGACCGTGAAGTACACCCGCCAAGCCTATATGGCCTTCCTCGACGTCCCCGGTCAGGGGACGTGTGACGCGTCGTCGGAGGAGGCGCTGGCGGCCGCGTTGGGGCCGGCGATTGCCCGGGCCACCGAGGTCGCTGAACGGCTCCGCGGCCAGACCCCGACGCCAGTCGACGGCGCCACGCCGACGCGCCGGGCCAATCGCGCGCGGTCGTCCCGGACGAAGTAGTCCCCGACCGGCTCCCGCCACTCACCCCCCTCGGTTCCGGGCGCTTCCGGCGTCTGGGAGCACGGGGGGCCCGTTCCCCGCGACCCTTTATGCTCATGCCGCCGCTGTTCCGTCGCAGGACGGATCGTCGTCTCCCTGCCCCGGCCTTCCGTGTCCTGCTGCACTCAACCAACTGTCGCCAGCCCTCGGCGCGGGACTGATCAGAGCGGACGCCTCCGCAGCCGGGTGATCTGGACAGACGGGGCCTGTGAGCAACAACACCTGTATCACCGGTGAGCGCGACACACCTGAGGCGAGGCTGGCGGCGTTTCGCCCGCCGCCGGACCTCACGGCCCACTAGAGTGTTCAGGAGTGGGGGGGAGGGCACGAGCCATCGCACGGGCATCTGGCAAATCTTCAGATGGAGGAAAGCCATGATGCACATGCCCACAGAGCGTTCGCAGTGTACATCCCCTGCCTTGGTCGAGCCCGACGAGCTGCCGCTGCTCACGGCGACCGAGGTGGCCCGGCTGCTCGCCGTGCCCAAAAGTACCGTGTATCGCTTGGTTCGCCGACGCCAGCTGGTGACCGTGCGGCTTGGACGGTACTTCCGGTTTCAGCGGGCGGCCGTGCGGAACTGTATCAACAACAAGGAGGTCTCGCGATGATCAAAAAAGACAACCACCCCACACGCCCCTGGAAGTGCGACCGTTGGGGGCACCGCGTGCGGTACCAGCGTCGCTTTGCGACGCGTGAGGAGGCGGAGGCCTTCGAAACCAAGATCCTCGCCTCGCGGGGTCGGTCCGGCGAGCTCGGAACCAACGGGCCGTCGGGGGCCCAGACGTTCGAAGCGTTTGTGCAGGCGTGCATCGCCAAGCAGCGCGGCCCCTCCCCTACGGTCCGTTCGAGCACGGTCGCGGGGTGGGAAAGCAAGCTCCATCAGATGCCAAAGTGGATTCGAACAAAACAGCTGCATCGGATCAGCGAACAGGATTGTTTCCGCTATCTGCGATGGCTGCTCAACAAACAAGGGGGGAACGCTAATGGCGCAGCGCAGTAAGAAGACGAAGACCTCACGGAAGTATGCGAAGGGCACGGTGAGCCAGAAATGGGGGTTCTTTCGGCGGATGCTGGCAGCCGCCGTACAATGCGGACTCATTCCCGGCAATCCAGCGGTCGAGCTGTCCCCGAATGGCGGGCGGCGGGCGCGCCGCGCCGCAAGCCCCTTGGGGGAGCGCAAGACGATGACCCAGCAGGAGCGGACGCACCTGCTGGCCGTTCTGACGGAGAAGTGGATGATCGAGGCGTTGTGGGTGGTGGTCCTCTTCGCCCTCATGGCCCTGGCCGGCCTCCGCTTCGGCGAAGCCCGCGCGCTGCAACGGCCTGATCTCGAGCTCGATCATCAGCATCCCACGCGCGGACGGAGTCCACGTATTCATGTGCAACGCACCGAACGGAGTGGCAACCTCGGGCCACCGAAACACGGCAGGGCCCGCTACGTATCTGTGGTGCCGATTTTGGAACAGCTCATCCGGGAGTATGTGAAGACCCTCCCGCCGGGCTCAATCTGGCTCTTTCCCGGACAGTTGCCGAGAACGGGCGGCAAGGTGCGCGCCAACTATGAGCGAGGCGGGCATCCGCTGGAAATGGGATGGTGTGTGTCGGAAAGCTGGGCACGCAGTCAATGGCACGAGGTTCTGGCGGCCGCCCAGCTCGGTCGGAAGCTGAGCCCCAAAGCGCTCCGCCATGCCTTTTGCACCATTGCGTTGAGTCAGGGGCAGTCGTTGCAGTGGGTCTCACGTGAAATGGGGCACCGCGATGTTCTGGTCACCCAGCAGGTCTATGGGCGGTGGGCTCAGCCCTGGGGGCTTGGGATGCTGGCGGCCTGGCTGGCCACGCAGCGCCTGCCGGAACGATCCTTCTACGGTGAACCAGACGCCGATGCAATTCTCGCCCAGCATGGCGTGTCGAGGATGCCGCAGCGATCAGGGGCATCGAATCACCGGACCCCCTTCGCCGCATGACACCGCCAGCCCGCCCGCCTGCGCTCTGCGCGGGTGGGCGTTGCACGGGTTGTGCGGTGGGTCCAGTCGATGACAGCGCCGACCACCGGCGCATCATTTGAGGTGGCAGCCACGTGAGCGAGGGAGGGCTGGCGAGTGGCCCGATGGCTCTTTCCCCGATAACCTCCTCGGGTTCGGTGATCGGCCCGGGGAGCGTCATTCCTGGGTCGACGCTTTTCTCGGGCTCCTGATGATGACTGTCCTACGGAGAAGCGAGGCGAGGTGAAGCGAAGAATCGGGTCTGCCGGTACCGCAACGCCATGACCACGCGACGGGTGTCGATTACGCCTGAGTTGGCGAAGCTCTTGGCCCACTACGCGATGGCGAAGCGGCCTGGCCGCAAAAGGTGGCTGATCAAACCGCTGCGGAAGAACGGGGCGGGTTCTCGTAAGCGGTCACGGCAGTCAGGTACCTGGCGCTGAACTGAGTCAGCGCATGACTACAGAAAGTCGATTCTTTGCCGACAAATAGTAAAACCTGGAGGTAGACATGCAACCCACCTCGGAACGAATCACTGTGACACTTGATGTGGAAGATCTAGCGGATTGGTTGAGCTTAAAGGGCCTACGGCCGGACCAGGAGGCGCACATTAGCGAGGATATAGTTGCCGACATGTATCGATTGCCAGATGGGCGCGCGGCCATTGCCTACAGGATTGATGAGGTGAGTGGGGGAGCCGTGGAGCAGAAGGCCAGCGGGCTAGACCTCAAGGCGTGGCTGCGGCTTCGAATAGCGAACACAAGCGGTAATCCATAAAACCGGGAATCATACGCGCATCTATGCCAGTGACGATGTGAATCGGAACGGGGAAACGATGTGTGATTCGCACATATCGTTCCCCTTACATTGCCGCGTCGGACGATGAAATATGCAGACGCCTCCGGTGGGTGTGGCGCTATCAGGAAACCGGTGATGCTGGCTTGGCGTGTCGACGGTGCGGGGTCCCCAATCCCGCACTTCGCTTGCTGAAGAGGTGTTCTTTGCGTGGAGATCTCGCTGGCCGGCTGGGAGATATCGTGGTTTCTCGCAGACTGGTCACCACCATGTGCATGGATTTTGATGAGAAATAATTCAGGGACAACGGCTCAGGCCCCTGCCAGCGTCGGTTATCCAGCCATCAGAGCGACCGTGTTGGCAGCGTCTCGGTATCCCGGCCGGCCAGCCTGCCCTCTAGACTGTCCTCATGTACGGGACCTCTGAGCTACAACGCGAATCGCCGTGTGCCACCAAGAAAGGAGGCACTCGGGCCCATCGCTCCCGCATTCATTGGCCGGAGGCAGAGAAGCAGACACCCCCCTGACACATGGAGGACATCATGACCATGATTACGACCACACCATCACTCGACCGGACCGGATTTCGTCATCAGCTTCCCGAACGCTATTTCTATTTGATGGTCTTCCTGCTGATGAGCACCGGCTTGCGCCTGCGCGAAGTGCTGGATCTCAAGACCGAGTCCCCCGACTTAGACCAGCGGATCTTGACGGTCACCTCGCGCAAGACTCGGACGACTCGGCAGGTGTCGATTGCGCCTGACTTGCACGGGATTCTGGCAACGCATGTTCCGGAATACACGCACATCAGGCCGCGATGACTCAGTTGGAGCGGGTGCGGCGGCGGCGTCACCGGAGCTAATCCTGACGTTGCGGGCCATCGGTTGACCCGTTGGCCAGACGGCCAATAGACCCAGAGTGCCAATTGTACGCCAAACAAGGAGGACAGGGGGATTGACATGATAGAGATCGTTCTAGCAGACAGCCAGTTACCCCTCGCTGACCAGGTGTCGAAGGCGATTGTCTCCATGATCGCACATGCGAACGCAAATCAGCGCCGTGCTCTACTGAACGCAGACGTCGAAGCGCGTACCCTGCACGAAGAGATCGTACGTCAGCAGTCCGGATGGTACGTGTCGTGTGGAGACGGAGATTACTGTGTCTTCCCGTGGCAAACAGCGCTCGCCGTGGCATGGGCGGGTATCCGCCGCAAGGGTAGAGAGTATCGAGTCGCTCGCTGCTGTGTCGAACGTCAGCGGAGCGATCGTCAGAGCCGTGCATTTCGTAGTTTGGACCGTGCCCGAACACCCCTCTGCGCCGTACTGGGCCTCAACAAGGGGCGGTTGGGCGTATACGGTCTCACGCGAGAGTCGGACAGCGCTGATCTCGACCATCTTGTCATCCGGCTCGCAGCAAAAGGTTTGCCGAATCCGGAGGGTGTCATGGACCTGTGGGCCAAGATCGAGTCCCGAGTCGAGCAGCGATCAGTCGCAACCGCCCAATCACAGGAGGATCTGCACCGTCAGTGAGGATCACCATTCTTCTCTTTAAGAAACAGCGCATGAACACCTCGCGGACCGCCTCATAAAGCCTGAGGGTGTTAACCTCATCGAGGCTGCATGGCGGGCTCCGGTCGGGGGGGCCCCCTCCGGTCCGTGAGAGGATGCCGTCGGCCGTCACGGCGGTGGCCGACTCTAGACCGGTGGGTGCTCGGTGTCCATCAGCTCTAACGTAGGGCCCGGCGGGAATTGGGAACGGCTCCGGTGGTCCCACTGGTTTCACAGACCGGCGGATGGGTCGGTTCGCCGGGCCACCCATCCCTCTGTCTGGGGTTAGACCTGGCGATCTTGGGTGCTGCCCTAATTTACCCTGAGCTGTCCTCACGTGAATCAGACTGTCCTCATTTCATCGGCCGCTCTATAATGAGGACAAGATGTAACGGTCCTCAGTTGACCGATCAGTCTAATGCCATGTCACACGCAATCTGCCCGAATCTGGGATGACGCGTCCAGATCTCAACCTTGTATAGCCTCATGAGAACAGCACCCGCGGCCCCACGTGTTTTGACGAGCCAGGTTCGCTACGGTATACTGTGCATCACTGTGAGGCATCTATGATGCATGGAGACACGACGCCATGAAAGCGATTACGTTACGGAACCTTCCACCCGACGTTGCCCGTACGGTTCAACAGCGAGCCAAACAGAAGAAGACGAGCGTGAATAAGGCGGTCATCGAGTTGTTGGAAGAATCGGTTGGGGGCAAGGGAAAAAAGAAAGCGCCGGTCCGCTATCATGATTTGGATCATCTCGCCGGAACCTGGACGAAGGAAGAGGCCGCCGCCTTCGAGGCCCTCATTGCCGAGCAACGCACGATTGATCCAGAGCTCTGGAAATGACCCGGTTGCTTCTGGATAGCTCCGCCTATATCGCGTTTAAGAAAAGACACCCCGAGGTGATTGAGATCCTTCCTCAAGCCGAAGAGATATGGCTCAGTCCGATTGTCCTCGGAGAGCTTCGCGCGGGCTTTCTCCAGGGGAGTAAACGCGAAAGCAATGAGCGCGAGTTACGAATGTTTCTGGAATCCGCGCGCGTCAGCGTGCTGATCGTGGACGAAGAGACCTCGGAACGGTACGCGACCATTCGCGTGGCGTTGAAAAAGGCCGGCACCCCGGTTGCCGCCAACGATATCTGGATTGCTGCCAGCGCCATGCAGCACGGGCTTCCGATCCTCACCTCAGACCGCGATTTTCAGAACATTTCCCAGGTCATTGTTCGCCACTTTCTCCCCGTCTAGCACGCTACTGCCCTCTTGTCTTCTCGTGCCCACTCCTGTGTCCTCATGTGTCTTTCCAACTGTCCTAATTAGACCTTCTACTTCAGACCGTGCTCAAGGCGACTCAATTACCTCGAATTATTGGCCTTTTTCATAGGTGTTTGAGCGAGATCTCGTCTACTGAGTCTATGGTGTCAATGGAGTAGAACGATGTTTGGTCACACTTTTGTCACAGTATGTGCCCCAACTTCTTGGCCCACAATAGTAGCTGTGCCAGACACGGGCCAACTCATCCTCCTTCTGTCATGCTCATGGTCCCGAACAGAAGGAGGATATCGATGGCTGTGTTAAAGAGCTTCTCACCAAATTCGCCCCTCTCAGATGAGTTACTCACCGCGAGTGACGTGTGTCGGCTGCTCAAGGTTAGCAAGGCATTCGTGTACCAGGCAGCCGATGCTGGTGATTTACCGTGCATCCGGCTTGGCCGGGCCGTCCGCTTTGAACCTGCCGAGGTCATAAAGTTCGTGGCTCGGCACCGTATCGCTGGATAGCCAGGACGGTACGGTCAGGCCGGTTGATGTGAGTAGAAGCCGATCGAATTGGCGTGTTTCTCTCACGAGTAGGCGACTCTGACGGGCCATCGGGACCTACTGGTCTTGGTGGCCCGTAACTCTTTGAAATACCAACACAGATCTCGCGTCGTCGCCAGCGTCACGCTCTTGCCGATCATGCAGCATCGTAGGCCTTCGTCGTGCTGGTTTTTCACCGTCTGGCAGGTTTTCTTGGAAAGTCTCCTCAGATGACGAAATCAATCATGGCTCTTGCGGGAGGCCTGCGGCTTCTTTTCCCCCTTATCCAACTCTTCTACAATTTCTACATGAACACCTCGCGGACCGTCCCATAACACTTGAAGGTATTGACCTCATCGAGACTGCAGGGCGAGCCCTAGTAGGTGGGGGTCTTCTCAATCCTATTTAAGGGGGTGCCGTCGGCCACCGCCGCGACGGCCGACTTTGGAACGGTGGTTGCTCTTTGTCCATCGGCTCCAATGGGCCCCTGGTTTTACAGACCGGCGGATCGGTTGGTTTGCCGGGCCACCCATTCTTGTGTCTGGAGAAGGGGGCATGACACGAGCGGATCGTCGACGGGCGTCGCTGCGCCCCTGTCTTGCTCCCTGTTCCGTATACATCCTACCCATGCCTGAGAGTCGTGGAGGGGTTTTCGCAGCCGTGGAGTTCCGTCCCTCGTTAATATGGCTTTTAAGGCATATGCTCTCTATGCCATATTGTAGCCGTGAGTTGGATGGTTGAGTTGGCGACGAGCTTGAGCCGGAGTTCGACACGCTCCACGAAGACGTGCAAACGGAGCTTTTGGCGTTGACGTGTCTCCTTCAGCATTTCGGACCGCACGTGGGGCGGCGGAAGAAGGGAAGGGCATAACCATGGCGACGAACATCGATGAGAAAATCAAGCCGTTGAGCCCGCTCCAACGCAAGAAGGTGGAGAGCCGTGCTGCCGAGTTGATGGCCGAGGAGATGACCTTGCGTGAACTGCGGCACGCGCGCAAGCTCACGCAAGTTCGGATGGCCAAGAAGTTGGGGATCACGCAGGATAGCGTGTCGCGCCTCGAGCAACGAAGCGATCTCTTACTGTCCACGCTCAGAAAGGCCATTGAGGCGATGGGCGGGAACCTGTCTCTGATCGCCCAATTTCCAGACCGTGAGCCGGTGGTGTTATCTGGTATTGCCAAAGACGACCCGGAGTCGAAGCCCTTAGGCCGCAGACCCACGCTGGCCTAACCATGGGGCGACTGAGGGCGAGCGTCACACGCGAGCAGGATGAAGCCGAACACCGTGCCACCTCGCGAAGCTATTCCCAATAGGATCCGCCACAATCTGAAACGGATTCTCTGGTTGGCGGGTGGGGAGAGGCCCGCCCGTCTCTTCGTAGTGTCATGTACACCGTGAGGGTACCATGCGTGCGGTTTGGGTCACTGATATACATCTGGATTTCTTGAGTCACGCGGAGTGCGCGAGTTTCTTCGACTCTATCGTAGAGGACAGTCCGGATATCATCTTTGTGACTGGGGATATCTCTATTGCGCCCTCGCTGCTAAGTCATCTCGAGGCGATGAACCAGGCTCTGAATAGACCCATCTATTTTGTTCTTGGGAACCACGACTTCTATCGTGGGTCGATCACAGAGGTGCGCATGACTGTTCGAGCACGCCTGCACGGACATCCGTTGCTGACCTATCTGCCGGAGACCGGTATTGTTCCTCTGACCCCATCAACCGCGTTAGTGGGCCATGATGGCTGGGGTGATAGCCGGTACGGGAACTATGCGACATCCCCGGTGGAGCTGAACGACCATCGCTATATCAAGGAGCTGACGGGGCTGAAATCGCCCCAACTTCAGGAACGACTAATGCGCCTAGGTGACGAAGCTGCCCTGTATCTTCGTCAGACCTTACCCCAGGCTTGTGAGCGTTATTCGCACGTGATTCTCCTCACCCATGTGCCTCCCTTTCGAGAATCCTGCTGGTATCAGGGGCAGGTGAGCACTGACGAGTGGCTCCCGTTCTTTGCCTGCCAGGCGGTTGGGGATGTGTTGCTCGAGACCATGCGGGAGAGACCGCATTGTCAGCTTACCGTGTATTGCGGGCACACGCACCATAGCGGTACCGCACAGGTGCTGCCAAATCTCACCGTCTTCACGGGTGCCGCAGAGTATGGGATGCCACAGGTGAATGCGGTGATCGAGGTTCAGTGAACGCCTCGCATTCACCCTTGTAGATACATGGCGATGGACTGCAGCCTAATCCCAGGTGCCATTGGAGATCATGAATCTGCCTTGCGACAACACCCTTTCTCCAGAGGAATGTGTCGAAGTATCCAGGCTCAGGCTGAAGACGTGTATGGGGAGCCGGGAAAAGCTGCTCAATGGCTCAATCGTTCCAATCGACTGCGTGAGAATCGGACCCCGTTGGAAGCCATTAAGACAGACCGTGGATTCCAGATGGTGCCCACGATTCTGGGGCGTATGGAGTACGTGCGTCTTCAGTTAAACTCTCGCGGGTATCGGCCTTGTGCCGATGGGCCATCCGTAATCGCTCTCTTCTCCTCAGTCGCTCCCGTTTCCTTGCCTCAGTCCCCTCGAACCTCATCCCAGAGCCAAAGACCTCAGGATCGACGGTCCCGCCCCTCTGACCATCACAGCACCTTCACGAGCGATCGGGGCGAGCCTACCTAATAGTCTTATTGTCCCTTCATTCCCAACATGGTGACCGCCTCGGTGATAGTAATCATGACGGTCAATGGATCGACTGGTGATGCCACAAACCCCCATTCCTCATAAAAGTGCTTCGCTGATTCCGAGAGGGCATGGACGAGAATAGCTCGGATACCGGCGATCTCCGCCGCTTGGACGGTTCGTAGAATGGCATCGCGCAACAGACCCGTTCCGATGCCCCGGCGCTGATACTCCTGATCGACGGCCAGCCGGCCGAGCACCATGACCGGCAGAGGGTCCGGCATGTTGCGCCGCACGCGCCCCGCCGCTTCCACCAACGCGACGGCGCCAACGGCGAGGGTGTAGTAGCCAACGACCTTTTTCTCTGCACAGACCACATAGGTGCGCGAGGCCCCGCTGGCTTCATTCTTGAGCGCGCGCCGCCGCAGCCAGTCATCCAGAACCGGCTCGCCGGACTCAAAGCCGGACACGTCATGCTTCGCAGACAGTCTTTCTGGCTGACGTATTTCAGCGGGGCGGCTCATCGCTCCCAGGGTGCACGTGTGTGAAGGAGGCGTCGCAGCTTCGGATTGCTGGCCGGAGGATGGTCGAGCATCGCCGTAAATCGCTCGAATGCGTCCTTGGAGAGGGCAAAGTAGCGCCGGTCGAGTAGGACCGTTTCCGCTTCCCGGCAGACGGTTTCGAGCATGAAATCAGAGCGACTCTTTCCCAGAGCTTCCGCCGCCCGGTCGATCAGCCCTTTCTGCTTCTGGCTGGCGCGCAGGTTAATCGTTTCACTTCGCCCCGTTGTCCCAGGTGTTCCCGTCTTAACCATGGCCGCCTCCTTGTGTATACAACAAATATACATGACCGTACACACGTTGTAAATACATGACCGGATGGGAAGATGTTCCCCGGTTGAGCCCACGGCCCGAGCCACCCCAGAAAACACTGCCAGCAATAGCCTCAAGGTGGCAGTGTCTATGATCCCCACGAATCCCCAACCCAACGCACACTCTTTCCCACAGGGAGCGCACTCCCTGATGTGGTGGAAGGAGCCTGTGATGTCGGACCAGACTAGCCCGTTCATGACCCTCAAAGAGGCCGCGGCCTTTCTCCGCTACTCTCCCAGCACGCTCTATCAGCGTCAGGACATCCCACGAACAAAATTACCCGGATCAAAAGACTGGCGCTATGAGAAACAAGCGCTTCTCGCCTGGGCCGCATCTGCTGCGCCCCAGCGCCTGAAGTCGCAGCCCGAGCCACCCCAACCTGCCGCAGAGAGTCCGCAGGCACCACGCCCGGTGCCTCGTCGCCGCAACTCCCGCTACAAATAAAGGAGTCCCGCCTCATGGTCATCCGACACCGCACGACAAAGAAAGGCCTCGCCAGCGATCTCGATTTCTGGTGGAAGAAAGAACGCTTTCGGCCGTGTCTTGGTTACAATCTGGACCCTGCCCAGGAAGTGATCGAAGCCGGGAAACTGGTGGAACGGATCAAATCCGGCCAACTCAATGGAGGGTTCACGCGGACCGGTGGCACCACCATGGCCGACTTTCAGGCAAGCTATCTGGCGGAGCTCAAGGAACGGGGTGTGCTGGATCTGAACAGACCGGAGCGGGTGCTCGAGACCTATCTCATCCCCGCCTTTCCCCAACCCATGCAGGACATCTCCTATAGCGATGGACAGGCCTATATCGCGAAGCGCCGTAAAGAGGGAGCAGCAGACGGGACCATCGCCCGAGAATGGACGATTCTGTTGAGCTTGATGAACTTTGCTGTGAAGGTCGATGAGATTTCGGTTAATCCATTGCGAGGCGTCACGGCACCGAAGAGTGGCGCCCGAGATCGCATGCCGACCGCCGCAGAACTCGCTCAAATCGACGCGGTCGTGACGGATCGGCTGCGGCGCGCCGCAACGGTGGCGATGAACTGCGGGCTGAGAGAGGAAAAGGTCTGGGCGATCCGCCCAAGTTGGATCGCGCAGAAAGCCGACGGGCCCTGGCTTCAGTTGCCGCCTCCACGATCCAAGAAAAAAGGTAACCCCACACTGCTCCCCTTGAACCGCTTCGCCTATGCGGCGCTTACTGCCGGGGAGCCCTCACCAAATGATGAGCGAGTGTTCAACGAGTGGTCGGACAAACATGCATTGGGCAAGGCCTGGTCACGAGCGACAGACGCCGCCGATGTTGAGGGTCTGCGTTTCCATGATTTGCGTCGATGGTTTGCCTCAGTGCTCGAAGATCTCGGTGATGGAGATGAAGAAGAGGCCGTACCGCGAGAAGTTGTCAAATACCTGTTGGGGCATCAGCCGGCTGATACCCTTGAGCGGCATTATTTAGTTCGATCGAAAGGGTGGGCCAAGAAACTGCGCCGAGCAATTGAGCAGCTGGCTGATCGGCACGCGACGTTCGTTGCTGAAGGGCGGCGGCAGCCTTGAAACAACACAATTTGAAAATCTAAGTTCTCCCTCGCAACAGCCTCTAGCATTAAGACCGCTTAGGAATAACGATAGTAGAGGGCGTTGATCTCACCGAGTCGAACGTTTATGGTACCCACTGTGGAAGGTGTCCGGGATTCAAGGCATACGGACTCTCATAAATCGCAACACCGCGGCAGAAGGCCACATGAAGCAAGTGACATCACGGAAGACGGTCACTTCCCAGGATTGTGCAGTCATTCTGCGCGCAGTGGGCGATCCCACTCGACTCGCCATTCTTGAATCTCTACTCACGCACGAGAAATGTGTCAGCGATCTTGTGAAGGAACTGAAACGGCCTCAGCCGTATGTTTCCCATCATCTTCGCATTCTCCGACAGGCAGGACTCATCGAGGGGCAGCGTGATGGGAAGCAGATCTGCTATCGCATAGCGCCCCATATGCAGAGCGCGCTGAAGAATCGCGGCAAACAGGGACTCGACTTCGGCTGCTGCCAACTGAGCTTCCCCACCACCCGGTAGCTGAATGGACGTCGCGCTGTTCGCACTTATTCTGGCCCTCGCATTCGCGAACGGGACGAATGACGTGTCCAAAGCCATCGCCACGTTGGTCGGCAGTAGGATCACGAACTATCCGACCGCCATTCGATGGGGCACGGTGTGGACGATAGCGGGGGCCGGTCTGTCCGCCCTCGTTGCCACAGCTATGGTCAAAACTTTTAGCACGGGCCTCGTACAACCAGACCTCATCATTCCTCCGGCTTTCGCATTGGCCGTGCTCAGCGGGGCAATGACGTGGGTCCTCCTGGCCTCACGAACGGGACTGCCCGTCTCCACCACGCATGCGCTGACCGGAGCGATTATCGGCGCCGGCGGGATGGCGTTCGGCCAGGAAGGTCTCGTCTGGCCGGCTCTTGTCAAAAAGATCGCCCTCCCACTGCTCCTCAGCCCTCTACTGGCCTTTACGGTGGCCATCATTCTTCATCCCATTATTCGGGCTCTCGCGGCTCGGTGGGAAGGACACTGCCTCTGCGTCATGCCCGCCGCGCGCGCCCTGGTGACGATCGATGCGCACGGGATGACTCGCACCCTGTTTCAAACGACCAGTCCGGGACAGCCGGTGCTGGCCGTCCCGTCACAATGCGATCGCGCCGGACTGAAGGGACTGGTCATCGGTCTGGATAGCATCCATTGGATCTCCAGTGGTTTGGCCTCACTGGCACGCGGCACTAACGACGCGCCGAAGATCGTCGCCATGCTCCTGCTCGGACAATCCCTTACAACGCCGGCCAATAGTCCTCTCCGGATGGCGGCCTTTGCCGGTGTGGCGCTCGCGATGGGATTGGGGAGCTATTGGGGCGGGCTCCGGGTCACACAGGTGCTCGCGGAAAAAGTCACCCGCATGAATCATGTCGAAGGGTTGTCGGCCAACCTCACGACATCCTCTCTGGTGATGATCTCGGCCACGCTCGGACTGCCCGTCTCCACCACCCACGTCAGCGGTTCGTCGATCATCGGAATCGGTCTCCTCAAAGGCTTCCAGGCCGTTCGCTGGACGACCGTGCGCGACATGGTACTGGCCTGGCTCGTCACCATCCCCGCTGCCGCCCTGTTCGCCTGCTTCGCGTATCTGTTCATCACGCACCTCTCATAGCCGGTCTATCTGACAAGCAGCGCTCGAGATCGGCCTCGCAATACATATAGACATATCT
>WBZP01000370.1_pt2 | contig 35155 bp, 34 predicted proteins | sample 5204301 | NCBI WGS metagenome assembly WBZP01 (sample SAMN12412401, study PRJNA552823) | activated sludge metagenome | isolation source: activated sludge from nitrification reactor of wastewater treatment plant... | place: USA: Pennsylvania | collected 2017 | reverse complement strand
CGGCTATCTGAGCCCGCTGGAGTTCGAACGACGGATCGGCGAGTCTTAACCTGGTGTCCACGAAACCCGGGCCAGCTCATCGTGCCCCCTTTTGAGGTGTCCGTCAAACCCGGGCTAGCTCATCCCGACCCCTCCTTTTCTCGACGGACCCCTTTCTCGACTTTCGACCCCTTTCTCGACTTTGGCGGACTTATTCGGCATCCTGTTAGTAGCGAGTGCATGAAGACACGCAAGGAGCGGCTATGCAGATACTTCGCTGCTTTTCCCTCATGAGCACGCTGGCGCTGGGCTTGCCCTCGATGGCGGTGTCGGCACAGATAGCGGTTCACGCCACAATAGTCGAAACTGATCCGAAGGCGGAGTCGGTATTGCAGGCAAATGAACCCTTCTCCGTTCATATTACCTATCAAAGTGAGGGACCAGTGCGTTTTGAGACAGCCGGATATTCCAACGGCGTGAAAATCCAGAAATCTGTTGCGATGAACACGGCACCGTCTTATCCGGCAGGCAGTGGCGAAGCGATTGCGTGGCTCGCCTACGCCGAGGAAACGAGTATTGATGAAATCCGCATAACGCTCTCGGATAAATATTGGAAACAGCTCGACACCTTATCTGTGCCAATCAACATGAGATGGAATGGGATTACGCCGCAGAAGTGGCGTGAACGCGCACCGTGGGTCACGCGACTAAATTCCGCCCATCAGAACATGACCAGTCAGGCCATGCGGGCATCAGCACCCGGAAAGGCGGGTGGGCTTGACATGCTCGACATACTCATTCCCGTGATGGCCTGGACTATCCCGCTGTATTTCTTTCTGCAGATTTATATGCTGAAGAAATATCAAGGCGTTTGGCGCAAGGCCGCGCTGGTGCCATTACTGGTGATGGCGCCGTTGCTTGTCTACACAGGCATCGCACTGTTTGCCAAATCCAATCTCTGGCCGCTGATGATGCTCTTTGTCACACCCGTACTGGCGCTGTATCTGATCGGTGTTTTGGCCTGTAGATATTTTCAGCAACGCGTACATGCCTAAGGTTACGGCGGAGAATGAGAGCCGTCCGCTGTCCCGCTGAGAAACGGTCGGATGTGAATCGTCGTCGTTCTGCCATCTCACTCCTCCGTGGAGACATATGGTGCCTTTTGTTGACGTGTCCACCCAGGAAAGGTTTGGCATGCGTGATGAGCGGGAACCTGAGCGTGTCGGAAACAGGGAGCGCAAAGTCAAGCAATGACCCCATCTGGTTTTACTGGCGGCGGGATCAACGAGACGACAAACTGACGACGTGGCTGAGTGACTGGCCGGTGGAGCGCACGGGATTGGCTGGCGCGAGTGAATCGTCCGCAGTCCGTATCGGAGCTGGACGCACTCCGAACGAGCGTGCAACGCGGTCGCCCGTTCGGTGAAGAAGCCTGGGTGCGGCGGATGGCGAAACGGTTCGGGATGGAAGCGACGCTCCGGCCACGTGGACGGCCGAAAGGATCATGAAACAAAGACTCCCGCCCCCGTTTATTCCACAAAGAGTGAAAATGTACCGGGAGTCTTTTCTAGTGCGCCAGGCTGGTACTGCTTCGCTACTTCTCCTGCAAAAAGAATTTGCCGACCGCCTGTCCGATATCCGCGCCAGGCAAGTTGAGCAAGCTGCCTCCCGCCGTCGCATCGTGTGCAGCCAGCGCGTCCGGGATCAAATTTGAAAAGACAGGGTCAAGTCTTGCCAGAATACATTGGCGAAAGGCAGGTGAGCGCGGAAACGTAACGACGGAGCGCTGATACGGGATCAATGCGTTGCTACGAGGATGGTCCGGATAGTTTCTTGGTTCGTCTGCTGCCGAGTGCGATTTCAAGAGCGGTCTCGAGCCGGATGACGCGGCCGGTGAGATCTTCGATGTGGTTCTGTTGTTTGGCGACGGTTGCGGTGAGTTGCTCGACTTTGTCTGTCAGCTTGATCGTTCTCGCAAATGCATCCCAGACCCGTTCCGTGAGCCCCATGCTCAGTGCTTCCTTCGGGATTTCGTCAACGCGTGGATGCGAATTTCCGACTGCGCAACCAGCGCCAACGTTTTATCGATGGATTGGATCGCCCGTTGAGTGGCCCTCGCCACCTGTTTGGCGAATTGGTCCAGCATGACGTCATCTTCTGCAGGGGAAAACCGCTCTCCGCCCCGGCGAAGCAGTTCGCCCATCGTCAGGTTTGCCGCTTTGGCCTTGCGGGCCAGGCGGCGCTTTTGAGCAAGACTCATTAACACAGGGACTTGTATGCTGGTTTGCGCCATCTGAGACCTCATGGATATATAGGGCATGTATACCAAAGCAGACCTTCTCATGTCGAGTACAGGGTTCTTCATTCTGTAGGGAGAAAGCATACCGGGGTTTTTGCTCGAACGTTGCTGGCAGCGCTTCAGCCGGAGAGCCGGCTGAGGCTGGAATGCGTCTCTGGTTCGGGGAGCGGGCTCTATGCGGCGGCAGCCGTTTGGCGTTTGGCGACCTGGCCGAGGATGTCCAACGCGGCAACGCGATAGGCTTCGGCATAGGTGGGGAAGTTGAAGACATTGTCGATAAACGATTCGACCAACGCGCCTTGCTGCAGGGCCATCTGGCCGATGTGCACCAGTTCCGTGGCGGAATCTCCAACGACCTGGATGCCTAGTAATCGTTCGCCGTTCGGGTCGGCGATCATCTTCAAAAGTCCATGACCGTCACCGGAGATTTGTGCGCGGGCGACCTCCTCGAACTTGGCTCGACCGACGAGAGGATTTCGAAATCGCTCGTTGGCCATCTTTTCATCCAGGCCGATACTGGCCATTTCAGGAATCGTATAGACGCCAATCGGAATGGTCGACGCGGCGTCTCCGATCGGCAGGTCGAGGGCGTGGCGCACGGCGCGGCGGCCCTGCTCCATCGCCTTTGACGCGAGGGCCGGGGCACCGACCATGTCGCCGACGGCATAGATGTGTGGTACGGTCGTCTGGCAGAATTGGTTCACGGACAGGCTGCCCTTCCCATTCACCTCCAGGCCGGCGGCGGCGAGGTTGAGATCTTCTACATTCGCCTGCCGGCCCAGGGCCACGAGCATTTTCTCACTCTTGATGATCTGGCCATCGCCGAGGAGTGTGACGACGTTTGTGGCGCCATCCCATTGGACGCTTTGGATCGATTGTCCGCCTAGGTAGTGTCCGCCGTGCTGCTCAAAGCTGGCGACGAATTGCGAAACCAGCTCCGGATCCATGAATTGCAACGGCGCTTTGGCGCGGTCGATCAGCGTGACCTCGACGCCGAGGAGGGCGAAGATCGAGGCGTATTCGCATCCGATGACGCCCCCGCCAATGATCGCCAGCGACTTCGGGAGATAGATCATCGACAAGAGGGAGTCGCTGTCGAGGATATGTTCATGATCGACGGGGATCTCTTGAGGATTGCGCGGGCGCGAGCCGGTGGCGATAACAAAATGGTTGGCCGTAAAGTGTTGCCGGGCGCCGTCCACGGTCTGCATTTCTACAGTGCGATCATTGAGAAACCGCGCACGGCCGTGAAACAGCGAGATGCCGTTTCGCCGCAGTTGCTTGCTCATGTAGGTATCGTGCGTCTGGACGACTTCTTCCAGGCGGCTGAGCAAGGAAGAGATTTCGGCATCCGGCTTCAAGCTGAATTCAAACGCCGCGCTGGCTCGGTGCAGCCGGTCGAGGTGCAGGGCGCTTTCACGCAAGGTCTTGCTGGGGATCGTACCGCGGTAGACGCAGCTGCCGCCGATACCCCGCTCGCGTTCCAGCAGTGCTACCCGTTTGCCTGATTTTGCGCCTTGGATGGCGGCTTTCTGTCCCGCGGGACCGGCACCGATGATGACAAGATCGAAGGCTGTGGGTGTACTCATAGGTTCATCGCATTGACCATGGCCAACGCCTTTTCTTTTCCTGCCAGCAGCTGGTCGATATCGGTCGGATACAGGTTGAGGTCGGCAAAGACCGGGTGCTCGCGCAATTCTTCTTCAGGGAGCGTGTCGGGTTCCAGGAGATGGGTCGCCAGGCGGTCTGCGACGCACGTGAGCAGGCAGTCTTGCCTGAAGGAGGTGGCGTGATCATATTCCTGGTAGCAGGCAATGGCTTCGGCCACTTGTTTGGGAAGTCCCCATTTATCGGCAATCACGGTGCCGACCCGGGTGTGGTAGCCGTCGAGGAGCTGCTGCATCACGGCCTTATCGGCCGAGAGTTTGAGGTCTTTGGCGAGATTCGCCACGGTCCGAAGGACGACCGGCTTGCCGATTCCGTGCAAGAGTCCGCAGAGGTAGGCGGTTTCGACGTTCACCCGTCGCATGCGGGCGACCTCTTTGCCGAAGGCGCCGCTGGCCAGTGAGTGGCGCCAGAGCAGCTTGACGTGATCTTCGTGGCCTGGAACTTGGAACGCGCCGTTCTTCAGCGAGGCGGTAAAGGCAATTTCCGACAGCAGATTGATGCCGAGCATGGCTACGGCATGCTGGAGGGACACGACCGGGCTGCGCGGCATATAGGCTGGTGAATTGGCGATGCGCAGGACGTGGGCGGCCAAGGCTTGATCTTGATGGATCAGGGATGACAGCTTGGCAGCATCGGCCGTGGCATCAGCGGCCAGGGCCATGACTTGGCTGGCCACTTGAGGCAAGAGCGGGAGTTCGACTTCTCCTGCGTCGAGTTTCTTGACCAGAGCCTGTTCCAGCTTCTCGGTGGCGGCAGCGGTTTGTGTATCGGGGGCCATTGGTATTCTGGCGCTCCTGTTGTTTGTCGTCGGTGTGAGCTTGTGACGTGTCTTTGTCGGTTGGTTCTCCGGAAAAGTTGAGCCTGAAGGGACACGGCGTGACAAGTTTAGGGGGCCCTGACTATACTATCGGAAGAATTGCGCATTGATTCGGCCGAATGGGGGAGATAGGTGCATGAAATACCGATGGATTATCGGTTTCTTGGGTCTATGGTGCGGGCTGGTCTCAGCGGGTGTGGAGGCAGGTGAAAAGACGGTGACGCCCGACACGATCACCAAAGAAGCTCGTGAGACCATTGAGGTGACGGCCCAGTATACCGCCCAGCAAAAAGAAGCTTTTCAGCGGAAGGCTCAGGAAGAACTCGAGGCGATTCAGAAGCAGATGGCGGCGCTGCAGGGGAAGGCCGACAAGGCCTCGGCTTCGGCCAGGACGGAATTGCAGAAATCGATTCGTGAGCTGGAGGTGAAGAAGGAAGCCGTCAAGCAACAGATCGATGGACTCAAGTCGGCCACCGATGCAAAATGGAATGAAATGAAGGCGGGTGTGCATTCTGCGATCGAAGAGATGCATCAGTCGTTTCAACGGCTGCGCTCCAAGCTGCAGTAAGGACCGGCATGGATCTGCGATGGCATTGAGGTTTGCGCTATATCCCGGCTGTGCGGCGAAGGGTGCGACACCGGAACTGTATCAATCGACGATGGCGATCGTCGGCCGGCTCGGCATTGATGTGGTTGAGCTTGCCGCGTCGTCCTGTTGCGGTGCCGGGGTGGTGACTGAGGCGGAGCCGGATGTCGCCTTGGCGTTGAACGCGCGGAATTTTGCTCAGGCCGAGCGCCTGGGTCTGGATATCATGACGATCTGCGGGACGTGTCAGGGCGTCATGGCGGCGGCAAACAAGCGATTGAAGAGCGAGCCGGGATTGCTCGATCGAATCAATCGTGTGTTGGAGCCGGACGGTATCGCCTATCGTGGAACGATTCAGGTCAAACACCTGCTCTGGATTATCGTGCGTGAGATCGGGCTGCGCCAGCTTGGCGCGCAGGTGGTGAAATCTTTGCAGGGGCTGCGCATTGCGCCGTTCTATGGCTGTTATATTCTTCGGCCCTCCTGGGATCTCGGTTTTGACGATCCGGAAAACCCGACATCTCTTGAGCAGGTGATTCGTGCGTTGGGTGGGGAGGCGGTTGCCTATGCCGGGCGCACCAAGTGCTGCGGGTTTCCGATCATTCTCGAAAAGGAAGCGGTGGCGATGGCGATGTCCGGAGCCAACATGAAGGAAGCCAAGGACCAAGGAGCCGATTGCATGGTCACCCCTTGTCCTCTGTGCCACATGAGCTTGGATATTTATCAGGATCGAGCAGGCCAGGCGGTGAACACTCAGTTGAATCTTCCCATTCTTCACTTGCCCCAGCTCCTCGGTCTGGCGATGGGGATTCCTGCCAAGGAGTTAGGTCTTGCGCGTCATTTGATCACGGTCGATTCGATCGTCAGGCGCATCAATCAGTCCGTCCGTCATTCTTAGATCAGGAGGAACGCATTGTTATGAAAGTTGTGAATCTTTCAGAGTATCAACAGTTTAGCCAAGAGAAGATGAAGAAGAACAATATGTTTGAGACGGAGCGGTTCTTCTGCGACACTTACTGTTTTGAGCCGGGCCAGGAGCAGAAGGGCCATATCCATGGAAACCAAGACAAGGTTTATCTCGTTCTGGAAGGGCAGGGGACGTTTCAGGTCGGTTCAGAGAAGCAGGTGTTAGGGCCAGGGCAGGGAACGATGGCTCCGGCTGGCGAAGAGCACGGGGTGAAGAACGAGAGTGGGCAGCGCCTTATCGTATTGGTGTTTGTCGCGCCGAATCCATAGGAGTAAGCGGCACGCGCATCGCTCCTTTGTTCGGCAGCATGCGGGAGAGATCTATGGTGAAGAGCTGTGGGTGCGTTCACTCGGTTCGCAGAGGGATTTTGACACTGATGGCGCCGGCCAGCTCTCCTTCCTGGGCACCCTCTTTGGGGTAGCCTGAAATATCCCACTCTCCTTTTGGGCCGCCGTGGCAGACGAGGCATTCGTGCTGGTAATAGATCGGCATCATGACCCGCAAGGTTCCGCCCGATTCGGTCAACTCGCTGACATAGGCTTCGCCATTCGGTCGTCCAGACAACCAGCGGAGGACGGACGATTCGTATTCATCCGGCTCATTCTTGGGATTGCGCGGTTGGATCGCCGTTTGTTTCAGTTGGACTTGGGACCGTTTGGAAAAGCGCGCTGCCGCTTGGCTGCCGAACGTGGCAGGAATGAAATTCTTGTAGCCGATTCCGCGCTGGTTGATGACGACCTGTGCCTCACGGACGACGTCTTTTCCGGCTTCGATCAAGGCCGGCAGGAGCGGGCGTGCGAGAGGCGGCACGGCCAACGACGTTCTTGCTGCAGGCGCGCTCAGGTCGATCCCGGTCCGTTGTCGAAAGACCTCGTACATCTGCCGTTCAAACACCTCCGGGGTAAAGCCTTTGTCTCCTTTGTGGACATCGTCGATCAGGGCCTGATTCTGTTCGATCACCAGGCGGCCGGCTTGGAGCAGTTTTGCCAGGAGCCGCGCGGTCTCTTCCGCCTCGGCGCGGAGTTGTTCGGGTGGGGCGGCGTGAACAGAGGTGGTTCCCGATACGAGTGCCAGGGTCATGAATACAATCCCTACGAGACGAATCATAGAGTCTCCTTTGACTCGGTCAGTGTGGCGATGCTGCCCGGCAGGTTCCCTGGGCATAGTGAGCCGGCATCTTCTGCACGTCGAACGGGAGCCCTTCCGCCGATGCCCGTCGTGGATAGGCATATGCGTCGTCGATCCATCGGCGCCGCATCCGCTCCAGTCGTCCTGATTCGTGGAGCTGAAAAATGACGTCGTTGATGAACCACCGCAAGGTGTAACTTTCTTCCGCCATCACGACGGCATAATCGGCTTGCGTAAACCGCAGCGGTGTGTGATCGTCTCGCTCAAGAAGCCGCCAGTCTCGACGCGTGGTTTTGACCATGAATTCTAAAACCGGGTGTGCCCCGATGATCACATCGATCGGCGGCGACAGGCCGGCGGCGGCATGTTCGAAGGCTGCGGGGAGCGAATCGCACACAAGCACTCTGGCCGCATTCATCCTGGCTTCGGCATACAGATGTGCGGACGTATTGTCTTGCACGGCGATGGTGAGGCCCTCCAAAAGCCGTTCTCGCGCTGTTCCCCCCCCGTCGGTTTTGAGCCGCTGCTGGATCTGCTCGATAACTCCCGGCCTGGTGGCGATCGCGCCGATGCCTCCCTGTGAAAAGTACGGAGTGGAATAGGCGAATCCGGCCCGGCCAGGCGAAGGCGTTCCGGCTGCCACGGCGGAGACGAAGAAGTCCAGTTGGCCCTCGTTCAAGAGCAGAAATAAATCTCGGAAACGAATCAGGTGCAAGGCCGGAACCACGGGTGCGCCGCAATGGAGCGTGAGCGCATCGCTTACCGCCCGCACCAGTTCGGCATCGAGCCCGGTCACCCGGGCGCCTTCGTCTGTCCAGACAGCGGGAAATACGAACGGTCGAAAGGGTTCCACCGCCATCCCGACCTGGACTTGTTGTCGCCGGCAGATTCGATCCAGCTCGTTGGTCGTTACGGGGTAGGTCTGCTGCACGGCGTCGAAGAGCAGCCCACAGCCCTGCATCAGCGGGAGCAAGAACAGGAGGGCGGCCACAGGGGATACCGGACGCCATTTGTGCCGGATGAAGGCTGTGAGACAGGGACGCCCGTGTGTCATCCCGGCGCCCTCACGTATCGTCCGCAGAAGCCGGCTCAATACCGGAACCCGGTTAGAAACAGCCATTGCTGAGACTCCCCCGCTTCTCCTCGGAAATTGACGTCGTACTGCGTAAATTGCAGGCTCAGGTCGAGAGAAATCCCGCGGGCCACCGGAAAACGCACACCAGCTTGGCCGCCATACAGCAAACCCGGCGAAGTCCGTCCTTGTCCTGAGATGACGGTGCCGATGAGTCCGCCCACGTAGGGAACGGCACGATCTTCAAGCGGGCCGAAAAAAAGATGCTTGAGTATTCGCCCGATCGGCATCGAAGCAGGAAAATCGAGGAGGTCCAGGACGTTGTTCCAACGCGGATTGAGAAATACCGCATGTTGATCGGTCCGGAAATCGTCGGTGCGGATGCTGAAGTATTGATACCCGATCCGTATTTCCCCATCGCCGTACCGTAACGCCGTGATGCCGGCCTGCAGGGTGACTTCCCGGTCTTTCGGGGCGAATGTTTGCTGGCGCAGTGCGACGTCGAAGTTGAATGGTCGTATGGGTAGGATTTCGAACAGTGCTTCTTGTGCCGGGGCCGGAAAGGGACCGAGGAGCGTCAGCGTGAGTGCGCAGAGACCGAACCGACAAAACGATCCGCGGAACCCAGATCCGCGATTCTTGGTCGACATGGCATGTCTGTTAGTGAGTATGGGCCTGTCCATCGGACGGTCCGAGCGGATCGATACCCAGGACGGGCGGCCCTGCAGTGATGCAGGACTTCATAATTTCCACCCGGCATTGGGCACCGGCGAGAACGGCATTGGCCATGATGACGAGTTCGGATTCAGACAGTTGTTGGCGCGCATAGTCGATGAGTACATGGTTCGGAACGAGATCGGGGTCGACCTGTTGGACTCCAGTTTGCTTCGAAAGATTCGAGACGAGCTGGGAACGAACCGACAAACACGCTTCGCCCAGCAGCATCAACGCCACCCTATCATAGGGGCCTTCTGCCTGAATAGACGAAACCCCACTCACCAGTAGTATTCCGCTGATAATGGGGGTGAAGAACGCGTGTGTCATGGAATGAAGACTCTGGATGTGAAATCCGGCCGGTTTTATGCCGGCCGGATTTCCGATTCTCAACTTACTTCGCTTTTGCGGGGAGCTCCCACGGAACCATGGGCATCAAGTTCGTCGAGGGCTTGGCATCGGGAGAGGCCAAAAGAACGGCGATTGCGCCGCGAAGCGCCCCGGTCAGGGAGTGCGTGACCAGCGGGTAGGCGCCGGCCGACTCAACGACGACGTCGAATGTTGCCGCGCTGCCCGGTCCGACCACGTAAGTCTGCACGCCGGTCAGTTTATTGGCCGGATTGCCGCTCTCATAGACGTTGTCCCAGATCTCGCCGATCGGATGGAACGAGGAGAACTCGTTCGGGCCGGCGTTGACGAAATAGACACGTACGCGCTCGCCTGGCTTGGCGTCGAGTTTGCCGCCGCCCGTGACGAACGGATGATATTTGAAGATGCCGCCGTTGAACATCACTCCGTCGAATTTCCGGTCGAACATGGCCTGCACATCGTTCGGATTCTTGAAGTATTCGGATTGGACCAGAACATATTCGCGGTCCGCTTTGGGCCAGACGCTCGCGTCTTTCGGATCGACGATGATGGCGCCGAACATGCCGCGCGCGACGTGTTGAATCATGGGCGGTGCGCCGCAGTGATAGAAGAAAATGCCTGGCTTCTTGGCGACGAAGGTGTAGCTGATGGTTTCACCTGCGTTGATGGCCTTGTAGTTCTTTAGGAAGTCGATCTCTGCCGCATGGAAGTCCATGGCGTGGGGATTCTTATTGGTGGCCGGGTTGGTGAGCGTGAAGTTGATGGTGTCACCTTCCGTGACGCGGACGACCGGACCTGGCATGGTGCCGTTGAATGTCCAGGCCGCGTACTTCTCTCCGCCGCCGTCGATGACGATGTCGGACTCCACGGCAGTCATGTGGATGTCGTGAGTCTTCGCGGATGCATAGGACGCCTGTCCCAGCAATCCGGCGAGCGCAATCGCGGTGGCTCCCGCGAGTGTCATGGCCCGTTGTGATTGTCTTGTCATCATTGTGGAACTCCTCTCTGAATGGTTGGTCGAACTCTTTCCGTCGAAGGCGCTGACGGTCCTTGTATATGAAGGCCTCAGTTACGCGTCGACTGTGTGTGTGAGGATACGGAGTGCGCAGGCAAAAAAATATGACGTATATCATGTTTTGAAAATATACCAGGAAGGTGGATCGGGAGAAAACTATGCAGACGCCAGGGCCTTGAGGGCGGCGAGATCGCGGATCATGAGGCGGGTCGCCGTTCCGGACACGAGGCGATCGCGTTTGAACCGGCTCATGATGCGAATGGCGGTCTCGGTCGTCGTGCCCACCATGTTGGCCATATCCTGGCGGGTCAGTCGCATCGGGAGCTTGATGCCTTGCGGATCCTTCACCCCGTTCTTCGTCGCCAACTCTACCAGGAGCGAGGCCAGCCGCTGGTCGGCGCGGTCGAGGGCCAGGACCTTGGCTTTTTCCTGGGCTTCGTTGAGGCGATTGCCGAGATGCTTGATGACTTCGATAGCCGCCTCGGGATTGCGGCGCAGCATCTCGAAGTAGGATTTCTTGTTCATGCGCAAGATGCTGACATCACCCATCGGCTGCGCCGTGCCCGGGTGGCGGGCTCCTTCAAAGGCGGCGGCGTCGCAGCAAAAGAGGTCGCCGGGCATGAGCATCTTCAGCGTGCATTCTTTCCCTTCCGGGCTCGACTTGACGCACTTGACCGTGCCTTCCTTCACGATGTGGAAGTATTCGGTCGGATCGCCTTCCCGGAAAATGACGTCTTTCTTGGTGTAATGCTGCTCGGTCAAGTCCTGGAGCACGCGTTGCCGGTCTGCGCTGGAGAGAATCTTGAGCAGGGGGATATGGTTGAGTTCACCCTGGGCGGATGAACTCAACCGGCGATTACTTGATGATTTGCTTGACGGCTTCGACAATGGATCGCGCTCCGATGCCAAAATGATCGACGAGTTCGTCCGGCTTGCCGCTATGGGGAATGGTCCGGACGGCGAGCTTGTGAACTTTCAGGCCTTCGGCGCTCACGGCGCTCAGGACGGCATCGCCGAGTCCCCCGTGCGCGTAGTGGTCTTCCACGGTCAGAAGGCGCCCGTGGGTGGCGCGTGCGCTGGCGATGAGGGTGGCTTGGTCGATGGGGGCGATGCTGTACAGATCGACCACACGAACCGCGATGCCCGCTGTCTTTAATTGATCATGAGCCTTAAGGGCTTCGAAGAGTGTGACGCCGGCTGCCACAATCGTGAGTACATCGTTTGCGCTTTGGCGGAGGACTTTGCTGCCCCCGATCGGAAACATCTCGTCAGGGCCATAGATCACCGGGGATTTCGGTCGTCCGGCGCGGATGTAGACCATCCCTTTGTGGTTGGCGGCTGCTTCGACCAGACGATAGGTGCAGGTGGCGTCTGAAGGGTAGAGGACGACGACGCCTGGCTGTGCCGCCATCATCGCAATATCCTCAAGCCCCATTTGCGAAGGACCGTCTTCGCCGATGCTGACGCCCACGTGGGTGCCGACCAGCTTGATGTTGGATTGACTGATAGCCGCCATCCGGATGAAATCGTACGCGCGCGTGAAGAACGCGGCAAACGTGGCGACGAAGGGAACTTTGCCGCAGGCGGCGAGGCCGGCAGCGGCGCCGAGCATATTCTGTTCAGCGATGAAGTTTTCAAAAAAGCGATTCGGGAATTTCTTGCCGAATTTGTCTGTGTAGGTGGAGTTCTTGACATCCGCGTCCAGGCCGACGACGGCGGAGTTCGCCCCGCCCAATGCTTCGAGTGCCACGCCAAAGGCTTCACGCGTGGCGGCGGCATCGCCCACTTTATAGGGTGAAGGGGGAAGCGCAGCTTTTGTCGCCGGTGCCGGGGTGGCGGAGGCGGGCCGGTTGATCTGCACGGTTCCGTTGCCGGGTTTCAATTGCCTGGTCAATTCATCGATCGCCTTTTGGGTGTCGTCTCCCTTGGGAACCGGTTTCCCATGCCAACTGGGGCTGTCCGCCATGAATGACAGGCCGTGCCCCTTGAAGGTCTTGGCTAATATGACAGTCGGTTTCCCTTTTGTGCGGGACGCTTCATCAAAGGCGGCAACGAGCGCGGCGATGTCATGGCCGTCGACGACGATGGCATGCCAGCCGAATCCTGACCAGCGGGCGCGATAGCCTTCCATATTGTGTTGCAACATGGTGGGATCACTTTGCCCCAGTCGGTTCACATCGACGATGGCGCAGAGATTATCCAGGTTGTGATGCCGGGCCACTTCAGCCGCTTCCCAATTCGATCCTTCGACGGACTCGCCATCGCCCATGAGCACGTAGGTTCGGTGGTCAAACTTATCGATGGATTTCGCGTTCAGGGCAATGCCGATTCCAACGGGGAGTCCTTGTCCGAGCGAGCCGGTCGCCATATCGACAAATGAAAGACGGGGAGTCGGGTGGCCCTCCAGGTCAGATGCCAATGTCCGTAATTTCAAGAGGTCGCTCTTGGGGAACAGTCCTGCTTCCGCCCAGGCCGCGTAAAGCAAGGGGGCGGCATGTCCTTTTGACAGGACGAAACGATCGCTGTTCGGGGCTTTGGGATTCTTCGGGTCGTAGCGCATGACGGAGAAGAAGAGTGTCGCCACGATGTCGGCGGCAGAGCAGCAGCTGGATGGATGGCCGCTGGCCGCTTCGGATGTGGCTCGAACGCTTTCGATACGGAGTTGCGTGGCCTTGTTATGAAGGGCATTGAGGGACTCTGGGGAGAGGGCTGCACTGGCCATCGGAACTCCTTTCAGGAATTGAATGCTTCGTAGGTTGCCGGCGCATGCTTCTCTACGTCAGAGATCGGCAGGAACGCGGCGGGGCTTGAGGCTAACAAAACGATGGAAGGGAGTCAATGAAGGAGGCGTGCCGCAGCTCAAACTGCAAATGCTGGAGGCGATTACTCAGATGGAGAAGGGCCGGTGAGAAGCCCTGCTACGCCTGAGATGCTGGAGTCACGGTTGAGACTTCGTTTGAACAGTTACTTTCCAGGCCGTTGTAGGCACTGACCGCAAAGTAGTATCGAGTATTGTGATCGAGGTTCGTAATCGTTGCAGTTGGTGATGAAACAAATTGTTGGTCCTCATAGGAGCATGACCCTGATCGACCTGTTGAGGTCTTCCCAAAATGGACATAGTAGCCGCTTATTGAAGTGTCTTGAACGGGGTTCCATGTAAGTGTGGCCATCGCTCCAGTTTGACCTGTAGAAGTAGATACCGATGGCGTTCCATTTTCCCCACCTCCGCATCCAGTGAGCTGGGTGATGCTGATTATGACCATGGACATAGTGACGGATCGCCAAGAGTGTGTTCTCATTTCATTCTTCATTACCGAAAGCTTCCTTTAAGTGTATTGATTTCTGGAAGGGCACTCTTCTCAGTACCTAGACGAATGGCCGTCTCAGTTCCCTGTGCTTTGAGCTGGCGCTGAGTGCGACGGCCAACATGATGAGCAATGTGAATAGGACCATCCCGATCTACTCCCTTGCAGGAGCAGGCACAGCAACAATTGGGCCAGGGTAAAGGTGTTTGAAACTCTAAGCCTGAGTTGCGGTTATTCTCGGTATTCTGAGGCTATCTGGAGCGGCTTGAATGGTTTGCCCTGCATGGGCATGAGGGGCACGCGAATTTTCCCCGAAATTGATCCCTCAGAAGTTGTAGGGATCTCCCTTCACTTTCTACACCTGTGCCCGCAAATAGAAGAAGGGATGGGATGAGTAAGGCACTATTCTATTTGAAGCGGTTATGGCTCGGCATTGTGCCGAACCTATCTCGCTGAATAGTTAAGAAGCGGCCCGCTCTCGAAAGTATCGATAGAGAAGCACGGCGTTGAGCAGAACGACGATCGAGAGAATGCTGTAGGTGGTGAAGGTGCTTGCGAGTTTCAGTTCGACAAGCACTCGTGAAAGTCCGAATCCGACAACGACGGCGTCAAAGCTCATGCAGAGCCGCCGGAATGTTTCCGGGTCCATCCAACGGATCAAGAAGACGCCGAGCGGAATGCCCAGTAAGACGCTTGGCACGATGTAGGGCATGACCTTCATACTCTCAACGCTATAGAATCCGATGATGCCGTAGGCGATGGCGGTCAACGTCGCTTCGGCGACCCGGATCACGCCCAGCGCCGCGCGGAAATCCTGTTTTTCATATCCCTGATTATTGAAGAGGAGCGCCAGCGGCGGTCCGGAAATAGTGGTAACAGAATAGAGCGTGCCGATGCCGACTCCGAACGGAACCCCGATGGCTTTTTCAGCTTTGATCGGTTTACGGATGCCGGCCGCTTGAAGCAGAATCAACGGGAGCAGCATGAAGTAGGTGACGAACTTCACCCAGGCCGGTTGCACCATCGAGAGGATGTAGCTGCCGATGGCGACCCCCATGGCGAGGCCAATCAGGATGGGCACGACACGCCGGAAAATATTGGGGATGTTTTGGCGATTGAGAAAGAGGACATAACTATTCAGGACCAGCTCCACGAGCACCATGGCGGGATTCAAAATACGATTCGTATAGAACAGCAGGGCCACCGGCATGGTAATCGAGGAGAAGCCGTAGCCCAGCGCGCCATTGACGGTCGCGGCGACGAAGGTAATGAGCACGAGGACGATCTGATCCATAGGTTATCCCCTGCGATGGCTTGCTGCAAAATCGTTGAGCGTACAATTATCGAGGATGCCGGCAATCGCATCACGGACCGGACCCATCACGTGCTGGACGGGGCACTCAGCCTTGTCTGCGTAGGGGCAGTCCCGGCACTTTTGGTACGCGGTCTTGCTCACACAGCCGATGGGGGCGAGTGGGCCATCCAATATACGGATCACTTGACCGACGGTAATCTCCCCGGGGGGCTTGATCAGGGTGTAGCCGCCTTTGAGACCGCGTCGGCTGGCCAGTAATCCTGCCCGCTTCAATGCCAGAAGGATTTGCTCTAAAAACTCAATCGGAATGTGCTGGCGTTTGGCAATTTGATGGCGCTGCAAGGTCGTCTGTTCGTAGGCGAGCGTGAGTTCAATGAGCGCCCGGAGTCCGTACTCGCTTTTCTTGGAAAGCTTCACGCCTTGTCTTTCTAAAATGAATTGACTTAGTCAAGTTTTGCCACAGTAATGCAGGCTGATGAGATTCGTCAAGCTCCTGGTTCCTATTACCCTTGAGAAGCTATTCAGATGTTGGCTTGATGCCCCGATTCGTTTCTCTCTCGAAAACACGATGCAACTCTTTGATCCATGAGGGAATGTTGCTTGACAGTATGAAAGCATTCTTGTTAGCTTGGCACGCTATTTTTCTGCGGCAACTAATGAATCTTCTCTCGAATCAATCGTTGGACCATTCGTGAATTATCAGGACCTTATTCTTACGTTGAGCAGGTTTTGGGCGGATCGAGGCTGTGTCATTCAGCAGCCGTACGATATGGAAATGGGGGCGGGGACCTTTCACCCGGCTACCTTCCTGCGCTCCCTCGGTCCTGAACCCTGGCGGGCTGCCTATCCGCAACCCTGCCGTCGTCCCACGGACGGCCGCTACGGGGAAAATCCGAACCGCATGCAGCACTACTATCAGTACCAGGTGGTGCTGAAGCCGGCCCCTGACAATATCCAGGAACTCTATCTCGAAAGCCTGGCTCAATTGGGGATCAATCCCAAGCAGCACGACATCCGATTTATTCAAGATGACTGGGAGTCTCCCACGCTCGGGGCCTGGGGCTTGGGGTGGGAAGTCCGCCTGGATGGAATGGAAATTACCCAGTTCACCTACTTCCAGGAAATCGGCGGGATCGAGTTGGCGCCCATCACCGGCGAGATTACCTACGGGACGGAACGCATCGCCATGTATCTGCAGCAGGTCAACAATGTCTATGACCTGGCCTGGACCGATCAGATCAAGTACGGCGACATCCATCATGAAACCGAAGTCCAGGGTTCCCGCTACAATTTCGAAGAAGGCGATGTGGCGATGTTGATGCAGGCCTTTCAGTCGCACGAGGCCGAATGTAAGCGGCTGCTCGCGCAGACCGAGAAGCGTTTGACGTTGCCGGCCTACGATTACTGCATCAAATCTTCGCACGTGTTCAACCTGCTCGACGCGCGCGGCGCCATCAGTGTGGCGGAGCGCACCGGCTACATTGCACGGGTTCGGGCGCTGGCCCGGCAATGCGCGGAACGCTACATCGAAGAACGGGCTGCCATGGGGCATCCCCTCATGGCTCGTGCGCCAAAGCCGGGGACCCAACACACCGGTCGCACGCGATCGACCGCTGTAAGCAAGCGCTCTTAACAGTCTAGAAATTGTCTATGCCGAAACCTCAGAAGCCATCTCGTGCCACGGTATCTACGAAGAAGAGCGGCGGGCGATCTGCTCCGGCGACCGCAGAGTTGCTGCTGGAGATCGGGGTCGAAGAGCTGCCCTATCAATTTATCAGCCCCGCGCTGGCTCGCTTGAAAGAGTCCGCTGAGCAGTTGCTCGTGGAACAGCGACTCACGTTCCAGACCATCCGCACACTGGGGACCCCGCGAAGACTGACACTTGTGGTCGAAGGACTGCTCACGCAGCAGGCTTCCGTCATGAAGGAAGCCATGGGGCCGTCCAAGGCGGTGGCGTTCGATCAGGCGGGGCAGCCGACCAGAGCCGCAGTCGGCTTTGCGGCCGGGCAGGGGGTGGCCGTGCAGGACCTGCAAGTGCGGCAGACGCCGAAAGGCGAGTATCTCTTTGCCGTGAAGCGCGAGGACGGGCGGCCTTCCAAAACCGTATTGATGGAACTCTTGCCGCAACTGGTGGGCAAGTTGTCTTTCCCGAAAGCGATGAAATGGAACGAAGCAGGTGTGCGCTTCGCCCGGCCGGTGCGATGGCTGGTTGTGCTTTTCGGCGGCGCGGTGCTTCCGATCGAGGCCGCCGGGATCAAGGCGGGGAACCGGACGCGGGGTCACCGGGTGCTCGGCTCGAAGCAGGGGGTCGTCGTCAAGGATTGTGCGACCTATGTGAAGGCGCTGGAGAAAGACGGCGTCATTCCTGATCCGGAACGCCGTCGGGCCATCATCGCCGAGCAGATTTCGACGTTGTGCAAAAAGACGGGATTTGTGCTGAACCAAGACGACGCATTGCTCGACCAGGCGGTGTATACGACGGAATGGCCGTACGCGATCATCGGGTCGTTCAAGGATACGTATCTTGATGTCCCCGAAGAAATTCTGATCACCTCAATGAAGGAACACCAGGGCTTTTTCTCGCTCCGTCATAAGACGACCGGGAAGCTGGTGGCGCATTTCATTGCAGTGGCCAACAATCGAGTCAAGGACATGGGCCTCATCCGTGAAGGCAATGAGCGGGTGCTGGCTGCACGGTTGGCCGATGCCAAGTTCTTCTATGACAATGACCGGACGACCGCGCTACAGGATAGGGTCGCTAAGCTTGACGGAGTGACCTTTCACCAGAAAATCGGGACGATGGGGCAGAAGCAGGCGCGCATCGCCACGCTGGCCGCTTCGCTCGCTCGACTAGCCGGTCTGGACGAATCCGTTGTGCAGAGCTGTGAGCGGGCGGGTGCGTTGTGCAAAGCGGATCTGCTGACCGGTATCGTCGGAGAGTTTCCTGAATTGCAGGGCGTGATGGGCGGGTATTATGCGCGGCACGACGGGGAAGCGTCGGCAGTGTGCCAGGCGATTCTTCAGCACTATCGACCTCAGTCGATGGAGGGAGCGATTCCCGAATCGACTGAAGGGCAGGTCTTGTCGCTGGCCGATCGTTTGGACAGCCTCGCCTCCTTCTTTCATGTCGGCATGGTACCGACGGGTTCGGAAGATCCCTTTGCGCTACGTCGCCATGCCACGGCAGTGGTGCGTATTCTCTTAGAAGGCGGCATTCGATTGAACCTGGGCCGCGCTATCAGTGAAGCGCGCACGATTGTGGGGGCGGCGGGAATCAAGGCCGGTTCGACTCAGGGCGATGGCCAGCAGCGGTTGGTCGAATTTGCGTTCGAACGCGTCCGTCACTACGCTCGCACCGTCCATGGGTTACGGGATGATGTCGTGAATGCCGTGGTGAGTGTAACCGACCGCCAGTCATTCGACCTGCGGGACCTCCTGGCCAAGATGCAGGCGTTGCAAGCAGTGACTATTCGAGCAGAGTTCGACCCGTTGATCGTCGGATTCAAGCGCGCCCATCGGCTGGTTGAAAAAGAGCAGTGGGATCGTCAGCCGGTCGCCTCGGCAGTCTTTCAAGACGCCACCGAGTCCGCGCTGCATAAGGCGGTATCGGAGGAGCGGGAGCGGATGGGGATCTCTATGCAGGCGAGCGACTATGGTAAGGCTCTGGAGTCGCTGGTGTGTTTGAAGCCGGCCATCGACGCCTTCTTCGCCGCGGTCATGGTGAACGCCGACGACAAAGCGGTGCGCAGCAATCGGCTCTCGCTCTTGAAGGATGTGGATGAATTCTTCATGTCATTCGCGGACTTTTCCCAGATTGTGGTACAAGGGAGCTAGCAGGTGTTGAGAAAGGCCGCCAGCGGCGTTCTCGCTTCACGAAGAGGCTCAACGTACCGAAGCGTACGCCTCGTCTCTGTGCTCGCTGCGGCCTTGCTGGACGGCCTTTCTGAACAGCCTGCCAGTCGGGGTATGGCCTTATGGTGCAGGATTTCCCATCGCAGGTTGGCTTGGCAGAACCGGGGAATGATGCGCTACGTTCCACCCGTGTTCAGCGGTATGCGCGGGTCATCACGATTGTCCTGATCGTACTATGCAACGGGATTTTCCTGTTCGGCATATGGGCGAGCGGCGTCAACCTGGATGAGTTGGTCAAAACACAGGATCAGTTTAGTCCTCAAAATGACGTGTGTCTTCGTCTCAGTTGGCAGCGTCTCGCCGGATCGACTGAGCCTATCCGCCTCTGCTCCGAATGGATCAATCTCTCGGATCCGACAGGCAGGCCTCATGTGCTGGACAAAAACACCAAAGTACGGCAGGGTTCTGATGGGCGCTATTACGTGGATCATGGCATCAAGGCCGATTATCGTCTCGTGGCATTTGTCGGATTTGTCGCGGCGGTCATCGCATTCGGGATGTTGACGCGGCGGTATCTGGTCAATCGGTACCGGCTGCAACTTGAATTAGCCGCAAGCAGACCAGTCGTCTAGGTTCAGTGGTCGATCGCAAAGGAGAGCAGGCGTGGCAAAGAAATACGTGTACTACTTCGGAGACGGTAAGGCAGAAGGCACGTCCAACATGAAAGAATTGCTGGGCGGCAAAGGCGCGGGTCTGGCCGAGATGACCAACCTGGGCATTTCCGTGCCTCCCGGATTCACCATCACCACAGAAGCCTGCGTGGAGTACTACAAGCTGGGGAAGAAGTATCCGCCCGGGATGTGGGAGACGGCATTGGCGTCGCTCAAGCGAGTGGAACGATCGATGGGGATGGGATTCGGCGATCCGGAGCGCCCCTTGCTGGTTTCCGTGCGGTCCGGTGCGCGCGCCTCAATGCCCGGAATGATGGACACCGTGCTCAATGTCGGCCTGACGCTCAAGACGGTCGAGGGTCTGGCGGCCAAGACGAAGAACGAACGGTTCGCGCAGGACAGCTATCGCCGGTTTATTACCATGTTCGGCAGTATCGTCATGGGGGTGCCGCGCGAACATTTCGAAGCCATTCTGAATCTCAAGAAAGAAGAAATGGGCGTGAGACACGAGACGCAGCTCGATGCGCGCGCCTTGCGCGATCTCGTGGAACGGTTCAAGTCGCTGGTCAAGGAAGAAACGGGCAAAGGGTTTCCCGACGATCCGAATGAACAGCTGAAGCTGGCGATCGATGCCGTGTTCTCATCCTGGAACGGCGCGCGTGCCATCACCTACCGCCGGTTGAACGGGATTCCGGATCATTGGGGCACGGCGATCAACGTCGTAGCCATGGTATTCGGGAACATGGGCGACACCAGCGGAACCGGCGTGGCCTTCACCCGCGACCCCAACACAGGTGAGCGGAAGTTCTTCGGTGAGTGTCTGATGAACGCGCAGGGCGAAGATGTGGTGGCCGGCATCCGGACGCCGCTGCCGGTCACAGAGTTGGGCCGGACCGTGCCTCCCGCCTACAAAGAGCTGGAACATACCTACAAGCGCCTCGAGAAACATTACCGCGACATGCTCGACCTGGAGTTTACGATCCAGGAAGGCAAGCTCTATATGTTGCAAACGCGTGTCGGGAAACGGACCGGCATCTCTGCCGTGCGGATCGCCGTCGAGATGGTCAAAGAAGGTTTGATCACCAAGCGCGAGGCCGTGCAGCGGGTCGGCCCGGATCAGCTCGCGCAATACCTTTATCCGATCTTCGATACCCAGTCTGAAGCTGGTTCAACCCCGCTGGGCAAGGGACTGCCGGCCGGACCCGGTGCGGCGGCAGGAAAGATTGCCTTGACGCCGGATCGCGCCGTGGAAATGAAGGCGGCCGGGCAACGGGTTGTGTTGGTCCGTGATGAAACCAGCCCTGACGATATTCATGGCATGAACGCCGCGACCGGGTTTGTGACGGCGCGCGGAGGGATGACCTCGCATGCGGCGGTCGTGGCGCGACAGATGGGCAAAGTGTGCGTGGCCGGATGCGAAGCCGTCGAAGTCATTGACAATCAATCGGTGCGGATCGGCTCGAAAGTGTTTCGGGAAGGGGACTATCTGTCTGTGAACGGATCGACCGGCAATGTGTATGACGGCGATATTCCCGTCATGGAATCCGAGATCATTCAAGTGGTGCAGGGGAAGCTGGATGCGAAGCAGTCGCAGAAGTATCAGCTGTTCTCGACCATCCTTTCCTGGGCGGACAGTGTGCGGACGATGAAGGTGCGCGCGAATGCCGATGTGCCGGACCAGGCCAAGATCGCCCGGGGGTTCGGCGCCGAAGGGATCGGGCTCTGCCGTACGGAACACATGTTCTTCGCGGAAGACCGTATTCCGATCATGCAGAAAATGATTCTGGCCAGGACGAAAGAAGATCGGGAAAAGTATCTGGAGCAGTTGTTGCCGCTGCAGAAGCAAGACTTCATCGGACTCTATCGTGAGATGGAGGGATTCCCCGTCACCATTCGCTTGCTCGATCCGCCGCTGCACGAGTTTTTGCCGAAGCGCGAAGAGCTGATGGTGGAAATCGCCCAGCTGGAGTTGACCGGCAAGGATGGAGTGAAGCTGGAGGAACAGCGCCGGTTGCTGGCCCGCGTCGAGGAATTGCACGAATTCAATCCGATGCTGGGGCTGCGCGGCTGCCGGCTGGGCATTACGATGCCGGAGATCACGCGCATGCAGGCGCGCGCCATTATCGAGGCGGCCTGCGAGCTGGCGAAGGAAGGCAAGAAGATCGTACCGGAGATCATGATCCCGCTGGTGGGCATGGTGGCGGAAATGAAGTCGCAGAAGGATCTCATTCGCGAAGTCGCGCAGGAGACCATGAAACGGTACGGCGTGAAGCTCTCGTATCTCGTCGGGACGATGATCGAATTGCCCCGCGCCGCCGTGACCGCCGAACGGATCGCGGAAGAAGCCGAGTTCTTCTCCTTCGGCACGAACGATCTGACCCAGACGACGTTCGGATTTTCCCGCGACGACGCCGCGAAGTTCATCGACCATTATCGCACCGTGAAGATCATGGATGCGGATCCGTTCGCCACGCTCGATCGTGAAGGCGTCGGATCGTTGATGAAGACGGCGATCGCAGGCGGGCGCAAATCGCGGCCCGGGATCAAGCTCGGTATCTGTGGCGAACACGGCGGCGATCCCAGCTCCGTCGAGTTCTGCAATCAGCTCGGGTTGGACTATGTGAGCTGTTCTCCGTTCCGCGTGGCCATCGCGCGGCTGGCGGCTGCTCAGGCGGCGATCGCCGAAGGCGATGCCAAAACGACAGTGAAGAAAGCCGCCCCGGCGCAAGCGAAGGCCGCCAAAGTCGTGAAGGCCGTGCGTCGCGCCAAGGCGACCCAAACGGCGAAGGCGGTCAAGGTCACGAAGGCATCACGCCGCCCGTCCTCAACGACCCGCAAGAAACGGTGACCGTCCGCACTCACGATCTCCACTATATGACGTTGGCTCTTCGCCTTGCGGCGAAGGGCCTCGGTAAGACCAGCCCCAACCCGATGGTTGGGGCCGTTGTCGTCTCCAAGGGCCGCATCGTCGGCCAAGCCTATCATCACGCAGCCGGCCAGCCCCATGCCGAAGTGCTCGCGCTTCGCCAAGCCGGATCTCTGGTTCGCGGTGCCACGCTCTACGTAACCCTCGAACCCTGCAGCCATCTGAAGAAGCGCACTCCACCTTGCGTCCCGGCGGTGATTCAATCCGGTGTGCATCGCGTCGTGGTCGCCATGCCCGACCCCAATCCGGCGGTCAGCGGGAAAGGCCTTGCGCAATTGCGTCGCGCCGGACTCTCCGTTACGGTCGGTGTGGCAAGGAAGGATGCAGAGGCACTGAATCGGGCCTATGGTCATTGGATCGTCAGCAAGCGGCCCTACGTGATGCTCAAGGCGGGGATGACCCTGGATGGACAGATCGCAACGGCGCGTGGGGAGTCCAAGTGGATTACGGGGTTGCAATCACGGCGGGAAGTTCACCGGCTGCGCAGTTCGGTGGACGCCGTGATCGTGGGGATCGGCACAGTCCTCTCCGACAACCCGTCATTGACGGCGCGGAGACCGCCTGGTCTAACCGCTCTGGCTGCGACCCAGCCGATCCGTATTGTGGTCGATAGTTCGTTGCGTATCTCTCGTTCGGCGAATATTCTCATGCAGCAGACCCGCGCCAAGACGATCATCGCAACGACCAAGGCCGCACCACAAGCCCGATGTCGGGCACTCGAACGACAGGGCATCGAAGTGCTGGTGTTGCCGAGTCGCGGAGGCCATGTGTCGCTCAAGCATCTCCTGATCGCTTTGGGAACACGCGGGATGACCTCCGTCATGGTCGAGGGAGGCGGGGAGTTGAACGCGGCGTTTTTCAAGGCCAAGCTGGTGAATCATGTTCGATTGTACGTGGCGCCGACGTTGCTGGGCGGGGCGGCATCGAAAGGTGTGATCGGGGGAGCGGGGCCGCGCCGGCTGGCCGATGCCTGGAAATTGAAGCGAGTGCGCACCAGAATTCTGGGAAGCGATGTTGTGATCGAAGGCGACGTATAATGGAGCTATGACGAAACCGCTCACGATCGAGCGATATGTGTGTCTCCTGCTGGTCTGGTGTTGTCTTGCCGCAGGAGGAGAGTCGGTGTGGTCCGCTGAGCCTCAGTCTGTGAATCAGACTCTCACAGCCGACGTCCTTTCTTACCTCGACGAAGCGGATAGCACGAAGGCGGAGGCCGTGCTGCAAGGACTGCTCACCAATCCTGACGCGACGATTGACCTGGTCAGCCGCGCCATCCAGACCGGGCGGACCTATCAGGCTATGCCGGTCGGGACGATGGCGGAGGAACAGATCGTGGTGCGCGAACGTAGGTACCACTATGCGCTCTCGGTTCCGCTGACCTATCAGCCCAACAAGGGATATGGACTGGTCGTCTGTCTGCACGGGGCGGGGTTTTCCGGCGATGCCTATCTTGAGCGATGGCAGAGCCGTTTAAGCGACGACTATCTCCTCGTCTGTCCGACCTATCCCTCCGGCGCCTGGTTTACCAGGCAGGCGGAGGAGCTTGTGCTGGCCGTGATCGAGCGGGTGCAGGCGCAGTATCACGTCGATCCGGACCGGGTATTTCTCACCGGCATGTCGAACGGCGGAATCGGCACCTGGTTGATCGGGATGCACCATGCCCAGCGTTTCGCCGGTCTGGCTCCGATGGCCAGCGGTCTCGACGGTGTGCTCATGCCGTTTCTCGCCAATCTGCGGACCACGCCGGTTTACATCATTCACGGGGCCAAGGATCAGGTCATGCCGGTGGAGTTGAGCCGGACGATCTCGCGCGAGCTGGTGGCGATCGGCTACCCGCATATCTACCGCGAACATGAGCGCGAGCATCCCATGGCCGGCGGCCATTTTTTCCCTCGTGAAGAGCTGCCGGACCTGGTGGCCTGGTTCAACGCCCAGCATCGGAACTCGTTGCCGGCCGCGCTGACGCTGGTCCGTGAGGCCAGTCATTTTCAATCGTTCGGCTGGGTGCGGATCGATGCGACCGATCCGATCGCCGCCTTTGCGGACGATCTGGTGTCCAAACGCGATGAGTTGACCAGGAAGAAGCGCTACGCCAGACTGGACGCCTCAGTGACCGCGCCCAATCGTATCGAAGTCGAGACGGGGCTTGTGCAACGCTACACGCTGTTTCTGAACGATCAACTGGTGGATGTCTCCAAACCGGTTATGGTCGTGACGAACAAGCAGGTCTCATTCGAAGGAATGGTGACGCCGACAGTTGAAACGCTCTTGCGGCAAGCGCGTGCGCGCAAAGATCCCCGGCAGCTCTTTACGGTGCAGCTGGCCATTCAGGTGCCGAACTCTGCGCCATGAGCAGGGTTACTGCCATTCGGACGTACGTCTGTGCGATCGGGATGGTGTTCTTGCTTGTCAGCATCCTGCCTCAGCCTGCGTCCGCAGAAGCCTGTCGGCTTTCTCCGCAGCATGCAGGCGTCACGTTTCCTGTCGACCGGATCGATGCTGCGTGGACTTGCCGTCTCCAGCCGATCATCGATGAGTTTACAACCGCCAACAAAGTCGGGCCGATTCAGACGCCGTTGCCAGAGTCGGTCTATGTGTATTTGTTGGATCGCCCGCCCGTCGCCGCTGCGCTTGTGAATCGGCTGGAATTAGGCTTGTATAAGGCAGAGCAGCGTGGGCCCGGCCGCTATTGGGGAAACGACGGCGAAGGGACAGAGGGGGTGGTTGAGCTGGTCTATCAGGAACCCCGTCATCGCCTGTATTATTTGGAAGGGTCGCACCACAGCACGCTGCTGCCGCATGTGACCGGCAAGGCTGTCGTCATGCTCAGCATGGCGTCGGTGAAAGACGCCACCGGTCATGAGGCCGTCGAGACGACGCTGGTGTCCTATACCAGGCTGGACAATCGTGTCTTGGCCGGACTCGTCTCGCTGCTGCGTCCGCTGGTCGGGCGCACGGTCTCTCGCAAACTGATGAAGGGGGTAGACGCCGTGAATCGGTTGGGAATGGAAATGCGGCGGCATCCCGATCGTGTCCTCTTTGAGGCGAGCGATCCACCGCCGTTGCCGTCTGAGGACGTGGCCTTCTTGAAACAGGCATTGGCGAATATGTCCTCTGCCGGCAACATTCATGAAAAGGAACCGGCATCTCGATGACGTCATCGCGCAGCTTTCTCCTGATATGTACCGTCGGAATCTTCTGCTTCATCAGCTACAACATGGTGCGGATGCCGGTGCTGGCCTTGTTTGCCGAGCATCTCGGGGCAGGCCCCGAGCGGATCGGGCTGATCGTATCGGTGTCGACCTTGACCGGTGTGTTGCTCAAACTGCCTTCCGGCGCCTTGTCGGATATCTATGGCCGGCGATTCCTGCTGCGCATCGGAGTGGTCGCGTTCGGCCTGCCGCCGTTTCTCTATCTCTTCATCACGGATCTGAACAGCCTCACGGTTCTGCGATTCGTGCATGGTTTGGCGACGGCCATCTTTGCTCCGAGTGCTTTGGCCACCGTCGCGGAGCTGTATCGTGAGCGCCGAGGCGCGGCGCTGGGAACGTACACGGCCTGCACCCAATCGGGAGCGCTACTCGGGCCGTTTATCGGCGGGTATCTCGCCCATGTTGCCGGGTTCGATTTTGCATTCGTGACAGCCGGGGTGTGTGGCTGTATCGCGATCGTGCTGTTTTACAGTTTGCATCTGGACGTGGCGACGCCGCGCGTGCCTCAGAAGGGGATGCGGCCGTTGTTGGCGGAAATGTGGAAGGGATTCACCATCGTGGCGAAGAACCGCAAGGTGCTGATCACCAGCGCCACCGATGGCGCCAAGATGATCGCCAACGGCGCGCTCATGGCGTTTCTCCCGCTCTACGGCCTCACGGTGGGACTGAATCCCGGCGAGGTCGGGCTCTTGTTCAGCGTGCAGGCCGGCACATCGTTTTTCTCAAAGCCGATCATGGGCCGTGTGTCCGACCGGGTCGGGCGGCAGCCCCTGATCATCACCGGCCTGCTGATTTGCGCGGCGACGTTCGTCTGTATGCCGCATGTCTCAATCTTTGCCGTCCTGCTGTTGCTGTCTGCCGGATTCGGATTCGGCGAAGCCGTCGTGTCATCTTCCTCTTCCGCTTTTGTCGCGGACAGCTCGGAGTTCAAGACGCTGGGTGCCGGAATGGGCATGCAGGGCACCATCGGCGACATCGGCCACGCGAGCGGACCCTTGCTGGCCGGCGTTCTGATTGCCAATATGAGCTACGCCGGCGCCTTCACGATCATCGCGAGTCTCCAGGTCGCAGCAGCTCTGGTGTTCTGGCTCACGATGAGAAATCGCTAGCAGGATGCTGAAAAAGCCCGTCAGCGGCGTTCTCCCCTCGAATGCATCCTCAACATACCCCGCATGGGGAGAGAGCTGTCTCGGCAGCTCGGGGAGGGTGGGTGAGAAGAGCTACGCCTCCGGTGCATCCATCGGCTGCGGCCTTGCCAGAGGAACGGCGCGTCTCGGCGCGCCGGTGAGATGGGAGCCTTTTTGAGCATCCTGCCTGGCCGATGCTATAATGGCCGCCGCTATTGGCGATTGTGATAAAAGGATTGTTGTGATCGTTGCCAGGCCTACCATTATGAGGACAGACTGATGTTCACGGGCATTGTCGAAGAAATGGGCGCAGTGATTTCGCTGGAGAAGACGTTGGCCGGGACGAGGATGACGCTGCTGGCCTCGACCGTCATGAGCGATCTCAAGATCGGCGACAGTGTGAGTGTGAACGGAATCTGCCTCACGGCGATTTCCAAGAGCGAGAGCAGTTTTACGGTGGAGGTGTCTCCCGAGACACTCTCAGTGACGACGCTGGGCCTACTCACGGCAGGCACGCCGGTGAATCTTGAACGAGCCATGAAACTGAGCGAGCGCATCGGCGGGCATCTGGTCGCCGGGCATGTTGATGGCGTCGGCACGATTCGCAGCCGGCAGCAAGACGGGAATGCCGTGGTCTTCACCATCGAAGCGCCGCAGGATATTCTGCGCTACTGCGTCGTGAAGGGTTCGATCACGGTTGATGGCATCAGCCTCACGATCAACGATGTGACGAATCACGGATTCTCCATCGCCATCATTCCGCATACCGCCAAAGTGACGACGTTGGGCCTCAAGCAGGTGAACGATCCCGTCAATCTCGAATCCGACCTCATCGGCAAATACGTCGAACGCCTCCTTCAAGAGCGTGGTCAGGTCGCGCCAAAGCCGACCCCTGTCATCGATAAAGACTATCTCCAGAAGCGGGGATTGATCTGAAGTCGAAGATGGCTAACCGGCGTTGGTAGTCCGCTCGACAAAATTTGAGCGTAGTCAACGGGTGGTGTTATGCTGATCCGCATAAACACTGATAGCTGAACCATAGCACTACAACGGGATCTGCAGAGGTGTCCAAATTGGTTACTTCCGGAACATTAATTGATGGCTCCCGGATGTACGCTGCTGCCGCCGACGCTATCAATGATCGGTACCCGAATGCCCTCCATGTGTTAAGCCATACACTGGGAATGGCAATTGAGCTCGCACTCAAGGCGTTTCTTGTTCACCATGGCTTGACGGAGAAGGACCTTCGACGGTTGGGGCACGACCTCGCGGAGTTGCTCAAGGAGGCCGAAAGCTATGGTCTCACGAGCACGGGTAGTCGGCATTTTCGCCTCAGCGTGCTTGGCGCCAACTACGAAGAGAGAATCTTTGCGTACCCGGCTGAAGGTATGCTCGCGATCATCACGCCTGCGAGTCTTCGTGAAATTGCTCATGAGATCATTTGCGAAGCCTTCGACGCCGTGAAAGGCACTGTGCAGTTTCAAGCTCTTGCGGGCGCGCCGGGGCTTGCGATCCACTCACACTACCCTGACGATTTGAATGCGAGCGCTTGGGCGGAGTCTATGCCGAGGCCCTGATATGTCGATGAGCCGGCTAACATCTGGTTGCACCAGGCACCGCGCGTCGATGGTATCGTTGAGTCGTGCAAAGGCCAAACGGGGACATCCCAAATAATCTGGCTGTGTGGTTGGATGGATGTGTCTGTTGACCCACTTAGCGGGTTGAGCTCAAAGTCTGTCAGGAAGGCGCGGACTAGCGCAACCTCGTGCCCCGTTCTCAACCTTGTACCTGGTTAAGAACGGGGAGCCAGCCTCAACGCTTATTTCATCAAAAACGTTTTTGAGACTTCGCCCGATGCGGTTGTGACGGTGAGCATCGCCAGGCCTTTGCGTCCGCCGCTGGGGACGGTTGCGGAAATCTTGCTGTCGCTCTCGATTTTGAATGTGGCGGCGTGGCCCGGTCCGAAAGAAATACTGCGCAAACAGTCGCTGTTTCCAAAGTTCGTTCCCGTAATCGTCACTTTGTCACCGGCCTTGCCCTCGTCGGGGCTGACTTTGTCGATGCTGGGTGCCATGCCGAAGCAGGTCGGAGCTTTTCCTGCAGTCTCGGCGCTCTGGTATTTGGTCTGAGTGGCGGTCACTTTTTTCGCCGTAGGCTTGGCGGCGGCTGAGGGTTTTGGCTTGGCGGTCGCTTTTTCAGGTTCTGCCGAATAGCTTGGCCCGCTGAGGGCGATCCCCAGACTCAGGATGGCAAATAGAAACACTCCTCCCATTAGACTTCGATTTCGCATGACGGTCTCCTTGTGTATGAGAGCTCACCAGGGGGCGAGCCATCGGTGTGCGGGGTGAACTGCAGCCGCGCTTATGGCGGCGGGCCGGAAAGGTTTGTAAGTCTGTACCAGTGGCTTGCTTCTCGGTGCGCTAGCGTTGCCGGTTCAGCATTCTTGTTCTGGGGGCGCGACTGTCATATAGGCCGGCCGCTGGGAGGGCGTCATCCACCTCAGGGCATCCGCTGCCCTGTCGGGCATCACGAGTATAGGACTCGTGATGCGAGAGGTATGTTATCCAAGTCTACTCCTCGATCGTCGAAATATCTCCTGGATCCTGTCCGAGTTCCTTGGCCTTCAGGACGCGTCGCATAATTTTCCCCGAACGGGTCTTGGGGAGCGACTGGACGATATCGATTTCTGACGGCACGCCGATCTTTCCAAGTTCCTTCATCACTTGATCTTTGATCGATTGAATCAAGGCGGGGCTTTCGCTCTCGCCTTGTTTCAAAATAATGAAGGCCTTGATGGACTCGCCCACGGTTTTGTGGGGTTTGCCGATGACCGCCGCCTCGGCGACGGCGTGATGACTCACCAATGCGCTCTCGACTTCGGCGGTGCCGAGCCGGTTGCCGGCGACTTTGATCACGTCATCGGCGCGGCCCATGAACCACATGTAGCCGTCGGCGTCTTTGTGGCACACGTCGCCTGCCGTATAGCAGTTCGGGATGGTGTTCCAATAGGTCTTGTAGCGCTCCGGATCTTTGTAGATCGTGCGCATCATGGAAGGCCAGGGTTTCTTGATGACGGCAAATCCGCCGGCGTTGGCCGGAAGACTGTTGCCTTCACGATCCACGACATCGGCTTCAATGCCGAGAAACGGTCTGGTGGCGGAGCCTGGCTTCAACGGCACGGTTGGCAGCGGCGTAATCAGAATCGAGCCGGTTTCGGTCTGCCACCAGGTGTCCATAATCGGCTTGTCGCCGCCGGTCACGCGGTGGAACCATTCCCAGGCTTCGGGATTGATCGGTTCGCCGACGCTGCCGAGGATGCGCAGAGTCGAGAGATCGTATTTTGCGGGCCAGTCTTCGCCATAGCGCATGAGCAGGCGGATCGCCGTCGGCGTCGTGTAGAAAATCGAGACGCCATAGCGTTCGATCAAATCCCACCAGCGGCCTGGGTTCGGATAGTCCGGCTTGCCTTCGGCGGTGAGGATCGTCGCGCCGTTCAGGAGCGGGCCGTAGACGATGTAGCTGTGACCGGTGACCCAACCGGGATCGGCCACGCAGAAATACACGTCGTCGTCCTTCAGGTCGAACACATATTTTGACGTGATGTAGGTGCCGACCATGTAGCCGCCGTGGACGTGCACCACGCCCTTCGGCTTACCGGTCGTGCCGGAGGTATACAAGATATACAGCGGATCTTCGGCATCCAATTTGACGGCTTCACATTCAGCGGATTCACCCTTGAGCCATTCGTGCCAGTCGATTTCTTTGGGGGCGGCCAGCGCGACTTCCGGCTTTTGCCGCCGCAGGACGATCACGCGCTCAACTGTCGGGCAGGTCTTCAGGGCTTCGTCCACGACCGATTTGAGAGGAATGACTTTCCCCCGGTCGTAGCCGACATCGGCGGTGATGACCAGGTGGGATTCCGCGTCGTGGATTCGATTGGCCAGCGCCGGGGCGCTGAACCCGGAATAGACCACGCTGTGAATTACCCCGATGCGCGCGCAGGCCAGCATGGCTACAATTTGCTCTGGAACCTTGGGGAGATAAATGGTGACGCGGTCGCCCTTCTTCAGGCCCAGCTTTTTGAGGGCGTTGGCGCAACGGTTGACCTGGCGGTAGAGTTGCCCATAGGTGAAGACGCGCTCGGTATCGTTCTCGCCGACCCAGATGACTGCGACTTTGTTCTTCCGGCCGTTTTTGACGTGCCGGTCAAGACAGTTATAGGAGATGTTGCAGGTGGCCCCTACAAACCATTTCGCGAAGGGGTAGTTCCATTCCAGCACTTTGTTCCAGGGCGTAAACCATTCGAGTTCCTTGGCGACTCCGCTCCAAAAGGCCTCGGGATCGGCAATCGATTTCTTATACTCGGTTTCGTAATCCTGAATATGGGCTGCGGCTTTGGTCTTGGCGCTTGGCTGGTACGTTCGGCTTTCCTTCAGCAGAGTCTCAATCTTCTCACTCATGACGCACACACCTCCTCGGTCGATAGCCGTCTCGGCACGGATGTGATGATTATGGAGAAAGGGGCCTCCCCCTGCAACCCATACATTTGTACTGGTAGTTACCCTGTGGCGAATGAGTCTTTGAAATGAACGGGTTGGCCGGGCCGATTCCTTGACAGCCGTCACAGCCCGAGGGTAGGCTCACCCAGAGCTGCTCATGCGAACTTTTCTTCGATCTATCACAACTATGTTCACCAGAAACTTGCGTGCCAGGAGTCTTGGTCTCGGGCTGTTTTTGCTTGCCGGATTGAGCGGAGTTCTGCCTGCCTCCGCCCAGTTAGGAAAGCCTGAGGGGCTCTACTATAAGTCGTGGGCAGTCGTCGTTGGCGTCGAGCACTATCTGCTGGCTCCTTCGATTCCCGGAGCATTGGCAGACGCCAAGACGGTGGCCCAGGCATTTCGTCAGATGGGCTTCGACGAAGTGGTTGAGGTCTATGATAAGGATGCCAGCTTTCGCCATCTGCAGCAGCTCTTGTCGGACATGTTGCCGCGTAAGGTCGGGCGGATGGATCGCCTGGTGCTCTTCTACGTGGGTCATTCCGGAGTGACGCAAGATGCCGATGGGAAGGATCTCGGCTACCTGGTTCCGTCGGATGCGCAGATCAATAATGTCGCCAAGTCCGTCACCTTCGACCAGCTCAAGGAATTTACCCGGCGCCTGGCGGCGAAGCACACCCTGCTCATTCTTGATACCGCGGTCCGGGGCTGGGAAGCCACGGCGCCTCAGCAGTTGTCGCTCGAAGGCCGGTTGTCACCGGAGGACGACACGGAACGGCGTGCGATGCAGGTGATTACTGCGGGGGATAAGGGGGAAGTGTCCAAGCGTGTCGGGGATGCGAGTCTCTTCGTCAAATCGCTTTTGACGGGGTTGCAGGGTGCGGCGGATCTGAACAAGAATGGTTGGCTGATGGCGTCCGAGTTGGGAGCGTATCTTGAGAAGGAAATTCCCGGCGTCACGCAGGGACAGCAACATCCGATATCCGTCCGGCTGGACGGGGATGGCGACTTCATTCTCATCGAAGGGCGCAAGGCGGCCTTCGTGCTCGGGGCAGGCCCCCAGACGCCGGCTGAACGGCAACTAGCGGCTCGATCACAATATGACCAGGCGTTTGCGTTGCTCCAGGAAGGGAAGCGCGTCGAGGATGCGTTGGAGCGCCTGAATCGCGCGATCGAATTGAACCCGGAGTTCGGCGATGCCTATGTGCTGAAGAGTTATGTGCGGCTTGAGGTGTTGCCCAATCTCGATGAGGCGCTCACTGCTGGCCAGTTGGCCGTTAAGCACGCGCCTCAGAATCCCGACTCCCATTATACGCTGGGATTGATTTACGAAAAGCGGGGGAGTTTTCCCGAGGCCGAACAGGCGCTCTTGCAGGCGCTGAAGGTCAATGCCGGGTATCAGGATGTTTATTTCTCGCTCGGCACGCTCTACGCTGATCATCTGAAGGATCAGGCGAAGTCCGTCGAAGCGTTCCGGCGTTATTTGGAGCTTGGCGGGACGGACTCTCGGGCGAGGACGGCGGTGAGCCAGGCCGATGCTCCGTCACCGCGCTAGTCTTTCCCGCCACCCTTGAGATAGCCCAATCCGATCTTTAGCGCGCGTCTCGTGATTTCGGCCCAGCGCACTTGCGGATATTCTGCCAAGACCGCGGCGGCCTTGGGATCCTGAATTTCCAAACTGGCGATCTTAATAATGCCGTCTTCTATTTGAACGTCGGCCACAGTTCGTGCCTCCCCTAAGAATCATCACCGAGTGAATTGCATGCGCGCGGTTTCGTCAACCGTTCATACCGCGTTGCGTTGACTGAAATAAAGTCGCATGCTAGCATGAATTCACGCGAATTTTCGAACCCTTTGAGGCTCCACGTCAATAATTCCCGTTATGAAGGAGGATCGCATGGCTACATCGCAAGCGCGTTTTACGAGACTGGCCGGCACCGGGCTTGCCATTGTTCTCTTGGTCGGACTTGCCGCTTGTGGTGGCCCTCCGAAGTGGGTACAAAAGGGGTCCGGCGCGTTCAACGAGAAGGACAGCAAGGCCTTCTATGGGGTGGGCGCGGTGGTCGGTGTGCGGAACGAGCCTCTGGCCTGGGATACGGCAGAGAATCGCGCGCGCGCTGAAATTGCCAAGACTTTTGAAACGTATACGGGTTATCTGATGAGAGACTACGCAGCGTCGACGACAGCCGGCGATTTCACCCGAAACACGGAAGAGCAGAATGTCGAACGGGCGATCAAGACGGTCACAACGGCGACGTTGAGCGGCGTGCGTCCGATCGATCGATATAAAGACGAGAAGACCAATACCTATTACGTTCTTACCAAGCTGAACCTCGAAGAAATGAAGAACAACTTGGAGCAAGCGAAAGAACTCAATGCGCAGGTGCGCGATTTTGTCCGCAAGAATGCCGACAAGATGTTCGATCGGCTGGAGAAAGAAGAAGACAAGCGGTTGGCACGGTAGTGAGCCATTTCGAATCGCTGCTTCGATGAGACTCGTTCGGCTGGAGGGACTAGTGTGATGGTGATGAAGTCTGGATTGCTGGCGCTGGGAGCGGTATCGGTGTTGACCCTGGCAGGGTGCGGGCATGAAACGAAAGTGACGCGTGTGGATGCCGGCGTGGTGACCGATCTGAGCGGGCGCTGGAACGATACCGACTCGCGGATGGTGGCCGAGACCATGGTGAAGGAATCTCTCAGTTACCCCTGGCTTGGCAACTTCACCCAAGCGAAGCACCGCGAGCCTGTTGTGGTGGTCGGCACGATCCTGAATAGCAGTCATGAACATATCAGCGTCCAGACGTTCGTGACCGACCTCGAACGTGAGCTGACGAATTCCCAGAAAGTCACCTTCGTTGCCGGCAAGGGCGAGCGCGACGAACTGCGGACTGAGCGCAAAGAGCAGGCGATGTATTCCCGTGAGGATACGCAAAAGGCCCCCGGAAAAGAAATCGGCGCCGATTACATGATGAAGGGGACGATTTCGACGATTCTTGACGAAGCCGAAGGGACCAAGGCGGTATTTTATCAAGTGGATCTCCAGATGATCGATCTAGAGAGCAATGCCAAGGTTTGGTACGGGCAGAAGAAGATTAAGAAGGTTATCGAAAAGAAGCGAACCATTTTCTAGGCTCCAGGACTCTGTTGAGCCCTCTCTTCTCAGGTGTTGCCCACAGTCCTCTGGCGCCGTGGCGCGCTGTCCGTTCATCCCTTCGATTCGGTGCACTCGCCGGCCTGCTGCTGTTGACCGCCTGCGGTCCCTCCGTTAACCGGTATCTGTTGATTGAGCAGAGTCTGGCTGCAGGCGATGCCAAACAGGCCGACGCGATCGTTCAACAAGCTGAAAAATCTTACGGAGAGAAGAGCCGCCTGTTGTACGGCATGGACCGCGGGATGACCTTGCAATTGGCCGGCGACTACCAGCAGAGCAGCGCCGTACTCGAACAGGCCGAAGAGGAAGTGGAGCGGCTCTATACCAGAACGGTCCGTTCCGAAGCCGCTGCCTTTCTCACCAATGACAATGCCTTACCCTATGAGGGCGATCCCTACGAACATGTGATGATCAATGTCGTCAAGGCGTTGAACTACGCCGCGCAGGGGCAGCTTCAGGAAGCATTGGTGGAAGCGCGACGGATCG
>WBZP01001057.1_pt1 | contig 35187 bp, 34 predicted proteins | sample 5204301 | NCBI WGS metagenome assembly WBZP01 (sample SAMN12412401, study PRJNA552823) | activated sludge metagenome | isolation source: activated sludge from nitrification reactor of wastewater treatment plant... | place: USA: Pennsylvania | collected 2017 | reverse complement strand
GCGCGCAAGCTGCTGGCCGCGCTGTCCGAAGCGATGACCATCGACGGCATGGTCTTTCACCTCACGGCCACCATCGGCATCAGCCGCGGTCCGCAGGACAGTGCCGATCCCGACCAGTTGCTCGGCATGGCCGACACGGTGATGTACCGCGTCAAGCAGCGCAGCGGCAACAGCTACGGCTTCGCCTCGGCCGACATGACGCTGTTGAGTCGCCAGCGCATGGAGATCGAAACCGGTCTGCGTCACGCACTCGACCACGACGAGCTGGTGGTGTTCTATCAGCCGCAGATCGAAATCGGCAACGGTAACCTGACCGGTTTCGAGGCGCTGCTGCGCTGGGACCGGCCGGGTCACGGACTGCTGCTGCCCAGCGCCTTCATTCCGGTGGCAGAGGAATCGGATTTGATCCTGCAACTGGGAAACTGGGTGTTCGACGAAGTCGCGCGGCAGATTCGCGCCTGGACCGACGAGGGGCTGGCGGTGGTGCCGGTGGCAATCAACGTCTCGGCGCGGCAGTGTCTGGGCAATGGCCTGGTGCGCGCAGTATCGGCGGCGCTGGAGAAGCACGGCGTTGCGCCGCGGCTGCTCGAACTCGAGATCACCGAGACCACCGCCATGAAGGATGTCGAGCACGTCGAATCCCTCCTCGCGCAACTCAAGAAGATCGGGGTTCGCGTGGCCCTCGACGACTTCGGCACCGGCTATTCGTCGCTGTCGCACCTGCGGCGTTTTCCGATCACGGTGCTCAAGATCGACCAGTCGTTCGTGTGGGGCGCCACCCGCAACGCCGATGATGCGGCGATCGCCCGCGCCACCATCGCGCTGGCCCACAACCTCGGCCTGAAGGTGATTGCAGAGGGCGTCGAGACCGAAGGCCAGCGCGCCTTCCTCGCCTTGCAGGATTGCGACATCGCGCAGGGCTTCTTCTATGGCCGGCCGAATTCGGCCGACACTGCACGGGAAATACTGGCCGGACAGCGCATACCCGACCAGGTGCTGGCTGCAACCGGCGCAACCTCACGCCGCGAGGCTTGAGGCCGGCCGCACGCGGCGGCCTCGAATATAATCGGCGCCAGCCGCACCCGTGCAGTTTCCTGCCCCCCTAGCTGATTCCATTGCGGAATCGATTTATGGACTACGCGTCTCGCCGACAAATCGCGCTCTGGCTCTTCGTCTGCAGCGCCATGGTATTCGCCATTCTGGTCGTCGGCGGCGTGACGCGCCTGACCCATTCCGGCCTGTCGATTGTCGAGTGGAAGCCGATCATCGGCATCGTGCCGCCGCTCAACCGCGCGCAATGGGACGAGGCTTTCGACAAGTACAAGCAGACGCCCGAGTTTCAGAAGGTGAATCACCAGATGTCGCTCGACCAGTTCAAGGTCATCTTCTTTTGGGAGTACCTGCATCGCTTGCTCGCGCGCCTCGTCGGCGCGGTGTTTCTGCTGCCCTTTCTCTACTTCGCCTGGCGACGGCGAATCGACCCACCGCTCATGGTGAAATTGCTTGGGATATTCCTGCTTGGCGCCGCGCAGGGGGCGATGGGCTGGTTCATGGTCAAGAGCGGCCTGGTAGATGACCCGCGGGTGAGTCAATACCGTCTCACGGCGCATCTGTCACTGGCCTTCCTGATCTTCCTTTCGATGATGTGGGTAGGACTGGGTCTGCGTACCGCGCGAGCGGTCGAGACGCGCGATCGCGCATTGCGTGGCTTGCAGCGGTTCGGGTTTTGGCTTGCGCTTCTGGCCTTCTACATGGTCGTCTCCGGCGGATTCGTCGCGGGCATACGCGCTGGCAAGGCCTATAACACCTTTCCGCTGATGAACGGGCATGTGCTGCCGCCGGAGAGCTTTCTGATCGAACCCTGGTACCTGAACTTCTTCAACAATATGGCGCTGGTCCAGTTCGATCACCGTGCGGGTGCCTGGCTGATGGCCATTCTAGTTCCCTGGTTCTGGCTGAAGACGCGCTCGGCAGCGGTCTCCGCCACGGTGCGGCAACTGGGCAACCTGTTGCTCGTTCTGGGGGCAGTGCAGATATCGCTTGGCATCGCAACGCTGCTGCTGGCGGTACCCGTCGCGCTCGGCGCCGCGCATCAGGGTGGGGCGATGGCGGTGTTCGGCGTGCTTATCTGGCTCAACCACGAGCTGCGCGTCGAACGTCCATCGGGCAAGGCGACCTGATCGACGATGGTACGGCCCGCAGCGGGCAAATCGGACTCGGGGCGCAAAGATGGACGGTCGAAGATGGACGGTCGAGATCCGCCGAAGTCGATCGAGAAGCCTCAGCGGCCTCCGGATGCGCCGCATGTCTTGCCTCGCCATTGCGTTCCCGCACAGCGACTAGACACGACCCTGTCGGTTGCCAACTGACGCCAACCCCGGCTTCAGGTGCTTGATTCCGGTCAAGGAGACCACGGCACTCAGGCGGTAGGATCGCCGGTACGCTGCCGGATGCAGCATCGCACCCATGGGAGGGCCTATGAGCGGGACATTCACAAAATCGATGGCGCGAAACATCTTCTACGGTGGGACGGTGTTCTTCTTCCTGCTATTTCTCGCGCTCACATTCGATACCAATAGCGCGTTGCCCGCGCGCGACAACCGTGCCAATCTCACGCCCGCCGCGATCGCCGGGAAGAAGATCTGGGAGACGCGCAATTGCATCGGATGCCACACGCTTCTTGGCGAGGGCGCCTACTTCGCGCCCGAACTGGGCAACGTGTATAAGCGCCGCGGCGGCGACTTCATCAAGGCCTGGATCAAGTCCCAGCCGACCGGCGCCCCGGGTCGCCGGCAAATGCCGCAGTTCAACCTGAGCGACAAGGAACTGGACGACATCGTCGAATTCCTCAAGTACACGTCGGAAATCAACACGGCGAAATGGCCGCCCAATATCGAAGGTTGATCCCGCGCGACGATCTGAAAAGGAGATGACGATGCAATACGAATCGCAAGCCGTCGCCAAGCTGTACTTCATGGCAGCGATCGGCCTGTTTGCCGGTCAGGTGCTGTTCGGTCTGATCATGGGTCTGCAGTACGTGGTGGGCGACTTCCTGTTCCCCGCCATTCCGTTCAACGTGGCGCGGATGGTGCACACCAACCTGCTGATCGTGTGGCTGCTGTTCGGTTTCATGGGCGGTGCGTACTACCTGATACCCGAGGAATCGGAAACCGAGCTGTTCAGCCCCAAATTAGCGGTGGCACTGTTCTGGATCTTCCTGATCGCCGGCGCGCTGACCGTCGTCGGCTACCTCGCGGTGCCCTACGCCACCCTGGCGCAGATGACCGGCAACGATCTGCTCGAAACGATGGGACGGGAATTCCTAGAACAGCCGTTACCGACAAAACTCGGCATCGTGGTGGTCGCGCTCGCCTTCCTGTTCAACATCACGATGACGGTGCTCAAGGGCAAGAAGACCGCGATCTCGACCGTACTGCTGCTCGGTCTGTGGGGATTGGCGGTGTTCTTCCTGTTCTCGTTCTACAACCCGTCGAACTTGGTCAAGGACAAGTTCTACTGGTGGTGGGTGGTGCACCTCTGGGTCGAAGGCGTCTGGGAACTCATCCTCGGTTCGCTGCTTGCATTCGTGCTGATCAAGGTGACCGGCGTCGACCGCGAGGTGATCGAGAAGTGGCTCTACGTCATCGTCACGCTGACCCTGGTCACCGGCATCATCGGCACCGGCCACCATTACTACTGGATCGGCGCCCCCGAGTATTGGCAGTGGTGGGGTTCGGTGTTCTCGGCACTGGAGCCGATACCCTTCTTCGCGATGACGGTGTTCGCCTTCAACATGGTCAACCGCCGCCGCCGCGAGCACCCGAATCAGGCTGCCACGCTGTGGGCACTGGGCACTGCCGTCATGTCCTTCCTCGGCGCCGGCGTGTGGGGTTTCCTGCATACGCTGGCACCGGTCAACTACTACACACACGGCACGCAGGTCACCGCGGCGCACGGCCACATGGCGTTTTATGGCGCCTATGCGATGGTGGTTTTGACGATCATCAGCTACGCGATGCCGATCATGCGCGGCCGGGCGGCCAACAGCAATCGCGCCCAGGTGGTCGAAATGTGGAGCTTCTGGCTGATGACCGTCTCGATGGTGTTCATCACGCTGTTTCTCACCGCAGCGGGCATCCTGCAGGTGTGGCTGCAGCGCTTCTCCAGTACGCCGATCCCGTTCATGCAGGCGCAGGAGCAGATCGCGCTGTTCTACTGGCTGCGCGAAGGTACCGGCGTGTTGTTCCTGGTCGGGCTGGTGCTCTACATCGTCAGCTTCTTCGTCTCGGGCCGGGAGAAAGCCGCCGCCTGAGCGCGCGCGGGCGATGTCCCAGGGGGCAACCCAAACGCCAGTGCGGCCCGGCCCCTGCCGGGCCGTTTCCTTTGGCCGCCACACCTGTGACCCGGCCGCGCAGCTGACTTCGTCATGCGAGCTACGATCCGCCCAACATATGGCGACTCTCCAGGATGAACCCAGGCGTCCCCACCGCTGATCCGAAGTCCGTACCGCCAGCGAGCGCCTATCCGCCCGGCGATCTCGCGGTGTGGGTGTTCATCTTCGCCGAGCTGCTGGCCTTCGGCGTGTTTTTCCTTGCCTACGCGTTCACCCGCATGCGTCATGTCGAGTTGTTCGATGCAATGCAGGGAACCCTCGATCGCCGGGCCGGCGCACTCAACACGGTGCTTTTGATCACCAGCAGCTTCTGCGTTGCTCGCGCGGTGCATGCGGTCGATCACGCCGCCGCGCGCAACGGCACGCGCTGGCTCGCCGCCGCGCTCGCCTGCGGCGCAGGTTTCTTGATCGTCAAGGGCGCCGAATACGCAGACAAGTTCGGCGCCGGTATCTCGCTGTCGACCAATACGTTTTACATGTTCTACCTTTCCCTGACCTTCTTTCACTTCATGCACGTGATTCTCGGCATGGTGGTGCTCGCCATGCTCACGGTGCAGACGCGACGCGGCGACTACGGTCGCGGCGACATGAACGGACTGGAAAGCGGTGCCGCCTACTGGCACATGGTTGACCTGGTGTGGATCGTACTTTTCCCTCTGGTGTACGTGCTGCGATGATCGCACCGACCGCTCGCCGTCTGACAACGACATGGATTGCACTGCTACTGGCCACCGGCGGTATGCTGCTCGCAGGCGAGTTGTGGCAAAGCGTCGATCGCGCCGCGCCGATCGCAGCAATCCTTGCCGTGCTGACCTTGATCAAGGGCCGCCTGATCGCGCTCGACTTTATGGAATTGCGCGGCACCGCGCGCCTATGGCACGGCATCGTCCTGGGCTGGCTGGTCGTCGTAATCGCCCTGACAGGCCTTGCCTGGTGGCTGGGACGATAAGCCCTGGCCGGCTCGGCAATTTCACGCATTGACGGCCGGCGCGGCTGGCAGCGGCATCCAGACTGCGGTAAAGCAATGGCTGCTCGCCGTTGCGCGCCCTGCGACTGCACATGGCGCATCTGCCGCGCAGCCACTGCACAGATCCGCCGGTGGCCGGGCAATGCGTGGAGGACTTCACACCGACACCACAATTGCTACGAAGTGGTGCAATACCCTTGAGGGCAGTGTGTCATTTGCCCACCATCCCAGGATGCCGCCCGGCTATCGTAGTTGCGGCTGGGTAGCGAGCGGCAGACCGGCAATCCGGTTGCTGTCTTGTCCTACCCGCCGGTTGGAGGCGCGATCCTCCAACCCGGACTGATCAATCACCAGGGAACAACTGAAAATGCGATCGGAAATGCTGACGTCAATCCTCAACGACCTCAACGGCACTTCGGCCGACATCGAGGCTTCCGCTGTGATTTCAACCGACGGCCTGATGATGGCCGCACTGCTCCCCGGCACGGTGGACGAAGACCGCGTCGGCGCGATGAGCGCGGCCATGCTGTCGCTTGGCGACCGGACGGCGCAGGAGCTTGCCCGCGGATCGCTCGAACAGGTCTTGATCAAGGGTGAGAGCGGCTTTGTCATCATGACCCACGCCGGCCCCAACGCCGTGCTCACGGTTCTGGCGAAGCCAAAAGCCAAGCTCGGCCTGATCTTCCTCGACGTCAAGCGTGCGGCCGAGGCACTGACCAAGATTCTCCTCTGAGCCGGGGGCAACCGTGAAGGACATGGAACCGGCGGATATCGCCGGAGAGTTTCGCGAGTACAGCCTGGCCTACTACGACGGCACACGTCGCCGGGTTCTGGTGACCGATATCGAAACGCCGTTCCCCGAGGGCAAGCTGATCGTGTCGCGCACCGACGTCGCGGGGGTCATTACCAACTGCAACCAGTCGTTCGTCGACATGTCGGGCTTCTCCGAAGCCGAACTGATCGGCCAGCCGCACTGGATTCTGCGCCATCCCGACATGCCGTCGGCGGCATTCAAGGATCTTTGGGATACGGTGACCCGCGGGACCAAGTGGAACGGCTATGTGAAGAATCTGCGCAAGGATGGCGGCTTCTACTGGGTTTATGCCACCGTGGTGGCGAATGTACGCGATGGAATCATCGCCGGCTACACCTCGGTGCGCCGCAAGCCCTCGCGCAACAAGGTCCGCGAAGCCGAGGCGCTGTACCGAACCATGATTCAGGGATAGCGCGATGACCATTCAATTTACCGTGAGTCCCGATTTTCCGGCCGACCGCATTTCCGGCTGGTACATATTCAACACCTGGATGCAAAGGACGCTCGGTACCGGCATTCATCTCGAGCTCTACAACGACTTCGGCGCGCAGCGCAAGGCGATCGCCGAGGGCCGGGTGGACCTGATCTACGCCAATCCCTACGATGCCGCAATGCTGGTTCGAGAGAGAGGTTTTGTCGGCGCGGCAAGGCCGCGCGGCAGATCGGACGAGGTTGTGGTGGCGGTATCCGCGGCCGGCCAGGTGAGTGAAGTCGAAGCGCTCAGGCCCGGCACTCGGGTCGTTTCGACCGACGACCCGGACATCGAGATGATGGGAATGATCCTGCTCGAACCAGCCGACCTGAATCGACAGAACGTCGAACGCAAGGTCTGCAGCAGTTACGTTCTGGTCGCCAAGGCGCTGATGAACGGCGAGGCAGATGTCGGTCTGTTCCTGGCCGATGCCTACGCCAAGTTCTCGCCGTTGATTCGCAACAGCCTTCGTCCGCTTGTGACCAGCCAGATCCATGTCGTCAAACACTTGCTGCTGCTCGGTCCGGCGGCGAGCCAACACCTCGACCCGCTGCGCAACGGCCTGCTCGCCATGGCCGACGACGCAAAAGGAAAATCGATGCTCGACGGACTCGGACTGGATGTTTGGGAGGCGGTCGATCGCGAGGACGTCGAGTTCATGATCGATCTGATCGACACGCTGGTGGAGTAGCGGTTTGTTCGTTCGCGCTCAGGGCCAGTCCGCCGCCCCGCCGGCCCCCAGCCCGGAATTCGCGCTGGCCGGCATCACGGCTATCCGCCTGCCCGTAGAGTGGCAAAACCAGGAGACCGTGCGCTGCCTCGAATCGCGCGTGGCGCGCAATCCGGCGGATCTGGTCAGCCACATGCGTCGCATCTGGTTGCTTCGCGACATGAGACAAGCCGCCGCTGCCGCGTCGGCAGCCATCGATCTGTTCATTGCCGTGCAGGATAAGGGACTCGAACTGCGGCGGCGCGTAGTGCGCACGCTGGCTGCCGAACTGCGCGAGTGCAACTGCTACGAGACCTTGCAAAAGGCGCTGGAGGCCGGGCTGTCCCGGCACGACCCACGCGCCGACCGGGCCCAATCGCTGCTGTGCCGTCCGGTAGTCGGGTCGTTCGACTTCATCCGCCGCCTGCCGGCGAGCGAGGGCACGGCGGCAATCGACGACAGGTTCGACTGGTCGCTCGAATCCGACGCAGCCGGGGCGAAGGCGTGAGGGGACCGTCCAAAGTCGAGCCGTTTCGCGTCGGCATCGCGCGAATGAGCGAAAGCAGCGCCGCAACGGTGGGCATGGCGATCGAACGGTTCGCGCGCGACCAGTTCGCGATCGTTTCGTCCAAGCTTGCGCAGGTGCTGATCGTCGATGCGGACCGCATTATCGGCAGAGAAACGCTGCAAGGGTTGAGCGCTGAACACCCTGGCATTCCGCTGGTGGTCCTGTCTTCTTCCGAAATCGAGACGGACAACGGGCTTGTGCTGAAGAAGCCGGTCAGCATTCAGGGTGTGCTCGAAGCAGTGCGCAGCATTCGTGCACGCGCCGCGGTCGCGACCGGCCCGGCGCCGACTCAGCCGATCGAAAGCGCAGCTGGCAAGGTCGTGGATGGCGGACAGCCGACGCCAGCCGCTCGCGCGCCGGAGCAGGCACGCAAGGCGCGCATCTCGCGCGAAGTCGACTGCTGCGGCGATGCAGAGGATCTTTTCGTCGAGGGGCGCCGGGACAAGCTCGACCGCGCGCGCACTCACTTCGACGACAACGCGGGCTTGTTGGGGGCATTTCGCACCGCGGTCGACCACGGGCGCGTTCAAGGCAAGGCCGTCACGGTGACCGGGCTGTCAGATGCACTCTATGTCGATGCCGGCACCCCCGATCAGCCGGCACGGGTCGTTACGCGGCTCGACGACGGCGCGCTGATTGCCGCCTGCGCCCCGGGCGCTGTCGAGGCGCTGCAGTTCTATACGATCGCAGCCGTGCCGCAGTCGTCCAAGGACTGGCGCCGAATCGGACTCGAGTCCATGCTGTGGAACCTCTCGGTTTTGTCTTCGCAAGGGCGGTTGCCGGAGGCAATCGATGCGCATGCACGTGTGAAACTCACGAGGTGGCCCAATTTCACCCGCTGTGCCGTGACGCCGCACGCGCTGCGCATCGCCGCACTCTGGGTGACGCGCTTCCTTACGCCGATCGAAGTCGCAAACGCTCTCAGCGTGCCGCAACGCTATGTGTTCGCGGTCTGCGCCGCGGCGGATATCGCCGGGCTGCTGGAACGGCAGCCAAGCTCTCCGGCCGACGGCGCCGACACGCCTGCTCCGGTTGCGCTGCCCGCAGCGCCTGCCCCGACGCGCGGTCTGTTCAGGCGTATTCTCGGAAAGCTGCTCCATGCGCGCTAAACGCAATCACCACAAGATCGTCTTCACCGGTCCGGTCGGCGCGGGCAAGACCACTGCCATCGCCAGCATCAGCGATATCGAGCCGGTGCGAACCGATGCCAGCGCCAGCGACATGACGATCAAGCGCAAGAACAACACCACGGTCGCGATGGACTACGGCATGCTGCGTCTGCCCGCCGGCGAGAAAGTCATGCTGTATGGCACGCCCGGCCAGGAACGCTTCGATTTCATGTGGGAGATCCTGACCGAAGGCGGGATCGGACTGGTCTTGCTGCTCGACAATACGCGGGTGCAGCCGCTGCAGGACATGCGTTTCTTTCTCGACGCTTTCCGCGATTTCGTGGCCCGCACCCAGGTCGTCATCGGTATCACGCACAGCGACGAGAAAGCCACACCGTCGCTGGCCGAGTACCACTCGGCGTTGCGCGCGCACGGCATCGAGCGTCCGGTTCCGATATTCGAAGCGGATGCGCGCAGCTACGACGATGTCTCGCTGCTGGTGCGCAGTCTGCTGCACAGCCTCGACCCCGGGCTGGACGAAGCCAATGCTTGAAATCGTTGCGGGACAATACCTGAGCGTCACACCCCACGGCGCCCACTACGCGGTTTCGGGCGGCGCACCCGATCCGTTTCGCGACCTGCTCTTCGGGTTGATGGCTCACACCAGCAGTCCGCTGCTGACCGAGCCGGCAGCGTGCGCCTGGTGCGCGACCGACGACCCGCAGAAGGCGCTCGACTTGCTGCTTCGCGTTCAGTCGATGGCCATGGTGCAGGGCACGTCGACGCCCTGCGACGCACCGGCCGGTCCGCTGGAAAAGGTTCTGCCGCAGTTGCTGCCGGCTTTGTCGGACAAAGGGCAAGCCTTGCTCGCAGACGCGCAGGGGTTCTACCTCGCCGTCGCCGGTTTTCGCCATGAAACCGCGGAAGAACTGGCCGCAATCAGCGCAGACGTCGCCAACCTGCACGCTCGCCACGCCCGGCTGTTGGGCAACAACCTCGGGATCGGCGATGCCAGTTGGGGCGTGATCGATAGCGGCGGATCGAGTCAGTTCGGCATCTGGCCGCTTCATGTTGCCGGGCAACGCTTCGCGCTGGTGATCGCGGGACGTCCGCGGCTGTATCAACCGGACTATGCACGGCTGGTTTGGGCACTGCAGCTTCGTTACGGCGTGGCGCGCCCGGATGGTGCCTGACCACTGAAGCGAAACCCGGGTCGGCCGACCGATGCTCGTCGGCACCCGCTCACCCGTCGCTGGCCGCTACTGAGCCGAAGCCCGAGCGCCTGGCAGGGGCGTCGGAACAGCCGGCAGAGTGTCGGAAGCTTGCGACTCTCGCTAACGACCGACGCGGATGTGTTTTCGCCGATTGGCCTCGGAGACGAACTCTTCCAGATCGGGGTCCATAGCCTTGCGCGAGGTGACAATCCCGATCGGCCTGCCGTTCTCGACCACCGGCGCATGGCGAAATCCGCTTTCCTGCATCATCACCAGGGCGTATCCATAAGTCATCGCCGGTTCGACAGTGCGCGGTTCGCGCGTCATGACGTCCGCCAGTCGCGTGGTGCGCGTATCGAGGCCGCACGCCACTACCCGGAACAGCGCGTCCCGTTCGGTGAAAATCCCGGTCAAGCGCCCGTTCTCGACGATCATTGCTGCGCCGCATTTCCTTTCAGCCATCAACTCGGCAGCGGCAATGATCGTGGTCTCGGGCGGCAGCGTCAGGCATTTGTCCGCCTCCATGACATCTCTGACCAAAAGATCAAGCATGATTGTTCCTTCTCGAGCCCCATGATCCGATCGCCCGCAAACGGCGGGGTCCGCTCATGGCAATTGCTGAAGGCGAAAGCGTGGCTGATCCAGCGAAGGTTGTTATTGATTCCTGTCAAGACTTCCTCGACTCCCCGTGCCGGCAAGCTTTCGCCTTTGACGCGCCCCTCCCGCCCGGACCTGCGTCCCCCTAGGGCGCTACCGCACGGATGCCTGCGCCGCCGCGAGGAATTGGGCCATGATCGGCCCGCCGTCAAGCAGGTCGGGGGTGTCGCCATGGAACTCGGGATGCCATTGGCAACCGAACAGGTAGCCGGCACCCTGCCAGCGTATCGCCTCGACGATGCCGTCACCTATCGAGCGCGCCTCCACCTTGAGGTCGTTGCCCAGTTTGCGTACAGCCTGGTGGTGAATGCTGTTGACGCGTCCGCAGGTTTGCCCCGGATACAGGGCCGCGAGCGCCGATGCCGGCTCCAGTTCGATTTCGTGGTGGAACCGGTCGTACAGGCCGTCGTCGCGATGGGCATTGGCGCCGGGATTCAGTTCGAGTATGTCCTGGTAGAGCGTCCCGCCACAGGCCACGTTGATCAACTGCATGCCGCGGCAGATGCCGAGTACCGGCTTGCCCTGAATGACGAACTCCCACAGCAGTTCGATCTCGTAGAGGTCGCGAACGCGGTCGCCCGACCATTCCGGACGCATCGGCTGCTCGCCGTAGCCGGCCGGGCTGACATCGGCTCCACCCTGCAGCACCAGCCCGTCCATCGCCGCGACGTACTCGCGTATCGAGATCGCCGCCCTTTCCACGGCCAGCTCGGCACTGATCGTCGGCATCATGTACGCCAACGCGCCGTGCGACATGATCCAGTGCGCAACCGATTGCTCCAGATACTGGAGGGTCTTGCCCGGGAAGCCGAGTTCCTTCGGCGGCGTGTGCAGCAGGCGCGCCGACAAGCCGATACGCAGCGGCCGCGCGCCACTCACCCTTGGGCCCGCGTCAGTTCTTCCAGCGCAGGCACTGCCGGCGCACGACCTCGTTCAGCGAGCGCGCGTCGGCATATTCACCGCGCAGCACCGCCGCGTCATTGACCCCCGAGCGGGCGATCTCCCCGAGTGCCTGGCAGGCTTCGTCGGCGCCGAGTTCGATCGCATGCTGCTCGATGCTGGCGAGCGTGGCGAGCACGTCTTCGGCCACCGTGCGGTGCTCGTGGCTGCGCGGATCCACGTATGTGCCGGCGAGCCCGAAACGGCAGGCCTGAAACCGATTGAAGGTGTAGACAAGGTAATCGTCGTCGCGCGGACGCAGCGGGCGTACCACCATCAGCCAGCGCGAAACCGCCTGGATGTAGGCGGCGATCTCGGCCGCACGGCGTACGGTGAGCGGCGTATCCATCACCCGCACCTCGATCGTCCCGTACTCCGGCTTGGGACGGATGTCCCAATAGAAGTCCTTCATGCTCTCGACCACGCCGGTCGCTGTCATCTTGTCGAAGTAGGCCTCGAACTCGGCCCAGGTTTCGACGAACGGTAGCCTGCCCGACAACGGAAAGGCGAATACAGAGTTCAGGCGCGCCGACTGGAAGCCGGTATCGGCCCCCTGAACGAACGGCGACGATGCGCTAAGCGCGATGAAATGCGGGATATAGCGCGACAGCGAATGTGCGAGGTACAGCGCCACATCCGGACCCGGACAGCCGATGTGGACATGCTGACCGAATATCGTGAATTGCTTGGCCAGGTAGCCGTAGAGTTCGGACAGGAAGTGGAAACGCGGCTTGTCGAAGATCTTGCGATCGTCCCAATGCTGGAAGCCGTGGGTACCGCCGCCGCAGACGCCGATGTTGAGACGGCATGCGGCCTCCACCAGCGCATCGCGCAGCGTGCCGAGTTGATCGAGCGCATCGCGAAAGTTCTCGCACACGCCGGTCGACATCTCGATCATGCTGTCGGTCATCTCGGGCTTGACGTCGCCCGGCAACTGCCGCTTGGCCAGCGCGCGAAGCAGATCGCCGGCGCCGCCGACCAGGTCGTAATCGTGGGTATTGACCAGTTGCAATTCGAGTTCGACGCCCAGTGTGAGCGGACGCGACTCGGCAAATTGTTCTAGCGCCATCATTTGTCTCCCGCACGGGTTTCGCCGGCAATGCGCAGTCCCCATTGGACGGCCACTGGCCCCAGCAGTTCGAGCACCGCCACCATGCTCAGCACGATCGGCGCCAACTGTGCGCCGAACGCCGGATAGATCACGCGTATGTCTTCGGTCAGCAGGAAGGCCATGCCCGACATCGGCGCCAGCGTCAGGCCCAGTGCCGCCGCCTGTCGGAAACTGAGTCCGCTGACCGGACCGAGCAGCACCACGCCGGCCGATTTGCCGACAACACGCGCAACCAGCAGCACCAGTGCGGCCGCGCCGCCGGCCGCCATCTGCGCCGGCACCAGCGACATGCCGGTCAACATGAACAGCGCGATCACCAGCACGCCGCCCGCAGTGCCGAAGTGACGTGGCCACAAGTGCGGCCGCGGGTCGCGGTACTTGATGATCGCCCCCGCGATCAGCGGCGCCAGCATGCTCGGTAGCCTCAGCATGTCCAGCAACGACAGGGTGAGCAGCAGCAGGCCGAACAACACCACGGCGCCCTGCTCGTCCGACAAGTCGAATGCTCGCCGCAACACCTGAAACGCCAGCGCCAATGCGGCACCGACGATCAGTGACCCGGCCAGCAGATACACCGGATGCAGGACGCCGAGCAGCCAGTCGCCACGGAACACCCCGTGCATGCCGCCGACAATGAGCTTGGACAGGACCACCGAGTACGCCACGTTGAGCGCGCACAACACGAACAGCCGCTGCGTAACCTGTCCTTCCGCGCGCAGTTCGGCCGCGACCCGCATGACCACCGACGGCGAGGTGCCGATGGCGATTGCGCCGACCGTGGCTGCCAGACCATTGGAATAGCCCATGCCGCGCATCAGCAGGTAGGTGAGCACGAACGCGAGCCCGGCTTCGCTGACGCTCGAAACCAGCACCCAGGGATTGGCGCGGAACCAGCGCACGTCGAGCCGCACGCCGAGTTCGAAAAGCAGCAGCGCCAGCGCCAGATCGATCGCGATGCGCACCGCGTTCAGATCTTCCGGACCGAACCAGCCGAGCAGCGCCGGACCCATCAGCAGGCCGGCCAGTGAATAGCCGGTCACCCGCGGCAGGCGCAGCACGCGCGCAACCGCCTCGCCGCATACCGCTGCAAGCAGCAGCGCCACGGCCAGACGCATCAGATCGTTGCCTTGCAATGGCCACGCGGGCCAGATCGTGGATTCCAGCATCTTGCAGTGTCCTCCTCATCACGCCGCGCAAGAACCCGCCTCGGCATGCGCCCGACGGCAGTACCGCCGGAGCGGCCGATGAGATTCCCGCGAGGCCCCGGACAAGGGCCGTTGCGCAGCGCCCGGTGATGCGGCTATCGTGCTGCGCGACTGTTGCAGCGTCGTGGCCGGCGCGGCGCCGCCGGCGCGACTGGTTCGGGCCGCGCGTCGTCTCGACTCGGCCGCCTGGAAAGGGGCGATGCCCGATCAATCGTGAAGCCCCGCAGCTTGGAAGCCGCGTTGAAGATGCATTGAAGGGCTTCGGTGCCTCGCATTTTACTCCGGATCGATCGCCGCCCGCTGTTGCGGCCCGAAGGGCGCGGTTGCCATCGATCGGCGCCTTGTTTTTGGTCAAGGCATCGCCGCCTGCCCGGCGCGACCATGGACCCCTTGTACGATGGCTCACGGGAATAGAATCATGGACATGAGGTCATCACCGCTGGATGGCGAACTGCCCTTCTACACGCCTGCAGGCGACGAAGTCGCTCTGTTCGAGCACGCCTGGCGCAACCGCATGCCGCTCTTGATCAAGGGCCCGACCGGCTGCGGCAAGACCCGCTTTGTCGCGCACATGGCGGCCCGACTCGGCCTGCCGCTGACCACGGTTTCGTGTCATGACGACCTGACCGCCGCCGATCTGGTCGGCCGCCATCTGCTGGGCGACGGCCAGACGCGCTGGTGCGACGGCCCCCTCACCCGCGCGGTGCGGGAAGGCGGCATCTGTTACCTCGACGAAATCGTCGAAGCGCGCAAGGACACCACCGTGGTACTGCATCCGCTGGCCGACGACCGCCGCGTCCTGCCGATCGAACGCACCGGCGAGACGCTCCTCGCGCCGCCGGGCTTCATGCTCGTCATCTCCTACAACCCGGGCTACCAGAATTTTCTCAAGGGACTCAAACCGTCCACCCGCCAGCGCTTCCTCGCGCTGTCCTTCGACTTTCCGTCGGCCGAGCGCGAAGAGGCGATCCTGCAGGGCGAGACCGGCTGCACGCCGCTGCTGGCCAAGCAACTGGTATCGATCGGCCGCAGCCTGCGCGCCTTGAAGGATGTCGACCTCGAAGAAGTCGCCAGCACACGCCTGCTGGTCTATGCCGCCACGCTGATCGGCGACGGCATGGCCCCGCTCGCCGCCTGCCGCGCCGCGCTGGTCGAGGCGCTCACCGACGAGCGCGAGATCGCCGCCGCGCTGATGGAAGTGGTCGGCGCAACCTTTGGCAAATAGCAGATGGACACGACGCGCGAACCGGCGGAGATTCCCGGCTATCGGCTGGCGGTGGCCGCCGAATCGCTCTATCTGGTCAACCTGATGCTCGCGCCCGGACTCGCGTTCCTGCCGCTCGCCTGGCTGTGGCGCAAACATCATCGGGACGCGGCGCCGCTGGCGCGCTGCCATCTCGACCAGACCTTCCGCGTCAGCCTGATCGGCGGCACCGCCATCGTGGTCGCCATCGCCCTGGTCATCGCCGCCGGCGGGCTCGACTGGGCGTGGACCTGGGTGATCGTCGTCCTTTACTTCACGTTGATCCACTCGACCCTGATCATGTTCGGCATGGTCGGGCTGGCCAGGGCGCTGTCGGGCAAACTCTACGTCTATCCGCTGATCGGCAGGCGCTGCGATGAATGAACCGGCATTCACTCCGGCGCCGCGCGCCGATAGCCGGCCCCGCCGATAGTGGAAGAATTCGTCGGCGAACTGTGGCACAAGCTGATCTCGCGCGCCGCCTCGCGCGAGCATGCGGCCGCCGCCGTCGAACTCGCGACGGTGGAAAAGACCCTCGGCGTCGTGTTCCGCGCCATGGGCGGCGATCCCGGCCTGCGCGTCGCCGCGGCCCAGCACAGGGCGCACGGCGCGCGGCGGCGCTGGGTCGAGCGCCTTGCCGGCAGCGGCGAACGCGATGCCCCGGCCAGCCGCGACGATGAAACGCTGAGCCTGCCGCCCGTGATCGCCTGCTTCGCCGATGCCGCACTCAACCGCGACCTCTACCTGTGGCTGGCCGCGCTGGCCGCCGAACACTGGCCGGGAGACGACTGGCTTGCCGGCAACCAGCGCGCCACCCGAGCCGTGCTCGCGCGTTACCCGGGGCTGCGCAGCCGCTACGACGCCCTTGTCGACGCGGCGATCGCCCTGCGCAGCGCGCCGGAGAAACTGCCCGCCGACGAAGCCGCGGCGGAACTGGCCATCCGCGCCGCCCTGCGCGAGCCGGACCGGCCGCTGCGACTGCCTGCGGCGAAACGTCCGCCGCGGCCGGTGCCGCTGTGGCTGGTGCCGCAACCGCCGCGCATCGAGGCGCGCAGCGACAGCGCCGTCGACGCCGCGCAAAGTCCCGCCGGCCGCAGCCAGGACGGCGGCGCGAAACGGCGCCGCGCCAGACATGTCGATGCCGGCGACGGCAAGGACGGCTTCCTGATGATGTTCCGCGCCGAGTCCCTGTTCTCCTGGGCCGAGTATGTGAACGTCAATCGTCCGCAGGACGACGACGAGAACCAGGATGCGCTGCGCGCCGCCGACGAGATGGACGAACTTGCCATAAAGCGCGGCGGCAAGGCGGGCGCCTCGCGCGTGCGCTTCGACCTCGACCTGCCGAGCGCCGCTGCCGACGATCTGCCGTTGGGCAGCGGCATCCTGCTACCCGAATGGGATTTCCGCCGCCGCACCCTGCGGCCCGACTATTGCCGCATCCAGCCGATGCTGGCACGCGACGCCCGGCCGGCAGCGCTGCCCGAGCGGCTGCGCGGCACCGCCCGGCGCCTGCGCGCGCAGTTCGCCGCGCTTGCGCCCGGCCGCCAGTGGCTGAAGAACCAGCCCGACGGCAGCGAACTCGATCTGGATGCCTGCGTGCGCGCCGGCAGCGACCGCCTGGCCGGCCACGGCGCAGCGGCCGGCGGCTATCTCGCCCGGGTGCGCAACACCCGCGACATGGCCTGCCTGGTACTTGCCGACCTGTCGCTATCGACCGATGCCTACGTCTCCAACGAGCACCGCGTGATCGACGTGATCCGCGATTCGCTGCTGCTGTTCGGCGAGGCGCTGTCCGCCACCGACGATGCGTTCGGGATGGTCGGCTTTTCCTCGCTCAAGCGCGACAACGTGCGCATGCACACCATCAAGGAATTCGCCGAGCGCTTCGACGGCGCCGCGCGCGGGCGCATCTGCGCATTGAAGCCCGGCTACTACACCCGCATGGGCGCGGCGATCCGCATGGCATCGTGCATCCTCGGCGAACAGCGCCGCACCCAGCGCCTGCTGCTGCTGCTCTCCGACGGCAAGCCGAACGACTACGACCACTACGAAGGCCGCTACGCCATCGAGGACACCCGCATGAGCCTGATCGAGGCGCGCCGGGCCGGCCTCAAGCCGTTCTGCGTCACCATCGACCGCGAAGGCGCCGACTACCTGCCTCACCTGTTCGGCCCGGCCGGCTACACCATCCTGCGCCAGCCCGAAGAGCTGCCCAGACGTCTGCCGCTGCTCTACGCCCAGTTGCGCGAGCAGTAGCGCCCGCCCTGCCGCCGGACGGCTGCCCTGGAAGCCGCACCGGCTGGACTTCTCCAGCCATGCCGGGCTACCAGCGCCGCTGCATGCGCCGTTCCGCGATGCTGGCCCGCACAGCGCCTATCCATGCGGCTCGCCAGCCATCGTTCGACGCGGGACGTTGCCCCGGCGGCCGGCTCAATAGCCGTAGTTGAAGGGCGAACCGCTGGCCGGCTTCTGGCCTGGCGTGGCCGCTACGGCGCGCACCACATGCCAAACGCCGCCCGAGTTGTCGCCGGTCATGTCGCCGGGCTTCTGGTCGGGCGCGTAGAAATACAGCGGGCGACCCTTGTGCGCGATCTGCTTGCTGCCGTCGTCGCGCGTGATGACGCTGAAGTCGCCACCCGCGGCATCGCCGCCGGTTGCGCTCAAGGGCGGCCAGACACCGGCGCATGCGCCGTTGCAGGCACTCTTGCCGGCGCCCGCCGGATCCTTGTCGAACGTGTAGAGCGTCATGCCGCGGGAATCGACCAGCACGCCGCCCTTGAACGAGGCGGCGCCATCGGCGGACGCGTTGCTGCTGGCGCCGAGCGCGGCCATCGCCAGCATGGTGGAAAGAACGATTGCGTGTTTCATTGACTTCTCCTTGTCGGGTTGGGGATTGCGGTCGATCTTGCGGTGATCGCCGTCATTGTCTCGGGTGACGATACCCTCGCAGCAGCTTGCGTGCCATCCGGCGCCGGCGATCGGCGCGGGCCGACCGTCTGGCGCGCACGATCCGCAGCCGGCCCTTCTACTGATAGACCGGATTGATGACGATGTCGACATTGCAGCGGCCGTTGCGGATGCACAGGTTCTGCTGCATGCGATCTTCCCACTGGCCGCCGCCGCTGCGCGCCTGTTGCGGCCGGCCGGCGGACTGCGTGCAATCGGGCAGCGGGCTGGCCGTGGAGCGGCCTTCGTAGCCCCAGGTCTGGTTGTTCCAGTTGATCCAGTAGCGCCCGCTCGGTACCGGCTGGCCGCAATTCATGATGTCGAGCACCACCACGGCGGCCAGGTTCAGGTGTTCGCCATTGACATAAATGTTGCGCTGGCCGGCCTGTGCCTGGGCGTGGCCAGCGCCGAACAGCGCCGCGGTCAGGGCGATTGCCAACAAGTTGCGCCTGGTGTTCATGATCGTCTCCTTGCAGGTTGTCGGGTTGCGCAAGCGGTGTATCGCAGCTTGCGTGCCACGCGGAATGGCGTGCGATCCGTCACGCTGCGGCCGTTGGCGGCGGGGTCAGGTGCACGATTTGGGGCACGCGTGCGCAACAGCTGCACGCGCTGGGGCAACCGGGGCGGTCTGCCTAGTCGTCGGCGGGCTTGGGCAGGCCGTGTTTCTCCAGCCGGTATTGCAGGGTGCGGCGGCTGATGCCGAGCAGGCGCGCGGCCTCGGTCTGCACGCCGCGCGAGCGCTGCATCGCCTCATCGAGGATCAGGCGCTCGAGCGCATCCAGATTCAGCTCGCCGCGCCACAGCCGGTCGAGCGGGCCGCCCTGTGCATCCGGCGCCGGGGCGGACACTTCGCGCAGCGCCTCGGGCAGATCGGCCGCTTCGATGCGTGTGCCGCGACAGAGCACGATGCAGCGCTCGATCAGGTTCTCCAGTTCGCGCACGTTGCCGGGGAAGCCGTAAGCCTTCATGGCATCGAGCGCCGCCTCGCTGAAGCCCTCGACATGCCTGCGATGCAGCGCGTTGGCCTTGGCGAGAAAGTGCTGCGCCAGCAGCGCAATGTCCTCGCGACGCTCGCGCAAGGGCGGCAGCGGAATCGGGATCACGTTGAGCCGGTAATAAAGATCCTCGCGGAAGTGGCCGGCCTTCACTTCAGCCTGCAGGTCGCGATTGGTCGCGGCGACCAGGCGGAAATCGGCCCGCAGCGTGGTGCCCGAGCCGAGCCGCTCGAAGCTCTTCTGCTGCAGCACGCGCAGCAGTTTGACTTGCACCGGCAAGGCGATTTCGCCGACTTCGTCGAGAAACAGCGTGCCGCCGTCGGCCTCTTCGAAACGGCCCCTGCGCAGCGCGGCCGCGCCGGTGAACGCGCCCTTCTCGTGGCCGAACAGCTCCGCTTCGAGCAGGCTCTCCGGCAGCGCCGCGCAATGCACCTTGATCAGCGGGCCGGCGGCCCGCCCACTGCGCGCATGGATCGCCTCGGCGACGAGTTCCTTGCCGGTGCCGCTCTCGCCGAGAATCAGCGCGGTGGCCTCGCTGTCGGCCACCGCATCGACGGTCTCCAGCACCCGCCGCCAGGCCGGCGCCGTGCCGACCGCGCGCTCGAACCGGTACTGCGTCTTCAACTGCTTGCGCAGCGTCAGGTTCTCCTGCTGCAGCTGGCGCGTCTGCAGCACCTTGCGCAGGGTCACCAGCAGTTCATCGACATCGAGCGGCTTGAGCAGGTAGTCGTGCGCGCCGAGCTTGAGCGCCTGCTTGGCGGTATCCACAGAACCGAATCCGGTCATCATGATCACCGGCACCGCCGGATGCGCCTCGCGCATCCTTTCGAGGAAGGCGATGCCGTCCATGTCGGGCATGTTGAGGTCGCTCAGCACCAGATCGGGCGGCACCTGCAGCCAGGCAGCGAGCGCGGCCAGCGGCGAGGCGAAATGGCGGGTCGCGAAACCTTCGAGTTCGAGTATGCGACCGAGCTGGCGCGCCTGGCCGGCATCGTCCTCGACGATCGCGATGCGCGGCACCGGTGCCGTCGCCGCATTCGCGGATGTCATGCGGCCCTCGACAGTTGGGTGAGCGGCGCCGGCAGCACGATTCGAAAGACGGTGCCGGCGCCCGAGTTCGAGTTCATGCTCAGCGTCCCGCCATGCGCTTCGACCAGCCGCTTGCTGAGAAACAGGCCGAGCCCCAGCCCGTGCGCGCGCGTGGTCTGGAACGGCTCGAACAGCAGCGCCTGGCGCTGCGGCGGGATGCCGCTGCCGGTATCGGCCACCTCGATCACCAGCCGGCCCTCGTCGGCCGTAGTGCGCACGGCGACGCTGCCCCGCGCCGGGGTCGCCTCGAGGGCGTTCTTGACCAGGTTGACCAGCACCTGTTCCATGCGCCGCACATCGGCATTGACGCTTAGTCCGCCGTCATCGTAGCGCGCGTGCAATTCGATTTCGCGCTGCCGCGCCAGCGGCCCGAACAGCTTGACCACATGTTCGATCGCACCGCGCAGGCTGGTCGATTGCAGTTCGATGCGCGGCTCCTTCGACAGGTCGGCGAAATCGCGCACCACCTGTTCCAGCCGATTCACCTCATGCTGCATCGACGACAGATCCTCGGCCAGTTCGGCGGTCGGCACCGCCCGATCTGCCGTCCGCGCGCGCCGCTTCAGGTAATCGATGGCCAGTGTCAACGCGTTGAGCGGATTGCGGATCTCGTGCGCCACGCTGGCCGCCATGGTGCCCATCAGCGCCAGGCGCGACTGGCGCGCCTGCACCGCACGCGCCCGGCGCACTTCGCGCGAGGCGTACCAGAGCAGGCCGCCGATCGACAGCACCAGCGCGGCGAAAGTCAGCGCGGTGACCCACAGGATGTTGCGATTGACGGTGTGCAGCGTGGCATAGGTGGGGTCGAGGTTGCGATAGACGACCACCGCGCCCCACGGCTGCCCGCCCACCTTGAGCGGCACCGCGACGCAGAAGTTGCGCACCCCATCGACGGTTTCGTAGGAACGCGCCTGACTGCCGCCCATTGCAGTCAGCATGATCGGCAGGCCCTCGGGTTTTTCCAGATTCTTGCGCCGCATGGCGGCCAGCACCACGCGATCGCTGCGGCTGACGCGGATGTTGAACACGTCGCCCATCAACTTGTAGCCGTCGATCAGATCCTGCGTCGTGCGCAGCGCGTGTTGCTCGTCCGCCGTGTCGAGCGCGTTCTGCACCAGCGCCGCGACGTGGGTGGCGAGCGCCTCGCTGGTGCGCTCGAGCGTGTCGAACTGCGCCTGCAGCGCGATTTCCTGCTGGCGGTTGACCAGCACCACCAGCCCCACTGCCAGAATTGCCAGCGCCACTGCGAATGCCAGGTAGGCGATGTAGAGCCGCCTCGATCCGATCATCGTCATTGTCGTCCCCGCGCGCCGCGACCGTCGGCCGGATTGTCCCGCCGCTCGGGCGCCATCGCCAAGCTGTAGACGCAAGTCGCGGTCCAGCCGGTTTCGTGCGGGATTTTGCACCGAATGGGGCAACACTGCGGATGCGGCTTTGCCCGCGGCATCGGCGGTCGCGCATCGGACTGCGCATCGGGCCACGCATCCGCTGCACCCCTGCCCTGCGAACCGCATGGAATGGCGTTCTACAAGGGTATCGTGCCACGCGCCAGCAACCATGCGGCTCTCGGGCCGGCACCGGCTGCGAGGTCCGCTGCATGCGGCTTGCGGCCGGTTGCGATTTGCGCGAATTCGCCGCACCATGGCGGCGCAATCCTGCCCACAAAAGAATAGCTGCGACACGCATTCGATGCGCCCCACCACACCGACTACCGCCGCCGAACGCCGGGTGCTGCGCTGGTTTCTCGCCGCGCTGGCGATAGGCGCCGTGCTCCTGCTCGGATTTACCTGGCATGAGCGCCGCCTCGCCTGCGAGACGGCTTGCCGCGCCAGCGGCGCAACCGGCGGCGAACTGCGCTTCAATGGCGGCGGCCGGTTGAACCTCGGTACGTATTGCGAATGCGTCGGCTTGCCGGCGCCTCGATCACCGCTTGCGTCGCCGTGACGGTCCACGCACCGATGCCGCGCTCCCTTGCCCGATGACGACCACCGTGATCGAGCCGCTGTTCCGCCACGCCGGGCTGACCGACGCGGTGGCGCGACTGATCCATGCCGAGTTCTGGCAGGAGTCCGGCGGCATGACGGTTGCCGACCTGGCGAACCATCTGGCCAAGACGCACGATCCGGCGCGCCTGCCGCTGTGCCTGGTCGCACTGCGCGATGGCGAACTGATCGGCACCATCAACCTGATCGACAACGACGACAAGCAGCGCACCCACCTGCATCCGTGGCTGGCGGCGCTGGTGGTGGTGCCCGCGTGGCGCGGCAGCGGCATCGGCACGCGCCTGGTGCGTGCGCTGCTCGACGAAGCCCAGCGGCTGGGCTTCGCGGCCGTCTACTTCGGCACCGACGGGCCGGGCTTCTACGCGCGCCTGGGCGCGCAGGTGCATGAGCAGGTGACTGACGAATTTTTCATCATGTGTTTCGCTCTTGACCGGCGCATCGCGCCACCCGACCCCCGCGCCGAATACGCAAGCCGGATGCATCGTGTGTTCGAGCATATCGACCGCCACCTCGACCAGCCGCTGGACCTCGCCAGCCTGGCCGACGTCGCGCATTTTTCGCCTTTCCACTTTCATCGGCTGTTCGCGGCCTGGTTGGGCGAGACGCCGGGCGACTACCTGCGGCGGCGCCGGCTCGAGGTCGCCGCCACCCGGCTGCTAGCTCAACCGCGGGTGCCGGTGCTGCATATCGCGCTGTCGGTGGGATTCGGCTCGGCCGAAGCCTTCGCGCGCGCTTTTCGCGGCCGCTTCGCCTGTTCGCCGACCGCCTGGCGGCTGCAGCGGGCCGGGCGGCGCAATGCAATGCGCAATCCGGATCAGGCCGAGCGCAAGATCGATCAGGCAGCGGCGGCCGGTGTGCCGGAATATGGCGCCTCCAGCAACCAAGAACCGGAGACCGCCATGAACGTCAGACTCGTCGACCGCCCGCCCGCGACCATCGCCTATCTTCGCCATGTCGGCCCGTATGGGGAGCCGGTCGGGCGCTTCTGGGATCAGGTCGTCCACCCCTGGCTGGTGACCAACTGCCTGCTCGGTCAGCCGCGCTATGGCATCAGCCATGACGACCCCGGCGTCAGCGCGCCGGACCAATGCCGCTACGATGCCTGCGCCGAAGTCCCGCCATCGTTCGTGGCGACCGGCAACGCCTTCAAAACCACGCTGCCCGGCGGACGGTACGCGGTGCTCGGCTTCGAGGGCACGGCGGCGCAGATCGGCGGCGCCTGGCAGGCCCTGCTGCGCGACTGGCTGCCGGGGAGCGGCCTGCAACTCGACGCCCGCCCGTGCTTCGAGCATTACCCGCAAGGCTCGCGCTTCGATCCGCAGACCGGCGTTTTCGACTGCGAAATCTGCATTCCGGTGGCGCCGCTGTAGCGCCGCCCGGCGCCGTCACGCGGCCGTTCCCGTTGCCCCGGCCGCCCGGTTGCCCGCGGAATATGCCCTTCTGCTAATATCCGCGTCTGGCGGAAGGGGGCACCCCGGCCATTGCGCGGCGGGCAACCTCTGCCGGCGCTGGCGCGACCGCGAACAACAATTTCGGAGCAGCAGGTAATGCAACGGCACAGCTTGATCGAACTGGCGATGGAACGCGCAGCGCGCAATGCGAACAACGCCGAACCCGCAATCGCGCTCGACCCCGAACCCGCAGTCGCACTCGACTCCGAACCCGCAGTCGCATTCGCCTCCGAACCCGCAATCGCGCCCGCCACTGACCGGCATGACGCTGGCGAGCATCTCGAGACGCCGACGACAGCGGATCGGCCACCGCCGCTGCCCGCTTTGCATGACCGGCGCGGTGGCGCTTACAGTGGCCGGGCCGTCGTTCTGAGCGGCCTGCTCTCTGCCGCTGTCGCGTCCGCCCTGACCTGGCTCGCCACCGGCACTGCCGATCGCGGCGAATTCGCGGCGCACGAGACCAGCGCCGCGTCGGCGCCCGCCGCCTCGCTTCCCGCCGCAGTGCCGCCACCGGCGGCGCCGGCCGCAGCCGTGCCGACGGCCAAGCCGGCAAAACCCGGCGAGGCGCAGGCGCGCGCACTGATCGAGCGCTGGCGGCAGGCCTGGGCAAGCCGCGATGTTGATGCCTACCTCGGCTGCTACGGCGCGGATTTCCAGCCGATCGACGGGCAATCCCGCAGCGCCTGGGCCGCGGCGCGGCGCAAGCGGCTGTCTACGCCGTCGGAGATCGACCTGCAAGTGCGTGAGATACGCTTCGAGCACATCACGCCCGACCGGCTGCGCGCGGTGTTCCTGCAGGACTACGCGAGCGGCAGCTACCGCGAGACGGCGCGGCCCAAGACCCTGCTTTTGTCGCAGCAGGATGGCGACTGGCGGATAGTCGGCGAATGGCAGGATGCGACCCCGGCGCTCGCGGCCGGAACGCGGTAAGCCGGCGCAAGGGTCGATCAGCCGTTCAACTGCGGCGGCGGCGGGCGGGCGATTCGACGCCACCGCCGGATTCGAATCGCATCATCCTTAGCCGGGGATATCGGGCTCGACCAGTGTTGCGAGCTGGGCCAGCGACTCTTGCCAGCCGAGATAGCACATTTCCAGCGGGATGATGTCAGGAATGCCGCTCTGCGTGACGTGCAGTTCCGTTCCACAAAGCACCGGCGTCAGCGACACGGTTACCTCGATCACGCCGGGCAGATTCGGATCATCGAAGCGGTCGGTGTAGCGGATGCGCTCGCTCGGAACCAGTTCGAGGTACTCGCCGCCGAACGAGTGACCGTTGCCGCTCGAAAAGTTGTGAAACGACATGCTGAACGTCCCGCCGACGCGGGCGTCCAGGTGATGCACCGAGCATGTGAAGCCGTAAGGCGGCAGCCACTTGGCCATGGCGCGGGCGTCGAGAAAGGCGCGATAGACTTTCTCGGGTTTGCTGCGCAGAACCCGGTGAAGACGAACGGTGCGATCCGGCATGGCATTGCTCCAGTGTGGGGAAGTGACGAACTGTGCTTGCGATGCGCAACTTGGAACTGCGGGCAAGCCGCGCATATTCGGCTGACGGAAGAAGCCGAACGTGCGTCTCCCAACCTTGTCGCGCTTCGCGGTGCTCAGCCCAACCTACGCGGGCTTGGGAACACACCGCCACGCAGCCTTATTCCCCTTAAGTTCAGGGATCATTTCAATGAGGCCAGCGTCCTTAAGTTTGTAGAACTCCGACTTCACCGCGTTTTCGCTCTTGATCCCCGTAATATCGCGAGCCTGCCGATTTGTAATCGTACCCTGCTTGGACAGGAATTCCATAATCGCCTCCTGTGGTGTTGCAAGTGGCGCGTGGGGAATGACTACCCGGACGTAGTTGCCTTCATCAACGATGTCCGGATTGCGTAGGCGCCATTCCTTCATCTTCTGAAAAGCCGTATTCAAGCCTTCCCCGATGTCCTTGTTTGGCGGGGTTTTATAACGGGAAAGCATACCGACGATACGTGGGTTGCGAGCGTAGCGAACGTCAAGGATGTTGTCCCTGGTTACGAACGCAGGAAGTCGACCAGGACTTAGGACTTCGATTCGATTGTCAAATATCTGAATCTGTATGTCGTCAGACATCGAATAGTCGCGATGAATGATTGCGTTGACAACAATTTCCCAGAGCGTCTCAGGAGGGTAGGCCATCGCCTTTGGGCCATCAGTTGTCCAGACGTCAATGGACGACATGATTGCCGTTACCCGATCTACCGTCTTGTGAATGAGTTCATAGACACAACCTTCAACCGACTCAATTGCACCCAGGTGATCTCGTTCAGGATCTTCTTCCTTTGTTTCGTAGCGGACGATGCGAACGGAGCACTTCTTTGGCACAATGCTTGAGGGTTCTTCAGAAAAGAGTAGTACTCCAGCGACTTTTGGCTTGAAGGATCTGCGATCGATCAGGTTCTTGTTCAATGCTAGTTCGAGCGGATCGGTAGTTGGCGAATAGTCCACCAAGAACTCACGTAATCGCGGCGAGTCGACGACCTCTTCAGCAACCGCATTGTCAAGAGAATAGTCCTCGTAGGAAACTGCCCCCTTCGCAAACGACATGGCTGTAATGCGAACCGGATCGGTCACGGGTAGTGACTGCGCCCCCTTGCGTTCATAGACGGTGCCATCAGATGTCTTATGGACCGCCTGACTCTTCTCAATCTGAATTCGGAGAACATAGGTATGACTTCCATCTGCCTTCAGAAAGGAAAGATCCATTTGTAAGGCCGGTTGAACTTCGACAAGAGCCTGAATGTGCTGGTTGTAGTCCTCGATGTTCGGTGATCCAGCCCAGCGCTTTGCAGGATCGGGCTCATCCTTTTCATCTGCAATGCCAACGTAAACCTCGCCACCATCGGCATTCGCGAATGCCACTGCGATTTTCTGTAGCCTTGCTCCCTTGATCGCTGCAGCCTTCCTGTCGAAGAAGTGGTCTTCTTGCTTTGTCGATAGCAGCATTGCATCGGCTGCGGAAATCGTCTTAGTTTCCATGCTAGTTGCTCCGATACAAGGGGATGACGTGATATCGAGCATACCTCGCATGAAACCGGCGATGCCAGCGCAATGCGCGGTGCGGACCGCGTTCATGCCGCAGGCCTGGAAGCCGCATCTCAAGGCGCGTTCCGGCACGGAACGGCCAGAAGCCGCATGGAATGGCGCTCCTGGCGGTGCCATGCCTGGGAACGCCTGTAAATGCGGCTCTCCGGCCAATGTAACGCAATCCGCGGCTACTTCCAGGCGGTTTCGATCTCGGTGGTCGCCTGGGTCATCAGTTTGTGCACCGGGCAGCGCGCGGCGACCGCCAGCAACTGCTCGCGCTCGGCTTCCGACAGCGCGCCCGAGAGGCTGACCAGCGCGCGCAGGCGGTAGGTGCCGTGCTGTTCGGCGGCGGCGTCGCGCTGGACTTGGACCTCGACATCTTCTAGCGCGATCTGCTTGCGTTGCGCATACCAGACCATGGTCAGCGCCTTGCAGGCGGCAAGGGCCGCGTCGTACAGATCGTGCGGCGTCGGGCCGGCATCCTCGCCGCCGTTGGCGGGCGGTTCATCGACGGTCAGCGTGTGCCGGCCGATGCGAACGGTGTGGCGCATCGGTCCGGTCCGCTCGCGGGTGACGGTGATCGTCATGGCATTGCTCCTCGGGTTTCACGGCACGCGGTTGCGCCGGCGACAACGGGATTCGCGGACGCGGTTGACACGACGACGGCTGCCGCACGCAACCGAATCGATGGCATCGAGGATACCCAAGATCCGCGCGCAACGGGATGCGAGGGGTTTGCAGGCGGCGGTTCAGCGCGCAGAATCGACGTTGTCTGCATTGCGCTCGCGACGCTTTTCGTTCGCGAGATTTTTTTACCGGAGGGACGATGGCACATGAATCGACAGTCACGCTCTACCACTCGCCCAACACGCGCTCGAGCGCGGCGCTCACCCTGCTCGAGGAAATCGGTGCGCCCTACGAACTGAAGGTGCTGAACATGAAGACCGGCGAGCAGCGTGAGGCGGCCTACCTGGCGATCAACCCGATGGGCAAGGTGCCGGCGGTGGTGCACGACGGTGCGCTGATCACCGAGCAGCCGGCGGTGTTCATCTATCTGGCCGATCTGTTCCCCGCGGCCGGTCTGGCGCCGCCGCTCGGCGATCCGCTGCGCGGCCCCTACCTGCGCTGGATGGTGTTCTACGGCTCCTCGTTCGAGCCGGCGGTGATCGACCGCGCGATGAAGCGCGAGCCGGCCGCGATGGCCACCTCGCCCTACGGCGACTATGACACGATGCTCGGCACGCTGACCAGCCAGTTGGCGAAGGGCTCTTACCTGCTGGGCGAGCGCTTCAGCGCGGCGGACGTGCTGTGGGGCACGGCACTGGCCTGGACGACGGCGTTCGGTCTGGTGCCGAGGCTACCGGTGCTCCAGGCTTACATCGAGCGGATTGCGGCACGGCCGGCGGTTGCCCGCGTCAAGGCGAAGGACGCCGAACTGGCGGCCGCGCAGGGCTGAAACCCGCTGCCGCGGCGCTGTCAGCGCGAATCCGGCCCGCCGCGCAGGGCGCGAATGCGCGCGGCGGTATCGGGATGGCTGCTCAGGTAGTCCGGCACCTGGTCGCCCTCGCGGCGGTGGGATTTCTCCAGCCGCTCCAGCATGCTCGCCAGCAGCACCGGCGAGAGGCCGTTCTCGCGCAGCATTTCGGCGCCGTAGGCGTCGGCCTCGTTCTCCATGCCGCGCGAGTAGCGCGCCTGCAGCAGCGCGGCCGGCGCGGCGGCAAGCAGGGTGCTGACATCGCCGATGTAGAAGGTGAGAAACATGCCGACCGCCGATCCCTGCAGCACCATGCGCATGCCATGACGCTCGGCGGTGTGGCCGAGCTCATGCGCGAGCACGGCGATGACTTCGTCCTGGCTGGCGGCAAGCTTGAACAACTGGTCGGTCACCACCAGCGTGCCGTCGGGCAGGGCGAAGGCGTTGGCGCCGACGGCCTTGCCGCCGTCGCGAAACAGCACCCGATGGGCGATGACCTCGCCGCGCGGCGCACGCATCGCGGCGAAGCGGCGGATCAGCGGCTCGACTTCCTCCGGCGGCAGCTTCGAGGGTTTCATCAAATGGTCGTCGATGAATTCCAGCGTCTGCTCGGATATCAGTTTTACCGCACTCGCCGGCACCGCCGGCGCGACCAGGCGCGCGCCGAGCGGCAGGCCGTAGAAGTAGCCGGCAAGCGCCAGCACCACGAAGGCCACGCAGGCCGCGACAACCATGCGCCCGTCGAACTGCCAGCGCACATGACGGCGGTCGCGGTGCCCGCTGGCGGCCAGCAGCCGGGCCAGGGTGGCATGGTCGCGCACCTCGCAGAAGGCGCCGTCGGCGAAGGTGATCAGGCGCGGCGCGGCGCCCAGCGGCTCGGAGATGCGCAGTTCGGCCAGCGCAGCCTCGCGCTGCGCGGTGGCGCCGCTCATGTGCAGGCGATCGTCGCGAAAACTCAGGCGCACCGCGTGTTGGCGCGCGCTGTGGCCGTCGAAGAACACCGCATCGACGGCCGGCGCCGCGGGGCCGCTGCCTGGCGCCGGATCGCTCACAGTGCGATGTCGATATCGAACACGTCGGCGGCGCCCTCGCCGGTGGCGCTGATCTGCTGCTGCTGGCCGGCAACAAAATCGTCGAGCGGGCCGGCGGCCAGCAGCGAGACCGATTCGAGCCGGTACTTGGCAAGCCGGATCGCGGCGAACGGCTGGTATAGACCCAGCGTGAGCACGATGCCGATCAGGTTGGTGATGAAGATGAAGAACAGCCGCCCGGGCGCGACATGGCTGTCGAAGCGGTGCGGCCCGACCTGGGTGTGGTTCCACACCAGATTCTGCAGCTTGGCCATGACGTAGGGCTGGACGAAAAGGAGCAGCAGGAAAATGCCAAGCGGAATCAGCGCCGCGGTAGCCGGGTTGATTTTTGCGCCGAAACCGCCGACGGCAGCGGCCACCACGACGCCAAGGATGAGGATGCCGATCATCATCAGATAGACGCGGTAAAAGCCGCCTACCGGCGCATCGAAGGTGAATGGCGTTGCGCCGAAGCGGGCGTAGCGGTGCTGGTACTGCTTCAGGCGCTGATGCCACATCGGGCCGAGCAGGTAAAGCGTGATCATGGTGAGAAACGGCCACAGCAGGAAGACGCGGTAGGCGCCGCCCTGGCTACCGTCGAAACCGAAACGCAGACCCGACCAGCTGGTGTTGTGGGCGCGAAAGCGCAGCGAGCGCTGCAGCAGGATCGGCATCACCCCGGCGAGCAGCAGGCCGATGAGCAGACCGAAAACCGGCGCGAAGTTGATCGCCAGGTTGTACACCATGAACAGCGCGAACATGATGACGCGCCCCTTGAGGATCGCCCGCGGATCGCCGTGGTAGTCGAAGCTCGCGCCGGCCAGCGACGTGTTGCGGTAGAAATACTGCATGCGCCGCACCTTGGCCCAGGCCGAATAGATGCCGAGGGTGACGATGGTCAGCAGCAGGTTGACGATCCAGATGCCGAAATACTCGCCGCCGCGTCCGGTAAACACCAGCGGCACCGCCTCAGGCGCGCCGGCGCTGCGAAACGGTGGCGGAACCGTCAGGGCGCCACCGGGCGGCGGCAGCGTGGGTGTACCGTGGGGATCGGGGATCGGGAGGTTCATGGCGGGCTCGGTTGGGATGGCGAGCCATCATCGCAGAACCGCCGACGCCATGCAATTGGTCTATGCGGATCGGTCGCCCGGTGTTGCGCCGGCGCCACGGTCGCCTGGCGCTGCAAACCGGGAAAACTTGATCCCTGTCAGACACCGGCCGGCGCAGGCGCGACACAATCGCGGCAGATGTCTGCTGGAGTCCCCGCCATGGATCGTCGCCGGATCGCCCTTGCCCTGATTGCCTGCTGCCATGCGCCGCTCGTGCTGGGCGACGAAACCGCAACTGGTCGCGCCCTGTACGAATCCCGCTGCGATGTGTGCCACGACAAGAGTGTGCACAATCGCGCGGCGCGCAAGTCGCGCAACGTCAGCGAGATCCGGCAATGGGTCTCGCGCTGGAACACCGAACTGGGCGGCGCCTGGAAGGACCAGGAGATCGACGCCGTCACGCGCTACCTGAACCAGCGGTTCTACAAGTTCCCCTGCCCGCCCGCGATCTGCAAGCGCGACAAGGCGTAGCGGCACCGCCCACCCGGGCCGGTGCTGCATTTGCCGGCCGGCTGGACGATCCTGCTCGTTCGCGCCGCCGGGCGACCCGCCGGCGGGTCATTTCGCCCATTGCGCGATGCAATACATTAAGCCAGCTTAGAAATGCGAATAGATCACCGTAACTGATTGAAATGTCGTGCATATCAGACATTCCGCATTTACTTTAGTAATAGTATCCTGCGCCTCGGGGATTGCGGCTTCCACGAAACTCGAGGAGATGACAATGTCTTTTCACGTCCTTACCAGGTACCGTGACGGTGGCAACGCCGCCATGATTCATTGGATTCGAGCCGGCCTGTTGTCGATGCTGCTGGCGATTGTCGGCACGGCGAGCGCGCAGGCGGACGAGCTGAAGGTTTCGCCCAACAGCGTTTCCGTCGCTGTCGGGGCGACGGCAAGGGTTGCGGTCTCCAACGCCAGCGGCACGGTAAGCGTCAGGAGTGCCGATACTCGCATCGCCACCGCCAGCTACGCGAACGGTTCGGTAACCATCACGGGCGTGGCGGCCGGCAAGACGACGATCACGGTTTCGGACAGGCGCAGGAGCCGGCCGGTCGAGGTCACGGTCAGCGGCAGCAGCGCCAGCCTCACGGTTTCGCCTACCAGCCTGACGCTGGCGGTGAACGCGACCGGGCAAATCCAGGTTTCCGGCGCCAGCGGCACGGTGACCGCGCGCAGCGGCAATCCGCTGGTGGCCACGGCAAGTTACGCCAACAATGTGGTCAGCGTGCGCGGGCTCACCATCGGCAGCACCAGCATCACGGTGGCGGACAGCCGGAGCACTCGCACCGTCGCGGTCAGCGTGACCGGCACCACCGGCGGCGGCGGAACCGGCACCGGCACTTATGCGCTGCTGGCCTGGAACGACCTCGGCATGCATTGCGTCGATGGTTCCGACTATTCGGTGTTCTCGATCCTGCCGCCGTACAACAACCTGCATGCCCAGTTGATCAACAAGAGCAACGGCAGCGTGGTGACCAGCGGCGTGACGCTCAGCTACGAAGCCGTGGCCGATACGCGCGGTTCGATCAACACGATCAGCTCGACCAAGACCAACTTCTGGCAGTACGTGAAGTCGCTGTTCGGGGTCTCGCCCGCGCCCGACGTCGGCCTGACCGGCAATCCCACCGCATCGCGCACGCCGGCCGCAATGACTTACAACGCGACCCAAGGCTGTTTCGAGGCGGAAGGCATTCCGATCACCCCGGTCGACGATACGCAGCGCAAGAATTTCTACCCGATGGTCAAGGTCGTCGCCAAGGACGGCACCGGGAAAGTGCTGGCAACGACGAGCAACGTGCTGCCGGTCAGCGACGAAATGACCTGCAAGGGCTGCCACACCTCGACCAGCACGGGCAACGCCGCGCAGACAGCCGCCAAGCCGAAGGCCGGCTGGGTGTTCGACGCAACGCCGGAGAAGGACTGGAAGCGCAACGTGCTGCGTCTGCACGACGAGAAGCATCTCGGGACGGCCGCGTACACCAGCGCAATCGCGACGAAGGGCTACGATACGCGCGGCCTCGCCGCCACCGCCGATGCCGGACGGCCGATTCTGTGCGCCGCATGCCACGCGTCGAACGCGCTGCCGGGTACCGGCGTGACCGGGCTTACGCCATTGACCACCGCGTTGCACGCCAAGCATGCGAAGGTGATCGATCCGGCAAAGAACCTGCCGCTCGACTCGGTCGACAACCGCTCGGCCTGCTACCAGTGCCACCCGGGTTCGGAAACCAAGTGCCTGCGCGGGGCGATGTCCAATGTGGTCGATGCCAGCGGCAATGAGGCGGTCAGCTGCCAGAGCTGCCACGGCAAGATGACGGATGTCGGCAAGCCTGGCCGGGTCGGCTGGCTGCAACAGCCCAACTGCCAGTCCTGCCACCACGACGGCAAACGTGAAACCACCGCGCTCGACTCGGTCGGCATCCTGCGTGTGGTGGGCGACCAGCGCTTTGCGACCAACCCGAACAAGCCGGCAACCGGCTTCAGCCTGTTCCGCTTCAGCAAGGGTCACGGCGGCCTGCAGTGCGAGGCCTGCCACGGCGCAACCCATGCCGAGTACCCGAGCGTGGAAGCGAACGACAACGTGCAGAGCATCGCGCTGCAGGGTTATGCCGGAACGGTTACCGAGTGCAAGGTCTGCCACGCTTCGGTGCCGAACACCACCACCGGCGGCCCGCACGGCATGCACACTATCGGCGACGCGTGGGTCAGCTCACACAAGGATGTTGCCGAGCGCAGCGGAAGCCAGGCCTGTGCCTACTGCCACGGGGCGGATTACCGCGGCAGCGGACTGAGCCAGATCAAGGTAGCGAAAACCTTCCGCGTGGAAGGCAGCAACAAGGCGTTTGCAGCCGGCCACAAAATAGGCTGCTACGACTGCCACAACGGCCCGAACGGCGACTAATCTACAAGGCGCCGGGCCGCAGCGAACCGATCGGGCAAGCAATCCCGGTCGGTTGTCTGAACAGAGCATTACCCGCATGCCGCAGAGCCTTTATCCATGGGCTTCTGCGGCATGTGTGCTTTGAGAGCGCCATTTCATGCGCCTTTCGGCGATGCAATGCCGGGGATCGCCTTTCGATGCGGCTCGCAGGGCATCTGGCCTGAAAACCCCCGCGTCGTTCGCCGCCTGCGAGACCGCCGGCTATCGCTCTTGGCGCAGCGCCCGCTCGGCCCGGAACAGCGCCACCAGCGTCTTGGCGTCGGTGATCTTGCCGTTCATCACGGCACCCAGCGCGTCCTCCAGCGACAGCGAGGTGACTTCGAGAAATTCTTCCTGATCCAGCGCGGCGCCGACATGCGTAAGGCCGCGGGCAAGGAACATCTCGATGCGCTCGTCCGAGTAGCCGATGCACGGATGCATGACGCCGAGATAGGTCCATTCGGCGGCCTGGTAGCCGGTTTCCTCGCGCAGCTCGCGTTTGCCGGTGTCGAGAATGTCCTCGCCCGGATCGATCTTGCCGGCCGGCAGTTCGAGAAACACGCGATTGAGCGGATAGCGGAACTGGCGCTCGAACAGCAGGGTGCCGTCATCGAGTATCGCCACCACCACCACCGCGCCGGGGTGCCGGACATACTCGCGCAGCGCCTCGCTGCCGTCTGGCAGACTGACGGTGTCGCGAAACACCTTGAGCAGCTTGCCGTCGAACACCTGTTCGCTGGAGATAGTCTGTTCCTGCAATGCCTGATTCATCGATCGCTCTCCTGTCGGCGGCGGTGGCGCCTCGCGTAAGGCGGGCGGCAAAGGGTTGCCGGCCGGGGTGCCGGCCCGCCGGTAAACGACAACGGCGGCCCACAGGCCGCCGCGCAATGTCGGATCCAACCGTGTGTCATTGACCCCCGGTCAGCACGAAGGCGCACAGCGACATCAACTGACCCGGCACCAGTCCGAGCACCGCGATCGCCAGGGCGTTGACCGAAAGCATGAAGCGCATGTCCGGCCCGGCGGCGATCGGTACATCGTTGGCCGGTTCGTCGAAGTACATTAGCTTGACCACGCGCAGGTAGTAGTAAGCGCCGATCAGCGACATCATGACGGCGAAGACAGCGAGCCACACATGGCCGGCATGCACCACCGCCTGCAGGACCCAGAACTTGGCGAAGAAGCCGACGAAGAACGGGATGCCGGCCATCGAAAACATGACGATCATCATCATCGCGGCGAACCACGGACTGCGTTTGTTGAGCCCCTTGAAATCCTCGAGGTTCTCGGATTCGAAGCCGGCACGCGACAGCAGCAGGATCATGCCGAACGATGCCAGGCTGGTTAGCACGTAGGCGATGGCGTAGAACATGGCCGAACTGTAGGCGTTGGCGCCGTGATTGCCGCCATCGATACCGATGCCGGCGAGCAGGCCGAGCAGCATGTAACCCATATGCGATATGGCGGAATAGCCGAGCATGCGCTTGAGGTTGGTCTGCGCGATGGCGGCGATGTTGCCGAGCGCGATCGACAGCACCGCCAGGAAGATCAGCATCGGCTGCCAGTGGGTGGCCATGTCGAACATGCCGAACACCAGCAGGCGCATGGCCATGGCGAAGGCGGCGAGTTTGGGTGCCGAGCCAATCATCAGCGTGACCGCGGTCGGCGCGCCCTGATA
>WBZP01001056.1_pt1 | contig 35235 bp, 32 predicted proteins | sample 5204301 | NCBI WGS metagenome assembly WBZP01 (sample SAMN12412401, study PRJNA552823) | activated sludge metagenome | isolation source: activated sludge from nitrification reactor of wastewater treatment plant... | place: USA: Pennsylvania | collected 2017 | reverse complement strand
TCATTTTCCCGGCGGGAGACGTTTGTCATGGCGCTTGAAACTGTAGAAGGCACGCTCGACCCCGGACAGCCAAAGCGTGTGAAGCGCGGCTATGCCCTCTTCCCCGAACTGACGCTGACCACGCCCGCGCTGCGCCGCTTTTCCATGAACGCCGAACCGACCTCGCGCCCGAGGGTTGCCTCCAGCATCTCGCGGAAGAGCTGCGCCCGCTTTACGCCGCCCGCGTCCGGCGACACCACCGTTACCGCCCGCCCGCCGAACTGCGGGGCGAGATGGCGCGCGAAAAGCGCATGGGTGTCGAGATGCCAGGCAGGACAGCGGAAGGCGTTCTGAAAAGCCGCGAGGTTGTGGACCTCGACCGTCACGACGGCATCGAACAGATCGGCCAGAAACGCACCCACGATGCGCTGGCTCACGGCCTCGCCGGGGTTGAATTCCATGTCCTGGCGCATGTAGGCCAGATAGGGCGCGATCAGCGTCAAGTGGGCGGCACCGAGCTGGCGGTGCGCGCAATCGGCAAGCGCCTCGACATGGGCAACGCGGCGATTCGCAAGGCGCTCGAACAAGGCGATGCGGCCGAATTCGAGCGCGGCGCTCTGTACCAGCGCGTCTTCGCGCTGGCGGACCGCCTGGATCGCCAGCCCTTGCCGCGCGCGGTGCTGCCACGCATCGTGCTGCATGGCCCGAAGATCACGCGCAAGCTGACTACCGAATGGTTCGCCCGGCGGGTCGACGAGCGCCACCGCAAGTGCCTAGCGCGCGAATCGGCTACGGCGGCTGAGGACAAACTGTAGAACCTTGGCCCGCAGCCGCTACGGCGCGCCGGCATGTCGGCATATCGGCGCCGACCGGGCGCCACGAACCGCTACAGCCCGAGCGTGATGCGCGCGCTGGCGAAGCGCGCCTCGATCAGCGGGAAATGTTCGGCGAACTCTGACCAGTCGATACCCATCCGGGCGCAGGACAAGTCCGACAGGTCGGGCACCCGGGCGTCGGCGCCACCACCCAGGTCGAGGGCGTGGCTCAGCACTTCGGCGACATGGACAGCATCGGCCATTTCGCTCTCCGGCTGGTTCTCGGCGGACACGTGATGGCCGGCGATGGCCTCGGCCACCGCTTCCGGCAGTTTCCATAGTCTGGCCAGTTCGGCGCCGGCAAGCGCGTGATCGACCCCCATGAACTCGCGCTCGGCGTCGATGATGTCGGTGTCACGTACCGCCCTGAGGTGCAAGGTCTCGGCGTAGGCCGTCGGAGCGACGGCGAACAGCAGCAACTGGCCGATGTCGTGCAGCAGCCCCGCGGTGTAGGCGACGTCGACATCCAGTTCGGCGCGGCGCGCGACAAACTGCGCGCAGACCGCCACGCCGACGCTGTGCAACCAGAGCCGGTGCGCATCGAAGGGCGGCACGGCCGTGAAACGATCGATGATCGCGGTGGCCAGCGTGATGTCGCGCACCCTGCCGACACCCAGCAGCATGATGGCCTGGCGCACTGAATCGACCCGGCCGCTGGCGCCCATCGCGCCGGCGTTGGCCGCCGCCAGCAGCCGCCCGACCACTGCCGGGTCGCTGACGATGTGCTTGCTCAGCGTATCCGCATTGGCTTCGTCGTCGCCGAGCATTTCCAGAATCCGGGCGACGATCTGCGGCAATGCGGGCAGCGCGTTGGCCCGCGACAAGACCTGGTCAAGGGTCAGCAGCGAGCTCACGATGCGGCCTGCCGCCGGTAGCCCGCGATCACCGCCGCCAAGGCTTCGCGTGCAGCGCTGCCCTGGCCGCGAAACAGAAAGCCCACCCGCGTGGCAGCCGCCGCGATGTCCCGCTCGATCTGCGCCGCGTCGCGCGTGTCTTCCTCCAGCACATACACGAACTCGATGCCGCGCTGAAGCAACTGGCGCATCTGTTCGAGGTCGATCTCGGTTCCCGCCGGCAGCAGCAAGCCGCCACCGGCACGGCGCACCGCTTGCGCCAGGCGCTGCCCCGGCTTGAGACCCAGGGTGGGTATGCACACGGTGCGATCGGCCAAGGCCAGTTCCTCCAGCGTCTAGAGTCTGCGCGCAGTCTAGCGACGCGCGCCACGTCGCGCATTGCCGATCTGGAGCCCAATCCGGGCCCAATTTGAACCCTTGCGCGCTCCCATCGCCAAGCGGCCTAGTCCAGTTCGTCCACCTTCAACAACAGTCGGCGCCGATGGGACGCCGCGCCTCCGGCGTAGCGGACAATCCCGGCCGTCGCGCCGCTTTGCTCGCCCGCCGAGCCGCCGAGTTCGAGCCATTCGCCGAGGCGGCCGCTGACCGTGGTCACCAGGCGCTGGACGTTCAGCGACCCCGGCAGCGGGCCGGCTGTGTCGTCGCGCGGGCTGATCTCGATTGTCACGCGGTCGCCATTCAGCCGCGGCACCGCGACAAAGCCGGTGCCCAGATCGCGCTGGACGAAGCTTTCCGATACGACGACACCCCCTGGGCCCAACACCACCTGGCGCAAGGGCAGCAGGAAGGATTCGCCGACCATGATCGCCGCGCGGCCGCCGTCGATGGTCTGCACCTGTTGCAACGTATCGCGACGGCTGCGGCTGTCGGACTGATAGAGATGCCCCCGGGCGCTGACCGCCGGCGCCCCTCCGCCGACCTCGACGCGTCCCGCCATGCCTGCCCCGCTCGCCTCGGCGGCGTCGGCCCGATCCTGCCGCACACTGATCATCAGCCGTCGCAACGGCGTATCGAGCGAAGCGACAAGCGCCTTGATCTCGGCCTGGTTGCGGGGGGAGGCGCGCAGGAAAAGCTTGTCGTCGGCGCCGCTCAGCGCGCCGCCGCGCTCGACGAAGGGCGCCAGTTGCGGCAGCAGGGCTTCGGCGCCGCGATAGCGCAGACCGATGATTTCCAGGTCTTGGCCCCAGGCCAGCGAGCATCCCATCAGCATCATCAGCAGAAGTCGTTTCATCCCTGCCGTCCTCTGTCTATACTGCCGGCTTCCATCGTCCGAAGGAACCCGAGAAATGAAAATCGAGACCATTGCCGTTCACGGCGGCTACAGCCCCGACCCGACCACCAAGGCTGTCGCGGTGCCCATCTACCAGACCACATCGTACGCCTTCGACGACACCCAGCACGGCGCCGATCTGTTCGACCTGAAGGTGGTCGGCAACATCTACACGCGGATCATGAACCCGACCACTGCCGTGCTTGAGCAGCGCATGGCGGACCTGGAAGGAGGCATTGGCGGGCTCGGCCTCGCCTCGGGGCAAGCGGCGATCACCTATGCCATCCAGACCATCGCCGAGGCCGGCGACAACATCGTCTCGGTTGGCACGCTTTACGGCGGCACCTACAACCTGTTCGCCCATACCCTGCCGCAATACGGCATCGAAGTGCGCTTCGCCGACTACCGCGATCCGGAGACCTTCCGGCCGCTGATCGACGCGCGCACCAAGGCGCTGTATTGCGAATCGATCGGCAATCCGCTGGGCAATATCGTCGATCTCGGCGCGCTGGCCGGGATCGCCCATGCCGCCGGCGTGCCGCTGATCGTGGACAACACGGTGGCCACACCCTACCTGTGCCGCCCCTTCGAGCACGGCGCCGACATCGTGGTCCATTCGCTGACCAAGTACCTGGGCGGCCATGGCAACAGCATCGGCGGCGTGATCGTCGATTCCGGCAAGTTCCCCTGGGCCGAGCACAAAGCCCGCTTCAAGCGCCTCAACGAGCCCGACGTGTCATACCACGGCGTGGTGTACACCGAAGCGCTCGGCCCCGCCGCCTTCATCGGGCGCGCCCGCGTGGTGCCGCTGCGCAACATGGGCGCGGCGATCTCGCCCTTCAACTCCTTCCTGATCCTGCAAGGCATCGAGACCATTGCCTTGCGCATGGACCGCATTTGCCACAACACGCTGGCGGTCGCGCACTACCTCAAGGCCCACGCCAAAGTGAACTGGGTCAGCTACGCCGGGCTACCCGATCACCCGGATTTCCGACTGGCACAGAAGTACTGCTCGGGCAAGGCCTCCGGCATCCTCACCTTCGGTGTCGAGGGCGGCAGCGCGGGCGGCGCCCGCTTTCAGGACGCGCTGAAACTGGTCACGCGCCTGGTGAATATCGGCGACGCCAAGAGCCTGGCCTGCCATCCGGCGAGCACGACGCACCGCCAACTCGGCGCCGAGGAGATGAAGAAGGCCGGCGTCAGCGAGGACATGGTGCGGCTGTCGATCGGCATCGAGCATATCGACGACATCAAGGCCGACCTGGAGCAGGCGCTGGCGGCGGTATAGAAACGGGTCCGGGTTTGCTACGCGCCCAGCAGTCGGCGAGCCAGCAGGGTTTGCATGTCTCGCCGACCATCGACGATCAGGTAGATGTAGACATGTGTCCCGGCCGTGCGATAGATCAGGCGATACGGCTTGAAGAAGACCTGCCTGTAGTCCCGAATGCCGAGTGCCAGGAGTTCCTTTGGAAACGAACCCCGTTCGGGAAAGGAACGCAGGCCGGCAATCGACTTCTCGATCCGGTCGAGCACATGCCTTGCAGCAGTCTGGGAGTGATGTCCGGAGATGTAGTCGAAGAGTTCTTCGAGGTCGTGCGCGGCGTCCCCGGTCAACAACACCTCGTAACGCTGCATCAGGCGGCGGCCTTCTTCTCGCGCAGACGCTTGATGACCGTTGCAGCAGGCGTGACGTGGCCCGCCTCGATTTGGCGGTTGCCGAGGGCAAGGATCTTGAGCAGGGCCATGGTCTCCTGGGTTTCCTCATACGACGCGATGTCCTGGATCACTGCCGTGGCTTCGCCATTCTGGGTAATCACCATCGGTTCGCGTTGCGCGGCAAGTTGCCGGACGATGTCCGCCGCATTGGCCTTGAAATAGCTGATGGGTTTGATCTGACTGGAGAGCTTCATGCCCGGCACCCCGAAACAAGTTCGACAGGACCGAATATAGACCTTATTCGGTCCTGAGGCAATTCGACCAGTTCCGTCGTTTGACGACTCCGGCTTCCCGATCAGGTGATCACCGTCGGCTTGTCGCGCCCCGTGCGCTGCCTGAGCTGGGACACCTGATCGGCGATGCCGATCAACTCACCGAGGGCCTCCTGAGCATCCAGGCGATGACGCGCGGCATCCGCTTCGAAGGCTTCCAGATAGACGCGCAGCGTGGCGCCCTCGGTGCCGGTGCCGGACAGGCGGAAGACGATGCGCGAGCCGTCCTCGAAGCCGATGCGCAGGCCCTGCCCCGTGGCAAGGCTGCCATCGATCGGATCCGTATAACTGAAGTCGTCGCAGAACTTTACCCGGTAGCGCCCGAAGCTCCGCCCCGGCAGCTCGCCGAACTGGCCCTTGACATGGGCCATCAGCGCGGCCGCGGCGTCGCTGGGCAGCGCCTCGTAGTCGTGGCGCGAATAGTTGTTGCGGCCGAATTCGGCCCAATGGCGATAGACGATTTCCTCGACCGACAGCCGGCGCTTGGCCAGGATGTTGAGCCAGAACAGCACCGCCCACAGGCCGTCCTTTTCGCGAACATGGTTGGACCCGGTGCCGAAGCTTTCCTCGCCGCACAGCGTGACCTTGCCGGCATCCATCAGGTTGCCGAAGAACTTCCAACCGGTCGGCGTCTCGTAGCAGGGAATGCCGAGCTTGCGCGCAACCCGGTCGGCGGCTTCGCTGGTCGGCATCGAGCGCGCGATTCCGGCCAGGCCCTTGGCATAGCCCGGGGCCAGCGTGGCATTGGCGGCGATGATCGCCAGGCTGTCGGACGGGTTGACGAAGAAATGCCGGCCGAGAATCATGTTGCGGTCGCCGTCGCCATCGGAAGCGGCGCCGAAATCCGGCGCGACGGCCTTGTCGGCGTTGTACATGATGTCCACCAGCTCGTGGGCATAGGTCAGGTTGGGATCGGGATGGCCGTTGCCGAAATCGGGCAGCGGCACACCGTTGATCACGGCGCCCGCCGGCGCGCCCAGGCGCCGTTCAATGATCTCTTTGGCATAGGGGCCGGTGACCGCGTGCATCGCGTCGAAGCAGAGGCGGAAGCCGCCGCCGAGCAGGGTGCGAATGGCGGCAAAATCGAACAGGGATTCCATAAGCTCGGCATAGTCGGCGACCGGGTCGATCACTTCCACGCGCATCGCCCCGAGGCTGAAGGAACCCAACTGGTCGAGCGGCACATCGGGCGCATCGACGATACGGTAGTTCGTCAGCGTCTTGCTGCGGGCGAAGATCGCGTCGGTGATCTTTTCCGGAGCCGGTCCGCCGGCGCCGATGTTGTACTTGATGCCGAAGTCGCCGTCGGGCCCGCCGGGATTGTGGCTGGCGGAAAGGATCAGGCCGCCGAAGGTGCCGTACTTGCGGATCACGCAGGAGGCGGCCGGAGTCGACAGGATGCCGCCCTGCCCCACCAGCACCTTGGCGAAGCCGTTGGCGGCGGCCATCTTGAGGATGACCTGGATCGCTTCGCGATTGTAGTAGCGCCCGTCGCCGCCGACCACCAGCGTGCAGCCGGGAGGCGCGGCCGCATTGTCGAAAATGGTGTCGAATACCGACTGGACGAAGTTCTCCAGGTAGTTTGGCGCCTGGAAGGCCGTCACCTTCTTGCGCAGGCCGGAGGTGCCGGGCTTCTGATCGTTGAACGGGGTTGTGGCGACAGTGCGGGTGTTCATGGTGCTCCCTTTGCGGACTCGTTTATGGATACCAAGAGTCTATACCGCAAACCGCCCGTTGCCGAAGGCCGACCGCGCCCGCCCGGCCCTGTTGGCCGAGCGCTTGGGCGACAAGGCCGGCCGTGTCGCCGGCCCGAAAACTACAGCCAGCGCTGCATCGAGTAGCCACCGATCAGCGGCCGCTGCAGGGCGGCGCGGGCCATCTGCCGACCCCACTTGAATTCCTTGAACAGCACAATGAAGCGCCACATGTCGCGCAGGACCTTGGCCCGATCGCGCCAGCCCAGCGCCATCAGGGCTTCCGGGAAATCCGCCTCGTGCGGGCGGTCGAAAGCGATCTTCAGCGGATTCCACTGGTCGGTGGTGCGGCGGACTTCGGAGGCGATCATCCGGCGGTACATTTCCTGCGCCGGCCGGTTGCGCAAGCGGGCCTCGACCACCGCTTCGCCGGATATGGCGCCGGAATGCAGCGCGCAGCTCATGCCTTCGCCGATCATGTTGAGAAAGCCGGCGGCCTGCCCGGTGACCAGCACATTGCCCTTGCCGAACACATAGCGGTTGATCAGCGAAGGACCGAAATTCTCCGCGCAGCCTTCGTCCTCCGCATGCGGCTGGAGGCGCACGCCATGCTTGTCGGCCAGGTAGTTCACCACCACTTCATGCTTCTTGGCGAAGTTGTCGCCGCGCTTGAAGCCGACCCCGACGATCTGCCGGCCGTCGCGCGCATGGCTCCAGGTGTAGTGCCCGAGGCCGGGGTGGAACCAGAAGTGAAAATAGTCGGGCGACAGCGGGCAATCGATGATGTCATGAAACTTCTGGCCGACGAAGAACCACGGAATCTGTTTCGGATAGTCGGGATAAATCGCCCGGGTGACCAGCGAACTGGGGCCGTCGGCACCGATCACCCAGCGCGCGCGGTACTCGACCGGTTCGCCCTGCTTTCTGGCGTGCACCAGCACATGGTCGCCCAGATCCTCCAGCGCGGCGAAGGACGTCTGGTCGTGAACCCCTGCGCCGCTGCGCCGGACCGCCCAGTGATCCGAGAATTTGCGATGCAGATGCGGCGTGCTGCCGCCGAAGAAGTCCATCGGCATCGAGACCATGCTGGGGAAATGGAAGGTCACACCACGGCAGGAGGTCGGCTCGTGCAGGATTTCCCGTGGCAGCGGGCCGAAGTTCTCCAGCAGGAAGCGATGCCCGCGCGGCGAAAGGATGCCGCTGCAAATCTTGTGCCGCGGCAATTCCTTGCGCTCGAGGATCACGGTCTCCAACCCGGCGTCGACCAGCCGCTTGGCTGCGGCGGCGGCGGCCAGGCTGGCGCCGACAATCACGACATCAACGGAACGCATCTGCGGCTTTCATGTTCATGGTTCAATCTTGCGCCAAGTCGGCAATGTGTACCACGGGAATTTCGCAGACCCGCTGGAAGGCGTCGCGATCGGCGAGGGTTTCGACGACGATGCGGGTCGGCTTGCGGCCGCGCAGTATCCATGTCGCCTGGGCTGCGTCGTCGCCGGCAGCCAGCCCCAGCTTCTGTGACAGGCCCGGGGCTGTCGCGGGGATAGCGATGCGCTGCAGGTCGAGGTTGAGCGTGCAACCGGTCTCGATCCGCAGGCGATCGTAATAGGCCACCATCCGCTCATGGTCCGCATGGTAGGCGCGCGCTTCGATCACGTAGAGGTCGTTGGCGCCAATCATGGCGCGCAACGCGGGGCGGCCGTTCAAGGCCGCGCCCAGGCCGATGCGCTGCGAGCCCGGAATCCAGCGGCGCAACTGACGCAGCAGCAGGCCATTCTCGACAACGATGCTGTGGCCGCGCAGGGTTGCCAGGAAGTTGTCGATCCGGGCCGACGGAATTTCCACGCCCGCTTCGAGGGCGAGTGCGATGTCGGCGCCGTCGTCGGCCACCACCGCGAGCCCGAGCAGGTCCTGCACCCGCTTCAGCAGTGTGGCATCGGCGCGCAGGTCGGGCCCGGGCATCAGCAGCGGAGCAGACGCCGAAACGGCTGACGGCGCCCCGCTATCCTCCTGCAGCACGGCTTGAAGCTTGTCGAGGATGGCCGGCCGCGCTTGCCCCGGAGGCGGCGGGTTCATCGACCTTCGCCGCAGTTCCATGATCATCGAGGGCAGATCGATGCGCTCCGGACAGACCGGGTCGCAGGCGCCGCACAGGCAACAGGCATCCAGCGCCGCGGTGAGTTGGGATGCCGTCGCCCCGCACTGCAAGGCCTTGGCAATGCCCTCGGGGGTCAGCCGCGGGTCGTGGCTGGCGCGCCACATCGGGCAGACCAGGAAGCACAGGCTGCAGCCGCTGCAGTCGGAGTAGTCGCGGCGCCTCGTCGGCGCCGCGGTAACAAGGCCAAACATCAGAAGATCACGTCGCGGTTGAGGATCATGGCCGGGTCGGCGGCGCGCTTCATCGCCAGGTGCCGGTCCACCAGCGCGTCGCCGAAGGCGCGCCGGATGTAGCCCTTCATCATGCCGCCGAAGCGGTAATAGCTCGCCCCCAGATCGAGCCCGATGTCGTAGATCGCGTTCTTGAAGGCCTGGAAATGGTCGCGGCTATACACCTCGCCCTCGATCATCGGCTCGAATTCGCAACCGTAGGCCCAGCCCTGCGCGCCGGGCGGGACGCAGGACAGTTCGTAGTGCGGACCATGGTCCGCGCGCAGCTTGATGCCGACGCAATACAGCGTGTAGCGCTTGAAATACTTGCGGCACACCGCGTTGCCGCGTTCCACCGCCTCGACGAAGCGCTCGGCCGGCGTCGCCAGATCGGGGATCACCATGTTGCGCGAGCCCCAGTGCTTCCACACCGCACGGGAAAACACCACGCTGCGGTCATGCATCCAGCCATCGCGCAGGTGTTCGGCGCGGCGAAACTCGGGGAACACCTCGCGCTTGCGGCGCAGCAGGTACAGGGCCTCGCCGGCGTTCCACGGTCGCAGAGCATAGTGTCCGAGCAGGCACAGGGCGAAGCCGAACTCGCCACGCCCACGCAGGCGCGAAGCCCACTTTGCGTCAAACGCGGCCTCGCGTTGCACGGAATCGAAGGCCACCAGCAGATTCACCGCGCAGTCCATGATGGTCAGAATGCCCGAATAGTCGCTGGCATCGTCGCGGTCGAGCATCTGCAAATCCTCGATAGCGGTGGCGAGCGAGGAATAGTAGTAATAGCGCATCGACAGCGGCGTGTAGCGGCGCACGCGCAGCGTGGCTTCTGTGATGACGCCGAACTGGCCGTAACCGAGGATCACGCGCCGGAACAGGTCGGGATTCAACTCGTCCGAGCATTCGACGATCTCCCCGGTTGGCGTGACCACCTGCAGGGAGATCGCCTGATCGGCGCTGCAACCCAGCCGGGCGGAATTGACATCGATGCCGCCCACGCCCAGCGTACCGCCCACGGAGGATGTCAAGTTGAGCGGTGCCGACAGGTAATCGAGATCTTCGCGGCGCAGTTCCTCGGCCAGGCTGTGCCAGAAGATTCCGGCCTCGGTGCGCACCGTGAGCCGCTCGGCGTCGACGTGCAGGACACGGCTCATGCCGCTCATGTCGAGCAGCACACCGCCGTAAGCGACGGATTCACCCTCGGTGGTCAGCCCGCCGCCACGCACCGTCACCGGCACGCGGTGCGCCTGCGCGGTCTTCAGCAGCAGGGAAATCTGTTGCGCACTGCGCGCCAGCACCACACCGTGCGGCAAGCCATAGGCCGTGCCACCGGCGTCGGTGGCATACACGCCACACGCGATGGCACCCTCGGCGAGGTCCGCGCCGGCGACGCGCAAGGCGTCGACGAATTCCGACCAACCGGCACCGCTCCAGCGCGCGGGGTTGGTCTGTTGGCGTTTGATGCCCTGCAAGGCATCGGGGGCGACCGGACAGGGACCGACCGTGCCGGGTTCAACGGGAGGAATGATCAACGAATGAGTCCGCTTGAATGTCCGGGCCAATGGTACTCCGGCCGGAGCTGGGCCTTGATGCGTTGGGCCGCCGGAAAGACCGCTTGCGACCAGTCCGGAATGACCGGGGTGCGTCATGATCTTCAACCGCCCCGCGCCTGCCTCTGTCGCGGCGACCGGAACGGAGTGATGCCTTCAGGCGCCCACGGCACTTCGCGCCCTGCCCGGCAAAGCGCAGGAATGCTCGGCGTGGCGCCGGAATCAGCCTTTCAGCGAACCGACCAGTTCGATGTAACGCGTCATCGCGCCGTCCGCCGTGGTGCCCTTGATTGCCGCCCAGGCATCGTACTTGGCGCGACCGACCATGTCGGTGAACCCGGGACGCTTGCCCGCGACATCGCCCTCGCTGGCCTGCTTGTACAACGCGTAAAGTTGCAGCAGGACATCGTTCGACGGCCGCTCCGGCAGTTTCTTGGAATCGGCCACCGCTGCTTCGAATTGTTTCTTGAGTTCGCTCATGGGTGTTCCTCGGTGCGTATTGCTGGTCAGGGCGCATGCCAGGATTTGGCTTGGGCTTGGACTATTATATGTTCCCGCAGGAGGCGGGGACGGTATCCCAGCGATATGCCGTCAACTTGGAGGAAACGCGCAATGCCCCGACGTGAAAAGATGTCAGCGGTGGACACCGCCTGGCTGCGAATGGACCGCCCGACCAATCTGATGATGATTGTCGGCGTAATGGTCTTCAGCCAGCCGATCGAATTCGAAAGGCTGCGCAACACGGTGGCCGCGCGTCTTGTCGCACGCTACCGGCGCTTTCGCCAATGCGCAGTGGAAGAAATGGGTGGCGCATGGTGGCAGGACGACCCCGATTTCGATCTCGACGCGCACTTGCGGCGCCGTGCCTTGCCCGCCGGGGCCGGCAAGCAGGAACTGCAGGCGCTGGCCGGCGAACTGGCCGTGCAACCGCTGAACCCCGGCAAGCCGCTGTGGCGCTTCGATCTGATCGAGAAGTACAACGGTGGCTCGGCAATGGTCGTGCGCATCCACCACAGCATCGCCGACGGCATCGCCCTGGTCGGCGTCGTCCTCTCGCTCACCGACCTGTCGGCCGATGCAAAAGCCCAGGCGCCGGTGAGCACGGAGGCGGCGCAAGCGGAAGTCGAAGATCCGCCCGCCGGCCTGCTCGAATCTGTTGCGCAAACGCTCGGATCGGCGATCAGCCGGGGCACGGAACTCGGCGGCAAGGCGCTGGATCTGGCGTCGGACCGGGATCGCCTGGCGACTTACGGCCGCCATGGCGTGGGCCTGCTAACCGAGCTCGTCAAGTTGCTGGCGATGCCGCCGGACTCAAGCACCCGGCTCAAGGGCAAGACCAGCACCACCAAGCGCGTCGCCTGGTCCGACCCGATCCCCTTGCCCGAGGTGAAAGCGCTGGGCAAGGCGCTGGGCTGCTCGGTGAATGACATTCTGCTGTCGGCGGTGGCGGGGGCCCTGCGCGCCTATTTCGTGCAGAAGGGCGATTCGGTGGAGGGCGTCGAGGTCCGCGCCATGATCCCCGTCAATCTGCGCTCTGCCAGCGACGCAGGCACGCTGGGCAATCGCTTTGGCCTGGGCACGCTGTCGCTGCCGGTGCATGAAGGCAATCCCTTTGCGCGGCTGTTCCTCGTGCGCGAGCGAATGAATCAGCTCAAGGGCTCGTACCAGCCGCCGCTGACTCTCGGCATCCTGGCGGCTGTAGGTATCGCGCCAAAGATCGTGCAGCAGCAGTTCCTCGACATCCTCGCCGCCAAGGCCAGCACCGTGATGACCAACGTACCGGGACCGCGGCAACCGCTGTATCTGGCGGGATCGTGTCTTGACCAGTGCATGTTCTGGGTGCCGCAGTCGGGCGACATTGGCGTAGGCGTCTCAATCCTGAGCTACAACGACAAAGTCCAGTTCAGCCTGATCGCCGACCGCCATTTTGTGCCGGACCCGGAGCTCGTCGCAAAGCTCTTCGCCGCCGAATTCGAGAAGGTGGTCCTGACCCTGTTGATGCTGGAATGGCGCGCGCCGCTCGATCCGGCGCAAGTGGAAGAGCAACTCTTCACCAAACAAATGCCGCCGCCATTGAGCGGCATCGGGCCGAAAGCCCCTTTGCCGCGGCAGCGCGCCGCGACGGCAAAATCGAGAATCGCGAGCAAGCCAACAGCCGTTGCGCGGCCGCGGCGTGCTCCGGCGGCAACGGGCGCCACCTCCGCGGCGGTCCCCGCGACGCGGGTGCCGAAGCGTTTTCGCCACGTCGCCTGAGCGGCGCAAATTCAGTCTTCGAGTTCCGCCTTGGCGAGTTCCACGTCTAGCCGTTCCATCGCGTCGACGGGCTTGGCCGCCGCGGCTTTTTCGTAGAGCTTGACGGCCTCGTCCATCCGGCCCTTGCCGAACAACATGACCAGCGCATTGGCGTATTCGATGCAGGCAATGGCCGAATCCGGGGCCAGCTTCAGCGCCGACTCGAAGTGCTTCAGCGCGATATCCTTGGTCGCGCCATAGGTCAGCTTGCCCACCAGTGCGCCGACCTTGTCCACCACCTCGGCATGGTAGGCGCCCAGCGCGCTATGCGCATCGGCGTGTTTCGGATCGAGCTTGAGAGCGGTTTCGAGCGCCGTCTTGATCTTGCCGCCCAGGCCCTGCGTCAGGGCCTTGAGCACGGAAATGCCCTGGCTGTAGCGGCCCAGCGCATAGGCCTGGATGTACCAGGCGTTGACGTTCTTCGGTTGCAACTGCTGCAGTTCCTCGCAGCGCGCGGAGACGGCCTGAAACAGCTCCAGCTTGCGTTTGTCGTCCTCTTCGAGATAGTTGGCATGAATCATCGTGGCCTTGTTCGCCACGTTGTAGCCGTCGGGGCCGGCGGCCAGCCCGGCCTCGCAGGCCTTGTGGAACTCGCCCTGGTGATACAGGCGCCAGGCCTCCTGCACCGCCGCGTCAGCCGGAAACGGCTCGTGGTCGCCGCGGTGCAGGCGGTCCCAGTTCTTCTTCAGGGCCGCGCCGGCAAAAACGAATGCCTTGTCCGCGTGCGGAAATTTTTTCCAGGTCGACTTCGCCATGATGGGTCTCCTCTCCGATGCTCAAACGCTTAGATAGTCCTTGGACAGTTCCTCGAACAGCTTGCGCGAACGCCCCACCAGGTAGGGCGCGGCGAGCGCCATGACCTGGAACGCGCCGCGCGCCAAAGCCTCGCCCCCCTGTTTCCGGCGCGGATCGCTGACGAACTCGAAGGACAGCCAGTAGGTCGCAACGACCGTCATGTTGACGGCCAGCGCCTGAATCTCGGGCGGGCTCGCCCGCATGTCACCGGTCGCCACCAGCCCGTTGCAAATCGCGGTCGCAGTGCGCACCTTGTGCGCGACGATGCGCTTGAAATGCGTTTCCAGAATCCGGTTGCGCGACAGCAGTTCGTTGATGTCGCGGTAAAGAAAGCGGAATTTCCAGATCCCCTCGAATATCAGGTGCAGGAACAGCCAGATGTCTTCCACGTTCGGCGCGCGCCTCGCGGGCGCCGCCAGGGTTTCCTCGATGCCCCGCTCGAAATCGGCGAACAGCGACTCGATGATCTCGTCCTTGTTGTGGAAATGGTAGTAAAGGTTGCCCGGACTGATCCCCATGTCATCCGATATCAACTGCGTGGTGACATTGGGCTCGCCGAATTCATTGAACAGCGCCAGCGCGGTTTCAAGGATGCGTTCGCGCGTGCGGCGCTTCGGTTTTCGCTCCATCAATCACCCGTTTCCACAATTCGGGCCAGCATAGCAGAAACGCCGGAGGCGTCCGCCATCGCCGCGCAATCAGGCGGTCGCGCGCAGCCGGCGCTGGTCGCGATTCAGAAGACTGCGGAGATCATCCAGCGTGTCCGACAGGCGCAGGGCCGTCAATCCCATCAGGCGCGCCCGCCCACGCTTCAGTCGGCCCATCGGGCGGGCCAGTGAGCGGTGGGCATCGGTGAGCACCGCCCGGTTGATCGATACGCCGTGGCGGGCCAGTTTCGGCGCCAGTTCGTCGTAGCGCCGCAGCAACTCTTCGCGCGTCTTCCGGTACGCCTGTTCCGACAGCCGCTTGCGATCCGCATAACTGAAAATGTTGGCGAAGAACATGTCGGCGTCGTTGCGCTTCGGCTCGAACAGGATCACGTCCGCGTCCCGGTACTCGATGTCGTACTTCGCCAACCCGGTCTTCATCCGCGAATGGATAATGGCACGGAAGGTTTGGGCCAGGACCACCGGCAAACCGCCATCGACCAGTTTGCGTTGCTTCAGGTGCTTTTCATGCGATGCCGCCCTGGCATCGAAGGGCACCAGCGGGTTGATGCAGATCACCAGCCGCGCCCCTTCCTTGAGCGCCACCGAGGCATGCAGCGTCTTTTTCAAGGCCCCGTCGGCATACCAGCGGCCGTCGATTTCCACCGGAGGAAACAATCCCGGCAGCGCCGAACTCGCCCGAATCGCTGTGGCGATGGGGACATGATCATGCCCCTCGGATCCGAACGCGATCGCCGTGCCCGAGTCCAGATCCGTCGCCACCAGAAACAGGCGTCGCTTGAGGCGCCGAAAATCGTTGGTCAGGCCCGGCAGCGAGAACAGCCGCGTCAGGAACACATCGATTCCGGCATTATTGAAGACGCCCGTGGGTATCGCCCGCGACAGGCGCTGGAACGAAGCCAGCAAGCCCTGTCTCAGGGGATTGCGCAGGTAATCCCGAAACGACTCAAGCAACAGGGCCGGAACCATCGCCGCGCGCCGCGCATACTCGCCGAAGGCCAGTTTGAGCAACAACTCGGGCTCGAAGGGAACTTCTGCCGAGTCGCTGTCGATGAACATCCGGTACATGTAAGCCGGACTCAGGCCGTTGGCCAAGCCGGCGGCAATGAAGCCGCCCGCGCTGACACCGACATAGGCGTCGAGATCGTTGAAGTCGAAACCCTCCAAGGCCTCCGCCAGCGCCATCAGTGTCCCGATCTCGTAGATCGCACCCAGCGGACCCCCTCCTGCCAAGGCCACCGCCGTTTGCCGCCGCGCCGAACTCATCTCACTGCATCCCGGTCACGGCCATCGGGGTCACGTCAAGACGGAACGCCTGGTTCTGCGGATCGGGAATTCGGTTCGCCGGCCGCTGTCAGGAGGCTGCCCTGGGCTCCGTCTTGGGCGCTACGCGACGGCCCGGCTTGGCGGCGGCGGTGCCCGGCTTTGCTACCTTCGCGGCACTCTTCTTGTTTAGCTTTTCCACTTCCGCCTTCAGTTCGGTGACGCGTTTGGCCAAGGCCGCAACGTCATCCCTCGTCGGCACGCCGAGACTGTGCAGCGAACGCGCCACGCGATTCTCGAACACCTGCTCGAGCTTGTCCCAGGTGCCCGTGGCCTTGGCGGCCATTTCGGTCACCTTGTCCTCCGCCACCTTGCGCGTCTTCTGCTGGATCGATTCGCCCTCACGCACCAGGGCGTCGAACACCTTGTTGCCCTCTTCCTGCGCTTTGGCGAATGCACCCAAACCGGCCAGCCAGATCTGCTGCGCGGATTCGCGGATGGTGGCCGACAACTGGCCATTCTTGGCTACGGACTTGAGTTTTTTTACGACGAGCTTCTTTACCATGACAACCTCCTGATCCAAGTGATTCCCGACATCCCGCCCTCGGGACCGCGACAGACCCTTTGTCTGTCATGCGCTGAAGTCTAGCGGCTCGCATTAGAGAGGTCACACTAATGTTCCCGGTGAATCCCTCCGGGCGCGCGGGTTCTGTATCATGCAGAATTCCAAGGTGGTAGCAAGCTCAATCAGCCAATTCCAATATGGAGGAGTCAGTAATGATTTATTTCGTTACCGGGGCAACCGGGTTCATCGGCAAGAGGCTGGTCGCCAAACTTCTCGAGAAGCCGGCCACCACTGTCTTCTTTCTCACGCGCGACGGCACACCGGAGCGCCTGCAGGGGCTTTACGACTACTGGCAAGCCGACAAGAGCCGTGTCGTACCGGTGGTCGGCGACCTATGCAAGCCGGGTCTCGGAGTCGGCAAGGCCGACTTGAAGAAGCTGAAAGGCAAGGTCGATCACTACTACCATCTCGCCGCCGTCTACGACCTGGCGGCCAGCGCCGCGGCGCAGATCGCCGCCAACGTCGACGGCACGCGCAACGCAGTCGAACTGGCTCACCAGATCAGCGCCGGCTGCTTCCACCACATCAGCTCGATCGCCGCCGCCGGCCTGTTCGAGGGCATCTTCCGCGAGGACATGTTCGCCGAAGCCGAAAATCTGGAGCATCCCTATTTCGGCACCAAGCACGAGTCCGAGCGCATCGTGCGCGACGAATGCAAGCGCCCCTGGCGCGTCTACCGCCCCGGCGTGGTGGTCGGCGATTCGCGTACCGGAGAAGCGGACAAGATTGACGGGCCCTACTATTTCTTCAAACTGATCCAGAAGATGCGCAGCATCCTGCCGCCCTGGATGCCGAGCATCGGCCTGGAGGGCGGCCGCATCAACATCGTCCCCGTCGATTTCGTGGTGGACGCCCTGGCTCACATTTCCCATCGCAAGGGCCTCGATGGAAAATGCTTCCATCTGACCGACCCGAATCCGATGCGCGTCGGCGACGTGCTCAACGTCTTCGCCCGCGCCGGCCATGCACCGGCGATGGCGATGCGCTTCAATGCCGCGCTGCTGGGATTCATCCCGCCCAGCGTGCGCAAAACCCTGCTGGCGCTGACCCCGATTCGCCGCATCCGCAAGGCGGTGATGAAGGACCTCGGCTTGCCCGAGGATGTCATGCAATTTGTCAATTACCCGACGCGCTTCGACTGCAAGGAGACCGAAAAAGTCCTGGCCGGCAGCGGCATTTCAGTGCCGCCACTGGAAGGCTATGCCTGGAAGCTCTGGGACTACTGGGAACGCCGGATGGATCCCGACCTGTTCATCGACCGCAGCCTGCGGGGACGTGTCGGCGGCAAGGTGGTGTTGATCACCGGCGGCTCCAGCGGCATCGGCAAGGCGGCCGCGTTCAAGGTTGCCGCGGCGGGCGCTGTCACCATCATCGTCGCCCGCGACAAGGAGAAGTTGCAGGAGACCGTGGCCGAAGCCAAGACGGCGGGCCTGGAACTCCTGACGTATTCCGCCGACGTGTCCGATCAGGCGCAGTGCGAAGCCATGGTGCAGCAGGTTACGGAGAAGCACGGGGGCGTCGACGTGCTGGTGAACAATGCCGGCCGCTCGATCCGCCGCGGCATCGAAAACTCCTTCGACCGCATGCATGACTATGACCGCACCATGCAGGTCAATTACTTCGGCTCGCTGCGGCTGACCATGGCCCTGCTGCCGAAGATGATCGAGAAGCGCGCCGGCCACATCATCAACATCTCCTCGATCGGCGTGCTGACCAATGCGCCGCGCTTTTCGGCCTACGTCGCTTCGAAAGCCGCGCTCGATGCCTGGACCCGCTGCGCGGCCTCCGAGTTCGTCGACCGCGGCATTGAATTCACCACCATCAACATGCCGCTGGTCAAGACGCCGATGATCGCGCCGACCAAGCTCTACGACCAGGTGCCGACGCTGACCCCGGACGAGGCCGGCGACATGATCGTCGAGGCCATCGTTCATCGCCCGGTGCGCATCGCCACCCGCCTCGGCGTGTTCGGCCAGGTGTTGCATGCCGCAGCGCCGCGCGTGGCCCAGATCGTGATGAACACGGCCTACCGGATGTTCCCGGATTCATCGGCCGCGCAGCACAAGGGCACCGAAGCCGCAGCGCCGGCGCCGACGGCGGATCAGATCGCCTTCAGTCAGGTGATGCGCGGCATCCACTTCTAGCGGAGCGTCGAACGCGACGCGATCGCAAATGCGAGCGCGTCGCGCGGGATGCCTGGTCAGGCCATCGACTCCGCGTCGGCGCGGATCATTTCGGCGGCCTTTTCGCCGATCATCATGGTCGGCGCATTGGTGTTGCCCCCGATCAGCGTCGGCATGATCGAGGCATCGACCACGCGCAAGCCTTGCAGCCCATGCACGCGCAAGCGGGGATCGACCGCCGCCAGCGCGTCGCTGCCCATCCTGCAGGTCCCGACCGGATGGTAGATGGTGTCCGAACGCTTCCTCAGTTCCTCGCGTATGGCCGCGTCGGAATCTATCCCCGCCGTGTAAAGCTCTCCGCTGCGGATACTCGCCAAGGCCGGCGCATCCATGATCTTGCGGGTGAGCTTGAAGCCATCGACCATCGCGTCGAGATCGTCTGGATGGTCGAAGAACCCCGGATCGATGTTGGGAGCCGCCGCCGGATCGGCGCTAGCGAGGCTGACGGTGCCCCGGCTTTTCGGCCGCAGCAGGCAGACATGGCAGGAATAGCCGTGGCCCCAGTGCAGCTTGCGAACATGGTTGTCGAGCACGCCGACAACGAAATGCAACTGGAAATCGGGCGCCGGCGAATCCGGGAATCGGCGCAGGAAGCCGCCGCCTTCGGCGCCGTTCGACGCGATCATCCCGCTGCGGTCCTTGCGGTAGCGGCCGATATCCTTGATCAGGCGCAACGAGCCGGCCAGCGACAGCCCCAGCAGGTCGAGGGACTTGGCCTTGTAGTTGAAGACGTAGTCGGGATGGTCCTGAAGATTCTTGCCGACCCCGGGCAAATCGTGGACCACCGGAATGCCGAACCGTTGCAGTTCCGCGCCGGCGCCAACTCCGGAAAGCATCAACAGTTGGGGCGATTGCAGGGCCCCGGCGCTGAGGATCAGTTCGCGCCGGGCGCAGAACGTGTGGCATTCGCCAGCTTGCAGGAATTCCACGCCGCTGGCGCGCTTGCCGGTGAACAGGATGCGCCGCGCCCTGGCCTGGGTGATCACCGTCAAATTGGGCCGGCTGGCCAGATGCGGGGTCAGATAGGCCCGCGCCGCGCTCCAGCGTTCGCCGTTCTTCTGGGTCACCTGATGGATGCCGATGCCTTCCTGGTCGGCACCGTTGAAATCGCTGATCACCTTGAATCCGGCCTGCCGTGCGGCCTCAAGATAGATCTCCTGGAACGGATTCATCGAACGCAATCTGGCCACATTCAACGGCCCGCCCTGTCCGTGGTGCTCGTCCTGGAAGTCCTCGTTGTGTTCCGATTTCTTGAAATAGGGCAAGACCTCGCTGAACGACCAGCCGATGTTGCCCAGTGCCGCCCAGTGGTCGTAATCCCAGGGATGACCGCGCATATACACCATCGCATTGATCGAGCTCGATCCGCCCAGCACCTTGCCGCGCGGCTGATAGCCGCGCCTGCCGTTCAGACCGCGCTGCGGCACCGTCTTGAAGGCCCAGTTGTTGATCGGCGTGGGCAGCATCAGCACGGTGCAGAAGGGGACCTTGATCAACATCTGCTGATCGTTCTTCCCCGCTTCGAGCAGGCATACGCTGACCGCCGGATCCTCCGAAAGTCGCCCGGCCACGGCGCAGCCGCCGGCACCGCCGCCTATCACGATGTAGTCGAATTCCTTCATTGCCTTCCCGATCAAGTTGGAAACAAACCGATGGTTTCCATGGGCCCCGCGCCAACCGCCGCAGGACTATTCGAATCTCATGCCATTCGCCGTTTCATCCAGTCCCGCCATCATGACGACTCCAGCGCCTGCAGCAGCGCGCCGAGGACGACCGGGGAAAATCCCATTCCCATATGGCTGACGCCGCCGATGGCGACGGTCTCGGCGCCGTCCAGCGTCGCGCACTCGCGCTGCGGAAACACATAGTTGTCATGGCAACTGTAGATCGACGTCGATGCCGCCGGCAGCGGGGTGGCACCCGGCGCCCCGAGCGACTCCAGCCAGGGGCTGCCAATGCGCATCTGGCGTGCATTGGGACCCAGCCCGAGCACCGCCAGGCGCGTGCCTCGATGCGGTGAGCCGAGCGTGACCAGGCGCGCCACCTTGTCCCGGCCGTGACGCCGCAGGTAGGCGCGTGCGGCGAGCCCGCCCATGCTGTGCGCCACCAGCATAACCCGGGCGGCGCCGGTCGCCGCCAGTACCTCGTCGATGCGCCGGGCAATCCCTTCCGCATAGAAATCGATGTCCGCCCATGCCGGTTCCAGATTGTGCGTCGCCACTGTCCAACCGGCGGCTTCCAGCCTCGGCCGCAGCCAGAACCAGAAGCCGCGATTGCACTGGTAGCCATGGATCAGCAACAGGGGCGCGCGCCCGGTGCGCCCGGCGCGCAGCCGATCCGGGCCCAGCCAGAAGCCTTCGAAAGCCTGCACCACGGTGAACAGCAACAGCAGCCCGGCATATTCTTCGAGCACCATGCGCAGCGCGCGCGGCGGGCCAATGCTTAGCTTCTCCGGCACCGGACTGGACGCCGTCAGCATCAAGCCGAAGGTCAGCGCGACCACCAACAGGCGCAGGCCGAAAAACCCGGCCAGCGCAAGCCCCGTCGCCTGCACCGCGGTCCAATCCGCGCGCGCCACCAGCCAGCAGCCCAGCACCGTGTAGATCAGCAGTTCGCCGAGCAGAAGCCAGCGCATTTGCCGTGCCGCCATCGCCGTCTTTCAGGGTGCCGCCGCCGCTTGCGACGGGCCGCCGGCCATCACGCTGTCAGGCAAATCGAGGCGGTGCGGCATGGCGTCAGCGGATCAGGAAGCGCGTCAGCCGTTCGAACAGCGCGCCATAGGGTGGATTGAACAGCGACATCGCATTCAGTGGTGATTGATAGAACACCCCCTTCTGCTTGGAGAAGGTGTTGAAGCCCTCGATGCCGTGGTAATGACCCATGCCGCTGGGGCCGATGCCACCGAAGGGCAGATCTTCCTGGGCGATATGCAGGATGGTGTCATTGACCGTGACGCCGCCGGCGATGGTTTCGTGCAACACGCGGTCGCGCCGGCCGGCATCGTTTTCGAAGCAGTACAAGGCCAGCGGCCGCGGCTGGCGATTGACCCGGTCGATCGCCGCATCGAGGTCAAGGTAAGGCAGTACCGGCAGCAGCGGCCCGAAGATCTCGTCACGCATCACCTGCATGCCCTCATCCATGTTCAGCAATGCCAGCGGCGGCAGCATGCGCCGCGCGGAATCGGCCGCCGCCGTCGACAGCGGTACGATCCGGGCACCCTTCGACTCGGCGTCGGCGACACAGGCCAGCAGTCGCTGGTAGTGCCGTTCGTTGATGATCGTCGTGTAGTCGGGATTCGTCCCCAGCATCGGGTAGCATTTCGCCACCACGGCGCGCGCCGCGGCGATGAAGGCCTCTTCGCGGCCCGCCGGCACCAGCACATAGTCTGGTGCGATGCAGGTCTGCCCGGCATTCATCAGCTTGCCGACCATGATGCGTTCGGCGGCCCTGTCCAACGAATAGTCGGCACCGACGATCGCCGGCGACTTGCCGCCGAGTTCGAGCGTGACCGGCGTCAGATTGTCAGCCGCGATGCGCATGATGTCGTGGCCGACGCGGGTCGAACCGGTGAATAGCAGATGGTCGAAAGGCAGGTGGGCGAATTCGGCTCCGACCGCGGCATCGCCGAGCACGACCGAAACCTCGTCCGCGGCAAAATGTTTGGCGACCAGTTCGGCGAACAACTCGCCGGTGCGCGGGGTGATTTCGGACATCTTGACCAGCACCCGGTTGCCTGCCGCCAGCGCCGCCGCCAGGGGCGAAGCGGCGAGGAACAGCGGGTAGTTCCAGGGCACGATGATGCCGACGACGCCCAGCGGCTGCGGGATGATGCGCGCCCGGCCCGGGCGAAACCACACGGAGGCGGGCTTGCGCCGCGGCCGCATCCAGGCCCCGACGTGGCGGCGGGCATGACGTATCGCTTCGAGCGAGGGAAACAGCTCCAGCAACCGGGTTTCATGCCGGGAGCGCTGACCGAAGTCGGCACCGATCGCGGCGGCGAAGCGCTCCCCATTGTCATGGACCAAAGCCGCCAAGCTGTCGAGCCGGGTCTCGCGGCTGCGCCGTGTCGCGATCAGGCTCTGCCGGCTTGCTCCATGCATCCGCGCAAATGCGGCTGTGAGTGCCGCCGTGTGCGCCGGCGGTTTGTTGGCGTTCATCCCCTTCTCCTGGGCAGGCAAGACCGATTGGGCGAGTCTAAGCGCCATCAAGCACAGCGATTAGGCAAGCTACTCTAAGGATCGCGCCATGCTCGGACGGATAATTCTTCACCATGGAAGAGCACCTCGACGGCGAAGCCATCGGTCGCGAGCTGGCAGCCTGTATTGCGCAGGCGCGGCAATTGCGCGCAGAGCGCGCTCTTGACGCCTGTGCGGAGGACTATGCGCGACTCAAGCAGTGGCAGGCCTCCCGGCTGGCCGCGACCTATGCCGACCTTCTCGCCAGTCCGCGCTACGGGCCGGCCGCCGCATTCTTCCTCAGCGACCTTTACGGACCCAAGGATTTCCGCACGCGCGACGAAGAGTTGGCGCGCGTGGTGCCGATCATGGTCCATGTGTTGCCGGCCGGGGCGCTGATGACGCTGCTCGAGGCGGTGAAGATGGACACGCTGTCGGAGTCCCTCGACACAGCGATGGTGCTGGCCCTGCGCGACATCGGGCAATCCGCGGCAATCGACTGGCCGGCCTATGTCGCCGCTTATCGCCGCTGCGGACGCCGCGCGGACCGCGAACTGCAGATCGCCCTGATCGACAAGATCGGCAAGACACTGGACCGCCTGACGCGGATGCCGCTGATCCGCCTCTCGCTCAAGTTGATGAAGACACCGGCGCAGCTTGCGGGACTGAGCGCGCTGCATTGCTTTCTGCAGGGAGGATTCGATGCCTTCAGGTTCATGAAGGGCGGCGACGAATTCCTGGCGATCGTCACCGAGCGCGAGACGGCGCTGATGACGGAATTGTTCGCCAACCCGAAGGCGGCCTGCCCGGTGTAGCAAGGATTCCTCGCGGGCGAGCCACTGCCGAACGGGGATTTTCGGTTAGGCTCCGCGCATGGATTTGCTCGACCTCTTGGGCCTGCTGCTGCTGGCCGCCACGGCCTGGCTATGGCTCGACAGTATCAGGGTGCGCGAAATGGCGGTGTTGGCTGCCAAAGCCGCCTGCAACGCGGAACGTCTGCTGCTGCTCGATGACACCGTCGCCATCCAGCGCGTCGGCCTGGCGCGGGACGGCGCGGGGACCATGCGCCTGAAACGCATCTATGCCTTCGAGTACAGCGATACCGGCAACGATCGCATGTCAGGAAACATCGCGATGCTGGGCGCCCGCGTCCTCGCGATCACCCTGAACTGGCCGCACGGCCGGCAATGAGCCGCAATTTCGCCGGCGCGCTGCCGCGTTCCGTCAGCCGCCCGTCCAGTAACGCAGCGCGGTCGCCGGAATACCGGCCCACAGGCCGAACAGGTCAACGTTCGACAAATGCGCCCCGTGACTGCGCGAGTCAATCGACGCAACGGGCCGGAAGGCCAGTCCGCCGACAAAATCGAGCCATCCCGAGAGCATCACGACAGTATCGATCGACGGCGTATGCGATACGTCCGCGACCACACCCGACAGCGTCAGCAAGGCTTTTCTGAACAGGATCACGGCTTCCGGAAACTGCAGCATTCGCCCGGCGGCAAGTCCATCGAGCAAGGCGGTCAGCCACTCGATGCCGGGAAATCTTCCGCGGCGAACTTCCTCCAGCGCGTCCCGCACAGCATCCGTCATCCGGATCGGATCGACGACCTCGCCGAGTTCCTCCAGCGAACGGCAAATCCTGTCGGCATCGACGGTGAGCGCACCGACGATGATCTGGATCGCGGCTTCGCGCTGCGGCTTGTCGATCTCGGCGACCAGCGCCCAGTCGAGGATCGCGACACGGCCATCCTTGGTCACATGCAGATTGCCGGCATGCGGGTCGGCGTGAAACGGCACACCGCTTTCCGCCCGTGACCAGAGCGGCTTGGCCAGCAAGGCGCCGACGATGATTTCCGCTATCCGTTGGCGGCTCCCTGGAGTAAGTCCGGATTCGGTGACCTTGACGCCATCGACCCGTTCCATCGCCGTGATCCGGTCGGTGCAGAACGGAAACAGCCGCGGTACCAAAACGGTCGGCGAGCCGGCATAAAACGCTGCCGCCACGGCCAGGTTGTGCTGTTCGTGGTCGAGGCGAACTTCATTGGCCAGGAGCCGGGTGACGCTGTCGAGCGCGCCCGCGTAATCGAACTCGGCAAGCCCGTAATGCAGGCGCCTTTCCTCGAGGAAGGAACCCAGATCGGCAAAGATCGCCAGCTCCTCGTGCAGCTTGTCGGCGATTCCCTCGCGCAGCACCTTGAGAACGCCGCGCTGGGCCCTGGATCTGGGTGATTGGCGCCAGACAAAGGGCACGACGACCGCAACGCTGGCTTCGGCAAGGGCCATCGGCGCGATTTCAAGACCTGATACGGTACCGAGTCCGCGCCTCAGTTCGGGTTCGAGCTCACCGATCGGGGTGCATGGCGTCGTCGATTCCAGCTCCTGGAGTCGCGCACGGAATTCCGCGGCCAGCCGCCGGTCATGGGCGACGACCTGGCCCAGTTTGTGCAGCGTCGGACATTGCCTGAACAAGGCCACCAGACGCTGGGAGGCGCCGGTGGCGAGCGGCAGGGCGAACTGCTCGGCGACGATCGCCTCGAGCCGGGCCGGCTCCAGACGATCGAGAAAGAACAACAAGCCATCGGTCAATAGCGGCCGGTAAGCGGCGTGCGAGGCCGGAACGAGCTGGCCAAGATCGACCAGTTCGAACAAGCCGGAGAGAGTCGTGCGGTTCATCATGCCGAAGCTATGACGCATGCGGTGCCGCGCGCTCTCGGAGGCGCCCGGCGACCAGAACGTGTATCGCCGGCGGGACGGCAGCAACGGCGGCAACGAGAGGAGGACAGGCATTTCAACGGCACCGGCAAAGTATCGTTGACCTCCGCACGCCCGTCAATCAGACTTCCTCCGTTTCGAGTCCGGCGACGCTGCCAGGCGGCTTGCGGGGCGCAACGGAGCGGAAGCTCGACGCGTCTGCGCGGCGGCGATGGTGCCGCGTTGCCATCACCAATCATCCGCGATGACTGATCTCAGCTTGTCTTCCGTTTCCCTGGCGGGCTCCGTCGCGGCTCTGATCGCGATGGCCACATGCTTTGTCTGGCTGTATCGTCGCGGGCAGTTTCAGACCACGCGGATGAGCAGCGATCAAGCGATCGACTTCGTGCAGGACGGTGTGGTTCACCGCCAACCCGGATCCGTCATCGCCAAAGGCTTCGGGGGCAAGGGATGGGGCGTCGGCATGGCGGCGGAAATCGAGACGCGCGAAGTGCTGGAGATGGTGCGCCAGGGTCGCATCGTGGAAGCCGGGCCGTGGCTCTGCGGAATCTTCGGCGCGCTTGGCGCTTTTCTGTTCTGGCCGATGTGGATCCTGGAGCTGTGCGGCGCCGACCGCGGGTTGAACTTTCTGCTGACGACGGTATTCTTTGTCACCGCCGTCCGCGCCGCCTGGCCACGAGCGACTCGGAACGATGATCCAGGATAGCGACAGAGCCTCGGCGTTTCAGTCCATAGTCGCTTGGCGATTCAGAGTCACGCAGCAAGAGCACGAACCTGATCGAGTCCGGAGCCGATGCCGGCGCGGGCTTGCCGAGAGCGATCTCGTTGATCCTGCGCAGCGGCACGCCGACGGAGCGCGCCAGCGCACCCTCGCATAGAGCCTTTTTCAGTAGGAATCATGCCCCGCCCCACCCGCTGGGCGCCTAGGCTTGGGCTTACACTAATGCACCGTACACACCATGCACGGATCGAAGCTGCGCACCACATGATGGATCGCCGCCGGCAGCGGCTCGCCGGCGCTGGCGGGAAGGCCGGCCAAGGCCTGCTCCAGCGCGCCGGGCTGCCCGCCACCGTCGCGCGGCGAGAAGTTCCAGGTGGTCGGAGCGATGATCTGGTAGTTGTGAATCCGGCCGCGGCGCACCGTGAGCCAGTGGCCGAGCGATCCGCGCGCCGCCTCGATCAGCCCGACGCCCGAGGATTCATCGGCGAGCTGGGCGGTGATGCACCACGGTTTGCCGGGCGCCAGTTCGCCCAGCCAGCGCTCCATCGCCGGCAGCACCAGCGCCAGTTCCAGCAGGCGCGCGACCACGCGTGCGGCGACGCTGCCGCCGTGGCGCCGGATCATGTCGCGCGCCAGCGGATGGCCGGCCACAATCTGGCGCGCCAAGGCGCCGGTTTCCACCACCTGTCCGGCCAGACGCGGCGCCTTGCACCACGAATACGCGCCCTCCTTTTCCGCCACCGGCAGCGTGCTCCCGAGCGCCGGATGACAGGGCAGACCGGCGGCGGCGTACCAGGCGTGGGTGATGTCCTCGTCGATGCCGCCGACATCGAGCGGCGCGGCCGCGCCATGCCACAGCCCGGCCGGGAACAGGCGCCCGCCCTCCTCGGCGTAGCAGCCGTAGCTCATGAAGCGATCCGTGGCGCGGCCGAGATGCCACAAATCCAGATCCTCGGCGATGGCCAGAAACGCCCGCAAATCCCCGCCGCCGGCCTGCGTCCGCCACGCTTCCAGTTGCGTGCAATCGGCGATCGCGGCGACCTCTTCCAGGCGCGCGCCGAAGCTGGCCGTTTCCAGGAACTCGCGAAATTCGCGCAGCGTGCGGTGCAAGCGGAAGATCTCCGAACTTTGCAGCGGACGCGTCGAGCCGCCCGGCTGCACCGCCAGCGTATGCGGCCATTTCCCGGCGAGCAGGCCCATCATCCGCATGAAGCGGGCGCGCGCCGGGAGGACCTCGTTCGGCGCACTTCCCGTCGTCGCCCGAAATCGTTCAACCGCCGTCTCGTGCCAGGCGCGGCCGGCGTAGTCGGCGCGGGCGAAATCGGGCATGAAGAACAGGTAGAAATGCGTCAGATGGTCGGCCAGGTTCTCGGTGGCCAGGGTCAGATTGGCCGCCAGCCGGCCGTTTGGCGGCGGTTCGATGCCGCTCGCGTCGGCCAGCGCCAGCGCCGATGCGGCGGATTGGGCGACCGAGCAGATACCGCAGATGCGCGGCACCAGCACCAGCGCGTCGGCCGGCAGCTTGCCTTGCAGGATCTGCTCGAAACCCCGGTACAGCGGCGAATTGACGTAGGCCGCCGCGATCCGATCGTCATCGATGTCGAGCGTGACTTCGAGATCGCCCTCGACGCGATTGAACGGTCCGACGACGCGCCGGGTGCTCATCGCTTGCTGCGCTTGACCGAAGGCGCACGCAGTTGATGATCGGCCGTGGCGTTTTCCCGCACGCGCGCCGGCGTCGCCGACTTGGACAGCGCGGCGAGCGCGATGAACCATGCTTTGGGCATGTCGGAGGGCAGTCCGAGGGGTATCCCGGCCACCTTGGGGGTCGTCGCGAAGGCATGGCCGGGTTCCTCGAAACCCGGGTCGGTGCAGCGGATGCAGGCATAGCCGCCGCGCAGGCACGAGCCTTCGCCGTTCCACAGCCGCTGGTTGCAATCGGCATGCGCCTGTGTCCCCTTGCAGCCGAGTTGCTCCATCAGGCAGCCCTGGTCCGAGGGCTTGTGCGCGCTGGCCTTGAATTCGTAATATTCGTTGCGCGGACAGCCGTGATGCACCAGTTGATCGGCGAAGAAGCGCGGCCGCCCGTAGTCGTCGAGTTGATCGGCACCCAAGCTACCGCGCGCCAGCGCCGCCAGCGTTTCGGTAATCCAGTCGGGATGCGGTGGGCAACCGGCGATGTTGATCACCGGCAAACCGAGCGAATCCCTGAAATCCGGTCCGAGCAGGCCGCCGCTGGCCTCGCCGTCGTATTGCAGGCCGCAGGCATCGGTCGGGTTGATGCCGGCCGCGGTGATGCCGCCCCAAGCCGAACAACTGCCGATGGCGACGACATGGCGCGAACGCGCGGCGATTTGCCGCACCCATTCGATCATCGGTCGCGCCCCGCCGCCGAAGCGATGGAAGCCGCCGGTGCCGCGCGGCCCGCGCAGCAGCGAGCCTTCGATGCACAGCACATCGACCGCTGTACGACCCGACGCGCAGTGTTCGATCAAGTCGCGCGCCGCGTCGACACTGGCCTCGGAAACGCTGGGATGCCAAAGCAGTTCAATTCCCTCGTCGGCCAGCACGCGGAACAGCGACCCCTGTTCGCTGCCCAGCCACGACAAGGTGCAGCCACCGCAACCGCCGCTTTGAAGCCAGAGCAGGTTCATGGTTCGACACCCCCGAGTCCAAGCCGGGAAAGCTTCATGCGCAGGCCGACGCGCGTCAGGCCCAGTTCTTCCGCCACCCGCGTCTTGTTGCCGCGATGGCGTTGCAGCGCCTCGCCGATCAACCGCGCCTCGACGTGATCGACACGCTCCTTGAGCGTCGCGCCGTCGCCATGGAACCGCGCCATGCCTGCCTGGCCGCTCGTCGCCGGCTGGCGCAGGCGCGGCGAAAACAAGTCCGCTTCGAGCACGTCGGCGTCGCCCAGCGCCAGCGCACGCAATACCTCGTTCTGCAACTCGCGCACATTGCCCGGCCAGTGATAGCCGGCCAGGCACTGCATCGCGTGATCGGAAAACCGCCGGCCGGCGAGCGCCGCGAAGCAAGCGCTTTTGGGTCGCGCCAACTCCTTGAGCAGGCTTTCGACGATCAAGGGGATGTCCCGCGGTCGCTCGCGCAACGCCGGCATATGAAAGGTGATGCCGGCAATGCGATAGTAGAGATCCTGCCGAAAGCGGCCGCTGGCCACGTCCGCTTCCAGATCGCGGTTGGTCGCCGCGATGATGCGCACATCCACCGACACCGAGCGCGGACTGCCCACCGGACGCACTTCGCCCTCCTGCAACGCGCGCAGCAACTTGACCTGAAAGGCCGGCGAGGTGTCGCCGATCTCGTCGAGAAACAGCGTACCGCCGTCGGCCTGCTGGAACAGGCCGATGCGGTCCTCGTGGGCGCCGGTGAAGGCGCCGCGCTTGTGGCCGAAGAGTTCGGCTTCGAGCAGGGTATCCGGCATGGCGCCGCAGTTTTCGATCACGAAGGGTCGCTCGGCGCGCTCGCTGGAATAATGGATGGCGCGCGCCAGCAGTTCCTTGCCGGTACCGGATTCCCCGGTGACCAGCACCGACAGTTCATGCCCGGCGATCTTGCCGGCGACCTCGCAGATTTCGTTCAGCGGACTGTCCGCGGCGCGCGTCAGCCGTTCGAAGCCGGATTGCGCGCGGACCCGGCCACGCCGGCTGGCAACCCGCTGCACCAGCAGTTCCGGACTGTCGCGCAGTTCCAGCGAGAGGCGCTGGTTCTCCTGTTGCAGACGCCACAGCTCGGCCGCGCTCTTCAGCGTCAGCAACAACTGATCGGGATGCCAGGGCTTCAACAGGTACTGCCAGATGCCGGCATCGTTGATTCCGGAAATAATGTCCTCGGCATCGGTGTAGCCGGAAAGGATCAGGCGCACCGTGTCCGGCCACTGGGCACGCACGCGACGCAGAAATTCGACGCCCTGGATTCCCGGCATGCGTTGGTCGGAGAGCACGATCTGGACGAACTCGCGGCCCATGATGAGTTCGCCTTCCTCGGCCGAAGGCGCGGTCAACACCGTGAAATCCTCTTCCAGCGTGCGGCGCAAGGTCTCCAGCGAACGCAGTTCGTCATCGACCACCAGCACTGTCAGGGGGCTTCGCGCCTTCATGCCGGAACCTTCCAGCCGAGGTCGCGGTGGCGCGCCAGGTGGCGTGGCGTCCAGGACGCCGGCGATTTGCGCACGAAGTGGTGCCGGGCCACGTGATAGCTCGGGTCGAAGCCGTAGAAGTTGCGCCGCATGTGCGCCATCTCCTCCTCGCGGTAGGCGGCCAGCGGCTTTTCCGCCTCGTCCCGCGCCCGCCGCTCGCGCTTCGCCGCCAACAGCGCATGGAAATCCGCCGCGCCGGCGATTTCGCCCGCGCGGCGCCGCACCTCGTCGCCAAATTCTCTCGCGTCCCCGGCCAGACAGGCGTCGACGAATCCCGTCTGCATCGCGCGATCGGCGGTCAGCGGCTGGCGATTGCGCATCAGCGACTGACATCTTTCACCGGCACTGGTCTCGCCCAGACGGCGCGGCAGCAGATAGGTCCAGTATTCCGAGCCGTACAGGTTGCCCATGTTCTTGTAATGCGGATTCAATATAACGCCCTGTCGCGCCCAGACCAGGTCCGCCGCCCGCGCCAGAAAGCAGCCTCCGGCGCCGGCATTGCCGGCCAGTGCGGCGACGGTGATCTGGTCGGCGGATTCGATCAGCTCGCGCGTCAGATCATTCATCGCGTTGATGTTGTTCCATGACTCATCGGCCGGTGATTCCGCCGCCTCGATGACATTGAGATGAATGCCATTTGACCAGAAGTCGGCGCCGCCGGTCAGCACCAGGACGCGGACGGGGCGCTGCTTCGCCCACGCCAGCGCCCTTGCCAGGCGTTGGCACTGCGCGCTCGACATGGCGCCATTGTAGAACTCGAAGCTGAGAAATCCCACTCCGGCACTTTCTTCATAGGCGATGTCCTGCCAGGTCTGGCCCGCAACGCGCCACCAGCCGTCCAGCGGCGCTTCGGCCAGTTCGGCCGCTTCGGCGGCGAAGGCCAGCGTTGCCGGCAGCTTGATGCCGCCGCGGCGTTTGACATGACCTATCCATACCGCGCCATCGCAAGTCCGGCGCAACAGGGCAGTTTCGCGTCGCGCCACGATATCGCCGCCTCCGGCGTCGGGCGCCCCGCGCAGGATCGCTTCCGGCCGGGCATCGAAAACGTGGCAGGGCTCGCCGAACAGCGTGTCGGCGACTCCGGGAAATCCGTCGGCGGCATTGATCTTCCGCAGCACAGCCAATGTGTCGTCGCGCTGCCAGTCGATGCGGCGGTCGGTCTGCTTCATCAGCGGCCGCGCCCGACCGCGCGCCGCCGTGCACATGGCCAGTGGCTGCGGTGCGTAGTCGCCGCCGGCAAAGCGTTCCACTGCCTGGAGCACGGCTTCGGTGGCCGCCTGGGTGACCTCGTTGCGGTAGACGCTGGCCTTGCTCGCCGCGCGCAGCGGAAATTCGGCGCTGGCCCAGATCGGCCCGGCGTCCATTTCGGCTTCGGCCTGCAACACCGTGACACCCCACGCGACTTCTCCCTCCTGCAGCGCCCAATCCAGAGCCGACGGCCCGCGGTCGCCGATGATGCCGGGATGGACGATCAGGCAAACATGTCGCGACCAGATCGACTCGGGAATCGCCCGGCGCAGATAGGGAGCGACGATCAGTTGCGGCCTGAACAGCGCCACCGCCTCTTCGGCGACGGAATCGGCAATGTCGAACTCGATCGATACCTCGTGACCGCGGCTTTCCAGTTCGGTTGCCAGCCGCTGGGTCAGGCTGTTGAATGCGTGGGTCAACAGCAGGATGCGCATCGGCGGCGCCTCAACAAATTCTGGGCAACTGGTCGCCGGCCAGCCAATCCACGATGCGGCGGCCGCCGAACGCGGTAGTAAGCTGGACGAAATGGTGATCGTCGGCGACGACCTCGCCAATCCGGGCCGCCTCGCGTCCCAGCGGATGGGCGCGCATCGCGGCCAGCAGCCGTTCGGCATCCGCTGCCCCACAGATCGCGATCAGCTTGCCCTCGTTGGCGACGTAGAGCGGATCGAGGCCGAGAAACTCGCAGGCCGCGGCGACCACCTGCTTCACCGGGATCGCCTTCTCGTCGAGCATCATGCCGACGCCGGATTGACCGGCGATTTCGTTCAACGTCGCGGCCAGCCCGCCACGGGTGGGATCGCGCAGGCAATGGAGGTCGGCGCCGGTCGCCAGCATGGCGGCGACCAGACCATTCAGCGCCGCGCTGTCGGACTCGATCGGTGCGTCGAAGGAGAGGTTTTCGCGCTTGCTCATGATCGCCACGCCGTGATCACCCAGCGAGCCGGACACGATGATGGCATCACCGGCACGGGCCCGCCGGCCGCCGAGTTCAAGGCCATCGGGCAACACGCCGACGCCGGTGGTGGTGATGAAGATGCCGTCGCCCTTGCCGCGCTCGACGACCTTGGTATCACCGGTCACCACCGGCACACCGGCCTCGCGCGCGGCATGCGCCATGGCTTCGACGATGCGCGCCAGATCGGCCAGCGGAAAGCCCTCTTCGAGGATGAAACCGGCGGCCAGATACAGCGGCGTGGCACCCATCACCGCGACATCATTGACCGTGCCATGCACCGAAAGGCTGCCGATGTCGCCGCCGGGGAAGAACAGCGGCGAGACCACGTGACAGTCCGTCGACATCACCAGGCGCCCCGCCTTGCCCCCGACTGTCGGCGCCGGCAACACCGCGCCATCGTCGCCCTGCCCCAGGTACTCGTTGCCCAAATGCTTGGCAAACAGTTCGGAAATCAGTTGCACCATGGACCTGCCGCCGGAGCCGTGCGTCAGGTCGATCCGTCCGTGCTTCAGGTCCAGCGGCTTGACGTAGCCGCGCTTCACCTTGGTCATGAATCAAAACCCTTTTGGCCACAGAGGAACCGGAGAAGACGGTTAAAGGACACGCAAGCGCTTCGCCTTGCCCTGCGCCCTCTGTGCCCTCTGTGGCTAACAGGTTTTTCGGTCCTGCCTATCATGCCGCTTCCTTGTAGCGACCGTAGCTGTAATGCGCGGCACAGGCGCCCTCGGAACTGACCATGCAGGAGCCGATCGGATTCTCCGGCGTGCAGACGGTGCCGAAAAGTTTGCAGTCCTGCGGCTTCTTGACGCCGCGCAGGATCGCGCCGCAGTCGCAGGCCTTGTTGTCCGCCACCGACCGATAGGCAAGATCGAAGCGCCGCTCGGCATCGAAGGCGGCGTACCTCTGCCGGATCTTCAGTGCCGAGTACGGCACCACCGACAAGCCGCGCCACTCGAATTCGCGGCGCAGTTCGAAGACCTCGGCAACGCGATCCTGCGCCTTCAGATTGCCGTCGCGACTGACGGCGCGCGAGAACTCGTTTTCGACTTCGGCGCGGCCCTCATTGACCTGGCGCACCAGCATCAGGATGGCCTGCATCACGTCCAGCGGCTCGAAGCCGGCAATCACCACGGGCTTCCGGTATTCCTCCGCGAAGAATTCGTAGGGCCGGCTGCCGATGACCGTGGACACGTGGGCCGGCCCGATGAAACCGTCCAGCGGCACCGTGCCCCACTGGCGCACCTCCGGCGATTCGAGGATGTTGCTGATCGCCGACGGGGTCAGCACGTGACAGCAAAGCACGCTGAAATTCTCCAGCCCTTCGGCCTGCGCCTGCTGGATGGCGACCGCTGTCGGCGGCGTGGTGGTCTCGAAGCCGATGGCGAAAAAGACCACTGCGCGGTCCGGATTGGCGCGGGCGATCTGCAGCGCATCGATGGTCGAATACACCATGCGGATATCGCCGGATCTGTCGCCGACCCCGGCCTTGGCCTTCATCAGGGACATGCCCGCGGACGCGGGAACACGCAAGGTGTCGCCATAAGTGCACAGGATCACGCCGTGGTTCAGCGCCAGATCGATCGCCATGTCCACGCGGCCGATTGGCAGCACGCACACCGGGCAGCCGGGGCCATGCACCATGCGCACGGCGGACGGCAGCAGATCGGAGAGGCCATAGCGCGAAATGGCATGGGTATGCCCGCCACAGAATTCCATGAAGCTGTAGCGGCGACCCGGTTCGACCTCCGCACCGATGCTCAGGGCCAGGTTTTTCGCCAGTTCGCCGTCGCGGAATTCGTCGATGTACTTCACGGCGCGGTCATGCCTGCCTCGGTCATCTCGGCAAACAGGGCGAGCGTCCTTTCCGCTTCCTCGGGATCGAGCCGGGTCAGCGCGTAGCCGACGTGCAAAATCACGTAGTCGCCGACCTGTACGCCGTCCAGCAGCGCCAGCGAGATTTCCTTTCTGACGCCGCCCAGATCGACAATTGCCGTGTCATCGGCGCCGACATCGACTACTTTGACGGGTATCGCCAGACACATCGCTCAGGCTTCCAAGAGATGCATCGCCACCCAGGCCTGGCCCAGAGATATCGCGGTATCGCCCGGCATCAAGCGGGCCGGCAGCAGCAGTTGCAGGCCGGTGGCGGGCACCCGCTCGAGCAGCCCGGTGCGCAGCAGCTTGTTGAAAAAACAGCCTCCGCCGCAGGCCAGGCGTTCGATGCCGGTCGCTTCGGCGGCGCGCATCACCCAGTGCAGCAGCGCAGCGACCAGGGTGGCGTGAAACAGCGCCGCGCCATAGCCGGTATCCGGCTCAGCGGACAGCGCAGCGAACAGCGGCAGCAAGTCCAGTTCGCCATGGATGCCGATATGCCAGCCGTCCTCCAGCGGCGCCGGCCAGCCGTGGCTCTCGATGTACGCTGTCGCGTGCTGCTCCAGCGCGATCGCCGCCTGCGCCTCGAATTCCATCTTCGGGCAAATCCCCAGCAGGCCGGCGGCAGCGTCGAAGGCCCTTCCCATGCTGGAAGTTCGCGGGCTGTTCAAGCCCTTGGCCAGCATCGCCGCGACGATCGTGGCGCCCGGCTGGTCGGCGAAACGCGAAGCGATTTCCTCGCCGCGTCCCAGATCGAACAGCGCCGCCGCCGCCATGCGCCAGGGGTCGCGCGCCGCGCGGTCGCCACCGGGCAGTGCCAGCGGGCGCAGATGGCCGAGCCGCTCGAAATGCGCGCCATCGACGCTGAGCAGCTCGCCGCCCCAGGCCTGGCCGTCGGTGCCGAGGCCGACACCATCGAGCGCCAAGCCAAGAACGGGACCGCTGATGCCGTGCTCCGCCGCGACGGCGGCGATGTGGGCA
>WBZP01001054.1_pt1 | contig 35257 bp, 32 predicted proteins | sample 5204301 | NCBI WGS metagenome assembly WBZP01 (sample SAMN12412401, study PRJNA552823) | activated sludge metagenome | isolation source: activated sludge from nitrification reactor of wastewater treatment plant... | place: USA: Pennsylvania | collected 2017 | reverse complement strand
GAAGCCGACCACGAGCACTCACGCCTGGTCGCCGGGGCTGACATTCACGTCCTGCGGCGCGGCAACAAATGGGCTGCCGCCCACCACTTCCGCACCATCCTGGCCAACGACGACCGGCCCCGCACCATGCACGCCGAAGCTGAACGCACCGAACGTGACCTACTCCCCCAACCCGTCAGCGACCTGCTGATCGCCCAAGAGCAGCGCCGCAGCGCCCGCAGCGCGGTATGGCGCGAGCACAGCGCCGCCGGCCGGGCCGCGGCCGCGGCCTACCAGCGGATGGCCACCGTCGCCGAGACCGTCGCCGAACGCGACCGTGACCGGGGGCGCGACATCGACGGCCTCGAACTCTGATTTGCTGACGCACAGTGCCACCAAACGCGCGATAGCGTCAGAACCTGACCGGTTGCTGCGGGGAGCCAGCGGCCAACGACGCAAGGAGTGCACCAGGTGAAGATCACGACCGTGTTGGCGACAACCGCAGCGGCCGCCGGGATCGGTGTCTTGAGCGCACCAATCGCGCTGGCCGACAACCCCACTCCGAACCTGGTGACGTTGGGGCAGCCAGCCGAACTGATCAACGGGTCGGTGGTGCAGGCCTGGACAATCAGCGGGCTCAAGCCCAGCAGCGACGTCATCCCCTGGCATGTTCGCGGAGCGCTGTGGGAAGCCACCGCCACCAACACGGCGGTCGCGGGCACCGTTCAGCCCATCGTGTCCGACCTCAACGCGCGGGCCCGCAACGGCGACACCTACCGAACGTTGTTCCTGGTCGCCACCCCCCAGGGAGTCAACCCGGCCGCGCTCGCCCAAGGGCAGCAGACCTCAGGAAAAATCTACTTCGACGTGACCGGCGCCCAGCCCGACAGCGTCGTCTACAACGACGGTGGCCGCGACCTCGCGGTCTGGCTGACCCCGCCGCCCGCACCGCCAGCCCCCGCAGCCGGCGGCTCGGCCCCCTACCGGGGAACCCCCAGTGCCAGCTCGCCAGCGCAAGATACCGAAGCCGCCCCGGCGGCGGTCCCGCCGGCAGCCGAAATGCCCATCACGCCCGCACCCGCCAGCGTGGGCACACCACTGGCCCCCGGCAGTGTCGGTACACCCCTGCCCACCGGCAGCGCGGGAACTCCCCTGCCGACCGGCGACGCCGTCGCGCCCGGCAGCACCCCAGCCCCAGCGGGTAGCCCATCGGTCACGACAACCCCCGACATCAGCACAGGAACCCCGCTGCCGGCCGAGACCCCCGCCCCCGCCACCGCCGCCGCTCCCGCGCCGACCGCGACGCCCGCGGGTAGCGCCGGCACCCCCCTGCCCGCGCCCGAGGTAGCCCCGGCCGCCGGTGCGGGAACGCCGGCGGCGCCCGTCACCACCACGCCGGTACCGATGCCCTGATCGGTCAGAAGACGCGGTGGCGCATCTGTTTGGTGTATTCGGTGACGCGCTGCAGGGCGGCCGACAGGCGGTGTATTGACCCGCCGAACATGCCCGCCTGCAGCGGCGGCCAGTCGTCACCGGCGGCGTTCACCTCAGCCAGCACCGCGCCGTAGCGGCTGTCCTCCAGGCGGGCGGTGTGGCTGGCGTCGGTGACGAACAAACCCAGCCACGGCTCGGTGAATACGCGGTCCTGGGCCATCTGGTCGGCCACGACGAGGGAAAACATGATCTCGGTCTCGTCGAACAGCTCGCCGTAGCGCGTCAGCCCGTAGAGGCCGGCGAAGTGCGGTTGCAGCGCGTCGAACAGGTACGACGAGGCGACAAACGGCGGCTTACGCCGTCGATGCTGGGCGATGTCGCCCAGCATGTGCTCCAATTCCACGTCGTCGCTGGCGACTTGGGCCGCCCGCAGCGTCAACGCCAAGCTGTCGTCGCGCGACAGCGCCTCCCACGGACCCACCCTCTCGATCACCGTCACCCGCAGATTGGGGTGCGTGAGCGACCACGCCACGGTGGCGTCGGTAGTCAGCGCCCGCAGGGCACCGAAGTTTCGTCCCTGCACCGCAGAGATCGAGCCCGCGTAGAGCGCCAGTGTGGCCGGTAGCAGCGCCAACGCCTGAAGACGGTCGTCACGGCCTTCCACGATCAACGCTTGGGTGGCGCCGACCCGCATCTGCCCGGTCACCGTGTCGCTCAACGGTGCCGGCTGGGCCAGCGCAGCCATCGTGTCCGCCCAGATGCGCTCGTGATCGGCGTTGGGCCATGCGCATGCGGGAATGAGCTGATCCAGCAGCGGGGCGGTGAGCTCCTCGTAGCCCTGCGCCATCGCCAAATACTGGCGCAACTGCTCTACCGGTTGGCGGCTGGCGAACGTGTTCGGGAACACCTGCGGGTCAGCACGGGCCGCCTGCAGCTGCTGGACCGTGGCGCGCATCAGCCGGGCAACCACCAGCGGGTTGCCCTGCTCCACCGCGTCACGGAACTGCTCGCCCAGCGGGCGGGGCGGATCTTTGAGCAGCCGATCCTGCAGCATGATCAGCTCACGGTGCGTGGCCGGGGGTGAGCTGGCCACGCCGCGGTGAAACACCGTGCCCGACCGGTTGTTCTCATAGGTGGTGACCAGCGAGTGGATTCGGTCGCCGGGGCGCGGCGCGGCGACGGTGAACACCGCGACGTCATGGCCCTCGACCTTGAAATAGTCCACCGACCACTGCGGACCATCCACGTAGGGCCGCAGCTTGTCGTGCAGCGCGGCAGCATCAAGGACCTCGGTGACGCCGACGAGTTGCCCCGGCGCGACGCCGACCACAAGATAGGCTTCCCCGCCGCAGTCACGGCCCGCGCTGACCGGATCGCGGTTGGCGAACGCGATGATGGCGCGCGCCGCGGCGAACCGATCAGCCTTTGACCCGAAATCCAGCGTGCTCTTGCACTCCAGCCAATGGGTTTCCTGGCTTCCCGGGTCGGCGCGATGAATCGCCTCCACCAAAGCGGTCACGCTCTGCGGTGACCGCAGCGGAGCCGACGTATCGAAGTCCAGAGCCATAGTTGCCAGCCTATGGGCGCGCCGCGACAGCCCCCGGACACAACAGGCCCTTCGCGGGGCAACAGCGGCGCGCTGGCGGCAAGCGCCACAGAGTCCCGCACGGTGGCGCGCCAGTATGGACCCATGATCACCGAGCCGATCGACCTCAGTGGCTTCACGGGCTGGGTGCCGTTCGCAGAGCTGCCCAACACCGACGTGCCGACCTCCCCCGGCGTGTATGTGGTCGTACGGCCGACCGACGACCCGCCCACGTTCCTGGACACCTCCCCGGCCGGCCACTTCAAAGGCAAAGACCCCACCGTGCCGGTCGACGAGCTCCACGCGCTCTGGGTGCCGGGAACCCGCATCGTCTACATCGGGAAAGCCAACGCCGGGCGCACCGGTCGCCGTGGTCTACGCAAACGGCTCGATGAGTTCCGCCGCTCGGGCGCCGGCCAACCCGTGGGCCACAGCGGCGGGCGGCGGATCTGGCAACTCAGCGACCACGCCCAACTGCGCGTCGGCTGGCAGGTAACCGACGACACCGCCGCGGCCGCCACCGAAACAGCGTTGATCGCCCAGTTTCACGCCCACCACGGACGGCGCCCCTTCGCCAACATGCGGAACTAACGAGCCCTGTTACCCGCCCCGGCCCGACCTCCCTGCGATATTGCGTTCCGCGTTTAGGGTGACTTCGAGCTTCAGCGAAAGGAGTTAGACGGGTGGCGACGTCGGTGCATGAGGTGTTCGAGGCTTTTCGGCGTGCCCCCAGCAATTACGAACGCGGCTTGAAATTCGAGCAGCTCATGGCGCAGTACCTGCCGCTGGATTCCGTCTACGGCCGACTCTTTAAGCAGGTCTGGTTATGGAAGGACTGGCCTGGGCGGGGCGGCAAGATCGACACCGGAATTGACCTCGTTGCTGAGGAGATCGACACCGGTGACCTATGGGCCATCCAATGCAAGTTCTACGAACCCGATCACGTGCTGGGAAAACCGGACGTCGACTCGTTCCTGTCCGCGTCAGGAAAGCATCCCTTCGCCCACCGGCTAATCATCTCCACAACGGATAAGTGGGGGAAAAATGCTGAAGACGCGGTCGACAACCAGCAGATTCCCGTTCAGCGCATTGGACTGGCTGACATCGCCGAGGCCCCGATCGACTGGGCCTTCGCCGGCCCCGCCGACGGACTGAACCTTGAGCTGGCCCCCGCCCCCAAACGGGACCCCTGGCCTCATCAGCGTGAAGCCATCGACAAAGTGATCGTCGGCTTCACCGAAAACGACCGCGGCAAGCTCATCATGGCGTGTGGCACGGGAAAGACCTTCACCGCGCTCAAGATCTGCGAGCAGATCGCCGACGACCTCGGCGGAACAGCCAAGATCCTGTTCCTGGTGCCCTCAATATCCCTGCTGTCCCAAACGCTGCGCGAATGGACCGCTCAGTGCCAGGTGGACCTGCGGTCCTTTGCCGTGTGCTCGGACACCAAGGTCTCCCGCGCGGTGGAAGACATTAACCCCTACGACGTGCCACTTCCTGCCACCACCGATCCGGCCACGCTGGTCGCACAAATGGCGCACCGCAAACGCGCTAAAGGACTGACCGTGGTGTTCAGCACCTACCAGTCCATCAACGTAATCGCTGAAGCACAGGCGGTCGGGCTCGACGACTTCGACCTCATTGTGTGTGATTTTTCCTCTCGCCTCTCTGCTGTGCGACACGTACGCCGACACGGTGAAATGCGGCTGTGTCACACACCTCGACGGTACTGTTCACGACACCCGATGAGGGTGGCTGAACATCAATCTGTTGAGGGGGGCGGGTGCACTCGGGAACGCTGGAGTACTTCGTCCAGGCTGCTAACCACAAGAACCATGTGCAGAGCTTCTCGATATTCGACGCCAACACCGCCAAGATCCATGTCCGCAGCGATCGCTGGCTGAGGACCTTCTCCGAAGGCACCCAGCGCACGTACGCCTACCACCTGGTTGATCACCTGAGATGGCTCAAGACCGTCAACGCATCTGAAGAGACGGTGAGCATTGGGGACCTCCGTCGATACATGGCGTTGTGCGGCGCCGAGCACGCGGGGCCGCTGGGGTCTCCATGGCTCGATGCACCACTTAGCGCATCGGCACTACAGATTCGTGCCGCGGTGCTCAAGGGCTACTACCTCGACGTCACGTCGCGGGAGCGCATCAACGACGAGTTGAACAAGCAACTCACCGAAGCCCGGCTGCCAACCCGCGCCCTGAAAGACAAGCAGTTCCTCGCCCATGTTTCCGGTCTGGAGGCGCCCGCGAATCCGCTTGCCCCAGCCGCGGCACCGCGGCGGCACCCGCGGTTGTTGCCCGATGGAGTTGCTGCTGCGCTGATCGACGCGGTCAACACCGCCCGTGATCGCATGATCGTGACGTGGCTCAGCGACTCCGGCATACGAGTTGGCGAACTATGCGGCCTCCATCATGTCGATCTGCACTTGCGGGCCAACCATGAATGCGGAGAAGAGAAGATCGCCCATTTCCACGTCGTGAAGCGGTCAAATCCTAATCGCGCCAAAGCCAAACGCGGTCACCCAGCCAGACTGCAAGATGGCGTTGTTCGCGGTGGGAGTGTCCGCTACGCAAGCCCGGCGATGATCGAGACGTACTTGGAGTACCTCACCGAGGAATACTTCGACGTCCGAGGGCTGGCGACAACCAATCTTGTTCTCGTCCAACTTCACAACGACGTAGGCATGCCGCTCTCAACCCACGCCGTGCGCCAAATGCTCGCACGAGCGGGAAAGCGAGCCGGTGCCGGGAAGGTGCGCCCACACGCGTTCCGCCACACATGGGCAACAGCTCTTACGGAAGCGAGCGGCATGCCTGCGGTGACCGCCAAGGCCGGAGGCTGGTCGAGCGCGAAGACCGTTGAGGAAACCTACCTTCACTTGGCAGCCAGCGAGATCGTCAGCGAGTCCTTGAATCGGGTATGGAGCCGGAACGAAACATGAGCGAAAGCAACAGTCTTCCAATAGACGACACGACTCTGGTTGCGGCAACGACCCCGCTACTGCGGATGTCTACCGTTGATGCATTCATGAGACTTTCCCCGCTTCAGCGGTTTCAAGAACTCATCGCGGGACCAAATTTCCCTGACTACCTACGTGCAGAACCAATTAGATTCGACGGCCGCGATCAAAATTACGGATACCTTTGCGACATTCCGGACTGTGAACTCACGGCATCGGGCAAGGTGTTCTGCGAAGCACATCGGCGCGAGCGGATCGCCGCGGAGAGAAAAGGCCAGTCAGAACCGGAATGGCGACGCCAAACTCTTCCCCGAAAGTCCCCAGAGCACTTTGACACATCGGACGCCGGCATCGTTTCCCTTGCTGGACTGCCGCCGCTGGTCGCCGCAGAAATTCGCTACGCGCTCTACGCCAACTCGACATCCCCCCGGCCAACAAAATGGAATCCAAGGTGGCTGCGCGGACTGGTTGACGGTCTGCAACGCGAGTGTGTCGCGTCGATCATGGAAATCGACAGCACCAGGCGTCCTCCGGGCCAGGGAAAGAAGAAGGCGCTAAAACGCTGGCCGCGGTATAGCGAGGTCTGCGACATGATCATCGCCCTGATGCAGACGCATTGCTCGCCGGTGCACGTGACCCGAGCTGAGAGCCGCGCATTGGGCTATATCGACCCGCTGCATTGGGGGTTCCGTCTCAAAGACCGTCGCTCACCATTCGACCTGCGGGCTGTCACTCAGGATTGGCTGCGCACACTCACTTGGGATCTCATGGCAGCAATCTTCGACTCGCCGGATCGCCCAAGGACCGCAACAACATTAGAGAACCTTAGGCGCTGCTCCGTGACACTCAGTGCCTACCTGGAGTGGTCGGTTGCTGACCGGGGTGTCGACGCGACACGACTATCCGAGGAGACTGGCCGGGCGTTTGTCGCCGATCTGACTCGCCGGGCAGCGAATGGCGAGCCCCAACTCGGTCTCTACATGCCAGATGGCCAACCGAGCATCGCCACTGAACTGAGCAAATCACTGACTTTCAATGGACTCAGACGGCTCATGCGCTACGCGCTGGACAGCGGCCTCTCAGACGGGATTGGATTGCGACGCGACTTCATGCTTGCCTTCCCGGAAGGGAAGCAGCGACACTCAAAACGACCCAGGCCTCTGAGCGACGACGTATTCGAACACCTCATCTCGCCTACGAACATGAAGCTCCTCGCAGCCAAAGATCCCAATGACCTTGGCATTGAAGACATCTGGTTCATTCAAATCCGAGTAGGACGCCGGATCGGCGAAGTTGTCAATCTACGTTACGACTGCGTGAGCGAGCACCTGGGCCGCAAATACGCCTGGTTTGACATGACTAAGGTAAACCAGCTCGACTATGGCGTTCTCATTCCCGATGACGTGTTCTGGGTCATCGGTGAACGCCAGAAGAAGACTGCAGAAAGATACCGTCTCAAGCACGGGATTGTCCCTAGCGGGAGGACAACCCAGAAGATCGCGCTGTTCCCCAGTACCACTCAGAATCCGCACTTCGTCAACGCGATAGCCATTGCGACCTTCCAGGCTCGATTCAAGCGATGGCTGGAGGAGATCGAACTACCAGGCCACGTCAGCCATCAGGCACGGCACACCCTCGCAACGCGGCTCGTGGATGCCGGCGCTCCGATGGTCGTTGTCAAGCAACTACTTGGCCATGTCTCCGAACGTATGTCGGAGCACTACACACTCATCTCGTCGTCGAAGATCGAGCCGTTCTTGCAGCAGGTCTGGGTGAAGGGGCCCGGAAGCCGCACACCCGGTGAACTGGTTCGAACTCCGGATTCCTCGAACGGTTCCACTATCCAGAACAAGCTGATTGACATCGCGGCGCTGCCTACCGAGGGCGGCCTCTGCACCTTCAAGCCTGTAGTCGGCGGTGCGGAATGCCCTTTGGGACGGCGCTGCAATGATTGCGAAGACTTCGTCCTCACCGGCGCTGATTACGCCTACTGGAAACGCCAAGAGGAACGGTGGGCGACCTACGCGGAGAACGCACCGGATGAGTCCTCCCGGACCTATGTGTACAGGCTCTTTGAGAGTTCGTCGCTGGCGATCGCCGGACTTGAGAGGGCGTTATCAGCTTTGGGGCTCTTGGAGCAGGCCAAGAACGTCGATCTACGCAATCCTTACCAAGACTTTTTTGACCCGATCTGGAACCAGGGCTGGCGGGCATCGGACCTCGTGGAGCTCAGCGGGCGACCCACCAAGGGCGAAGTCGCCCCGATGGACGTCGAAGACGAGGGGGCTGCATGACCCAGACGCCCGGACCGCCGCTTGCCGCGATTGATGCTCGCCAGAAGGACTCTCGGGCCAAGCTAGCGAGCGTTGAGCAAGCCTTGAAGCGTCTGCTGAAGCAGAAGGTCACCGAGATCGACAAGTCTCATCTAGCTGCGCTGGCAGGCTGCTCGCGGACCTTCCTGTATCAGAACAAGGACGCGAGGAAGCTGATCGCGCAAGCGGAGAGCCGCATGAAGGCCTCGGGCTCGAAGGACGCTCCCGCGCCTGATGCTTTCGACGAGGCGAACTGGCGTGAGAGGGCTCTGCTTGCCGAACAGCAACTGCGCAACGTCCGGGAGAAGAATGGCTCGCTGTCACGCACGGTGGCCGATCTCCTGGGCCAGCTTCGCGATCCCGATGGGACATGGGTCGAAGACGACAGGGAACAACTGCGGCAGCAAAACGAAGCCTTGCGGGCCGCCCTAGCCGAAGAGCGCCTCGCTCGCTCTGAAGCTGAGCGGCGACTCGAAGCGTCCCGATCAAACGTCCGCCACCTGCGGCAGAAGGAAGCCGACAAGCTCCTCAATGGAATCAATTAGAACCAGCAGATGCGATGGCTTTTGACCTGCGCTTTTGTAGACTCGGCCACTAGGGGGTGAGGCACGTGACGGAGACCAGCCCGGCTGGCGGCTCGGCGCTTTTTCAGCTCGACATAGACGACCAAATCAAGCATCGCGACCGGGTCCGCGACCTGGCCGAGGTCTACACGCATGAGCGCGAAGTCACCGCGATGCTCGACCTCGTACCCGACATGTTCCCCAGCGAGCACGACCCCGACAACCACGACCGCACCTTCCTCGAGCCGGCGTGCGGCCACGGCAACTTCCTCGTCGAGATCCTCCGCCGGAAGCTGGTCACAGTTACCACCGACCGCTGGGGCGGCGGCGAGGAGTATGAGCACCGGATCCTGCGCTGCCTAGCCTCGATCTACGGCATCGACATCGACGCCGATAACGTCGCGGACTCCCGCCGGCGCATGCGGGCGGTGATCGCCTCCCACGTCGGGGACCCGGCCGCGCGGACCGACGGTTTCTGGTCGGCGGTCGACACGATCCTGATCACCAACATCATCCGCGCCGACACCCTCGCCGACGCCGCGGTGATCGAGTTCATCGCCTACCAGCCGGGCAGCGGCGGCACCTTCTTGCGGGAGTGGTCCACCCTTGAGGAACCTGACGGCGACTCGCAACTGGACTTGTTCGCCACGCTGCCTGACGAACCGCAGCGCGATGCAGTGCCGGTGCACTACACGCAGCTGGCGGCCAATCCGAAGCCGACGGCTGCCAAGGGGAGGAAAGGATGACCGACGTCATGCACCGGCGGTTCGGCAACCACGTCCCCGACATTCTCGACTGCCTGGCGCAGTTGTCCAACGACGAGGTCCCCACACCGCCAAAGGTGGCGCGGACGATGCTCGATCTACTGCCGGCTGAGGTGTGGTCCAGCCCTGACTACAAGTGGTTGGACCCATTCAGCAAGTCCGGCGTCTTCCTCCGCGAAGTGGCGTCACGACTTCTGACAGGGCTCACCGAGTGGGAACCCGACTTCGAGAAGCGCCGAGAGCACATTTACCGAAACATGCTGCACGGCAACGCCATCACCACCATGACTGGGATGATCGCGCGGCGAAGCCTCTACTACTCCCGCGACGCCTCGTCGGATCTGTCGGTCATCCGCTTCGAGGGTCCCGACGGGAATCTGCCTTTCACACCCGCGGAGCACAACTTTGTCCGCGGGCGCTGTTCGATATGCGGTGCCCCGGAGAGTCTTCAGAGATCAGACCGCGAGAACCACGCGTACGCCTTCATTCACGGCACGTATCCGACGAAGGAACTTGAAACCATGAGATGGGATGTATTGGTAGGGAATCCGCCTTTTCAGTTCGCAGATGGCGGCGGTGGTGGTGGAGCGTCGGCCACCCCGATCTACAACCTGTTTGTCGAGAGGGCGTTCTCGCTCAATCCGCGGCACGTCGTCATGATCACGCCGTCTCGCTGGTTCTCCGGCGGCAAGGGTCTCGACGAGTTTCGAGACCGGATGCTTAAAGACCGACGATTCGTCACTCTCGTAGATCATCCCCAGCTCTACGACTGCTTCCCCGGAGTGAAAATACGCGGCGGTGTCTCGTACTGGCATTGGGATCGTGAGCACGACGGCCCCTGCCTTGTGACGACCAAGATCGGTGATCATCCGGTCGGGAAGCAGGTGAAGCGGTACCTCGATGCCTATGACGTACTAGTCCGCCGTAATGAGGCGGTCTCCATTCTCGACAAGGTTGCCGGCTATCGGATCGACGGGTTGCCGGAACCAGGTCTGGGCGACACCGTATCTGCCAGAAAGCCTTTCGGTCTCACGAACGAGAAGGGCAAGGCAACAACCAACGGTTTGTCCGATCCTGTCCTGGTTTATGGCAATCAGGTCCAGAGCTACCTGGAACGCGCGCAGATTGCGTCGAACACGGAGTGGATCGACCAGTGGAAGGTGCTTATCGTGAAGGCCCACGGCACCAGCGGCCGCGAGGACCTTACGATCCTGGGCGAGCCTGTGGTTGCGGCGCCAGGCTCAGCATGTACGGAGACCTATCTAGTCATCGGACGAACAGACAACGAGACTGAGGCCCGCCGGCTTGCTGCCTATATGCGGACCCGATTTGTGCGCTTCTTGGTCTCGCTGCGGAAGATCACCCAGAACATCACACGCGATTCGTATCGCTTCGTTCCCGCCCTCCCGATGGACCGGGAGTGGACTGACGACGCCTTGTATGCGCGTTATCAACTCACTGAAGCGGACATCGACTTCATAGAGTCGACTATCAAGGAGCGGCCCTCTGACGAGGTCGCGGACGACTACGACGAGTCGACCGCGGAGGATGAGGGTTGACCACCACCGCTGAGACGACACTGCCGCCGGAGGAGGTTGAAACCGTCGGCTCGGGAAGTGTCGCTCGGCGCATCTACGCCTACACCCTGCCGGGTAAGGATGCCCAGTCATGGGAACGAACTGTCGGCGGCACCCGGGTGAGTGGAACGGGCCTCATCAAGGTCGGTGACACCACCAAAGCCGATGTGATGCAACGCATCAAACAACAGCTGGGCACCGCCTACCCCCACCTCGAGGGCGTCACTCTGCTTCTGGACACCGAGGCTCAGCGCAATGACGGCAGCGCATTCCGTGACCATGACGTCCATCGGGCCCTCGTCGCCAAGGGCATCCGTAAGGACGCCGAGTGGTTCGAGGCCACCGTCGACGAGGTCCAGGCGGCGATCGTTGCGGTCCGCAACGGTCAGTCCTATGACGGCACCCGCACGGCTGACTTCGGGATGCGCCCGGAGCAGGAGGAGGCGGTCGCCGCCACGGCGGGCTACTACCGCTCCCACGCCGAGGATGCTCACGCCCCGCGGTTCCTGTGGAACGCCAAGATGCGGTTCGGCAAGACGTTCACCACCTACCAGCTCGCTCGCGAGATGGGGTGGAAGCGGGTCCTGGTCCTCACCTACAAGCCGGTCGTTCAGACAGCTTGGAAGGAAGACCTACTGACCCACGTCGACTTTGAGGGCTGGCGTTTCGTTGACCGGGAATCCTCTCCGGAGGACCGCGACGCGGCCGCCGACGCCGCGGACCCGGTGGTGTGGTTCGCCTCGTTCCAGGACATGCGCGGCAGAACCGCTGACGGAAACATCAAGCAGCACAACGAAGTCATCCACCTCATCGACTGGGACGCTATCGTCCTCGATGAATACCACTTCGGCGCGTGGCGCGACTCCGCCCGCGAGCTCTATGACCCGACGGAATCCGAGATCGCTGAGGCTGAGGAGCCGGACGAGTCGGTCACCGAAGACGACCTCGGCCTGACCAGCCGCCACTACCTGTATCTGTCCGGCACGCCATTCCGTGCGATCACCAACGGTGAGTTCACTGAGGACCAGATCTTCAACTGGACCTACGTTGACGAGCAGCGCGAGAAAGAGCACTGGGACGACGCCGTCGGCCCCAACCCCTACATCGACCTGCCCGGCATGCAGATCTTCAGCTACGACATCGGGGGCGACGCCGAAAAGTGGGCCGCCGACGGGGAGTTCGACGGCTTCTCGCTCAATGAATACTTCAAGGCCAAGAAGCTGAACCCCAGGAGCAACTCCACCGCCGTCGGGTCGTACGAGTTCGAAGACGCCGACCGGGTGTACGAGTTCCTGGAGATGCTGCGCGGAACCCTGCCCGAGCAGATGAAGCTACAGATCGTCGGCGGGCAGAAGCCGCCGTTTCCCTATCAGGCACCGGTTTTCGCGCAAGCCATCACGCATTCGGTGTGGTACCTGAACGACGTCGCCGCGTGCTTCGCGATGCGCGACGCACTGCTGAAGCACCCCTACTTCAAGACCTTCGAGATCGTGGTCGCCGCCGGCAGCGGAGTCGGAATGGGCGCGGCGGCCAAGCCGCCCGTCATGGACGCCATCGACCGCGCGGCCAAGGCCGGCACCGGGTCGATCACCCTGACCTGCGGCAAGCTGATGACCGGCGTGACCGTGCGCGAGTGGGGCGCGATCCTCATGCTGCGGTCGTTGAAGTCCCCAGAGACCTACTTCCAGGCCGCGTTTCGGGTGCAGTCGCCGTGGTCCAAACGGCTGCCGGACGGCGCCGTGGAGGTGCTCAAGGATCCGGTGTACGTCTTCGAGTTCGACCCCAACCGGGCACTGACTCTGGTCGGCGAGTACGGCATGCGGCTGGGCTCCCTCGGCGACACCACCCCGCAGGAAGCCATCGGTGAACTGCTGAACTATCTGCCGATCTTCGCCTTCGCCGGCGGCATGATGACCGAGCTCGACGCCGCCGACGTGCTCAACTGGGCCACGACCGGGGTCGGCGCCACCGCCTTGGCGCAGCGCTGGAACTCCCCGTTGCTGGTAAACATCAACGAGCAGACCCTCACTAAGCTGCTCGACCATCCGGAGTTGCTGGAGGCCCTGGGCAAGATCGAGGACTTCCGCAACCTCGCCAGCACCGCCGAGCAGATCGTCACGTCCTCGAAGCTGCTCAAGAAGGCAAAACGGGAGAGCGAGGACGGCAAGCTCAACCGCGAACAGAAACGTGAGCAGTCCGAAACCGCTAAGCGGCGCAAGGAGATCCGGGAGAAGCTCCAGAAGCTACTCGCTAAGATCCCGGTGTTCATGTACGTCACGCAGATCCGCGAGCAGGCGCTCAAGGACATCATCCTCGGTGTGGACGGCCCTCTGTTCGAGCGGGTGACCGGCCTGAGCGTCGAGGACTTCAAGCTGCTGAATCAGATCGGTGTCTTCAACCCGATCCACATGAACGCCGCCATCTACCAGTTCAAAGCCTTCGAGGACGCCAGCCTCGAGTACGCCGACGATCCCAGCGTTGCGCGCACGGAGCGCCCGCTGGGTCTGTGGGACCGGGTGCTGCAGCCGGGCGAGGACATCGAAGAGGTGTTGCTCGACGTGGAGGCGGAGGAGGCGGCGAAGGCCGCAGCGGTCAACGGCGGCAGGGCCAAAGCGAAGAAGAAGCGCAAGCGGAAGAAGAAATAGTCGGCACGACCTACATCGCTTCGCGTTCGTGCATGCGTCGGATGTGGTCATTGATCCAGTCGGCGGCCACGATTGCCAGAATCTCGCAGTTGCGCTTACCGCAGATGCAGCCATGGCCCGTCTCACGGTGATAGCGCTCGAGCTTCTCGAACTGACGCAGGATGTTGTCCCGTGAGCGGAACGCGGCGAGCATCTTCTCTTTGTAGTCATCGGCACGATCCAGTGCGCTATTCAGTTCGTCGACGGTCTCGCCCCACCGGACACGGACTTCTTCCTCATGCTCCTGAGCTTTTCGCAGTGGATCAGCGCGGTGTTCGTTGCACTGGCGGCATATCCAGCCGCGCACAAGGCCGTACGCGTTGCAGTTAGTCGATGCCAGGCGGCGTGGAACACGCAGCTCGCAGCATTCACAGTCCACGGTGGTTGGTGGCTCCATACGTCAACGATGCCATCCCGGACCGACAAGTTCGTGCAGCCCTTAGGGGAATGTCCCTTACATGTGTGCGACACAAACGTGAACTAAATCTGTGCTGCAGTGTGAATCACGTTCAGTAAAGTCGACGAAGCGCACCGAACCACCGGCGTCACACTCGTCGACGGAGACGAATCCAACTTCGTCAAGGTGCACGACGCAGCCTTCCTCGCCGGAACCAAGCGGCTCTACATGACAGCAACGCCAAGGCTTTTCGCGGAGGAAACCAAGACCAAGGCCGCCGAACACTCCGCGGTCCTCGCGTCGATGGACGACGAAGCCCTCTACGGCCCCACTTTTCACCGACTCGGATTCGGCGAAGCCGTGGAGCGCGGACTGCTCACCGACTACAAGGTGCTCGTGCTCACCGTCGACGAGAAGTACATCGCCGGCCCACTGCAGCAGCAGCTTGCCGACGTCAACAGCGAACTCAACCTCGACGACGCGACCAAAATCGTCGGTTGTTGGAACGGCCTCGCCAAACGAACTGGCAAAGCCGCCGGCGGTGCTGACTTCGGCGGTGACACCCGCCCCATGCAACGCGCCGTGGCCTTCCTTCGAGACATCAAGTCCTCTAAGAAGCTCGCAGGGAAGTTCGCCACCGTCATCGACGCCTATGACCAGGCCGACGACCACCTACTGCGCTGCGACGTCGAACACGTCGACGGAACCTACAACGCCCTGGAACGCAACCACCGCCTGCAATGGCTCAAGGCGCCACTACCCGACAATCAATGCCGCATTCTGGCCAACGCCCGCTGCCTTTCCGAAGGGGTGGACGTCCCCAGCCTCGACGCGGTCCTCTTCCTCAACCCGCGCAGCTCCGTGGTTGACGTCGTGCAATCTGTCGGCCGGGTCATGCGCCGAGCCGAAGGCAAGCAATACGGGTACATCATCCTGCCCGTCGGGGTACCGGCGGGCGTAGCACCTAGCCAAGCACTCGCCGACAACCGCCGCTTCAAGGTGGTGTGGCAAGTGCTACAGGCGCTGAGGGCTCACGACGACCGCTTCAACGCCACAGTCAACAAACTCGAACTCAACAAGAACGCCACGGACTCAATCCTCGTCGGCCACGTACCGAACGCCGCCGAGAATCTCACCGACTCAACATCTTCCGGCGACGGTACAACAGCCTCTGCCGATACCGCGGCTGCCGAGTCGGCGCAGGTCGCCCAACAGCTGTCTATGTTCTCCCCCGACCAGTGGCGGGATGCTGTGTACGCCAAGATTGTCGATAAGGTCGGCACGCGCACCTACTGGGAGGACTGGGCCAAGGACGTCGCCGTAATCGCCACGGCCCAGCAGACACGCATCAAGGCGCTGCTTAACGAGAGCACTCCCGACATCGCAGCAGCATTCGATAAGTTCGTCGGAGCGCTGCGCGCCCATCTCAACGATTCGATCAACCGGGATCAAGCCGTGGAGATGCTTTCCCAGCACCTGATCACCAAGCCCGTGTTCGACGCCCTCTTCGAAGACTACGATTTTGCGGACCACAACCCGGTTTCACAGGTCATGCAGGCGATGGTCGCTACCCTGCATGACCAAGCGCTCGACACAGAAACCCAACGCCTAGAGGGCTTTTACGAATCAGTGCGTATGCGCGCGGCCGGGGTTGACAATGCCGAGGGCAAGCAGCGCATCGTCGTCGAACTCTACGAGAAGTTCTTTCGGATCGGTTTCCCGCGAACCGCTAAAGCTCTAGGGATCGTCTATACGCCAACACAAGTCGTTGACTTCATCCTGCGCTCGGCCAATGACACACTGCGCGCCGAATTTGGAACGACATTGACTGAGCCCGGCGTGCACATCCTCGATCCATTCACCGGGACTGGCACCTTCATCGTGCGCCTGATCCAGACCGGACTCATCAGGACCGAAGACCTCGCCCGCAAGTATGCCAACGAATTGCATGCCAACGAGATCGTATTGCTGGCTTACTACATCGCCGCCATCAACATAGAGGCCGCCTACCACGGTGCCGTTGGTGGTGAGTACCAGCCATTCAACGGCATTGTCCTTACCGACACCTTTCAAATCGCCGAGGTCGGCGACACCATGGATGCCGAACTATTCCCTCAGAACAACGATCGGATCATCGCCCAGCAGAGCCAACCCATCCGTGTGATCGTCGGGAATCCGCCTTTCCGTAGAATGTCGGTGTGTTGTGGCAGGTTCTGTTGCTGTGGAACAACACGACGAGGACTCCCGCTGGAGGATGTGTTGGGCGCGGCAGCCTAGCCGACCGTACACCGCGAGATCTGATGTCCTTGCAGACTTCCCCGATCTAGCTGAGCGTGAGGCCGCGCTCGGAATCCGCCCGGGGCAGCCGTTCCTCCTGATGCCCGATGGTCGACCGGACGTTGAGGTCCTGGAATTCTTCCGGTCGGCAGCGTTCCAATCGTTGGCGGCCGGGTCGCAGGAGTCCTACGCCCCGGACATTCAGCTCTTTCTGTCGTTTCTCTCCGTTCAAGGCATCGACTGGAGAACGGCGACGTTCGAGCATCTTGCCGACTATGAGTTCTGGCGGCGACGCGACCAGAAGAATCCGGATCGTGTTGGTGCGGCCACGTTTTCACGGGATCTGGCCGCGTTTAAGAAGTTCTACGACTGGCAGCAGTGGCGCGGCAACGTGGCTGTTTCTCCTGTCGCCCTGCACAAGTCCAGCTCGACCGGGGACCCGGATTCCGCGCGATTGAAACCGAGCGCTGTCCGCTCGGTCCAATTGAAGTGGCTCACGCCGCGGGCCTACAAGCGCTGGCGCGACGTCGGCCTCGGCGGCTACCGCGGCGACGGGCGACGGGATGCGACTTGGCGAGGACGCAATGACGGCCGCAACTTGGCGTTCGCCGAAGCGCTGTGGTCGAGCGGACTGCGGCTGCGTGAAGCCGGAACACTGGTCGTGGGCGAAATCCCCAGCGCTGACAACCAAGTGCGGTACGCCAAGGCGCGAGTCGGTCAAGCGGTAGCGAAGGGTCGCGGCCGTGATTTCTGGATCAGCACCGCAGCACTGAAAAGCATTGACAACTACGTCATCTCAACCCGAGCAGCGGCTGTCCACCGAGCCCGTTCTGAAGGTCGTTACGACGCACTGACCGACATCAAGGTCGTCGACACGGTGGACCATCACCGCCGTGTCCACTTCACCAAACGGGACGGCAGCACAGGAACGGTACCGTTGGACAGTCTCGACGCGAAGGATCGGCTCAACTTTTACATAACCACCGATCACGGGCTTGAACCCTGGATGGTGTGGCTGTCCGAAGCCGGTTTGCCGTTGCCTTACCGCACCTGGGAGGCGATCTTCTCCACGGCCAACGATCGGTGTCAGACCCTTGGGGTAGACATCCATTGTCACCCGCATATGCTGCGCCACTCGTTCGCCCTGAGGATGTTGGTCACGTTGATCTACGCACACGAACGCAAGATGGGCATCACCCCTGCCGAACGGCGCGAGTACCGCCACATCTTCGGTGAACCTTGGGTTTTGGTTCAAACATTGCTGGGCCACGCAAGCCTGGAAACCACACGCAACTGCTATCTCGAACCCGTGTCGGGACTGCAGGTGGACCTGTTCCTCAATGACGACATGGCCGAGGACGCATCGATCGCCGATTTCATCACGCACATCGCGGCGGCGACTCCCGGCATCGTCGACACCGAGGAGCAGTGAGCGGTGGCTTCGCGTAGGGCAGCGGCACTCCCGGCAGGCAAGTACGCCCGACCCAACCCGGTAGACGCCGAGCTTCGGCAGCTCTGTTTCACCGACGAGGCGGGACGCACACGGACATTCTCATTCGATGACGTCCACGGTCCCTCCGAACTGATCGACGACCTGGTCACCGCACTGGCGAACGGATCTCAATCCGGTGGTCGTTGGCGCACACTGGCTACCGTTGATGCGGCGGTAAGTGCCGTGCGGCAACTCATCACCTACCTGGGTGCGGAGTTTCCTGAGGTCCACTCGGTCGCCGATTTCGGGCCCGAGGTGTGGTGGGCGTGGCGGACTGTCAAGGAAAGCCAGGCCCGTTGGCCGGGGCAAGTGAATCTCATGCGGGCGGTGCTATCGGAGTCGCCGCGACTTCCCGAAACCACACGAAAGGCGATGCGCGCGAAGGCTGTGAAGCCCCGGAAACGCTTGCCGGAGAATGATTCGTATAGTCGCGACGAGTTCGGGCGGATCCGCAGTGCCGCCAAGGGCGAGGTCCGTCAAGCGCTCCGCAGGATCCGGACCAACACCGAGCGGCTGCACCAGTACCGCGAGTTTGGTGATGTCGGTGACGGGATCACCTTCAATATCGGCGGGGCGCGGTGGAGCACCGGATCCCTGCTGGAGTATCTATCGCGAAACGGGATGCTTCCCTCCCAGTACCTCGCCAACCGGGTGGTATTGAAGGGCTGCTTCGACCTGGCTGGCGTGTCGAACCCGGCGCAGGCACTGTTCCCTTCGATAAGAGAAATCTATTGCCTGATGGTCCTTCTCGTGTGCGAGCGAGGATTCAACCTCTCCGTCATGGACAACCTCACCGTGACGTCGTTCAGAGCATCCGACGGTGCCGGTGAAGACTCGGTATACACCGTCAACACCGACAAACCGAGACGAGGAACCAAGCGCTACAGCGCCGAAATCCTCGTCGGCGAGGCCGGAAAGCTCTGGGAGAACGCAGTCCGCTTGACCGAGCCATGCCGCACCGCACTCGCTGCAATCGGAACCCCGTCGGAAAAGTTGCTCATCGCCCACCGGCACAAGAACCTCACCAAGCTAATGTGTTGTTAAACTACCCCCATGACGAAGGCAAAAGTTGCAGCTCAGCGGGTTGGGGTGCGGTCCGCGGCGATCTACGCCCGGATTTCCGCCGACGTGGAGGGCACCGGGTTGGGGGTGTCCCGGCAGTTGGAGGACTGCCGCAAGCTCGCCACGGACCGAGGGTGGCCCGTCGGTGACGAGTACGCCGACAACGACGTATCCGCATTCTCCGGTAAGCGCCGCCGCGACTATGAGCGGATGATCGCCGATTTGGCCTCGGGTGCGCGGGACGCGGTGATCGTCTACAACCTGGACCGGTTGCATCGCCGCCCTGTCGAACTCGAAGAGTTCGTCACCCTATGCGAATCGGTCGGGGTGCGCGACGTGGCGACGGTGACCGCCGACATCGACTTGGGCAACGACGACGGGTTGTTCATGGCCCGGATCTTCGCCGCGTTCGCCGCCAAGGAGTCCGGCCGCAAATCCGCCCGGGTGCGCCGCAAGTTGTTGCAGAACGCCGAACAAGGCCTGCCGCACGGCTCGGTGCGCCCGTTCGGCTATGACGCCGACAAGATCACGCTGCGGGAGTCCGAGGCCGCGGTGGTGCGGGAGATGGTGGATCGTTATCTGGCGGGGGAATCGTTGCGCGGGTTGACGATCTGGCTCAACGACACCAAGGTAGCGCCGGCGATAGCCACCTCGTGGCAGACCACCGCGGTGCGCCAAATACTCGGCTCGGGCCGCATCGCCGGGCTGCGTGAGCATCACGGGCAGGTGATCGGGGAGGCAGTGTGGCCGGCGATCATCACCCCGGCGCAACGCGATCGGGTGCTGGCCCGGATGGCCGCGCGCACCATCGCCAAGACCCGAGCACCACGCACCTATCTGCTCTCGGGGATGTTGCGCTGCGGGCGCTGCGGCAACCGGCTGTACTCCCAAGCCCGATATGTCAATCCAACGAACAGGGTGCGCCGTTACGTCTGTCTCAAAGGCCCTGACCACGGTGGCTGCGGGCGGCTGACCGTGGTCGCCCAACCCGTCGAAGACCTGCTGACCGACGCGGTGTTGACCCGGCTGGACTCCCCGCAGCTCGCCGACGCACTCGCTGGCAGATCCAGCGTCGACGCCGATGTCGCGGCCCTGGCTGCCCGGTTGGACGCCGACACCGCCCGCCTCGACGAGCTGGCCTCCCTGTATGCCGACGGCGCGGTGTCGGCCCGAGAGTGGATCACCGCGCGCGACCCGATCACCGCCCGCATCGGTGACACCCGGCGCCAGATCGCCACCGCCACCGACACCGGCGACCTCCACTTGTTGGCCGGCACCGGCGCGCAGCTGCGCGACCAATGGGATGACCCCGACCTCGGTCTGGACCGCCAGCACGCCATCGTCAAGTCCATCCTCGATCACGCCGTCATCGCCCCAGGTACCCCCGGATCACGCAGCCTGGACATCAACCGCGTCCAACCCAGCTGGCGCATGTAACGCGGATCGCCGTGCCCGTCCACGTCCTCGGCGTTGAACGTGCCTCCTACGAGCACATCGACTGTCCGTCCGCAGAAACGCGTGGTGAGTCACCGGCGGGGCCCCTTCCGTGCCGGCCCCATCGTGGTGAACGGTGCGCCGATGGCTGTCAAGGCCATACCGCTCCGCGGTCGCCCAGGGGTCGAACCTGGACAGCCATCCCCGAACCGCACACTGCGGCCACTACCCGGATGGATGCCAGCGACGAGGTCGCGCACCCGATCGACCGTCACGGCGCCAAAGACATCGAGCTTGGTGGGTAACTGAGTGCCGAGCCTGTCGGCGTGCGTCGTCGGTGGTGTGACCCGGGTGGTCCCCTCCGCCCGTTGGGTTCAAACGGGAATCGGCTGAGGTGTCCGTCCATGGTCCTACGCTTGACGCCATGGTGACACCTCCGCTTCCGTTCCGCTCTTCGGCGCACCGGCCGCCGCGCTGGCAAGGCTGGATACTCAACGCGCTGTACTACTTCGACCGCTCCACGATCGAGGACTGGCAGGCCCTGATGGCCAGCCACCTCCAAAGTCCCGGCGGCGCGACCCCGATGGCGACTGCCCGCTACACCGTTGCGCTCATGGGCTACGCCGAGGCCGTGAGAACCGCTGCACAAACACTTGCGGCGCATGGTCGTCCCGCCGGCCGAGCTCTGCTCGCCGACGCCGCACTGGATTTCAATGCAGCCGAAGACCTGCTCTACCCAGCCCGCGACGCCCTGCTGGCAGCCGCCGGCGCCGATCACGTCACCGACGCCGACTAGCACTGGCGGTAGCGCTCCACGCGGGACGTCGGGCACTCTCGGGACTGTCGCAGGAACGGCGTTCGGGACTGGGTGCCCCGAGAAGCGTGACGACGTGCGCGAGGACGGCAGGGTCGTTGATGGTGAGCGGCACGTGTTGGCTCTGACACGACGCGGTGAGCCAGGCGAGGAATTCCTCGTGTCCGTAGGGCCGCGCGGGTGACGCGGACTGCGGCGTAGCGCATTGCGGGACCACGGTTTGCGTGGTGTCGACGGCGGTCACGGCGGGCCGTCCGGTGGTTCGGGCGGGTGGTGGGCCCGCAGCGCATCCCGGGCGGTGTGGCGGCCTTCGATGCCACGGTGGGCGGCGGAGGTGATCAGGGCCAGGTCGCCGAGGGTTCGGTGGGCGGCCGACGGTTCGAACGTCCACTCGACCTCACCGGAGGATTGCCTGGCCCCGGGCTTCGAATAGTGCTCTCCACCAGCGTGTTCGAGTGATTGTTGTCGTGTCCATGCGGCGCGGTGGGCCCGCAAGGCGCTCATGGTGGTGGAAAACCGGCGGGATTTGGTGGTGATGTGCCCGCGGTAGCCCAGAGTGTGCAACCACCGGATCATCTCGGGGAATCCGTGCTCGGCGAGGCCGGCGACGGTGCTCAGGATGGCCCGCACGTGCGGCGTGACATCCAGGGTGGGGATGGCCATCGGAGAGATTCGGCGGACGGCGACACCGAATTCAGCGACCGATTTCGTCACGTATTTGGCCAAGTATCCGGCGACGGTGCGGCCCGATCGGACTCCGCGCGCGAGTTCGTCGTGGTCCGCGGGTCCGGCGGTGGTGAGCGGTTGGGCGTCGATCTGGGTGCCGAATCGCAGCGTCCGCTCGCCGGTGTCGGTCGCGACGTCAGGGCTTGGAATAGTGAGGGTGACACCGCGCGCGGCGTCCAGCACCAGGCCGGCCAGCTCGGGAGCCGCGACGCCGGCGGTGGGCGGCAGGGGCGATTGTCCGGGTTCGGTGGGTGCGTCGAGGCGGATCACGGCGTGCAGGTGTGGGATGGCGCGGCGCTGCATTTCGGTGACCTTGACGAAGCTGATGCGCACGGCATCGGGGGTGACTCCGGCGTCCTGCAACCGGCGGCGCAGGGCGCGGCGCACGGTGATGGTGAAGCGGCGCCACAGTTCGGGCAGGTGCCAGGCGAAGAGGACGTGGCCGGTGTAGTCGTAGCAGCGGTCGCACAGCGGTTGCCCGACCAGCGGGTCGTCGGGACGGTGTGTCTGGTTGCAGGACAACGGGTTGCCGTGTGGGCAGCGCCTCTCGCCGCCGGGTGGGTGTTCGTGGCAGCGTGCGCCCCGGTTACCGGTTCCGCGTGGGGCGGTGTGTACCGGACCGTAGCTGGGGGCGGTCAAGGTGAGGAACACTTGCGGGTGCTCGGCGACGGTGGCGGGAATGCTGTGGTGGCCGCCGGTGATGCCGGCGTGCACGAGTTGCCAGGTGTCGCGGGCGTAGAGATCTGAGCACGACGGGCACACCACGGCGCGCCGGTTGTTGCATCGCGTCCATACCCGGGCTGCGCTGCCGTGGTGGTCGGTACCGGTGAGCTGGACCGGGTTCGCGCAGAACCCCGCCGTCCGGGCGCGCTGCCACCAGCGTTCGAACCCGGGTGAGGCCGCCCGGCGCACCATCTGCGCGAGCACATGGGCGTGATCGACGGTCGCGGGAACGCCCGGAAACATGTCAGAGGTCAGGGCCATGTCGCCACTGGTCGACCCCAAGAAAGGGAGCGTCCTCGCCGTGATCGCCACGGTCAGTTCTGTCCGGCCGTGTCGCCGTGGGTGCGGGGCAACGGCGTGAAGTGTGTTGTCAGGTAGTTGATGTCGGCGTCGGTCACCTGGAAGGCCCGGACCCGCGCCACGGTGGTGATGCCTTCGGTGAGCACATAGCCGACCCCGGGTGTGTCATCGGGGATGTCTTCGCACCGTGCGCCCTGATGGTGCGCGGCGGTCGAGAGGATCATCGCGGTTTGGGTGGATTCGGTCATCCGCAGCCCGACCCGGATCGGGAACAGTTGGCGCAGGCTGATCACGTCTTTGGATGGGTCTTGCACGGCGGCGATCACGCACACCCCGACCGCACGTCCTTGGGACAGCAGCAGTCCCAGGAGTTGGTCGACCTCGTTGCGTTGCTTGCGGTCGGTGACGTAGGCGGTCAGGGTGGCCAGCTCGTCGACGAGCACCACGATGTGGGGTTCGGCCCGGCTGGGCCGGTGCTGGCGGGTGGTGCCGCGCAGCCGGTTCGCCCGCGCCAGCATCGTGGTGGCGGTGTCGCGCAGCACCGACAGTATGTGGTCCTGGTCGTGGGCGAACCGTTCGAACAGGGGCGCCGCCGCCCCGAATTCCATCCCGCCCTTGGGATCGATGCACCGCACCACCACGAACCCCGACCGGATCGCCGGTCCCAAGCCCGCGACCAGCGACCACATGACGCTGCCCTTCCCGGCGCCGGTCGCCCCGCCGATCAGGATGTGCCGTCCCGTGACGGGCAGCGTCCACGGCGTGCCGTCCTCGGTCACCCCCACCGCCACCGGAGCCACCGTGGGTCGGGTGTCGGACCGGGGTCGGGGCAACGGGATCGGCGCCATCAGAGCGTCGTGGTGGCGTACCCGGAGCACGATGTCGCGGCCCCGGCCCGCATCGACCGTGCCGGCGATGATGACGACGTTGTGGGCGCCGAACGCTGCCGCTAAACCGTCAGCGGTGGCTTCCCACGTCTTGGCCGACTGCCCGACCAGCAGCCGCACCACCAGGGTGTCGACGCACGCACCGATGCGGACCTCGCGCAGCGTCGGCAGCACAGGGTCCGCGTCGCGGTCCCCGCGCGGGCTGATGCTCAGGCTGTGATGCTCGCAGATGGTGCGCCAGCGCCGCCGGTACACCAGGTAGGTGCGTCGGTAGTCGGCGACGGGCCGCCCGACGCAGTCGTGGTAGGACTCCGGCCAGCCCAGCCGCCACCCCCACACCAGACTTGCGGCAAGACCCCCGAGGACGCAGGCCCACCGCAGATCGGCGAGGACGGCGGTCACCGTGGTCACGGCGGTGACGATGGCCAGGTCGGGCCATCGCAGCGCGAACCGCCACATCCCGATCCCGGCTAGCCCGACGGCGCTGACGAGGAGGTCGCCGACCCAGTCGTCGTGCTCGGTTCCGTTGCTGCTCTTGCGGTTCGATGCCATGGTGGTGTCGTCCTCTCTGAAGGCGCCCGCACGGAGCGCATCCAGGATGTGGTGAAAAGGGTTTTACGGACGGGTGTTTCGTCGGTGCCTGCCGCGACAGGGGTGGACTTCGCGGCAGGCGCCTACGACGGGCTCAGGGGGTCGGTTTGTTGCCCGGCGTAGTCGGCCGGCCGGTTCCGTCTGGGCTACCGGTACTCGCGGGTGAACTGACACCGAGTCCGGCGGCCGACGCCCCGGCCGCCCGGATGGAGGTGGCCCGGAACGCGACCCCGGAGCGGTCACCTTGGGACCAGGGGATCGCGATCAGGCCCTCCACGGTGATGGGTTCGCCTACCCGCACCGCCGGTTCACCGGCGACGGTGACGGCCAGGACCTCGCCGCCGGCACTGTCCAGGGCCATCACCTGGACCTGCCAGAGCACCGCTCCGGTCTCCTTGTCGATGCGTGGTGCACCGGTTTCGTGCACGGTCCGCTGTTCTGCGGCGCGGGTGCAGAAGAACTGCACCCCGTTGGTGTCGATACGAAGCCTCATGTGTCGCAATCCTTTTGCTCGATGTGTCCGGCCGCTGATCAGGCCGTAACCCTCACTTCAGCCGGACATCTCGGGCATCGGAACCGCATCTTGGTGGCATCTTCGGACATCTGCGTGCCACACTTCGGACAGGGCGACGACATCTACGGTGACCGAGATGTCATAGGCAGTGAGGGGGCATCGGGTGGTCGGGAAGGACTCGGGTCCGCCGTCGCCGAACCGCGCCCTTCGTCAGCGCATGACCCAGCACGGCATGAGCCCGCAAGCGCTGGCCGACCGCGTCGGGGTCGACGCGAAGACCGTGGAGCGGTGGTTGTCCGGCACATCCCTTCCGTACCTGGAGAACGCGCGCCGCGTCGCCGAGGCCCTGCACTGTGAGCCGGCCGAGCTGTGGCCCGACCTGTTTCCGGTGATGACCCCGCCCAGCGCGGGCACCGTCGCCGTCAGCGTGTACGCCAGTCGCGCTGATGTTCCGGTCACCGTGTGGACCGAACTCTTCGGCGCCGCCCGCGAGCAGATCGACATCCTGGTCTACGGCGGCACGTTCCTCTTCGACGCGATCCCGCGGTTCCCCAAGTTGCTCACCGCGGCCACCGAACGCGGCGTGCTGATCCGGTTCATCATCGGTGACCCCGACTCCGACGCCGTGGCCCAACGCGGCGAGGAGGAAGAGATCGGCTCCAACCTCGCCGGGCGGTGCCGCATGACATTGGCACGCCTGCAACCACTCTCAGGCACAACGGCGCTGGAGATCCGCACCCACACCACGCCGCTGTATACTTCGATGTTCCGCGCCGACGGCATGCTCATCGCCAACCCGCACCTCTACGGTGCCCCCGCCAGCGACAATCCCGCCCTGGTCATCCGAGCCGATGATGCACCCGAGTTGTGGCACGACCATCTGGTCGCGTTCCAACGAGTCTGGGACACAGCACAACCCCTCCGCCCAGGCACCCCCAACTCAGCTAGTGGAAGGACGAGAGATGGCCCGCATTGACCACTACAACGATCCCGACGCGCCACCGGCCAACAGTGTCGTGCCCTCGACCACCGCCGTCGTCACTGACGACCAGGATCGCATCGTGCTGATCCGACGCCGCGACAACGACCTGTGGGCATTACCCGGCGGCGGGATGGACCTGGGCGAATCGATCGTCGACTGCGCCGTGCGCGAGGTCAAAGAGGAAACCGGACTTGACGTCGAAGTCACCGGCCTCATCGGCGTCTACACCAACCCACACCACGTGATGGCCTACACCGACGGAGAAGTCCGGCAACAGTTTTCGCTGTGCTTCACGACCAGACTGGTCGGCGGCACCCTTCTCATCGACTCCGAAAGCACCGACATCGCCTGGACCGCCGCACGCGACATTCCCGCGCTGACCATGCACCCGTCCATGCGGCTACGCATCCAGCACTACCTTGAGCACCGCGCCGCCCCCTACCTCGGCTAGCAGAGCAGGCGCTACCGTCGTCTTCTCAGGCGGTCAGCGCGTCAACCCGAGCGACCGCGGCCAACAACGACGGCCCCGACAACGTGATCGCCCGATGCACCGGGTCATCGTCGCCGTACCGCGACAAGATCTCGCTGAGCCGATCATCAGCATCCACCGGCGCGCCATCCGGTCCGGTCGTCATGTCCGCACACGTCAACACATCCAGCAAGAACTCCGGCGGCACCGCGAAGTCGGCCAACTCCGCGGACAACCCCCGTTCACGCGCTTCGAACACCGCCCCTGTGTGATAGGCCACTAGGGACACCACCAGTCCCGGGAAGCCCTCCGCGCGCACGAACATGGCACCGTCGATCGCGTGACATCCCGTCAACCGCACTGACGGCGAGTAGCCGACATCGTGCAGCCACGCCGCCGCCACTAGCGACTCCGCCTCCATCGGATCGATCCGCTTCACCAATCGCTCCGCCGCTCCCGCCACGCCGCGGACATGCGCCAACCGAGTCGCCAATGACGCGAGCCGCACCTCAGCCAGCCGCCGAGCCCGCTCCTTCAGCACGCCATCCATGAACACAAGACTACCGAGAAGGGCGACCCGGAGCCCGACCAGCACACGCCGTGGCGGCTCCCGTCCGCTGGCGCTCCCGTCCGCCACCACGGCCTACACCAGATCACCCACCCAGGACGTCCACGACGCCTGTGCTCACACCCGCGCTGTGAGAACTTTCTTTACTGCTATCAAGGTGGCTCCCTACGGGGTCTACGACATCGGCGCCAACACCGGCTGGGTCAACGTCGGCACCGACGCCGACACCGGCCAGTTCGCCGTGGAACGATCCGCCGCTGGTGGACCACGATGGGCGCCATCAGCTATCCCGGATCGGACAAGCTGCTGATCACCGCCGACTCCGGTGGCTCCAACGGATCGCGGCTGCGGCTGTGGAAAACCGAACTCGCCGCCTTCGCCGCCGAGGCCGGACTCGACATCACGGTCTGCCACCTACCGCCCGGCACCTCCAAATGGAACAAGATCGAACACCGGCTGTTCTCCGCGATCAGCCGCAACTGGCGCGGACGACCCCTGGAATCCCACGAGGTTGTCATCGAAACCCTCAAGGCAACAACCACATCCACCGGACTGACCGTGAACGCGGTGCTCGACACCACCACCACCTACGGCCGCGGCATCAAGATCACCGACAAGCAGATCGCCGCCCTCGAAGCCACCCAGCTGCACCGTCACGAGTTCCACGGCGACTGGAACTACACACTCACGGCCGACCACGCCCCGACACGCCCGACGGAACCTACCTAATTACTGCGCGCTCCCTAACCTCGATTTTGCGTGCGGGCTGGTGGGGTTGGTTGAAGCCGGTGCTGGCCGCGGCTGTGAGGCGTGATTGTGGCTGGTGGGTATGGACAAGTCGGCCGGTGTCGCTCGGGTGGCGGGCTTTCCAGGGCCGGTGGGGGTTCCTCGGGTCGGTTGGACGGTGGATTGGGCGGTCTCAGGGGAACGCGGCTGGTAGTCGTTGCCATGCGTGGGCGATCGGGGTGGCCCATCGCCAGGTGGCGTCGATGCGTAAGCGGATTTGGCGGGCGCCGCGGGTGATGCGGGCGGCGACGTGTAGGACCCGGTACCGGAAGGTGCCGATCTCGCAGGTGGCGAGTTTGGGGTGGTCGGTGAAGCCGATCAGTTTCGACCAGGCCACCAGATCGGTTGCGGCCATGATGATTTCCAGCTAGGCGGCGTCGGCGTCGGCGCGGTGACAGGGCAGGTTACGCAGTCCGGTGGCCTTGGCCTCACGGATGTGGTCCTCGACCCGGGCGTGTTGGCGGTGACGCAGTTCCAGGCCGCCGAGTTGGCCCGGGACCACACCGTGGCCGGTGTCGGTGATGAATGCGGTGACCAGGCCTGTCATAGCCAACACAGCCAGTATGCGGAGGCTATGAGCCACCGCGTGCCGTTTTTCGTGTCTGGTAGCGCCGAACAGATGGCCTGAGCGCGAAGCCGTCAGGCCTCGGACAGATCGCGGGCCCGCAGCCGTTTCTCGTCGCGCGGACTGAGCGCGGCCAACCGGATATCGCCGCCGTAGTGGGTGAGCACCCGCGGATCCATGATGCGCCGCCACAACGGCGGAACCAGCGCCAACGGCAGCATGGTGCCGTATCCGCCCGGCAGTTGCGGCGCTTCCTCGGATGCGCATAGTGCCTGGTAACGGCGCAACGGGTTGGTGTGGTGATCGGAGTGGCGTTGCAGGTTGAAAAGGAACAAGTTGGCGATGATGGTGTTGCTGTTCCAGCTGTGCGCAGGTCGAACCCGTTCATAACGGCCGCTGGCCAGCTTTTGTCGCCGAAGACCGTAGTGCTCAAGATAATTCACCGTCTCCAGCAGGCAGAAGCCGATGATCGCCTGCCCGAACAGCCAGGGCAGCACCACCGGCCCGAACCACACCGCCAGGCCGACGAACAGCACCGCGGTCATCGACCAGGCGTTGAGAACGTCATTACGGGGGGACCAGGGTGAGCGACCCTTTCGGGTGAGTCGTCGTCTCTCCAGGTTCCAGGCTGAGCGCAGGCCACACAGCACCGACCGGCCGATGAAGCAGTAGACGCTTTCCCCGAGCCGGGCGCTTGCGGGATCCTCGACCGTGGCCACCCAGAGGTGGTGTCCGCGGTTGTGTTCGACGAAGAAGTGGCCATAGCAGGTTTGGGCGAGCGCGAGCTTGCTCAGGCGTTTTTCGGCGCGGGCCTGCTTGTGACCCAGCTCGTGCGCGGCGTTGATCGCGACGCCGCCGATGATGCCCACCGTCACCATCAGGCCGACCTTGTCGATGGGCGACATGGTCAGCCAGCCGCCGCCGCTCCACAGCCAGCAGGCGAAGACCAGTGACAGATACTGTAGGGGAAAGCAGAGCGTGATCGCCCACCGGTAGAACGGGTCGGTCTCGAGCCAATCGAATGCACCATCGGGAGGATCGTCGGCCGCCGCGCCGACGACATGATCGAGCACGGGTATCACCACGAAGGTCAGAATGGGCGCCAGCCACCAGAACACGCTGTGGCCGGTCAGCTGCACACCGAGCCACGAGGCGAACACCACGCCGGGGACGATGGTGCTCAACAGCCACCGGTATTTTTTAACGCGGGCAGCCAGAGGGTATTTTTTTTTAACGGTCGCGCCAATTTGGGAAGGCATATTCGGCATTCGGCTTGGACCCGCGGCCCGCAAGGCGTTCGTCGTACCGATGCCATGGTTGCTCATTCGATTCGACCTCCGCCAGTCAGTCTTTGGTGTCGTGAAGATGGTAAAGGTTGTTGCGTTGTCCCGCACCGCAAGGATCTACTGACGTTTCCGTGGGTTGGTTTCATGCTGCTCGTCCTGGTAGTGCGGGGCAGAGGCCGCCTCGGGTGAGCATGGCCATGCCGATCAGGGCGTCGGGGCTGTGGTAGCCGTAGGCGCGTTTGGTCAGTGCCCTCAGGTGGGTGTTGGTTGCTTCGGATCGGGCGTTGCTCATGTTGTGGTCGAGGGTGTTGAAGATCAGGTCGCGGTAGCGGCGGATGCTGCGCGCGAGGGCGACCATCTCGGGGATGCGGGAATGCGACGCCCACGACAACCAGCCCGCCAGCAGCTGTCGGCCGACGCGGCCCTTGACCCGGAACACCTCGCGGAGTTGCTCTTTGAGCAGGTACGCGCGGTAGAGGGTCTTGTTGGTACGGGTGATCGATGCCAGCGAGGTGCGCTGCTCGGTGCTCAGGTCGGCCGGGTTTTTGCGCACCGCGCCCATATCGCGTGCCGGTCTTTGGTCCCGGCCTGAGCGAAGGTGCGGACCCGGACCTTGTCGAGGGCTTTCATCGCCCACATCACGACATGGAACGGATCCAGGCAGATCAGCGCCTGTGGTGCCTTGTCCCTGACCGCGGCGTGGATCCATTCGGCGCCGTCGGCGGACACGTGGGTGAGCATCGCTGCCCGATCCGGGCCGGGCTCGTCGAAGAACGTGGCGAGTGTCTCCTTGTTGCGTCCCTCGGCCGCCCACACCAACCTCCCGGTCCCGTGATCAACGATCACCGTCAAATACCGGTGCCCCTTGCGATACGAGATTTCGTCGATGCCGATCCGGGACAGCCCCGTGAGCAGGTCGTTGGTCGCCCTTCCGTCGGCGACCACCCGCGTCACGATATCGGCGACGGTGCGCCACGCCAGCCGCAGAAACACCGTCACCACGCTCAGCGCGGTGTGCGCGGCCAGCCATGCGCAGGTGTCCTCGAACACGTAGCTGCACCTGGCGCCCGGCCGCGCCCACGGCACGTGCGCCACCACCACCCCGTGCTCGCGGCACGACACCCGCGGCGCCGGGGCCTGCAGATACGTCTTGATCGACCCGACATCCAGCGTGCGCCACCGCCGCACCCCGTCCCCACCGTCGTAGCCCGGGCAGCGGGCCCGGCACCGCGAACACCTGCCCGCCGCAGAGGCTTTCGGCCGCACCGTGAACACCAGCACCTCAGTCTGCGGCCGCCTCCCGCGCGAGTCCTCGACCTCGATCGAAACGTCCTCTACCACCATATTCTGGTGCCCGAGCCCCGCCGCGAATACCCTGGGAATGCGCAACGCCGTACACCCTTCTTCGTCTTGAACCATCAACTAGTCCAAAACGTAAGCAGGATACGGCGTTGCGCCCAAACCCCCAGCTCAGCGAACCCACAGAAACGTCACAAGAGCCCACCGCAAGTCCACGACAGCCTTCTCATCGTTAATCACATCGGTCACAGTGGTCTCCTTCTTTCTCAGGAGTTCAGGACTCCTGACATGGCTCAGGAATTGGTGCCCGGTGATCGGTGGGGGCGGGGGATGCGGGGAAGTTCGAACCGGTCCGGGTAGCGTAGCGATTTGCTGAGCGTAGGTCGGCAAGCCGCAGTGGGGTCGGGGCGAGTCCGGTGGCTTTCCGAACGTGAGCGCGCGGATCGACAATGGGTAGCGGCATACCAGGAGGGTTCATCATCGCAGCAGAAGACGCGGTGCCCGGGACGAGGACGAGGATGTCCCGGAGAAAGTTTCTCGGTGCCGCTGCGGCGGTCGCGGCCGGTGCGGGGGGCACCGGGCTGTGGCTGGACTCCGGACGGGAGGGGACGAGCTCCCGGCAGCATTATTCGGCGATCGTCATCGGCAGCGGATACGGCGGAGGAGTGTCGGCGCTGCGCCTCGGCCAAGCGGGCATCGACACCTTGATCATCGAGAAGGGGCGGCACTGGGACACCCCGGACGCCGACGGCAAGCGCTTCTCGAAGATGTTGCCTGCTGATACCCGGGCGAGTTGGTTCACAAAGGCTCCGCCAAGTCTGGTGTCGTCGTACCGGGGGATATCGATAGACGCGGTGACCGAACACAACCCGTCACCGCAACCGGTGCAGGCCGGGATCTGCGAGAAGGTGGTGCACGGCGCCCACAACGTGTTCCGCGGCGTGGCGGTGGGCGGCGGGTCCCTCGTCAACGCCGCAATCGCTGCGATCCCCACCGGTGGCCAGGTCAGTGCGACGTTCCCCGACATCGATCCCGGCGAGTTCCTGGGTACCTATATCGAGCGGGCCAAGACGATGTTGAAGATCAACTATCGCGATATGGCGTGGTTCGAGCAGACCCCGTGGTACCAGTACGCGCGGGTCGGCCGCCAGTATGCCGCCGCGGCCGGCTACCCGGTCGACTACAACGGCAGCGCGTACTCATTCGATTACATGGAAAGCGAAGCAGCGGGGACGGTTCCACGCTCCGCGCTCGATTTCGAGCAGCAGTACGGCAACAATTACGGCCGATTCGGCAGCGTCGACCAGACCTATATTCCGGCAGCGCTGGCCACCGGCAAGGTGCAACTGCAGCCGCTCACCGAGGTGACCGCGATCCGGCAGGAGCCCGACGGTGAGTACGTGGTGTCCACCCGCCAGATCGACCGCTGGGGCAAGGAAATCTCACGCCGCGAGATCGGTTGTGATCAGCTCTTTCTCAACGCCGGAGTGCTGGGTACCAACCACCTGCTGTTGCGGGCCAGGGAAACAGGCGCCTTACCGGATCTAGGCGAGGCAATCGGCCGCGGTTACGGCAACAACGGCGATGTCATGGTGGCCCATTCGCTGCAGGACAGCGATCCCGCCGGCACCCACCAGTCACTGCTCGGGATGATCAATCTCGACGGTCGCGTCGACCCCGACAACCCCGTTTACGCCAGCATCTTCTCCATTCCGCTCCCGGTCGAGACGCTGACGCTGGGCTATTACGTCATGGTCCGGACCGGTGATCGTGCCGACATCACGTACGACCGCGGTTCCGACGCCATCAGCATCGAATGGCCGACCGCCTACGCCGACCACATCGTCGACCGCGCCAAGGCGGTTTTCGACAAGGTGCTGCAAGCTAACGGGGTTGACTACCGCGACGACATCTTCGAGGGCAAAGTGTTCGCGCCCAACACCGTTCACCCGTTGGGTGGCTGCGTGCGGGGCGAGGCGACCGACGCTTTCGGCCGGGTGAAGGGCCACGACAAGCTCTACGTCAGCGATGCATCCCTGATCCCCGGCTATCTCGGCTGCAACCCGTACATGTCGATCACGGCGCTCGCCGAGCGCAATATCGAGGCGATTCTGCAGGGCCGCCACTGACCCTGGCGGTTAGACGCCCGGCGCGGGCGAGCCGGGCCTGGTGGCGGGATCGCCACGGCGAGGGGGTTAGCTTAGGACTCGCGCAGTAATTAATTAGGTTTTGTCGTTTGGTTTGTCCACACTTGTGGTATGACGCTGCCTGCTGTGGACCCCGATTCGGTCGCCGCCCGGTTGTTGTTGATCCGCCCGCATCTGGACGAGCGGGCGTGGCGGTTGTTGCTCGGCGCGGAGGCGAAGGTGCTGGGTCGGGGCGGGATCAAGCTGGTCGCGGCGGCCGGTGGGTGCATCCGGATACCGTGGCCCACGGTGTGCGCGAGTTGGATGACAACGAACCAATTCCGGGGCGGGTGCGCCGGCCGGGTGCGGGGCGTCCGCCGATGGCGGTGACCGACCCCGATCTGGTCGCCGCGCTCGATGCGCTGGTGGATCCGGTCTCGCGCGGCGATCCGGAGTCGCCGTTGCGGTGGACGACCAAGTCGACGGCGAAGCTGGCCGCCGAGCTGACCGCCCTGGGGCATCGGGTGTCCGCGCGGACGGTGGCCAAGCTGCTCAAACAGGCTGGTTACAGCCTGCAGGCGAACTCGAAAACCATTGAAGGCGACCAGCATCCGGATCGGGATGCGCAGTTCGGCTATCTCAACACCCACGTCGAAGGATTCCTGGCCGACGGGGATCCGGTGATCAGCGTGGACACCAAGAAGAAGGAACTCGTCGGCAACTACAAAGCTGCCGGTCGCGAGTGGGAGCCCGCCGGGTCACCTCGCCCGGTGAAGGTGCACGACTTCGCCGACAAGGCGCTGGGCAAGGTGGCTCCCTACGGGGTCTACGACATCGCCACCAACACCGGCTGGGTCAATGTCGGCACCGACGCCGACACCGGCCAGTTCGCGGTGGAATCGATCCGCCGCTGGTGGACCACCATGGGCATCGACACCTACCCGCGGTCGCGACGGCTGCTGATCACCGCCGACTCCGGTGGCTCCAACGGATCCCGGCTGCGGTTGTGGAAAACCGAACTCGCCGCCTTCGCCGCCGAGGCCGGACTTGACATCACGGTTTGCCACCTGCCGCCGGGCACCTCCAAATGGAACAAGATCGAACACCGGCTGTTCTCCGCGATCAGCCGCAACTGGCGCGGACGCCCCCTACAATCCCACGAGGTCGTCATCCAAACTCTCAGGGCAACAACCACATCCACCGGACTGACCGTGAACGCGGCACTCGACACCACCACCTATGACCGCGGCATCAAGATCACCGACAAGCAGATCGCCGCCCTCGAAGCCACCCAGCTGCACCGTCACGAGTTCCACGGCGACTGGAACTACACGCTCACAGCCGACCACACCGCGACACGCCCGATGTCACCTACCTAATTACTGCGCGCTCCCTTAGCTAACGCCGACCCCCGATGCAGCCGAATACGGCGGGATTGAATATGCCTGGATGCCTGGATGCCTGGATTTTTCGTGCGTCCAGCGAAACGGGAGGTTGCCTGTGTAGGTGATTTGCTGTTCGTAAGCTCGTCGTCGCTTGCCGGTGTGAGTCCGGTTCGGGTAGCTGCCAGGTGGCCCGATAGCAGGCTGGCGGCTTCATCTGGAAACGGGTGTGGTCGAACCCCAGCGTCAAAAGCCCTGCAAGGGGGAGCGAAGATCCGGTCCGCAGGATAAAGCGAAGCCTGCGGCGTCGTTAGAGGTCTCCGCCCGCGAGGGCGGGGGTGAAGGGAGTGCCGAGCCGCCGAAATCAGGGGCGTGGAACGTATCGATAGTGGCGACGGGAACTGGAGAGGCCTGATCCGTACCGGCGTGTCCGGAGGCTTCGTTACGTGACAGCTCCCTCCGGTTGGCGGGGCTGAATCTGAGCGTAGTGGAGTTCCTCAGCTCGGTCGGGGGTCAGGTCGCAGCAATAGGTGTTCGGCCGTTCCCGGTTGTACCAGGCGACCCACTCGGCGGTTGCCAGAGACAACTCGGCCATCCCTGGATACCTCGGGCCGTAGTCGACGAGCTCATTTTTGGGCGCTTCGGGGAACTCCGTGGGTTATGGGGTGGCGGGGTAGAGCTGTAATCCGCCGAGGTGGAAGTAGA
>WBZP01001051.1_pt1 | contig 35283 bp, 31 predicted proteins | sample 5204301 | NCBI WGS metagenome assembly WBZP01 (sample SAMN12412401, study PRJNA552823) | activated sludge metagenome | isolation source: activated sludge from nitrification reactor of wastewater treatment plant... | place: USA: Pennsylvania | collected 2017 | reverse complement strand
GGCTTCTGCTGCAGCATAGTTGTCGAGATGGTATTCGGCATCACCGAGCGCAAACCAGCATTCGGCGCTGTCTTCATCCAGTTCGAGCGCTTTCTTGATATAATGCAATGCTTCAAACCAGCGTTCTTCATTTTGCAGCGTGACGCCGATTCCCAACCAGGCCTGTGATAGGTTGGGATCCAGTTTGGTGGCTTTCCGGTAATATTCCCGGGAGCGCTGCATGTCTTCCAACTGCTCGTAGCATTCACCGATGTTGTAATAGGTAAGCGCGTCGGGGGCCTCGAACTCGAAAGTCTTCTTGTAACATTCAATGGCTTCCTGAAAACGGTTCAGGTTGGCCAGGGAGTTTGCTTTATTGAAATAGGCGGAAGAGAAGTCGTCCTTGATGGCCAGGCAGTAGTCGTAGGCATCCAGGGCTTCTTCGAAACGGTCCATGCGATTCAGCACGTTGCCGAGATTATACCAGGCAGCGTAACTGTAAGGTTGCTTGTCGATGAAGCGCTCGTAAAAGGAAATGCTGTCTTCGAGACGGTCCGTGAACTCGTAACAGAACGCGATCTCGTACAAGGCGACATCGTTTTCCGGATTGTCTTCCAGGCTCAACTGCAGGTATTCGATGGCCTTGTTGTAATCGCCCCAGCTCTCGTAAACGTAGGCAAGGTTGAGGTAAAGAATATCCAGTTCATCGGCGAGCGGAATGGCCTGGTTGAAGCAGGCAACTGCCTTTTCAAACTGTTGCAGGGAAGAGTAGATGCTCCCCCGGATCATGTGAAGGTCGGGATCCGCCGGTGTGAGTTGTTCCGCTTTATCCAAAATCGCCAGGGCTTCTTCGGTTCGGTCCACCATCGCGAGCAATTGGGCTTGCCGTAGGAGGAAATCGATGCTGGTGGGATGTTGCGACTGCGCGAAGTCCACCACCTGGAGCGCCTTTACCGGGTCGTTCCGTTCAATGTAATAATCAATGATGTTCAGGAAAGCGTCGACGTCGAAGAAGTACGCTTCTTTGTTCCGTACCATCTCTTCATAGCGTTCGATGGAATGACGGATGCGGCTGCTTTCCTCGTTCGGGTTGGGGAATTCCTCTTCTTCCATGTAATCTGGAAAAGTCCGTTTCTCTCTTCAAAGATAAGAAATTGGGTCTGCAAGCGCCCAAGGAAAGGGGGAGTTATCCACACGAATGGGTGAATTGGCCTGATTTCGGGGTTGGCGAAGCTCCGGCGGCCACTTCTGCGTATCTTTACACCAATGTACCTGCAGCGACTTTCGCTCATCAACTTCCGTAACTATGAGCAGGCGGATCTGGTTCTGGACCCTTCCTTCAACGCGTTTGTTGGGGACAATGGATCCGGCAAAACCAACCTGCTCGACGCGATCCATTACCTGTCGTTATGCAAGAGCTACTTCAACAGCATCGACAGCCAGCAGATCCGTCACGGTGAAGACTACTTCATGGTGCAGGGCCAGTTCGATCTTGACGGCAGGGATGAAGTGATTGCCTGTACGGTCCGCAAAAACCAGAAGAAGATCTTTCGCCGGAACCAGGAAGATTATGAGCGCTTGTCCGATCATATCGGCTTACTGCCCCTGGTGATGATCGCGCCCACCGATACCCAACTCATTACGGAAGGCAGCGAAGAGCGGCGTAGGTTCATGGATGCGATCATTTCCCAGTACGATCGCCTTTATCTGGACCAGTTGATCCGGTATGAACGTGTGCTTTCGCAACGCAACAGCCTGCTCAAGCAACTCTCGGCGGGCCGCTGGGATGAAACTACGCTCAGTGTGCTGGACGAACAACTCTCGGATCTTGCCGGCCCGATTTTCGAAACCCGTTGTCGTTTTATCGCCGACCTGGAACCCATTTTCCGGGAGTACTACACCTACATCTCCGGCGGCAAAGAGCAGCCTGGAATACGATACCGTTCACGCCTTTCCGAGGCGCCCCTGAACGTGTTGTTGCAAAACAGCCGGGAACGGGAACGAGCCCTGCAATACACATCCGTCGGTACCCACAAGGACGACCTGGAGTTTGAGCTCAACGAATTCCCGGTAAAACGCACGGCCTCGCAAGGGCAGCAGAAGTCCTTTCTGCTTGCCCTCAAGCTTGCTCAATTCGATTTCCTCCGGAAGATCAAGGGCGTGAAACCGCTCTTGTTACTCGATGATATTTTCGACAAGCTGGACGATCGTCGCGTGGCGGCCTTGATGCAACTGGTACATGACGACCGCTTTGGTCAGGTGTTCATTACCGATACGCACCCGGAGCGGATACGACAGGTGTTTGCTTCCATCGGAAGTTCGATCCGATGTTTTCCGGTACTGGATGGTAAGGTGACGGATCCACAACCAGAAAATTCACCGGCATGAGTTTCCGAAGAACGGGCGACGGCTCGATGAAAGAAGCCCTGGAGGCCTGGATGAAAGAGTTGCGACTTGACCGTAAAGTGGCGGAAGCGCGCATCCTCGGTCAGTGGCCCGTCTTGATGGGACCGGCGATTGCCAACCGGACGACCGGCCTCCATGTCCGCGACGGAGTGCTTTTTGTTTCCCTGAACTCCGCGGCCCTGCGTCAGGAGTTGCTTCAATCCCGGGAGAAAATAATTCAGCTCCTGAACCGTGAGGCAGGAGCTGAGATCATCAAAGAGATCGTATTACGCTGAGCGTAATTCAGAAGCGTTCGGTGCCGGAAAAGAAGAAGTTGCCTTCGATGGCGGCATTTTCATCACTGTCGCTTCCATGGACGGCATTCGCTTCAATCGACTTGGCAAACAAGTTCCGGATGGTTCCCGGAGCGGCCTTGGCAGGGTCCGTAGCGCCGATCAGTTTGCGGAAATCTTCCACGGCATTGTCCTTTTCCAGAATGGCGGCTACGATCGGGCCGGAGCTCATGTAGCTGACAAGGTCCTTGTAAAACGGACGTTCGCGGTGCACCGCGTAGAACTGTCCGGCCAGTTCGGCCGACAACTTGGTGTATTTCATCGCAACGATCCGGAAGCCCGCTTCGTTGATCTTGGCTAAAATGGGTCCGATGTAGTTGTTGCCAACCGCATCCGGTTTGATCATGGTGAAGGTCTTGTTCGACATGGTGGTAAGTAAGGTTACTGACTGGGATTTGAAGGGCGCGAAGGTACGGATTAATTACCCGATAACCCGCGATAACACGGGTCAGATCAAAGCGTCTTGAGTTCGTTGACCAGCTTCGTGAGCGCATCCTTAGCGTCGCCGAACAACATGGAGGTCTTGGGGTTGTAGAAGAGCTCGTTGTCGATGCCCGCATAACCGGCATTCATGCTTCGCTTGTTGACTATGATGTGCTGCGCGTTTTCTACCTCCAGGATCGGCATCCCGTAAATCGGGGAGGAGGGATCCGTCTTGGCAGCAGGATTCACTACGTCGTTCGCGCCGACCACCAGTACCACATCGGTACTGCTGAATTCGGGGTTAATTTCTTCCATCTCGGAAAGCTTTCCGTAATCGACATTGCTTTCTGCCAACAATACGTTCATGTGTCCGGGCATCCGGCCGGCAACCGGATGGATCGCATACTTCACTTGTACCCCGCGATCTTCCAGGATGGTTTCCAATTCGTGAATGACGTGCTGCGCCTGCGCTACGGCCAAACCGTAGCCGGGAACGATGATGACTTTCTTGGAATAGTTCATCAGGACAGCGGCATCGGAAACGGAAATGTCTTTGATAGTACCCTGTACAGACGTACCGCTACCTGCAGCCGCGCTTTCTCCAAAGGCTCCGAACACGACGTTGAAGAGCGGGCGATTCATGGCCGTACACATGGCCAGTGTCAGGAGCGTGCCGGCAGAACCGACGAGGATGCCACCGGTGAGCATGACCTGGTTGTCGTACAGGAACCCGCCAAAAGCCGCTGCCAGACCGGTGAAGGAGTTCAAGAGGGAAATCACCACCGGCATGTCGGCTCCGCCGATCGGCATCACGAAGAGTACCCCGTAGAGCAGGGCCAGCGCGAAGGTGAAGAGTAGCATACCCATGCTATCGGTTCCGCCGGCCGTCAGCCATACCGAAACCGCGATCGTAGCCAGCATCAGGATGGCATTGATGATGTTGTATTTCGGCAGTCGTACGGATTTCCGCATCGTCCCATTGAGTTTCAGGAACGCGATGATAGAACCGGAGAAAGAGACACTGCCGATGACCATACCCGCCATGATGATGCCGATCCTGGCGGGATTGCCGACGTTGTGATGGAATTCGAGCAATGAAATGAGCGCCGCGCAGGCACCACCCATTCCGTTGAAGAGTGACACCATCTCCGGCATGGCCGTCATCTTGACGCGCTTAGCCGCTACCCAGCCGATGATGCTGCCGATCGCGATGGCGCCGAAGATCATACCGTACACCAGGGGCGCGACCTCTCCCTGGTGAAGCAAGATCGTTCCGGCTACGGCGATACCCATGCCAAACGCGGCGACGAGGTTGCCCCGTCGTGCGGTTTGAGGGCCGCTCAGCATCTTCAGTCCGATCACAAACGTGACCGAGGCGATGAGATAAATGATATCCAGGAGGTAGTTGGAAAGCATACGGAAGGTGTCGTGTATGAATTATTTTTTACCCGGCTTTTTCTTGAACATCTCGAGCATCCGGTCGGTGACCACGAAGCCGCCGACAACGTTCAGCGTACCCAGAATGACGGCCACGAAGCCGAGTGAGAGGAGGAGGATATTGTCGGGTTCGGTATTCAACATGACGATGATCGAACCGACGATGACCACGCCGTGAATGGCATTGGCGCCGGACATCAAGGGCGTATGCAGTACCGAGGGCACTTTCGAGATAACCTCTACGCCTACGAACACCGAGAGGATCAGGATGTAGATCATCTCGATATGTTGCCCGAGGAAGGTGATGATTTCGTTCATGTAGCTCAGGGTTTTTCCTGGTATTTGATGACACGCAGGGCGAGTTCCATCACATCGATCATACTCTTGCCCTGGTTGAGGATCAACTGACTGTTGTTGAGGTTGACTTGCTCGTACTCAAGGGACCGTTCGTACCAGTAGATGCAATCCTTCGCTTCCTGGATAAAGACACACAGCCGGATGTAGAATTCACGCGGCTCGCGGGTGTGGTGCAATTGCTCCGAAGCGTGCTGCATGGCCTGAGCGGCCTGCTTGAGCTTGCGGGCAAGGAAACGCTGCTCGTGTTCCTGGCCATCTTCATAGGCCGATGAAAGGATCGCCTGTGTCAGGTTGTCGGTCCAATTCTTAAAATTTTGATCCAGTTGCATTTGGTTGTGTTATGCGGTCACACCTGATTTCACACTCGGGTGTACGGCGACACCTTCGTGCACGATCAGGGAACCTTTGGTGATTTCCTCGTCCATTTCCCACTTGAAACCGTCTTTCGTCGTGAGGTGCTGGAGAAAAGCCAGCACGTTACGGGCATACAGGTCACTGGCGTTCAGCGGCAACAAACTCGGCAGGTTGGATTCGCCGATGATGGTTACGCCATGCTTCACCACGGTCTGATTCAGCTCGCTGAGGGTGCAGTTCCCTCCCTGTTCGACCGCCATATCGACGATCACCGATCCCATGCGCATGGCACGCACGGTTTCTTCCGTGACCAGCACAGGGGCTTTCTTGCCTGGTATCAGGGCGGTCGTGATCACCAGGTCGGCTTCGGCCATGTGCTTCGCCACAAGCGCCTGCTGCTTCTTCAGGAACTCCTCGGAAACACCTTTTACGTATCCGCCTTCTATCTTGATGGAATCGTCTCCTTTGACTTCGATGAACTTGCCTCCGAGTGATTCTACCTGTTCTTTGGTCTCCGGTCGGATGTCGGATACTTCGACGATCGCTCCCAGGCGCTTTGCCGTAGCAATGGCCTGCAGGCCGGCGACACCGGCGCCCATAATGACAACTTTGGAAGGCTTAAGCGTACCGGCAGCCGTCATCAACAAGGGAAAGATCTTCCCAAGGGCGGTGGCGCCCAACAAAACCGCCTTGTAGCCGGCCAGGTTGGCCTGAGACGACAAAGCATCCATCTTCTGTGCACGGGAAATACGCGGGATCGCATCGATCGAGAACGCGCTCACGCCCTGCCTGACACAGGCCTCGACTACCGCGGGATTGATCGCAGCGTAAAGGAAACTGATCACGACAGCGCCCTTCTTCAGCTTGGCAATATCGTCAGGTGAAGGCGGATTGACGTTTAAGAGCACATCGGCCGATTGAAGCACCTGTTGGCGGTCTGCCTGTACCTGAGCCCCGGCTTTTTCATAAGCGGAGTCCTCGTAGTAGGCATTCAGGCCGGCGCCTGACTGGACCCGGACTTCGTATCCGGCTTTGATGAGTGTCTGGACAACCTCAGGGGTCAGCGCCACGCGGCGTTCACGATCCTTGGTTTCTTTAGTGACGGCTAAGATCACGTTAAAAGCGTTTATCCTTCGGAATTTGGCAGGCAAAGAAACGAATTTTAATGGAATTGGGGGTTAAAATTGGCAGTCCGGGGCGCTGGCCGCGATCGTGTTTGTATATTTGTATCCTATGCTGAAACTCACACAGGCCACCCTCGACAAACTCGAAGAACTGCTCGTTTTAGGCGGTTATAAGGTTCGTCACGAAAAAGGGAATTTCAAGTCAGGCAGTTGTATCGTCGAAGCTTCGAAGATCATCGTTCTCAATAAGTTCTCTCCGGTCGAAGCTAAGGTCAGCTACCTGATCGAAGCGATTCAATCCCTTGAGTTGGATGAGTCCCTGCTGGATGATCGCTACCGCAAACTGCTCGCGGATGCACGGCAAATGAAACTTCAGCCTTCGGAACAACCCGCTTCCTGACCCGAACCATGCGTATCACCTTTCTCGGAACCGGAACATCACAGGGCGTTCCGATGATCGGTTGCACCTGCCGGGTTTGTACCTCTACCGATTCCAAAGATAAACGGCTACGGACCAGTGTCCTGGTCGAGGGCCCGTCCGGAGCCGTAGTCATCGATTCCGGCCCCGATTTCCGACAGCAAATGTTACGTGAATCGGTACGTTCGCTCAATGCGGTAGTCTTCACGCACGAACACAAGGACCATATCGCCGGGCTCGACGATGTCCGGGCATTCAATTACCTCAGCGGTAAACCCATGGAGGTGTATGCGACGGAGCGGGTACAAGAGGCGCTGAAACGGGAGTTTCACTACGTCTTTTCCAATGTCCAATATCCGGGTATTCCAAGGATCGAAATCTCGACGATTCACCAGGTACCATTCGAGGTTGCGGGAATGGTCTTCCAGCCCATCGAGGTCATGCACATGAACCTGCCGGTGCTCGGTTTCAGGATCGGCGATTTCACCTACATCACGGATGCTAATTTCATCCCGGAACCGGAGTTGGAGAAGATCCGTGGTTCACGCATACTGGTCTTGAACGCGCTCCGGCGGGAAAAACATGTCTCGCATTATACCCTGCAGGAAGCGGTTGATTTGATACGTTCCGTGCAACCGGAACAGGCCTTTCTGACCCACCTGTCGCACCAAATGGGCCGGCACGAGGAGATCAATGCGGAACTTCCGGCCGGTATTCAGTGTGCCTATGACGGACTAAAACTGGACTGCTGAGTCGGGAAGTCCCGGATCGAATGCTATCTTTGCAGGGGAATTTCAACTTCCACTGGAATTACATAACTAATTGAATATCAATTATGTTTGAGAGCTTAAGCGATAAACTTGAAAAGGCTTTTAAACTTCTCAAAGGGGAAGGCCGGATCACGGAAATCAACGTGGCGGAAACCCTGAAGGAGGTGCGGAAGGCGCTGCTCGACGCGGACGTCAACTATAAAGTCGCCAAGCAATTCACGGATACGGTCAAGGAAAAAGCCCTTGGTCAGGACGTACTCAAATCCGTTTCTCCCGGCCAATTGTTGGTCAAGATCGCGCACGATGAACTCGCCCAGTTGATGGGGGGCTCCAAATCGGAAGTTGACCTGAACGGCAACCCGACGATCATCCTGATGTCGGGTCTCCAGGGTTCCGGTAAAACGACGCTCTCCGGCAAGCTGGCCAATTTCCTCAAGTCAAAGAAGCAGAAACTCCCCTTACTGGTTGCCTGCGACGTTTACCGCCCTGCCGCTATTGATCAGCTCAAAGTGCTGGGCGAACAGATCGAGGTGCCCGTTTACAGCGAGCCCGGCAATCAGGACCCTATTACCATTGCGCAGAACGGTATCCGGTACGCGAAGGAGCATAACCGAAACGTCATCATCATCGATACCGCGGGTCGTCTGGCGATCGATGAAGAGATGATGGACGAGATCGCCCGGATCAAGTCGGCGATTCAGCCGAACGAGATCCTGTTCGTGGTCGATTCCATGACCGGTCAGGACGCCGTTAATACCGCCAAAGCGTTCAACGACCGACTCGATTTCAACGGTGTGGTACTGACGAAACTGGATGGTGATACCCGTGGCGGTGCCGCCCTTTCCATCAAGTCTGTCGTCAATAAGCCGATCAAATTCGTCGGTACCGGGGAAAAACTCGATGCCCTCGACATCTTCTATCCTGAGCGGATGGCGGATCGTATCCTCGGAATGGGGGATATCGTTTCGCTTGTCGAAAAGGCCCAGGAACAGTTCGATGCCGAAGAAGCTGCAAGGCTGCAGAAGAAGATACAGAAGAACCAGTTTAGCTTCAACGATTTCTATCAGCAGATCCAGCAGATCAAGAAGATGGGCAACATGAAGGATCTGCTCGGCATGATACCCGGGGTCGGTAAGGCGGTTCGCGATATCGACATCAGCAACGATTCATTCAAGCAGATCGAAGCCATCATCCAATCCATGACCATGCAGGAGCGGGAAAACCCCGCTATCCTGAGTGGAAGTCGCCGTAACCGGATCGCCAAAGGAAGCGGAACCACCATTCAGGATGTCAACCGCCTCATCAAGCAATTTGACGAAATGCGCAAGATGATGAAAGTCTTCTCCAACAAGGACCAGGCGGCCCGGTTGATGCGCAACATGCCGAAGATGCCGCGATAAACAGAATCATCCATGAACCTTTCCCAAAGTCCGATGCCCGACGCCGCGAACCTTCCCACCACCACACCGGACGGGACCACGCGTCATCCGGCGGTGTTGCTTGACGGGAAGGTGGTCTCCGCCAGCATCCGGGAAGAGATTGCAGCCGAGGTGCGCGAGCTGATCGCCAACGGCGGGAGGGCGCCGAAACTGGTCGCCATCCTGGTGGGAAACGACGGCGCTTCTGAAACCTACGTCGCGAGCAAGATCCGGAACTGCGGTCTGGTCGGATTCGACAGTGCAGTGGAGCGATACGATGCATCGATCAGCGAACAATTTCTGCTGGAAAGGATCAGCCTGTTGAATGATGATCCCGGCATTGACGGGATCCTGGTGCAACTTCCGCTTCCCAAGCACATCAGTGTTCAGAAGGTGACGGAAGCGATACGTCCCGAGAAGGACGTCGACGGTTTTCATCCCGTCAATGTCGGCCGCATGGTGCAAAACCTTCCCTGCTTTTTACCGGCGACACCTTACGGTATTCTGCTCTTGCTGCAACATTACGGGATCCGTACGGAGGGTTTGCATTGCGTTGTCGTGGGGCGGAGCAATATCGTCGGTATGCCGGCCAGCATCCTCTTTTCACGAAATGCTGAACCCGGAAATTGTACCGTAACACTGGCACACAGCAGAACCCGCGACCTTGCCGGACACTGCCGCAAAGCCGATATCATAATAGCAGCGCTGGGTAAGCCCCGGTTCATCAAAGCCGACATGGTAAAGGACGGAGCAATCGTTGTGGACGTCGGCATTACCCGAGTACCGGCGCCTGAAACGAAAAGCGGATTCCGCATCGTCGGAGACGTCGACTTTGAAGCCGTAGCACCCAAATGCAGTTACATCAGTCCGGTACCAGGTGGAGTCGGGTTGATGACCATCATCGGTCTCTTGAAGAATACGTTGCGGGCAGCACGCAAAGAAGTGCGCTTCTGACCCCACAAAATTCCTGTTACATGCAACCATCCGATCCAGCCAACGGATCCCGGCTTCCGGTCATGGAGCACTATTTCACCATCCAGGGTGAAGGCGCAAATACCGGTCAGGCCGCGTATTTCATTCGCCTCGGCGGTTGTGATGTTGGATGCGTATGGTGCGATGTCAAGGAATCCTGGGACGCTTCCGTGCATCCGGTATACACCCTGGAAACTATCGTGGGTTGGGTAAAGGACGCGGGTGCAAGACGGGCGGTCATCACCGGCGGAGAACCTTGCATGTATGAGCTGGATGGCCTGACTGCTCGGCTCCGAGAGGAAGGGATCGCAACATATCTTGAAACATCGGGTGCTTATACGATCAGCGGGACCTGGGATTGGATCTGTGTCTCTCCAAAGAAGTTCAAACCGGTTCTTCCTGCATCGCTGGCCAAAGCGAATGAATTGAAAGTGGTGGTTTTCAACCGCCACGACTTGTCCTGGGCACAGGAACAGGCTTCCGGGACCTCCGCAGGAACGAAGCTCTTCTTACAGCCGGAGTACAGTGTGCGGGATAAAGTACTTCCCGAGATCATTGCCTTCGTCAAACGTCACCCGGAATGGACGATTTCCCTGCAAACGCACAAGTTCATGCAGATTCCCTGATGGTTTGTTGAAAATCGGTTCTTTCGGGCAATCGACAGGATGGGCGTGGCAATATCTTTGAAGTGTTAGCATTCGAAACCCGCTTCATGATCCCTTCCCGCAGGCTGCATTTCCTGTTCATTTTTCTGCTCACTTCGATTTCCCTCTTTGCTCAAAAGGAGCCGAAGTATACGTCAATCGATTCCCGCGCTATCCGTGCATTCGAAACGGCCGGAGGCTATTACGACTCCCGTCAGGATGAGCAGGCGCTGAAGTTTTTACAAGGCGCGATCGACGCCGACCCGAATTTTGTGGAAGCCTACATGATGCGGGCGAATATCCTCACCGATCAACGATTGTATCCGCAAGCCATAGCGGCATACAAGAAGGCCATTGAAATCAATCCTGATTTCTTTCCGAACAATTATTACTCTCTTGCCAGAGTCGAATTCAGTGAAGGCCTCTACAGCGATGCCCGCACACACCTCGACAAGTTTCTGACCTACCCGAAAATCAATGCCGGCCTGACAGCAAAGGCCAGACAATTGTCGACGAGTTGTGCCTTTGCCGAGCAAGCTGTGAAGTCGCCTGTCCCGTTCAAACCGGTGAATATGGGTTCCGCCATCAACACTCCGGAAGAAGAGTACTTCCCGGCCATTACCGCCGACGGCGCAACCTTCCTGTTCACGCGGCGCTCGCGCTTTCGGGATCCTGCCGGCCGAGCGAACAAACAAGAGGACTTCTATGTAAGTCACAAAAATGCCGACGGAAACTGGTCGGATGCGGCTCCGGTAGCGGAGATCAACACCAGTGGCAATGAAGGCGCTCCGGCGCTTTCGGCGGACGGGCAGTACTTGTTCTTCACTGCTTGCGAAGAGATGCTTTCCAATGACGCTCGAAAGACCAAAGGAAGCTGCGACCTTTTCCTGACCAAGAAAGTCGGGGATCGATTCGGTCCGGTGCGTAACCTGGAGATGCCCATCAATACGGGCGCATGGGAAAGCCAGCCGTCTTTTTCATCGGATGGTCGTACCCTGTACTTCGTTCGCGCGGTCACCGGAAGCGATGGTCGTCGCCAGCGCGATATTTTGATGACGCGCATTGGCGACAATTCAGCCTGGACCGAACCGGTTTCTGTCAGCGATAAGATCAATACTGCTGGTGATGAAATGTCGGTTTTCATTCACCCCGACGATCAGACGCTCTATTTCACTTCCGACGGGCATCCGGGCATGGGTGGTCTCGATATTTTCCTCGCTCGCCGCCAGCCCGATGGAAGCTGGAGCGAACCGGTTAACCTGGGATACCCGATCAATACCGGCGCCGATGAGAATTCACTCCTCGTCAGCCCCGATGGTAAGCTGGGTTTTTTCGCCTCGGACAGGGCAGGTGGTTACGGCCAACTTGACCTGTATCAATTCGAACTTCCGGAATCGATGCGACCGGTACCCGTTACCTACATGAAAGGAAAAGTCTACGATGCTGATACGAAGAAACCACTGGCGGCCGGCTTTGAGTTGATCGACCTCGCGACGCGTAAGACCGTCGTCAGCTCGACATCGAACGTCGGAAGCGGTGAGTACCTGGTGTGTCTGCCTTCGGGTAAGAGCTATGCGCTCAACGTTGCCAAGGATGGTTATCTGTTCTATTCGGAAACATTCCGACTCGACGATCCCAAGGCGGCATCCGATCCCCTGGTAAAGGATATTCCGTTGAAACCGATCCGTGTTGGTGAAAGTGTCGTTTTGAAGAACATCTTTTTCGAGTTCGACAAATTCGATCTCAAAGACGAGTCACGAGCGGAATTGTCGAAAGTGGTGGCCTTTCTTCAAAAGAACTGCAAAGTCCGGGTTGAGATCGGCGGACATACCGACAATGTCGGGAGTAAGACCTATAACCTCAATCTGTCAGACAAGCGGGCAAAGGCCGTATACGACTATCTGGTTGGACAGGGGATTCCTGCTTCCCGCATGAGTTCAAAGGGATACGGAGACGCCAAGCCGATCGCAGACAATGCCTCGGAACAGGGGCGCGCGCAGAACCGTCGCACCGAGTTCACGATCGTTGCCGTGGATCAATGATCCCCGCTGATCATCACTTTCCGGATCATCCAGTCGTTATCCTGGTAGCGACAGCCAAGCAGATAGATGCCGGCAGACTGACTGGTAATCGCCAGGTTGATTTCCTTCCTGTTCGGGTACTGGCGTAGGACAATGCGACCGGAAAGATCCGTCAGTACGATCTCCTGAAGCGTGACAGCGCTGGAGACTGTCAATTCCTGATTGGAACGGACAGGATTCGGATAAACCATCAAGTTGTTTTTCGATAATTCCGATACGCCAATTACCGTGTTGTTCGTGCTTTCCAAAGCGGAATCGGTACGCACGACAAAAAGCGTCTGCTGGTCAACCGGAAAGGAATTGCTGTAACCGGTCAGGATTGCGCCACCAAATTCGCCGGGAATACAGCTTCGCACCTGATCCCCTTCGGGACCACCATAAGTTTTTCCGATCAGGAAGTTACCGGCACCGTCGAAGGTGATCAATTGAAAATCGCGAGCACCCTGACCGAAGGTTGCGGTAGTGGCACCGCAAAACAGGGTGTCGTTTCGGATGAATACATCATCAAAACCGTCGTAGGTGGAATCGCCACCGGCAATGTTCGTCCAGGCAAGGGAGCCAGCGTTATCCATCCGGCCGATCATGTTCTGATCAAAGCCATTGGTGCTAAGGGTCAACCGGCCGGCAAAGAGGTAGTCCCCATTGGGGAACTGGTCGAGGCCACAGATCTGTTCGGCATGTCCGTAGTCGATTCTCCTGTCCCAGATCGTATCCAGCGAGGCGTCGCACAAGCCAAGCCAGGCATCATCCGGGTTGTTCGGTCCGGTACCGTAGTAACCTCCCAAGAGAATCTTTCCGTCGGACAGGACTTTCACTTTATTCACAAAACACTCTTCGCCGATGGGTAGGATGCGCGTTGAGGCGATGGATCCATCCGGTAATGCCTTTACGATCCAGGGTTGTGCCATCGAAAATCCATTCCCATAGGAATAGCCGGCGAATACGATCGTATCTCCGATACCGGCGCACTGTGATGTAAGGAAGTCCCAGGAACCTGTACCAACATGCCGCGTCCATAAGGTATCGCCAGCTGCATTCACGCGAAGGATATAGCCGTCGTAGTCGCTTGTCAAGTTGAAGCTGTTGCTGTACCCGCCGATCATCAGCGTCTGGTCGGCTAATAGCGTGAGGCCTGTTCCTTGTTCAACACCGCCGCCGCCATACGAACGTTGCCAGCGGAAATTCCCCGCACTATCGGTGCAAAGCAGATAAATGTTTGATTGTGACAGGTTGTTGTCATTGGTCGTGCCTGCGAAATATAGATCGTGATTCGCTGCGATGGCTGCCGCTTTCCCTTCGTTCTGACTTCCCATGGCATACGAATGCTGGAAGGCGGGCTGAGCGAAGGCCGCACTCTTGAGCAGCAACAGGAAAGCGAAGTAACGACCCTTCATACGATGGTGTTTTTTCAGGCAATGGCGGCGCGGATAGCCAGTAAGCGAATGAGCAGCTCTTCGAGCCGGTCCAGGTGCAACATATTCGCACCGTCTGATTTGGCATTAGCCGGATCCGGGTGCGTTTCTACAAACAATCCATCAACTCCCACAGCAATGCCCGCTTTTGCAACCAGCCCGATCAGTTCCGGCCGACCGCCGGTTACGCCGCTACTTTGATTGGGTTGCTGCAACGAATGGGTGATGTCCAGAATAACAGGAACCATGTTTTGCTGCATGACCGGTATACCGCGGTAATCGATGACGAGGTCCTGATAACCGAACATGCTGCCCCGTTCCGTCAGCATGACGTTATCGTTTTCCGCCGCCCGGATCTTATCCACTGCGAATTTCATCGACTCCGGTGCCAGGAATTGTCCTTTTTTAACATTGACAACCTTTCCGGTTTTAGCGGCCGCGACGAGTAAATCCGTTTGCCGGCATAAAAATGCCGGGATCTGTAACACGTCAACATATTGGGCAGCCAGCGCGGCTTCATCGCTTTCGTGGATGTCGGTGACAACAGGGATGGAAAATTCGCCTCGGATGCGTGCCAGAATTTCAAGTGCCGCTTCATCGCCGATGCCGGTGAAGGAATCGACACGTGTGCGGTTCGCTTTTCGATAACTCGCTTTGAAGATGAGCGGAATGCGTAATCGATCGCAAATTCCAACAACCCGTTCAGCGATCTTTCGGGTCATGGTTTCTCCCTCTACCACGCAGGGACCTGCAAGCAGAAAGAAATTGCCGGAGTCGGTATGTCGAAGCGACGGAATATTCGGAATCATCAGGGTAATTGTTTTCGCAAAGTTACAAAAGCCCCGGCGGAGCGGCCTTCCGGGTTGATCCAACCACTCAGGAACCGGCTACCGGCATGGAATTGCCAGGAGCCCAGACGCAGCGTATAGCCCAATCCGGCTACCCAGGTGGTATATTCGCCATATTGCAAACCAAGGTGAAGGCGATGATGTCGGTTAATGCTCCAGGAGCCTTCCATGCGGGCCATGGGTCTGGCCGCGTAAAACAATCGTTGCTGTACCTCCCAGGTGCAGGTATATTTACCTTCCGACCATTGTAGCGAATAGGTGGCACGAAGTAGTCCGGGCAGTGGCTGAAGACTGGATTCCTTTCGGCGGTCCGTCAGAAATCCCTGGACAAACGCGCTGTCCGAATTGATCGTACCGCTCACGGTATCGGTAAAATCGAAAAGGTCCGTCGCATCAATACCTTCGAAGCGGTAGGTTGTATCGGCGGGCACGAATGAACTCCCATCATCGAAGCCGATAAAGCCGAAATCGCTGACCCCGATCTGGAACAGGGAACCGTCGCGAAATTGTTTCTTCCAGCGAAGATCCATGACTGCACCCGTTCCGTTCCAGGAATCGAATCCGGTACCTGAAGAATCCTGTTGACGGATCGTCAGGTCCAGATCGGCATCCAGATAGTCGCCATTCGGCGCGGTGTACAGACTTCCGCGCTTTGTACGGATGTCTAAGAATTCCTGTCCCCGCACAAGGCCGAAGCCCGCGTCCAACGCACTATGGCTGGAGAGTCGGATTTGCACCGAAGCCTTCACGGCTTGCCAATGCAGATCGGAAAATCGGAAATTAGAGAGATCGGCCGATCGGCCTTTGTAAGCCCGGTTGCCCCGGAAGTACAATTCAAATGCGTCGCTGCTGAAATCCGAATGGATCCAATGACGATCTTCCAGTTCAATGCCCCAGGAGGTAAAACGGCCGGAATCCGACTGGATCCTGTGACGATAATAGGTTCTTACCCCGAAATCCAGCGCAAAGGCATTGCGTGCATCCAACCTTTTACTGACACGATCCTTGATCTGCTCGTCGATGAAAGCATGACGGAAGTAGGCCGACGCAAACTCATGAGTGATGCAGTCAGAACGAAACGCGAATCCTGCATCGAGTCCGACCGAACTTTTCTCCGGAAAAAGTTCCATCGTAGCAACCTGACCGAACGCGGATCGGCATCCAACCACTATCAACAGTAAACAAAGGCGATGCAACGTGCCGGTCATCAGCGGATGGAATAAGTTCCTTCTGCCACTAGTTTGATGCGCAGTCGGTAATGTTCATAGAATTGAACCAGCACAGGATAAGCGGGGGTCGTGAACCGGCCGCGTATCCCGATCTTCCTGGCCGACTGCAAGCGGGATTTCCGCTCGGCTTCGACCGGGATTTCGAGGCGCGTCGATCGGGAGGCTACCACGTTCATCGCGCCATCTACATAAGCGGATGGGATCAGGTTTCCCTGTTGCAAAAGCGAATCGGTTAAAGTCCCGTTCTCGTCTATTAGGAAAAATTGCAACTCGATGTTGAGCGGGAAGCCGTTCTCGGCAACCATCGTCACGATAGCAGGCCCAACGGGGTCCAGGTTAGTCAGGTTATCTGCCGTCAAGTCCAGCGTGTCAGCCAACAGTATCTGGTTGGCGGCAAACCGGAGCGGTAGTTCAAGTCGAAGCCGGGAAGCCACGAGACGGTCACTGTAAACGAAATCATTGCTTCCCGAAACATTGCCCAGGGGATTGAGTGAAAGATCCAGATTGTAATCCAGACGATCGGGAATATTCTCCAGCAGATCCACCAGGTTACTGTTCGAACGGTCCAGGCTCAAGCTAAGCGTGGTAGGCCTGACCGGATCCGAAGCGTTGCCGCTTTCCGAAGCACGGTTGATGTTCAGCCGGGTATTGAGGATTCCCGGTGCCGAAAGTGCGATAGCAGAGCCTGTTTGATTGTTGGTAGCGTTCAGGTTACGAATCATTGCTGACGCATCGGCGCCGATACTGTTGATCACGTCGAGACGAAGCCGGGCGCTATCCAATTCAACTGTCCCATCGCGGATGATGTTGCCTAGTCCGACGTTCGCGTCGTCGGAAAGGTTGACAGTTGTTTGTCCGAGGTAACCTTTTACATACGACGGTTCAATTGACAGTAATGTGCTCACCAGATTGATCATGGTGTCGCCCGGGTTTACCGTAAATGCCGATCCGGAAGGGTCTGATACCGCGCGAACATTATAGGCGATCGTATTTACCAGCAAACCGCTGGCACCGGTCAGGTCAATGTCGTAGCCGTCGAAGTCGTAGGTCCCGTTGAAAATTGCCGGAGCACTGATGCTTCCGGGACCAACATCCTGTACGACCTGGAACTGGTTACCGTTCTTAATCGCTTTTGGAATCGTATAGGTAAAATAGATGCGTGTAGGAAGCGTGTTTCGAATACTCAAGCCGATCTTACCGGTCCGGATATGGGCCTTCTTTAGCTCAACGCCCGATATGCCCAGACGGACATTGTTGTCATTGGTATAAAAAGGCGTGTTCGGTTGTACGAGATAGGGGAAGACGGACCAGATGTAAAGCGTCTGAATCGAGGTGTCCGGAATCGTGTAGATGGAGTCGAGCTCCAGGTTGTCAACCGTTTCTTCGTATACCACGCGGATTGCTCCGTTCGCATCGGCTTGAGTCAGTGAATCCGCAAGGAGTTGGTTAATGCCAATGTCCGCGAAAAGCAAAGGGCCGGCGACTTCAACGTCCCACTGCGGGCGATCATTTTCTTTTTTACATCCCGGTAGCGACAAGCCAAGCAGGAGCAGGATGGCGAAGAAAGTAAACGGGCTGTTCAGGAATCGTAGGGCTATTGTTCTGAACGACATAGTCAATGTACAGTCTCGTAAGATGCGTATTTTATCAGCATGACGGTTCTGGTTTCGGTCGAAGTTATCAGCGCAATGTCATTTACCAACCGGATTCACCTGCTCAGTAATCGTATTTATCCTTCCAGCGAACTTTCAACCATTCCCGAAGTTCGTTTTCCCGGCTGTTCTTCCCTGGATCATACAGGCGTGTGCCGCTGATCTCCGATGGCAGGAACTCTTGCCCGGAAAAACTGCCCTGCCTGGAATGATCATAAGCATAGCCTTTACCGTATTCCAGTTCCTTCATGAGCCGGGTAGGGGCGTTGCGGATGTGCAAAGGGACCGGCAGGTCCCCGGTTTTGTTGACCAGTGCAAGGGCTTCTTCAATGGCCATGTAGGAGGCGTTGCTCTTGGGGGAGGTGGCCAGGTAAACGGCCGCCTGAGAAAGGATGATCCTGCATTCCGGGTAGCCGATGCGATTCACTGCTTCGAAGCAGGCATTGGCGATCACCAAAGCGGTTGGATTAGCCATACCGATGTCCTCCGAAGCCAATATCAGCATCCTACGCGCGATGAAGGACGGGTCTTCACCGCCTGCGATCATGCGCGCCAACCAATACACGGCGGCATTCGGGTCGCTGCCCCGCATGGATTTGATGAACGCGCTGACGATGTCATAATGCTGCTCGCCCCCTTTGTCGTATCGAGCCAGATTCTGCTGCGCAACGGATAGCACTGCTTCGTCGGTGATGATCGCTGGCGAGGACGGCGGCATGGATTGTACCACAAGCTCCAGCAAATTCAACAATTTGCGACCATCGCCTCCTGAAATTCGCAGTAAGGCATCGGACTCTTTCAGCTCGACCTTACGTTGGCGCAGGTAGTCGTCGCGCTCGATCGCCTGTTGCAACATGGCCAACAACGCATCGCGTGTCAGCTCCCGCAAAACGTAAACCTGACAGCGGCTGAGTAAGGGAGAAATCACCTCGAAGGATGGGTTCTCCGTTGTGGCGCCGATCAGCGTAATGATACCCTTCTCCACGGCTGCCAACAACGAGTCCTGTTGGGACTTGCTGAACCGGTGAATTTCATCGATGAAAAGGATCGCATTACCGGGAACCTCTTTCAACTCCCGCGAATATTGGGAAGCTTTTTCGATGACTTCCCTGACATCCTTGACACCCGACGAAACGGCACTTAGGATATAGAACGGCCGGCGGAGCTTTTTCGCGATGATACCCGCCAAAGTCGTTTTACCGACTCCGGGAGGTCCCCATAAAATCATGGATGGGATGGTATTGGCTTCGATGGAACGACGCAACACACCTCCTGGACCTACTAAGTGTTCCTGTCCAATGTAATGGTCCAGATCCTCTGGACGCATGCGCTCGGCGAGCGGACTCATGCCGCAAAGGTAAGCAAATGCTCAGCGTGTGATCATCAACGGCAGGCAGGTCGGAGCCGTCCCCTCCGAACCCAGCCGGAGGAGGTAAACTCCAGCCGGAAGATCGTCCAGCGAAAGAACATATTCCGAAACTCCAACTTGAACCTGAGAAATTCGGATCATTTTACCGGACAGGTCAAGCATTTCCACACGTGTTGGGTTTGCCAAAGGTTGTTCCCAGCGAATGAAGGTGGTGCTATTGGCAGGATTGGGGAATAATCGGGGGGAGGAATTTGCCGGAGTAGAATTGTCGATGCCGACTGTGCAGCCTAAAGATGATAATTGGTTACGGATGCTGATTCCACGGTCCCGGATAAACGACTTGATTCCGGCGATCCATTGCGTACCCATGGGGCTGGTAATGCTGATGTCGGAAACCACGTTGTCCTCGAACTGTTGATTGGAGAAGGTCTTCATCGAATCGGCATACACGAACGGACGGATGATCGGGACAATGCTGTCGATGATAGGGTCAAAGTAGTTATTACTGAAATCTTCCGACAGTAGGCACAACGCCTGAATGTAATCGCTCCGGTATCCCGGGTCGCCCAGCACGCGTTGACACAAGGGTCGCCCTGTCGCATTACTAATGTAATCCCACGATAGGCTTTTGATCTGCGCAAGACTGAGTTGTTGCTGGAAATTCCCGAACGCTTCGTTGACGTCCCAGTGGATCCATTCGAAGCGATCGGATACACTTTCGTGATAAATGAAATAATTGTGACCGGAGCCGATGTAGGAATCCAGATTGGCGAACAGGTTGTCGGCAGCCCAATGGCGGAAGAAATGCCAGGGGTTCAGCACTTCGGCCAGTGAATCATGAAAGGCTGTTCCGCTGTTGTTGATCTTATCGATCAGTCGGATCAGGTCACTCCAGTCGTTGGCCGTTTCGTTATTATCCAGTTCATAACGGTTGTAATACAAGTTCGGACTGCTTCCATACCAGCGCAGGTCACCGGAAGGATCACCCTTGAACCGATTGCCGGAGCTGCTACCGAACCAACGGTCGCAAAAGTCGTTATTGACCTCTTCGACCAATGTGTACAAACCCCAATAGTTACCATTCACATAAACCCGGGCATAGGAGCACCTGGGAGCAGCAATGCCATGTGCCACCAGGAAGTCCAGCATCAGTTTCTCCCGGAGGAAGGAGGGGTCCTTGAAACCGTTATTCAGATTGAACTTTTTGATACCATCATACTCTTGTCCCGCTACGAATTCGTTCAAATCAAGCTTGAAAGATTTCTTCGGTCCGGGATTGTTATAAGAGCTATTGCCTTTGTATTTGGCGCCGCTGTTAGAAAGCACTTGGCCGTCTATGGTCAGGTCGCATACGGTATAAACATCCGCTGTATAATTGGTCGAAAGCGTATCGAGATAGGAAAGCTGGTGGAACTGCAGGTACACATCATGAACGACGGCTTGCGACCAAAGTTGTTGTCCGGCTGTTTGGGCCGTTGCAAGATGCAATCCGGCGGACACGATCGAAAATACCAGGAACAGAAATTGACGCATGGCGGGTGATGGAAGTCCGTTGGACATCGAATGGGTAGCTGGGTTTAATCCGACCATCGCCCAAATCGATCACGCGCGGCCTGCTCGAGCAGTTCGCGGTCATCGGGATGAGCGATGCGGATCAATTCGCGGGCGCGTTCCCGCAGGTTTTTCCCGAACAGGTAGGCAATACCGTGTTCGGTGACCACATAATGGACGTGGGCGCGAGTCGTTACGACTCCGCCACCTTGCTTCAGGAAGGGCGTTATTCGGGAAACACCTTTCTGTGTGCGGGAAGGCAGAGCGATGATGGCTTTCCCGCCCTTTGACAAGGCCGCGCCACGCATGAAATCCATCTGACCACCCACACCGGAATACTGATAAGTGCCGATAGAGTCCGAACAGATCTGTCCGGTCAGGTCGATTTCAATGCAACTGTTGATGGCCACCATCTGGTGGTTCTGACGGATAACGGATACTTCATTGACATAGTCGATGTCCAGAAAGGTGAAGAACGGGTTGTCATGAACATAGTCGTACAGTTTGCGGCTGCCCAGGCAAAATCCGGTCACCACCCGTCCGGGGTGCTTCGTTTTGAGTTTGTTGTTGATGACACCCGATTCGATCAACGGAATGATCCCGTCGGAGAACATTTCCGTATGAACGCCAAGGTCACGGTGGTTACCGAGACAACTCAGCACCGCGTCCGGAATGGCGCCAATACCCATTTGAAGCGTAGCGCCATCAGGAATCAATTCGGCGATGTACTCGCCGATCTTCCGTTCGGTGGTGGTAACCCGATCGCCGAATACCGTCTCGTGCAAGGGCTCTGGCGCATAAACCAGTGCGTCCAGTTCGCTGACATGAATGAGTCCATCGCCGTGGGTTCGTGGCATAAGTGGATTGACCTGCGCAATGACATGTTCGGCTGTATTGACGGCGGCTCGGGCAATATCCACAGAGGTGCCAAGGGATACGAAGCCATGCGCGTCCGGCTCCGATACCTGCACCAACGCCACATCCAGGGGCATGATACCGGTGCGGAAGAGATCCGGGATTTCGCTGAGAAAGACCGGAATGTAGTCGGCACGCCCTTCGTTCACGGCTGGACGGATCGGTTCGGAAACAAAGAATGAATTGATGTTGAAGTTGCCCTCATATCGGGATTCGGCAATCGGGAAGTCCCCCAGTACACTGATACAGACGATTTCCACGTCCTTTAGTCGTGGAGCTTCCCCGGCCAGTGCCCGTACAAGATGGGTAGGAGTCGCCGCGCTGCCGTGAATGAAGACCCGCTGACCGGACCGGACTACCTGGAGCGCCTCCGAAGCCGGGAGGTAATCTACTTTGTATTGCATAATGCGGGCAAAGATATTCCGAACTCCTGAATCGGCTCTGACCTTCATCAGGGAGAAACGTTGGAAAAGGTCGTGTACATCATATCCGTATCTTTCGGACATGACAGCGGATGACTATATCCGGTACTTTCACATGATTGCCCATCCGGAGGGAGGGTACTTTGTAGAGACCTTCCGAAGTGCAACGAACATCCGCTTGGCTGACTTTGACAGTGACCGATCACTTGCCACCAGCATTCTTTTTCTGCTGAAAGCGGGTCAGTCCTCTGCCTTGCATCGGATTAAAAGCGATGAACTTTGGTATTATCACGATGGCGAAGGACTGGAAATTGTGGAAATCGATGAACAGGGCAGGGAAGTGGTGACACGGCTGGGAAAGCGTTGTTTCGACGGCGAAGTCTTGCAACATGTCGTACCTGCAGGTCGATGGTTCGGGGCCAGGTTGGCGGCTGAAGGGTCTTTCTGCCTGGTGGGTTGTCAGGTCAGCCCCGGATTCGACTTTAGGGATTTTGAATTGAAGTGAGCATTTTTGCACCCCGGAATATCAACTATTGATTCAAACACTATGAGCCTTCACATAAACGCTGAAAAGGGAAGCATCGCACCCATCGTTCTACTCCCGGGCGATCCGCTTCGCGCTAAGTACATCGCCGAGAACTGGTTGAAGGATCCAAAGCTGGTCAGCACCACGCGGAACATGTTCTACTTTACCGGTGAGTACAAAGGAAAGCGCGTTACTGTCGGAGGTAGCGGAATGGGCTGTCCGTCCATCGGAATCTACTCGTTCGAACTTTATACCGAATACCAGGTCGAAACCATTATCCGTATCGGAACGGCCGGTTCTTACCTTCCGAATCTGAAGACCTACGAGTTGGTAAACGCCGAGTTTGCCTGCAGTGAATCGACCTACGCGCACAACGCTTTCGGCTTCGAAGGCAATAGGATGGTCCATCAAGGGCCTGCGTTTGAACGTATCAACGAAGCCGCTCGTCGGTTGAACCAGCCGGTGCATGCCGGAACGATTCATTCCAACGATGTTTTTTACAGAGCCAGCAAGGAATTGCCCGGGATTGTCGCTGAACACAACTGCCTGGCGGTGGAAATGGAGGCGTTCGCCCTCTTTGCCAATGCCCGTTACCTGAAAAAGACCGCTGGCACCTTGCTGACAATTTCCGACGTAATTCCGACCGGCGAGGTTATTAGCCCAGAAGCAAGGGAAAAATCACTCAAGCCGATGATCGAGCTGGCTTTGGAGGCCTGTGTTGAGCTTTGAGTCCGGACTTTTCCGTAAGGATCGTCACTTTCCGATACAGAACTTGGAAAAAATATTTTCCAGGAGGTCATCGGTGCTGATTTCCCCGGTGATCTCGCCCAGGTGATGCAAGGCGACCCGCAGGTCACTGGCGATAAAATCGTGCGTAACTCCGGAATCGAGGCCGGCAAGTACCCTTTCAAGTGCAGCTTCCGTCTGCTGCAATGCAAGTGCATGCCGGGCGTTGCTGACGATCGTATCCCCGCTTTGCAAGCGCTCGGTGTCAACCGCCGACAACAAGCGATCTTCTAATGCAGAGAGTCCCGCTCCGGATTTTGCAGAAAGGAAAATGACTTCAGGATAGTTCTTGAACTCCTTTTCGAGCGCCTCGGGTTTGCTGCCGTCGGACTTGTTTCCGACAAGCAACAGACGGAACGTGTCACTGCCGGTTAGTTTTCGTAACGCTTCGAGTTCCAACTGCAGCGAGCCGGCAGTCGTTTCGGTAACGTCAAACAGGTAAAGCAGGAGTGGAGATTGCCGGATCTTGTCCAGCGTACGCTCCACACCGATCCGTTCGATCGTGTCGCTGGTATCCCGGATCCCTGCGGTATCGATGAAACGAAACCGTATTCCCTGGAGGCTGAGCTCTTCTTCGATCGTATCGCGGGTCGTTCCGGCTATGTCGCTGACGATGGCGCGTTCTTCCCGGAGCAGCGTATTGAGGAGTGTCGATTTACCGACATTCGGTTTCCCGGCGATCACGACCGGGATGCCGTTTCGTAAGACATTGCCCAGTTCGAACGAGCGAATCAATACATCCAATTGGCTACACAAACGCTTGACGAGTTCACGCAATTGGTCACGATTGGCGAACTCGACATCTTCTTCCGAAAAATCAAGTTCCAATTCAATCAGGGATGCAAAGTGGATGAGTTCGGCACGCAGGTCTTTGATCTTCCTGCTGAAACCTCCGCGCATCTGTTGCAAGGCCACGCGATGGGCAGCGGCGGAACCACTCGCGATGAGATCGGCGACCGCTTCGGCCTGCGACAGATCCAATTTTCCATTTAAAAAGGCGCGAAGCGTATACTCGCCCGGTTCAGCCAGCCGTGCCCCTTGCTGGCAAAGCGCCTGCAAGAGTTGTTGCTGGATGAAAGGTGAACCATGACAGGAAAATTCCAGGGTATCTTCACCCGTGTAGGAGTGAGGACCGCGAAAAACGGCCACGAGTACTTCGTCCAGGACTGTATCGTCGAAATGAAATTCACCGAAGTGCAGGCTATAGCCCGGTTGGTCCTGCAACGACTTTATTGACCGGGATTTGGCACGAAACACCCGGTCGCCGATGGTAAAAGCGGATTTCCCCGATAGCCGGATCACCGCAATGGCTCCGGTTCCGGGGGCTGTCGACAGCGCCGCAATGGTATCGTCTCGCTTGAAATTCAGCATGTTGAAAGGAGTGCAAATTTACCCATTCCGGTGGATTCATGGGGGCAAAACACTATTTTCGCGCTGGAATTGCGAGAAAAGTCAGACTTCTTCTTTAGCAACCTATAGCTTAGCAACCCTATTTCCATGAGTGTACTCGTAAACAAGAACAGCAAGATCATCGTCCAGGGCTTCACCGGGAGCGAAGGAACCTTCCACGCTTCGCAAATGATCGAATACGGAACCAATGTCGTAGGCGGCGTCACCCCGGGAAAAGGCGGCACTTCGCACCTCGAACGTCCGGTCTTCAACACGGTAGCCGATGCGGTCCGCCAGACCGGTGCGGATGTCTCCATCGTATTCGTACCGCCGGCTTTTGCAGCCGATGCGATCATGGAAGCGGCCGAATCCGGCATCAAGCTGGTTGTTGCGATCACGGAGGGTATCCCGACGCGCGATATGATCCAGGTAAAAGAATACCTGGCCGACAAGCAAACCCGTCTCATCGGGCCGAATTGCCCGGGTGTGATCACCGCGGGTGAATGCAAGGTTGGCATCATGCCGGGCTTCGTGTTCAAACCCGGGAAAGTCGGTATCGTCTCCAAATCCGGAACCCTGACTTACGAAGCCGCCGACCAGGTCGTGCGGGCCGGCATGGGAATCTCTACCGCCATCGGTATCGGAGGTGATCCGATCATCGGAACCACCACCCGGGAAGCAGTCGAACTATTTATGAACGACCCGCTAACGGAAGGCATCATCATGATCGGTGAGATCGGCGGAAGTCTCGAAGCGGAAGCAGCCCGCTGGATCAAGAAGAACGGCACCAAACCCGTAGTCGGATTCATCGCCGGCCAGACGGCGCCTCCCGGACGTCGCATGGGACATGCCGGTGCGATCATCGGGGGAGCGGATGATACCGCAGAAGCAAAAATGAAGATCATGCGCGAATGCGGCATTCACGTTGTCGATACACCCGCCTTCATCGGCGTTACGATGGCCAAAGTGTTGAAAGGGGTGACGGCCTGAGGAGGGGGGATTGGTAATTAGTAATTAGTAATTAGTAATTAGTAATTAGTAATTAGTAATTAGTAATTAGTAATTAGTAATTAGTAATTCGGGAAAGTTGAAGCTTGAAAGTTGAAAGTTGAACGACTACTGTTCACTGTTCACTATTCACTATTCACTATTCGCTATTCGCTATTCGCTATTCACTGTTCACTATTCACTGTTCACTCCATGAAACTCCTCTCCGGCAAAACCGCTCTCGTCACCGGCGCTTCCAAAGGCATTGGCCGTGGGATCGCCCTGAAACTCGCCGAGCACGGCGCGAATGTGGCTTTTACCTATTTGTCATCCGTGGAGAAAGGGCAGGCCCTGGAAGCGGAGCTCTCCGCATTCGGAATTAAGGCCAAAGGCTATCGCAGCGATGCATCCGACTTCAAAGCATCCGAAGAACTGGTGAATGCGATTGTAAGCGACTTCGGTTCACTCGAAGTCATCGTCAACAATGCGGGCATCACCCGTGACGGTTTGCTCATGCGCATGACGGAGGAGCAATTCAACGAAGTCATACGGATCAACCTGAATTCGGTCTTCAACGTTACCAAAGCTGCTATCCGCCAATTGCTCAAGCAGAAGCAGGGTAGCATCATCAACATTTCGAGCGTCGTAGGCGTGAAAGGGAATGCAGGCCAGGCGAATTACGCCGCATCCAAGGCCGGAATAATCGGTTTCACCAAATCGGTGGCGCTGGAGTTGGGCTCGCGTAATATTCGGTGCAATGCCATCGCTCCGGGTTTTATCGAGACCGAAATGACCGGAGTGCTCAACGAGGAAACCGTCAAGCAATGGCGCGAAGCCATTCCCCTCAAACGCGGCGGCACCCCCGACGATGTGGCTAACGCCGTGGTCTTCCTGGGATCCGAGCTGTCGGCATATATCACCGGACAGGTCCTGAACGTAGATGGTGGTATGTTGACCTGATACAGTTTGAATGAAAAAAGAAACGCCATGCATCATACTCAGCATGGCGTTTCTTTTTTAAGCGGTAGTCGATCAATCGCACCATTGAAGCTTGTCCAGCTCACGGGTGTGTACCTGAATCCTGATTACCTCATGGGCAGGACTGACCCAGACCAACAACCAACCATAAGGTCGCTTGAAATGGTAGATGCTCGTAATGGGTGAATCCTCGTAATCCTGTTTGTCCGTAACGCGGACAGGTTGTCCGAGAACTTCCTCGAGGTAGGCTTCGTCGTGGCCGAACAGCTGATAGTTGATCTTGCCACTGAAACCGGGCAGGACCTCAAAGCAATTCAATCCGGTGTACATGCGCAGCCCCATGTTCTCGAAATCCAAGCCACCGCCGCAGAACTCTTCCCCGCCTTCTTCCGTGAATTGAGAATAGCAGGGAAAGTACTTCTTGAGGCTATCCACTGGAGCGTCGGGTCGCCATTTATTGACCTTTCCGGAATCCAGGTCCAGCTTCAACGTGTCACAAATCGGCTTTTTGTCCTCCGCTTTGACGTTGGAGAAGAAGGCGAACAGGATCAAAGAAAGCAAGATAGCGCTGCGCATTCGAAGATGTTTTATTCTTCAAAGATAAGCCGATAGGGGCGCGGACGCAAGGCGGAATCAGGCCAATGGATTATCTTCGTCGACCCATTCTACTACCATGAAGCGAATCCTGCTTTCGGCTTTCATAAGCCTGTCGATGACTGTGAACGCGCAGTCCACACTGACTCCTGAACTATTATGGAAATTCGGTCGGGTTGCCGAACCGGTTGTGGCACCTCAGGGTGATAAAGCCGCCTATAGCGTTCGAACCATCGACCTGTCCAGTGGTAAGAGCAATTTTGATATCTGGGTTGTGGAGCTTTCTACCGGGAAATCACATTTGATGGCCGGAGAAACCGCGACGGAAACCAATCCGGTTTGGAGTCCGAATGGTTCGATCCTTTATTACCTGAGCGATGCCGGCGGGACCTCCCAGATCTGGCGTGTCCGCTCCGATCTTTCCGATCGTCGGCAAGTATCACGCCTGGATAAGGATATCAACGCCTTTGGACTATCGGGAAATGGTAAACAGATCTGGTTTGCTCAGGATGTCGCCATAAATAAGACACTGGGAAAGGATATTTATCCTGACCTGCCGAAGAACAGCGCGCGCATCTATGACGACCTCAATGCGCGTCATTGGGATACCTGGGACGATGGTTCCCGTAGTCATGTCTTTACTGCTTCGCTCAACGATACGACCCTGGGACCCGTAGTCGATATCATGGCCGGCGAGCCCTTTGACGCGCCGATGAAGCCGATGGGCGGGGGAGAGGAGATCGCGATTTCAACGGATGGTGCTCGCATCGCTTATACCTGTAAAAAGATGAACGGGGTTGAGTATGCCACCAGTACCAATTCTGAAATTTATCTCTACGAATTGGCCACAGGGAAAACCACGAATCTGTCGGAAGGAAACAAAGGATATGATCGGGTACCGGAATTCTCACCGGATGGTTCACGCTTGGTTTGGCAAAGTATGGCCGAAGACGGCTATGAAGCCGATCAAAACCGATTGATCCTGTATGACTTTAAGACCCGGACCAAACGGGACCTGACACAAGGCTACGACAACAGCGTCGAGTCTCACCATTGGAGCCCGAATGGTCAGGTAGTATATTTCACTTCAGGAATCAACGCAACCATTCAATTTTTCGTTGCCGATCCGCGCACGCGTTCCGCAATCGCGTGGCGACAACTCTCCGATGAACTCGCGGACTATACGGCATTCACCGTAGCGACAAACGGAAAACGTGAAGACGTGATCGTGGCAACTCGGGAAGATTTATCGCATCCGGCTGAGCTATTCGTGTTCGACCCGAAGACAAAATCGAGCCGGCAACTCACCCAGGTGAATGGAGAAGCGTTGAAAGCGCTAAAGATGGGTGAAGTAAGGAAGCGCATGGTCAAGGCCACCGATGGAAAGGATATCCTGACGTGGGTTGTTTATCCGCCCAACTTTGATGCAAGTAAAAAGTATCCGACACTGCTCTACTGCCAGGGCGGACCTCAATCAATGGTAGGGCAGTTCTTTTCCTACCGATGGAACCTGCAACTCATGGCTGCCAATGGATATATCGTCGTAGCGCCGAATCGTCGCGGACTACCGGGATTCGGAAAAGCGTGGAACGATGATATCCAGGGTGATTGGGGAGGACAGCCCATGCGCGATCTGATCAGTGCGATCGACGATGTGGCGAAGGAACCATACGTGAACAAGGATAAACTGGGGGCGGTAGGCGCCAGCTTTGGCGGCTATTCGGTCTACTGGCTGGCCGGTCATCACGAGAAACGGTTCAAGTGCTTTATTTCCCACAACGGTGTCTATAACCTGGAATCCAGCATCGCAACGGAAGAACCCTTTTTCCCGATCCACGAGTTTGAAGGAAATTTCTGGCAGAGCCCTAAGCCCAAGAGCTACGAGCAGTTTTCACCCCAAAAATTCGTTCAGTTCTGGGATACCCCCATTCTGATCATCGCCAACGAAAAGGATTATCGCGTCCCCTACACGCAGGGCTTGGAAGCCTTTTCGGCGGCACGTCTGCGTGGAATCCCGGCCCGACTGCTTAGTTTCCCGGATGAGAACCATTGGGTCCTTAAAGCCCAAAATAGCGTCGTCTGGCAACGTGTTTTCTTCGACTGGTTGGATCGATACTTGAAGTAAAAAAATCTGAAAAAAGCCGGTTAGGAATCTAAAAAAGGTTATTTTTGCAGCCCCGTTGCGATAAAACGACTCATTTACAGTCGGTTTACCGGACGATCAATCCCCTTGCCCAGGTGGCGAAATTGGTAGACGCACCACTTTGAGGGGGTGGCGGGCAACCGTGCGAGTTCGAGTCTCGCCCTGGGCACACCGTTTACCGGGGGAGGTCTTTACCGGCCTTCCCGATGCTGTTGCATCGAAAGATGCCCGGGTGGCGAAATTGGTAAACGTTGCGGTCTCAGAAGCCGTTGGAGTTACATCCTTGTGAGTTCGAGTCTCACCCCGGGCACCGCAAAAGCCCCTTCGAAAGAAGGGGCTTTCTCTTTTTTAAACGTTTTCAATAGTGGATCTGCCCAGATCCACTTGCTGGTATTCTGTAATCGCGGATCAGCTTTTCCGTCAATTCGGTGCACCGAATATGCCCTTCTCCGGTTACGAAAGTTTCTATCGAATAGTCTCCGTATTAATTCTGGAATCGCTGTATTCGAAGGGCCTCTTTTTTTATCAATTACCACGAGTTGTTGGATGCCCTTCACCCGGATTTCGAAAAGCGATGCCAATTCAACCCCATCCCTTACAGTTGTAAGCAGTGGGCGCTTCTGACCTTAACTGATGGGGTACTTCCTGACTATATAACAGTCGGAATCAAATCTCAACTTCTACGGTCATGAAGAAATTTACCCTGGCGTTATTTCTGATAGCGCTTAATCTGACAGCAGCGCTGTGGGCGCGTGCCGAAGGCATTCAACCCGCATCGCAACTTGCAGCAACTGCGACACCCGGACCGATCACAGGTCCGACAGCAGTGTGCGCCAACCAAACCGGTGTAGCGTATGCCGTAGCGGCATTACCCGGAAGCGTTACCTACGACTGGACACTACCCATTGGTGCATCCATCGTCTCTGGTGCCGGTACAGCATCGATTGTCGTTGATTTCGGAAGCGATTTCGGCGACATCTGCGTTACGGCCGATGACGGAAGCGGAGCCAGTAGCCCGTCCTGCATCACCACCATCGCAGCTGCCGGACGACCGAATTCTCCGGATTCGATCGTGGGCCCTGTTTACAGCGTATGTCCCGGTCAAGTCGTGACGTATTCCGTCCTGACTCCTGATCCCAATGCTGCTTCGTACGACTGGATCGTTCCACCGACCATGACCATCCTCAGCGGGCAAGGAACTGCTACCATCACGGTAGAAGCGGGTCCCGCTTTCAGCTGGGGGTACTTGCGTGTCTCGGCGAGCAACTGTCGTGGAACCACCGGACAAAAAGTGATCACCGTATTCAATGCACCGACCAAACCAGGCGCTATTTCCGGCCCGCCGACCGGCGCCTGTCCGAACGGTACCTATACGTATTCGATCCAGGCGGTCCCCGGCGCAACCTCGTACACCTGGTTCGCACCGGCAGGTTGTGTCATTGCCTCCCCGGTGACGAGCGGTAACCCGTTGACTACCTCTGTCACCTCCGTGGATATTACTTTCCCGGCAGGTTTTGTGAACGGCTCGATCTACGTGCAATCGAACAGCGGTTGTAACTCTTCCGAGCGACGCGAACTGAAGATCCGTTCTGTACCGGTCAAGCCGGGTGGAATCCGTGGTCCACTCTTTGGCGTCTGTGATATGACGAGCGTAATGTACTATGTCGATTCTGTGCCGGGCGCGGAGTCGTACACCTGGACGTTTACCCCCGGAACTTACACGACGATCAATGGAAACGGGAACGATACCATCTACGTGGATTTCGCTACCGGCTTCACCCAAGCCACGCTCTGCGTGACGGCGAATAATTCCTGCGGAAGTTCAGTAGCCCGTTGCGGAGTCGTATTCGCGCGTCCGCAAACGCCTCGCTTCATCGATGGACCGACCGGCGCATGCAATTCCAATCCGGCGACCAGCATTGCATATTACGAGGTACAACCGATGTTCGGCGCGAACGGATATGACTGGAGTGTACCGCCGGGTGCCAACATCACACTCGGACAAGGTACAACGCGCATTACCGTAGACTTTCTGGGAGCTTCGACCGGCAATGTAAGTGTACGTGCGTTCAACGACTGCGGCATCAGCCCGGCTCGCACGCTGGAAGTGATCGTCAATCCTTGCCGTACTGCTGGTTCTGAAAGCAATTCCGAATTCCTGGAGCTGATCGCTTTCCCGAATCCGGCGAAGAATTCCATACAAATCGCTTTCCAATCTACGGTTGCTCAGGATTACAACTTGAAGGTGGTCGACATCACCGGCCGCGACGTCGTATCGCTGAATCGTTCAAGCTCAATTGGTTCAAACCGTGAACTGTTGGATCTGACCGGCATGAGTCCTGGTATCTACCTCATCTGCCTCAATTCGGCAGGATCGCAGGAGAAGATCCGGGTCGTAGTAGAGTAAATCTTGAATTTTCAATAAAAAGGGCCTTGGAAGTGCGGCTTCCAAGGCCCTTTTCCTTTTCCTTTTCCGTTACCGTTCAAAACAATCCATTCACCCCGGATTAGGCGATGAACAGACCTGAATTGAGCTCCGTTTACCAAAGTAAATTGCAGCCCGGCAGGTGCTGACGGTATTTTCGTTCAACAATCAACTAAAAACACTTGTCGATATGAGTATCCGCGAAATGCAAAACCTGATTTACCAACAAGGCAATTTCACTTTTTCCGATGGCCGCAAAGACGAGGGAATGGTCATCTCCCGCTACAACATCAAAGAAGCCCGGGTAGAGTTCTACTTTATCCCTGCGAAGAACCTCCTGGCATTCGAATCGGCACGCTCGCACCATGACCTGGAAGCTCACAAAAAAATGGGTCAATTGGTGGACGTACAATCGATCGTTACTGCCACTACGATTCACTGAAATCCACAGTCATGCAACGTTTGAGCACTTTCAACCGACTGTTTCTGGTTTTCTTTATCCTGCTGTTCGCCTTCATCATTTGGAAGGTGCCGCATGAACCGAAGCAATCAGAAAGCGGCGGCACGATCTCGACTACGCTTTCGGCGGACGAATGATCCGATCCTGAACAAGCAAAAACGGCAGCCTTATCGGGCTGCCGTTTTCATTTTTCCGGGTTTGATCAGTTGTTCAACATAACCGGCATCACCAGCATGAGCAGGTCTTCGCCCGAACTTTCGGTGCCGGACGGAATCAAAAGTCCTGCACGGTTGGGTGCCGAAAGTTCCATCATCACTTCCTCGCTGTCGAGGTTGGATAACATCTCGACGAGGAAGCGGGCGTTGAATCCGATCTCCATGTCTTCACCCGTGTATTGGCAGCTCAGGCGTTCGTTCGCCTCATTGGCGAAATCAAGGTCCTCCGCACTGATCTGCAACGCGCTCCCCTGGATCTTGAGCCGTACCTGGTGGGTAGTCTTGTTCGAAAAGATCGAGACCCGTCGCACGGATTGAAGGAACTGGATGCGATCGATCGTTAGTTTGTTCGGATTGTCAACCGGAATAACCGCTTCGTAATTCGGATACCGTCCGTCGATCAACCTGCAAATGAGCGAGAAGTTGCCGAACGTGAAGAATGCATTGCTGTCGTTGTAGGCGATGGAGACAGGTTCGTCACCCGTACCCAGAATACCCTTCAAGAGATTGAGCGGCTTCTTTGGCAAAATGAAAGCCCCTTCCTGCTTGGCACGATGGTCAGTACGCCGGTATCGCACCAACTTGTGCGCATCGGTAGCTACAAAGGTGAGACTGTCTTTGGAGAATTGAGAGAACACCCCCGACATCACAGGCCGCAGTTCATCGTTGCCGGTCGCGAAGAGGGTCTTGGCAATGGCCTTCTGCAACAACGAAGCCGGAACTTCGATACTCTTGGCGCCGTCCAAGGCCGGAACTTTCGGGAACTCGTCACCATCGAAACCGGTCAACTTGTATTTTCCGTTGTCGCTGACGATTTCAATCCCTTTCGTCTTATCGTCGATCAGGAAGGTGAGGGGATGTTCCGAAAAAGTCTTGAGTGTCTCCAGCAGGATCTTGGCGGGGATGGCGATCTTTCCGGATTGCTTCCCTTCGATCAGGGTGACCTCGGTGGTCATCGTTGACTCAAGATCCGAAGCGGAAATGGTCAGGTTGCCTTTCTCAACAATGAAAAGGAAATTGTCCAGGATGGGAAGCGGGTTACTGGAGTTCAAGACTCCGGAGATCTGTTGTAACTGCTTCAGGAGCGTACTGCTCGATACGATGAATTTCATAGGTTCGGAAGGAAACAAAAGGCGAACTACCGTCGCCTTCGACCCACAAACCTACCACATTCCCCGTAAAATCTGAGTTCCTGACAGCGTGATTGCTCCTTAAAATATGAACAAGCGATACTACCTAGAGTAATGCTATGTTGTTAATAAACAGCTATTTACGAGGGCGCGGAAAGGGTTTCTTCCGGACTGTTTATTTCTTTCCTCCTGATAAAAAGTCACTTCTCTTCCGAAGCAGCGGATCAAAGGTGAAATGTTGCAGCACCCACCACTTCAACTGAACAGGATCGGTTGCATAAAAGCGATCTGCATCGTGCTGGAGTGGGTTTCCCAGGGAGTCATGTGTTGCCAGCGCACCGGTTTGAACGGGCATCGGGAACAACCTCAAGCCGTGAACCCGTCCAGCGGTATCGGTGACTTCCAACTCAGCAACCGGCGTCAGTCGGGAGAGTGAATCTTGTTCTTCTTTTCGCATCTTCATCGCTTCTGTCTCGAAGGGTACTTTTCGAAACAGGTAGAGATAGTTCCTGACCGAAGTCGTGTCGGCAATGCCGATCGAAGTTCCATCAAGTGGATCACCGAGAACGAATCCGTTGGATGTACGGCTCAGCGAATACGACCAGTCTGGTCGGGACGGGTAATGCACGCGGACCTTCGTGATCTCTTCCGGTTGCAACGAGTAGATCACTTTGTCGCGCCATTCAAGCGAATTAGCTGTATACCGGGGGCTGAGATAACCGTTGAAGCCCGGTAGTTCACAGATGAATGGCAGGTCAGCGCCTTCTTTCATCATGAAGGTGCCCAGTTGGTCCGCAGTCGGCCCTCCGACATAATACGTCATTACAGGTTGCTCCGAATCGCCGGAATAGATCTCGCATTTGACGCCGTCGGCAGCCAACGCTTTCACCACATTGTTGAACCCGGCTTTCGAAACACGGGTCTTGACTTCCACGCCGGCGATAGCCGTTAACAGGCTTTTCAAGAGGTCCTGACGAGCGGGGAATGAATCATTCACCAACCAGGTGGCTCCACCGGCGCGTTCGATGGTAATGGACCTTCCGGTACGATCGGCGAGGAAAATTTTCCGGACACTTCCCGTATCGACTGCGAATCGGAGTTCTTCCTTGTCGATCGTACTGTTCTTATTCGACCATCCGAACCAAACCGCGGTAATCGCTAAAAGGACAGCTGCAAGGAAGAGGATTTTGTTTTTCATGTTTGACCCGCCTTATTTGCGTTGATAACGGCGACGCCGACCGAGGTGGAACAGCCAGCCCGCGATCCAAAGCAGGAGCAAAGGCAGCACGACATTGGCCCAGCGGATGATCGTTCCCTGCTCGTTCAACTTACCGGCATCCAGCAAACGCAGCCGGAATTCCTTGGCACGAAGTGCGAGCACTCCGGTATCGTCACACAGGTAATCGGCAGCATTCAGGATGAAATTCCGATTGCCGAATTGTTGCTGCGAAAACCGGTCGTATCCGAGCGGATAAATAGCGCCTTTCTTACTTACCTGACTTTCGATCAGATTTCCGTCACCCGCAACGATCATCTT
>WBZP01001050.1_pt1 | contig 35295 bp, 29 predicted proteins | sample 5204301 | NCBI WGS metagenome assembly WBZP01 (sample SAMN12412401, study PRJNA552823) | activated sludge metagenome | isolation source: activated sludge from nitrification reactor of wastewater treatment plant... | place: USA: Pennsylvania | collected 2017 | reverse complement strand
GTGCTGCTGAGGCGGGCACGCACGCGGCCTCAGCCAATGCTAACGCCGCCGGTTACGGTGACGTCGCGGGTCTGACCCGCCCTGCGGGGATGGGCGCAAATCCGTTGGGCGCCATGCCGATGAGCGGCGGAATGCCGATGGGTGGCGGGATGCCGATGGGTGGCGGTGGGATGCCCGGTTTCGGTGCACCGCTATCCGGGTTGAGCGGGCTGACCACCCCTTTCACCCAAGCCGCCAAACTGACCGGCAGCAACGGCAGCCCCGCCGCGAAGCTGGCTTCGGCTGCAATTCCTGGTCTGGACACCAGCGGGCCCGGGAAGGCCAGCGAGCGCGGTCTGCAGCAGTACACGAAGTTGATGAACCGGGCGATCTCGAACGCGTTCCCGGAGATCGAGGAAATCGGCGGTTGGCGGCAAGACGCGCTGAAATGGCACCCCGACGGGCTGGCGCTGGATGTGATGATCCCGAACTGGGACACCGCCGAGGGGCGTGCCTTGGGTGATCGGGTGGTCAACTTCTTGATCCGCAACCAAAAGCCGCTGGGCCTGGACCACATCATCTGGCGACAGCAGATGATCCAACCGGACGGTAGCTCCTCGAGGATGGACGATCAGGGCAACGCCACACAGAATCACTACGACCACGTTCATGTGGCGTCATTGGGCGGGGGGTACTGAAGTATGCAGGAACCGAAGCGCACCCATCGGGCCGAGCGGCGCCGCGGCGGGACCGGATTGACCTACGCCTCTTTGGAACAGGTTGCGGCGTGGCGGTTTCTGTGGCACCGCATGGCGGTGGCGGTCGCTCGCCATTCGGTGCGACTGGTGCATGATCCGTCGAAGAATTACGGGGCGGCGGCCACAGTCGGGGTGGTCATCGCGGCACTGGCACTCGGGGTGTGCTTTGTGCTGTCGTGGCTGAAGCCGGTGGGGCAGATCGGTAATTCCAAGCTGGTGGCTGACCGCGGCAGTGGGGCACTGTTCGTTGATGTCAACAACACGATGCACCCGGTGTTGAATCTGGCGTCTGCCCGGCTGATCCTCGGCCAGGACGCTTCCCCGACGCTGGTGCCAATGGCGCAGATCGAGGAGCGGCCGATCGGTCCGGCCGTCGGCATCGTCGGGGCTCCGAATGATTTGACTGCGCGTACTCCCGCCGACACCGGGTGGGGGTTGTGCGATAAGGCCGGCACTGCGGGCACTTTGGCGACTCCTCGGGTGACCGCGCTGACCGGACAGTCCGAGTTGGGGGATTGGGCGCACGAGATGGCCTCACCGGATGCGGTGTTGATGACCTACGGCGGTAGCGTCTTTTTGGTCACCGATGGGCACCGCTCGCAGCTCGATCTGGCCGACAAGCCGGTGATGCTGGCGCTGGGGCTGCAGGCGGGCAATCTTCGGCCCACTCCGATGTCGCGGGCACTGTATGAGGCGTTGATTCCGACCGCACCGCTGCGGGTGCCCGACGTGCCCTCCCCGGGAGGCCCGGTCGGGTATGCCGGGCCTGGGCTGGCGGTGGTGTCGGGGTCGGTGGTCAAGTCGCGCAGTGCTGCCGGCGACGACCAGTTCTTTGTGGCACTGCCGGCAGGGCTGCAGATGATTCCGGAGACGGTGGCGCTGATGCTGCACAACGCCAATGTGTCTCGGCAGGGTCGGGTGCTCGACGTGGAGGCTCCGATGGTTGCGGCCGCTCCGCAGGCCGTCGGCTTCGACGTGTCGGCCTATCCCAACGGGCCGGTGAAGCTGCTGGACAAGGCCGCCGAACCGGTCACCTGCGTGATGTGGCGCAAGGATTCGGGTGCACCGCAGGCGACCGTGACCACGGTGTCGGGTCGGCGTCTGCCGATCGCCCAAGGCGAGGAGTCGCGGGTCATCAGGATGGTGTCGGCGCAGGCGGGCCAGCAGTCAGCCGACGAGGTGTATCTAGGGCCGGGCAGCGCGAACTTTGTCCAGGTGACCGGTGTCGAACCTGATTCCGGGCGTAGCGAGTCGGTGTGGTGGATCGGCCACAGCGGTGTGCGCTTCGGCATCGAAACCTCTGACAGACAACATGATCCGCTGCGCGCACTGGGATTGTCGGAGGTGACGCCGACCCCGGCGCCGTGGGCGGTGGTGCGTTGGCTTCCGGCCGGCCCGGCGTTGTCGCGGCAGTCGGCGATGGTCGAGCACGACACCTTGGGCGCCAACCCGGCGGCCGCGCCGATGAACGAGAAAGGCACACGATGACGACGAAGAAGGGTTACGACAAGGAGAAGCCGGCGGCGCCGATCCTGCCGGAACGCACCGCCACGATGCCCGAGATCGGCGAGATTACGCGGCCGCCGCAGCAGCGGCCCCCCGTGTGGGTGTGGGTGCTGATCTTCGTCGTCGCGGTGATCGTGTTGCTGGTGATCATGATCCGAACCGGCGCCCGCTCGATCGGCCTGGGCGGCATGTTCATCATGCCGATCATGTTGGTGTCGATGTTGATGATGCTGCGCAACCGTGGCGGGGGCACCAACGAGAAAACCAAGCCTGCGGCGCTGGCCCAGACCAGGCTGGACTACATGCGCAGTCTGGATGAACTGCGCGAGGACGTGACCGTCGGCGCTCAGGAGCAGGCCGCCGAGATCGCCTATCACCATCCCAATCCCTGCAACGGTTCGCTGCTGACCATGGTCGGCACGGGCCGAATGTGGGAGCGTCGACCCACTGACCGCAATTTCGGGCATGTGCGGCTGGGGCTGGGGGTGACCCGGTTGCGCACGATCATCAACCCGCCGCAGAAGGTGCCGCCCCCGGAGTACCGGGAGACTTCGACGGCTATCGCGGCGCGCGATTTCCTGTTGGCGCAAAACGTGGTGCACGACGTGGCACGGCCACTGCACCTGTTCGACCAGATGGGGTGGGCGTTCTTCGCCGATGAGGCCCAGCGCGCGCTGCTGCAGGGGACATTGCGGGCGCTGGTGTGCCAGTTGTGTGTGTTCCATGGTCCCGACGTGGTGCGGCTGGCGATCATCAGCGACGACCCGCAGGCGTGGGAGTGGGCGAAGTGGTGGCCCCATGTCGCTGATCCTGAGCTGGTCGACGCCTGTGGGCCGGTGCGGATGATCTACAACGATGTGGGGGAGTTCATGGAGCGCTTCGGGGACCAGTGGACAAGTCGGCCAGCGTGGTCACCACCGATGGAGGGACAGCCCCGCGCGGAGGACCATTGGGTGATTGTGGTGGACATGCCCGGCGCGAACTGTTCACCGTTGTTGGGCACTACCGGCTACGCCGGGGTGGCGGTGGTGGAGGCCACCAACGACTACTTTTCGTCGCTGGCGACGTCGGCGACGGCGATGAAGTTCGATGCGGTGGGAAATCTGTTGCGGGCCAGGGAGGTTGTCTAGACATGGTGCGGGTTTCGCCTTTGGCTGAGGAGGGGCTTGCCTTCGCGGCGACGCCGGACGTGATGCCGCTGGTGGAGGCTGAGGTTTTGGCCCGCGCGGTGGCAGCGTGGGAGCCGCAGGATGCGGCGACCCGGTTTGTGGCCGAGCGGGCTGCCGACGCGCGGGCGGGCCAGGATTTCCTTGACCTGTTCCAGATCGAGGATGCCCGGGTGTGGGATCCGAGCACGCTGTGGTCGCAACTGACCACCACTACGCGTCTGCGTGCCCCGGTGGGTAAGAATCCGGCCACCGGTAAGACGGTGTGGTTGGACCTCAAGGAGGGCGCCGAGGGCGGGATGGGTCCGCACGGCATGCTGACCGGTCAGATCGGTTCGGGTAAGTCCGAAACTCTGGTGTCGTTTTGCTTGGCGATGGCGATGCTGCACCCGCCGGAGGTGCTGCAGATGATTCTGGGCGATTTCAAGGGTGAGACGGCGATGATGAAGCTGGCCGACATTCCGCACTGTCAGGGTGTGGTGTCGAACCTGGCTGAGTCTGCGGCGCGGCTGGATCGTTTCGAGGACATGATCAACGGCGAGACCGGGCGGCGCGAGGCGATCCTGAAAGCCTCGGGGTACAAGGACGTCCGCGACTATGAGCGGGCGCGGGCCACGACCCGCCCGGATTTGGAGCCGTTGGGGACGTTGTTCATCGTGCTCGACGAGTTCAGCGAGCTGTTGCGGATTCGGCCTCGGCTGGCCGAGACCTTTGACGTGGTGGCCCGAAAGGGACGCGGCCTGTGGATGCACATCCTCAATGCCTCACAGCGCGTGGAGTCCGGTCGCATGGCCGGCATGATTGCCCAGCAGACGTACTCGATCGGGTTGAAGGTCAAGGATGCCAGCCAGTCGCGGCAGGCGATTGGCTCCACGCGAGCCTACGAGGACCTCAAGGGCGCCCCGCAGGGCACAGGGTTCCTGGTCTTCGACGACGAACACACCTTGTTTCGGTCCTATTACGTCTCGGCGCCGTTCACCGCTCCTGTGGCGGGCCGCCAGCAGCGGCGCCGCCAGGAGGGCCAGTACATCGATCCGCGCCGTTTCGGTGCCGCGGTGGCGCCGCTGCCGTTGGACATCGAGGTCGGCCAGGAGGAGGACGACGACGATCTGGCCGATGAGATTTCGATCGAGCAGATGAGTGTGGACGCCGACACAGTGGTGTCGGTGTTGGTGCAGCGTCTGGCCGAGGCGGGCCGCACCTGCCGTGCTATGCACAAGCTGTACTTGCCGCCGCTGGATGAGACTCCGGTGGTGGCCGTCGATGAGGTGGCGCAGGAGTTCTGGGGGCGCGACTGGCTCGATGTCAGCACCGACTCGGGTCTGACGATTCCCTATGCCCGTGAAGATGACCCGTTCGACCACAGTCAGAAGCTGCTGAGCCTCGATCTGTCGGGAAGCATGGGCAATGCGGCCATCATCGGCGCCACGCAGAGCGGGAAATCTACTGCGCTGCAGTCGATCATGACAAATCTCGCGGTGTCACACAGCCCGCAGCGGGTGCAGTTCTACTGCATCGACCTCGGTGGCGGCAAGTTGCAGAACATGTCGGTTCTGCCCCATGTCAGCGGGGTCGCCGGGCAGGGCAACGAGGAGCGGCTCATCCGAATCCTCAGCGAGGTCGAGCGCCTGCTGGCCAGCCGGGTGCGCAACTGGGAGTTGGCCGGGATCGACCTGACGGAGTTCCGCGCCCGCAAGTTCGCCGGCAAGCCCGGTGAGGTGCCCGAGGACGGCTATGGCGATGTGTTCCTGTTCGTCGACAACATGGCGGCGTTGAAGATCAGGGACCAGGAGCTCTACACCCGGATCACGGAACTGGGGTCGTCGTCGGCGCTGAATTACGGCATCCACCTCGTGGTCAGCAACGACCAGTGGGTCAGCCTGCCCTACAACCTCAACAGCAAGTTCGGTACCCGCATCGAGCTGCGGATGGCCGATTACCGCGAATCGGAGATGGGGGATCGGGAACGCGCCAAGACCGTCCCGGACCAGCCGGGCCGTGGGCTCAAGCGCGGCGGCATGCACTTCCTGATGGGCGCTCCGGTGGCCACTGCGGCGGTGACGGGCGCCCACGGCGCGGTGACGTATGACCAGTCCTCGGTGGAGGCGACGTGTCAGCTGATCGCGCAGTCCTGGCAGCGGCGGGGAGTGGGCGCGGCGCCCCCGCTGCCTGAACTGCCCACCGAGCTGCACTGGGATGAGCTGGGGCCGGTTCCTGCGGGCACCCTCAAGCTGGGGGTGGGCGAGGTCGCCCTCGACACCGTGGGTGTGGATCTGACCGCGGCCACCAACTTCTACGTGGTGGGCAGCAGCGGGTCGGGCCGCACGACAGTGATACGCACGCTGGTCAGCGCCATTCAGGACACGTTCTCCCCGGCACAAGCCCAGATCGTGGCGTTCGACCCGGACCTGAAGCTGGCTGCCTACATCGAACCGGAGTATCTGGCGGTACACATCGACAACCCGTCGGTGGACGTCAGCGCGATCGCGGCGCATCTAGCCAAGAGGTTCACCAGCGAACGTCGGCCACCGGAGAGCGCCACGGCCCATGAGCGTGCGCAGTGGCGGTTCAGCGGTCCGCGGTTCTTCATCGTGATCGATGATCTGCACCTGTTCAACGCACCGGGCTCGTCGATGTCATCGCGGTTGATGCCGGCTTTGGAGCCGGTGATCGAACGCGGCCGGCAAATGGGGGTGCATGTGCTGGCGAGCCTCAACGGCACCGGATGGCAGGCGACGAGCGCCCACAACAAGGTGGTGACCGCGTTGGATCGCGCCGGGGCGGGGGTGCTCATCCTCGACGGCACCCGCTCCGACGGCGTCATTGTGGACGGGGTACGTGCAGCTCCACGGGCACCAGGGCGAGGTGAACTGGTGTATCGCAAGCTGGGACGCCAGCTCATGCAGGTGGCGCTGCCGCCGGCCGGGAAATCTCCGCATGAGCAGTCGGCTGATTCGTGGTGAACTGTAGTGACAACGTCAGCACGTCGTGGTGGAGTAACGGAGCAAACACACGACAGTTGGTCCCGGAACAGGACCGGTGCGTGTGTATGAAGTGTGTACGAAGTGCCTAACAATGTGTTAGGTTGCATCTACGGGAAGCAGTAAGGAGCACATTCATGTCGGCACTGTCAGTTTTCATGGAACCCGGCGGGGTCGCGGCGGCTGCGGCGGCGACCGCTGCGCTGTCGGCCGAGGCCGCTGGTCACACCGCTCAGGCCGCAGCCGCAGCCGCGGTTGTGCCGCCTGGGCTGGATGAGATCTCGGCGGCCAATGTCGCCAAGATCGGCTCTATCTCGGCTGATATCGCCGCGGTCCTGGCGGCGGCAGCGGGCCAGCAGTCGCTGTATGGCCTGGCTAACGGCGCTGCGAGCGTGGTCACCACCGTCGCTGACGAGGCGGCGGGTGCGGTGATCAACGCGGTGATCTAAGGAGCTGCAGGAGTCATGCCACCCGGGGCTTACCAGGCCGAACCGCCCGAGGCGACCTCGGCGCAGTTCTGGCTGGGCCCTGGGGCGGGGTCATTCTTCGCCTCGGCGGCCAACCTCAAGGCGTTGGCTGCGGCGATCATCGGCATGCTGGGCGGGCACGTCTCGACCGAGGCTGCGATGGCGGCCAGTTGGCCGTCGCTCAGTGGGGAGATCGCCCGCCTGGCGCACACCCCTCATCTAGGGTGGCTGGCCACGGCGGGCGCGATGGTCGCTGAGGCCGGGATGGCGATCGACGCCACTGCAGCGTCGTTTGAGACATCGAAGTTCGCCACTCCTCACCCCGGCGAGGTGGCGACGAATCAGTCCGAGCATGTGGCGTTGAACAACGCCAACGCCTTCGGGTTCCTGACACCGCTGATCATCGCCAACCGCATCGACTACGGCCGCATGTGGATGCAGGGCGTGACCAACAAGTACGCCTATGAAACGGGGTCGGTGCCGCTGCACACGGTGCCCCCGGTGCCACCGCCACCGCCGTCGACCGCTGGCGCTTCCGGCTCGGGAGCACCGGGGCTGGATCAGGGCTCTGCTGAGGCCCCGATGGACAGCTTCTTCCAGCAGTTGACCGGCATGCTGCCCGCGATCGGGCAGATGCCGATGTCGTTGATGCAGTCGGTGGGAAGCGGTGGCCCGCTCAAGAGCCTGACCGAAGTGCCGCAGCAGTTCCTCGGTCAGATGGGATCGCTGGCCTCAGCGGCGAACCTGAGTCCGGAAGCGGCGCTCGATGGCGCCGCCACCTCGGACTGGGTGACGGCGACCCCCCTGGCCGGGGGCGCGGTCAACGCGTCGCTGGCCGGCGGCGGCGCGGGTGGTTTCGGCGGGGCGGGCACGGTCTCGGCGGCTTCGGCGCTGCGCAGTCCCGGCTCCTGGGCGTCGGCGGTCAGCGCGGCCCCAGCCACCGGCGAGACCACCTCACGGTTCAGCGAAATGCGGCCTCAAACCACCACGGTTCCGGCCTCAGCGGGTGGCGGCATGGGCGGGGCGATGGCGCCCTTGGCCCACGGTGCAGCGGCGGGGGCACAGAACAACACCGACGAAAAGAAGGAACAGACCGAACCAGGCCAGGTGCTGGTCTCGGCGGCCGATCTGTTCCGGTCATCTGAGGCCATGCCGGTGATCACCGGGGGAGGGGGCCTGACGCGGGCCAGTGAACCTGGAGGCAAGGAGGCGCCGGTCTGACAGGTGCGCGGGCAACCGCCAACGCGTAGGCAGTAATCCCACACCGGCGATCCGGCTGGGGGGCAAACAAATCCAGGGAAGGAATCACGAATGGACATCTATGGCGACATCGAAGCCATGCATGGCGACTCTTCGGCGATGTCGGAGAAAGAGGACCGGCTGCAGTCGATGGTCCAGCAGCTCGGCTCAATGCTGCAGCACGCGGCCACAGGCATGCAGGGCAAGGGACAGGTGGCGTTGCAGCGTGCCGGGGAGGACCTGCAGTCCTACGGCACCCAGCAGGCCACGATGCAGGCCGACCACGCCGACAAGATGAACACCTCCGCGGCGCATCTGACCACCGGCGACGATGACGCGGCGACCTATCTCAGCGCCATCGACTCCATGTCGGTGTGATCACCGAGACCAACTGAGAACTGAGAAAGCGAGCAGAAGATGACGATTCAGTACAACGTGCCGATCATCCAGGAATGCACGGAAATGATCGGTGCCTGCGAGGTTCTGACGGCCGAAGTGCACAGCGACGCCATGTCGATGAAGGTCCGCACCGAGACACACTTCAGAGGTGGCGGCGGTGAGGGATTCCAGGAGGACTACACCCGGGTGCTGACCTACGTTGAGGGGCTGCGCGAGAAGCTCAACTCGGCGAAGGCGGCGCTGGGGATGGGCCTGGACGGGGTGGTCCAGAAGGACGCGGCTATCAAGGCGCAGTACGGCGCTTAGGGCTCGCGTGGCGCGTGCGCCAGGAAAGCTCTGAGCATGACACGGCCCGGCCCTGCACCCAAGGCAGGCCGGGCCGTTGTCGTGGGCGAACAGGTGGTGGCCAATTGAGCAACAAAGGAGTCCAACGGTGGCGGGGCGACCGACATTCGTGAATCGGCCGGCGCCGACGGCGACCGGACCTCAGCCGGTCACCTCCATGGAGGTGACCCGAGAGGCGCTGTGGCTGCTGCAGGCGCTGTGCGGGGTGGAGCGGATGCCGGCGGTGCTGGTGACTCGCCCCTTCACCGACACCGGCGATCCGGCCGAGCGTCCGTGGGGGCATCCCGGTGTGGAGGTGCTGCGCGAGAAGGGGCTGGTGTTCGGCGATCAGGTGCACCCGCAGGTGCGCCTGTGGATGGAGAGCCTGGGCGCTCCAGATGTGGTGTTGGCGGCCATGATTCGTCGCGGCGGGCAGCATCTTCGGCTGGCCATCGCCCGCCGCGGTGAGGTCACCGTGTCGGCGATACAACATGAGGATGATCTGACGGTGGAGTACCTGGGTCATTCGGCGACGGTGTCAAGTCTGGTTGACCGACTGCTTCCGGTGTGTGGGCCGCAGGTGCAGCCCGCACAGTTCGACGCGGTGTCGGTGCCGACGGCGAATCTGCTCGAAGCGCTGGGGCAGGTGGCCAGGGGCGAGCACAGCGCGGCGACAGTGTTCAGCAGTCTGGGGATGGACAGCGACCAGTACCGGGTGGTCACCATGGCCGCCGACCACCCGATCATGGAGCTGTCGATGACCGCGATGACTCCCGACGAGGCGGGTCGAATCGAGGTGAGCAGGACCGCGGCCACCGTGACCGACACGGCGCTGGGGCGGGTGCTGACGGGGCCGATCCGCAGTGACAACGGTTCGTGGTGGACGCTGATCACGCCGGGCACCACGGCGGCGATCAAGTCGTCGGTGTCGGCGGTGCTGGGGATGGTCGGCATCCGCGAGTGGAACGACGGGACCCCTCATCGGCGGTAGGGACGTCACAGCAGCGCAGAGTGGGCAGAGCACCCCCGTTCACCCAACCACCAAAATCAAACAAAAATTGTGTTTACGTACTGTCTGAATATGTCTGTTATGTGCAATACTGAGGCAGTGCTAGGAGGCAGGCCCGTGAGGCGCAACAGGATCGAGTCACTGTGAGCGAACAAGACTTCTACAGCCAGTACCTCAAGCCGGAGCAGGCGGGGGAGCCCGGCGCGCCGGACCCTGCTGCGGTGCCGCCGGAGCCGACCGGCACGGTCGGCCATCCCCACAACGGAGTTGAGCCCAGTGACGCGCACACCGATCCCCGGATGCCGGTGGCCGACCCGTACGCGCTGGCGCCGCCACCACAAGCACCACCGCCGGCGCGGCCACCCGTGGACTATCCCCCTGCTGCGCCGCCGAATCCTGCACCCGCCCCTCCGGGTGCGGGTCGGCACTCACTAGGCGCGCCGGGCGAACCGGGCGGGGTTCCTGCACCGCCGGGTCACTCTGGCGGGTATCCACCGTCGGGCACAGATCAGCCACCACCCCCGGCGGGCGCACCGCGGCCCCCAGCTGGGTGGGCGCCGCGACCGCCCCAGCCTCCGGCCTGGCCTGCCCGGGGTGGGGAATCGGTGGGGCCGATGCAGGCTCAGGTGCGACAAGCCGACCTGGTCCGGCCCTACAAGCCGTCGGCGGAATCGGGTTGGCGCAAGCGGTTGTACAAGACCACGCGGATCAATCTGGGGCCGGGCGCCGGTGAGCGTGAGTGGAATGACCTGCATCGGCGGCTGAAGGTAAACCTTCGCGGCACGTACGTCATTGCGGTACTGCAGCAAAAGGGTGGGGTCTCCAAGACCACGACCACGTTGGGCATCGGTGCGGCGCTGGCCAAGTACCGCAGTGACAAGGTGGCGGCCATGGACGCCAACCCGGCGTCGGGCAATCTGGCCAAGCGGATCAACGAACCGAGCACGGGCACGTGGCGCACGCTGCTGACTGATCCGAATCTTCACTCCTACAGCGATTTTCGGCACCATCTGGGCATCGACACCTCGTCAGGGCTGGAGGCGCTCGCCGGTGATCCTGGCGATGCGGTGCTGACCGGTCGTGAGTTGGTCATGGCCTGGCAGCGGATGGCGCGGGTCTATCCGGTGGTGCTGCTGGACTGCGGCAATCAGATGCGCGACGACATCACCGCGGCGGTGTTGTCGATGGCCGATGCGGTGGTGGTGGCCTCGACGACCCGCTACGACGGCGCCGAGGCCGCCCAGCAGACATTGAATTGGCTGATCTCCCACGGCTATCCGGGCCTGGTACGGGAGGCGGTGATGGTGATCAGCAACATCAACAAGATCACGCCGACGAAGGCGGTCCGCAATCTGCATGAAGGGTTCGAACGGGTGGTGCGCGCGGTACACGACATCCCCTACGACCCGCACCTCAGCGATGCCACCGCCATTGATTTCAACCGTCTGGCACCAGCGACGAGGCGAGCGTTCATCGAGGCTGCCGCGTCGGTAGCCGACGGCTTCGTCAAGGCCGCAGACAAGGACCCTGGGTATCGGACGCAGTGGCCCGAGCAAGGTGAGGGGTGGCGATGACGACAGCGACGGAGAGGGGCGCGCAGGGGGCGGTCCCGGCGCGTCAGGTCCGCCTGGCCGAGCAGGTCAATGTGGCGGTGCTGTTCGCAGGCCGCCAGCACGACGTGACGCTTCCGGCCAGCTCATCGGTGGCGGCGGTAGTCGACTCCCTGGTGCGCCGGTTGCAGACCGCCGACGACGGCGGTGAGGAGGGGCTGCGCAGCCCCGACGAGAACGGCATGGTCAGCCCCGGGCTGGTGAACCTGACCCACATCGACGGACGGCCGCTGAACCGGACGCAGACACTGGCCCAGCAGGGGGTGGTCGACGGCGATCTGCTGGTGCTGGAGGTGATCGACGCCGACGTTGAGTTCACCCCGGTGATCGAGTCACCGTCGTCGGCGGTGGGTGTGCTGAACAAGTCCCGGACCCCTGTGGTGACCGCTGCCACGGCCCGGCTGGTGGCCGGGATCATCGTGGCGGTGGCGGTGGCGGTGACGACGGGGCTGCTGATGCTGGCGTGGTCGCGCAACCGCAGTGCAGGCGATGAGTGGGATCTGATCCCGACCGCCGCCGCGGCGGGGCTGGGGCTGCTGCTGATCATCGCTGGGGCGCTGGTGTGGAGGCAGCAGCGAGATACGGTGACCGCCAACGCGTTATGGCTTCCGGGGGCGTTGATCGCCTGCCCGGCGGCGGCGTTCATGGCTGCGCCGGGAATCGTCGGACCCTGGCACATCACCTTCGCGGTGATGGTGGCGGTGGTTTTGGCGGCGCTGTTGTGGAGGCTGAGTCCAGCCCCTCGCGGTCTGGTGGCCACCGTTGTCATCGTCGGCACCGGACTGGCGGCGCTGGCTGTCGTCCATGCGCTGACCGGGGCGACATTGCAGAACCTGTCGGTAGTGGTGATGGTGCTGGCGCTGTTCGTGTTGACCGGGGCGCCGAAGATCGCCGCCCGCATGGCCGGTATCCCGGTGCCGCCGTTTCCCACCATCACCGGCAAGGACACCTTCGATAACGCCGACGCCATCGCCAAGGAGGCGCTGGTGGCCGCCGAGCACCAGGGCACGCCCAGTGTGGAGGACCTGCGCCGGGGCGCCGAGGCGGCCAACGTCTACTTGGGTGCGTTGCTGGTCGCGGTGGCGATCTTCTTCGTGGGCGCGTCGGCGTTCGTGGTGGAACCGGGGCAGGGGCGCTGGTGGCTGGCGACGGTGTTCATCGGGCTGCTGGCCGCAGTACTTCTGTTGCGCGGCAGGGCGTTCGCCGCTCGGAGCCAAGCGATCACCGTGGTGGCTGCTTCGGTGCTGATGGTCATGGTCACGACCGTGAAGTACGCGCTGACCTGGCCTACCCCGGTGGCTGCCTACGCGGCAGCGGCGGTGATCATTGGGCTGGGCATCGCGGGAATGGGGGCCGCGGCCGTCGTCCCGGCGAAGGTGTTCTCCCCGGTGTTCCGCAAGATCGTGGAATGGTGTGAGTACCTGCTGATCGTGGCGGTCCCGCCGGTCGCGGTATGGCTGCTGAACCTGCTGGCCCTGGCAAGGAACATGTGATGACCGCCTTCGTGGGGATCGGGCGTCGTCTGGCGGTCGCGGCAATGGCCGCGGTGCTGGCACTGATGTGGCCGTCGGGTACCGCCGCGGCGATCACACCTCCGGCGATCGATCCGACCGCTGTTCCCGCCGATGGCGAACCCGGCCCGGACGAGCCGATGAAGCAACGCTACGAATGCCCTGGAAACGCGCTGATGCCGGGCACCGACGTGGCCGTGCCGCCGGCAGCGCAGACGTTCATGAATCTGCCAGAGCTGTGGGAGTCTGCCGGGCGTGGCGCCGGCGTGACGGTCGCGGTGATCGACACGGGCGTGTGGCCCTCTCCGCGTCTGCCCCACCTGCGCGGCGGCGGGGACTACGTGATGGCCGGCGACGGGCTGTCGGACTGCGACACCCACGGCAGCGTGGTCGCCAGCATCATCGGCGCCAGCCCGGCCGAGGGCGACGGCCTGGTCGGGGTCGCCCCGGAGGCCGAGATCATCTCGATCCGCCAGTCCTCGGGCATGTTCGTGCGCGAACGCGGGGGCAACGATGATGACGCACGAGCGGGCACGGTGAGCACGCTGGCCCGCGCGATCGTGCACGCCGCCAACTCCGGTGCGCGGGTGATCAACATGTCGATCGTGTCCTGTGTGCCGGTGACCAAGCCGGTTGACCAGACCACCCTCGGTGCCGCGGTGCGATATGCGGTGATGGAAAAGGATGTCGTGCTGGTGGCTGCGGCCGGGAACGCCAATGCCGCCAGCGCCGGAATGCCCATGGGCACAGGGTGTTCCCAGAACCCGAACATCGACGCCACCAATGTTGATGATCCGCGTAACTGGGGTGGGGTGGTGACGATCAGTACGCCGTCGTGGTTCTCCAACTATGTGCTGTCGGTGAGTGCGACCGATGACCGGGGGCAGCCCGCGCAGACCCAGGAGGGAGCCGACATCAGCCTGGCCGGGCCGTGGGTCGGGGTGGGCGCTCCGGGTCTGTTCGTGGAGGGCGTCAACCCTGCCGGGGGCATCATCAACGCCACCGTCGATCCGCAGACCTCGGAGTTGAAGCCGATGAGCGGCACAAGCTTTGCTACGGCGTATGTGTCGGGACTGGCGGCGCTAATCCGCGCCAAGTATCCCGATCTGCCTGCCGCACAGGTGATCAACCGGATCAAGCAGACCGCCCACTCCCCGGCCTCGGTGGTGGACAACAGGGTCGGCTACGGGGTGATCGACCCGCTGGCGGCGCTGAACTTCGACGTCCCCGAAATCCCACCACCTCGGGAGAACCTGACACGACCGCTGGGACCTCCGGCGCCCCCACCCCCGCCGGATCATCGGCCGATGATCATGGCAGTGGCGGGAACCACCACGCTGCTGCTGGCGCTGGGTGTGGTGCTGCTGGTGACGTCGATGTCGAAATCGCGACGAGGACAGTAGGGGGCGACCGTGACCGTGCTCGATGAGCAAATCCCCGGCCCACACGCAGGGTTCGGGGAGCAGATACGACGCTGGCGACTGGATGTGCGGCTGAAGCTGGTGGTGATCGCCGAACTGATCGCCGCGGCGATCCTGGTCGCGGCCTCACCGGTGCCGTGGTGGCTGATTCCGCTGGTCGTGCTTGTGGTGCTGCTGGTGGTGACCGCCAGCTACAACGGTGCGACGGCGGCCGGCTGGCTGGCCCGGTGGGTGCGGTTCGTGTACTTCGGGCGCCGCGAAAGTGCCCGCCGGGCCCGCACCCGTATCCCCGAGCCGTTCACCGTGGACATGCCCGGTGCGGGGCCGGTGGGGATGATCTGGGACGGCCAGTACGCGGTCACGCTGATCGCCCTGCACGGACGTGCGTTCTCACCTACCGTGCTGGTGCCGGCGGGGGCAGAGACCATCGACACGATCCCATTGGAGGCGATCCGGTCGCGGTTGACCCAGTTCGCTGGTCTGGAGCTGCACTCGGTGGACGTGGTGCAGGCGGGCAGCCGGGTGGCCGCCGACGGCAGCTACACCCCTAAGTACGCCGAGATCGTCGGCGACCGTGCTGCCGTCGGCGACCGCCGCTCCTGGCTGGTGTTGCGGCTGTGCCCGCAGGCGTGTCTGGCGGCGATGCTGTATCGCGGCGATGCCGCCGCGGCTGCCGCGGCGGCCACTGAGCGGGTGCGCCAAGCGGTGCTGCGGGCGGGCTGCCGAGCGGTGACCTGCACCGCACCGCAGATCAGCGCAGCCTTCGCGGCCCTGCTCAACGACACCGATCTCAGTCGAGTGCAGGAGAATTGGTCTAACCTGGACGCCGACGCCGACTACGTGACCACCTACCGCATCGCCGGGCGTGACCTGAACACCAAGATGCTCAACGACCTGTGGACGGTGCGGGCACACCGCACCGTCACCACAGTGAGGTTGGTCGGTGACCGGGCTGGCAGCTGCCGCGTGGCCGCTCTGGTGCGGTTCCACACCGACGCCCCGTTGCCCCACCCTCCGCTGCTGGCACTGCAGCCGGTCTCCGGTCAGGCCTTCGACTCTCTGCTGGCATCGTTGCCGTTGGGGGACAGGGCTTTGCGTTTGCAATTGTCGCCACGTCTGCTGGGCGACGGCGGCGACCTCAAGATTGCGGTGGGTCCATCGGGGCCGATGTTCGGCATGACCGTGACCGGGGTCCCGTTCCTGATGCCGCTGACCGATCCGCTTCGGGCGACGCGGGTTTCGATCAGCGCCGACCTGTCGGTCGTGATCCCGCTGCTGCTGCGGACTAGTGCCGCCGGGGCGGTGATCCTGATCCACAGTGATCGTCCCGATGTGTGGCGACCGTTGTGCGACAACCATTATCGGATCAGCCTGGCCGGTGACCGCGACCCGGTGCGGCAGCCGACGGTGATCGTGGCCGACGGCGAGGGGCTGGCGCTGACGGCCGGCGAGCGGGGACACAGTCTGGTAACCGTGGGGTCGGTGGACTCCGATGCTGATCTAACGATCGTGCAGGAGTCCCCGGATGAGCTGGTGATCGGCACCCCGGCGGTGCGTGGGGTGCGGTTGTCGGTGATGCGTCCCCGTAATGAAGCGCAGTTCCTGACTCATCTGCGCACGGGAGCGCTGCGGCCGTGATTGATGAGCGTTCATTACAGGCGCTGCGTGCGGCGATGAAGGTGCTGCACAGTTCGCCGGATCGGGCTGCGCAGGTATTCGTCCTGGCCACCGGGGACAACCCGGAGCTGGCCGACGCCTGGTTGGGCCGGTATGCGACAGGGGAGCGGTCCGTGCAGGTGCTCGAGCGGCTGGCCAGCCACGCCGACCGGCTCGGCGAGGGTCTGCGCCGTATCCAGCACCGGCCCGCCGATCTGGGAGCGCACTTCGACATCGACTATGTGCGGATGCCGATTGTGGACGCGACCACCGCACGGCTGGCCTATGCTGCGGCGTTGATTCGGGAGCAGAACTGGCAGGGCGCCGACAGCGCCCTGTTCGAGCTGCCGACGACTCCGGCGGTGGGCTATGTGCGGTCGGTTCTAGCCACGGCCACCAAACGCTGGCCGGATGTCCTGGTCGCGGTGAGCAACTGCCGGCAGTGGCATAGCGATCCGCATCTGCGCAGGGCTGCGAGCCTGCAGGAGGCGTGGGCGGCAGCCTCGTTGGGGCTCAGTGACCGGGCTTTGGAAGCTGTCGAGCTGGTGGTCAATCCGCCCGCCGAGGATACGGCGTCGGGATGGAAGCCCAGCGCCCAGCAGGGCAGCGACGAGCTGACCCGCGACGCGCTGTTTTGTCGGGCGCTGGTGCTGCGCCACCGGGGCGAGGCTGAGGAGGCGCGGACGGTCCTGACCAACATCCGGGTGCAGTGGCCCGGTTTCGAGCGTGCCCAGACCGCGCTGTCGGATCCGACCTTTGGTCTGCAGATCACTGATCCGCAGACGATCGAGACGCGCACGGACCGCTGGGATGCCTCCACCGAGACCAGCGCCGAGGAGCGGGCAGCGCAGGAGTCGGCGCGCTCGGCGCAGACGCTGCTTGCTGATGCCGAAGCGGAGTTGGAGGCGATGGTCGGCCTGGATGAAGTCAAGGCCCGCATCGCCGAACTGCGCCACGACTCGATCGCGCGAGTCCTGCGGCAGCGCAAGGGGTTGCCGACGTCGCCGGTGTCGCGGCATCTGCTGATGGTGGGTCCCCCCGGAGTCGGCAAGACCGTCTCGGCGCGGGTGATCGCGCACATCTTCTGCGGACTGGGGCTGCTGCGCCGGCCCGACGTCTATGAGACCCGCCGCGACAAGCTGTTCGGCCGTCACGTCGGTGACACCGAGAACAACACGCGCGAGCAACTCGAAGCGGGTTTGGGTGCCACGGTGTTCATCGACGAGTTCGGTGATCTCATCCACACCGGCTACGGATCGGGTGACCCGTACGGCCAAGCCATCATCAGCACCCTGGTGCCGTTCATGGAGAACCACCGTGACGACATGGTGGTCATCGCCGCCGGTTATCCGATGGCCAGTCAGCGCGTGTTGGCCGCCAATGACGGGCTTCGATCGCGTTTCGCCACCCTCATCGAGTACGCCTCATACGACCCGGATCAGTTGATAGCGATCATGGAGGGGATCGCGGCCAAGGACGGTGACACCTTCGCGCCGGATGCGCTGCTGTCGCTGCGGGAGAGTTTCGCGCAGTATTACAACGCTCAAATCACCAGCAGCGAAGGTGATGTCATCCGTGTGATCGACGGCCTGGGCAACGGGCGTTTCGTGCGCACGGTGGTGGAGAAGGCGCAGTTGCACCGCAACAGCCGCATCGTGAGCTCTCTGGGCCTCAGCGGCGCCGATCTGTCCGATCCCGAGCTGGGCACCGACCTCGACGCGGACATGTTGACCCTGCTCACTGCGCAGGACGTGCACTACGGGCATCAGCAGGCGCTGCCTCCTGAGATGCGGACCAACTCGGCGCGGGCGGCGGACTGGCTGCGCGAGTCGCAGGAACGGCGCAGGGCTCAAGCACAGACCTAATCCCTGTTTGTTCGGTGTTCACGTATTGACTGACTCTGTATTTGTCTGCCAGGATTTAGACATGCGTTCAGATGACCCGACCGTTGATGTGGACAGCGCGCACGCGGCGATAGTCCAGGCGGAATCCCTGCTCAGCGTGGGACGAGCCGGGCTGGGCCGCAGTCGGCCCGCCGACGTCTGGGAGGTGCAGGCGGTCCAACCGCTGGCGGCGCTGCTGTTCGCGGCGTCTCCAGTCGGCAACGGGCAGGGCATGGACTGGGTGCGGGCGGCACTGGCCAACGTCGACCCCGAGGATGTGCGCAGTCCGGGCTGGGCGTATGCGGCTCTGTGGTGTTCGGTGTCAGCACCGGTGCTGGGCCAGTCGGTGGTGCGCACACTGACCTGCGATTGCCGGCAGCGTGATTCGATCGTGGCGGCGGTTCGCGCGGCGATCGACACTGACGGGCCGCTCGGGCAGCGGCGCTGTGGCTAGTCCTGTGGTGGGCGAGGCGCCGACGTTCACACCCACCCCTACCACCTACTGCGGCTTCAGCCGCCGGGTGGTCGGCAAGCGTGAGCAGTTGTATGTGCCTCGCAGCGCCCCAATGGTGTTGGTGTCCGCACCGTCGGACACCGGTAAGTCGCGGCGCATCTTGGCGCCGGCGGCGGTGCTGTGGGGCGGCCCGGCGGTGGTGGTGTCGTCCAAGGACGACCTGATGCAGAACGTCATGCAGCGCCGATGGGGGCCGCGGGCACTGCTGGACCTGCGCCCCTTAACGTCCCCGGTGTACCCCGACGGCATCGTCGCCAACGTCTACGACCCGACGGTGACCATCGACAGCCCCTACGAGGCGTTGACGGTGGCCGAAACGATCATGCAGATGGCCACCGTCGGGTTGGGCTCGGGAGCCGATCAGGTCTCCGACGGCGGGGTGTGGGAGTCCCAGGCCGCCGGCCCACTGGCGGCGTTTCTGTTCGCGGCCAGTCCGCAGGGCAACAGCAAGGGCATGAACTGGGTTTTGACCGGCGTGGACAACATTGACCCGGAGAGCACCAGTGAACCGGGCTGGGCACAGGCCGCCGCGATCTGCCATCAGTACCCGACGCTGTCGGTGGGCATGATGCGGATCATGGAAATGGATCCGCGCCAACGGGATTCGGTGGCCATCACCATGCGCAAAGCGATCACGCCGTGGCTGCGGACCTCGCTGGTAGATCGGGGTGCCGCACTGCCGTTCACGCTGGAGTTCCTCGATGACCCCCAGGCGACGCTGTACGTGCTGGCCCCGGCCGACGGCACCGTGGCCGGGGCTGCGGTCACCCTCCTGGACTCCCTCGTACGACGGTGGCGGGAGAAAACATCAGCGCGCGAACAGATGCACCGACTGCTCATGATCATCGACGAGCTGCCCAACACCGCGCCGATACCAAATCTGCCCAAGATCGTGGGTGAGGGCCGCGGATTGGGTATCAACCTCGTTGCGGCAGTCCAGGCATCGTCGTCCCTGGCCAGGGTGTACGGGCAGGACATTGCCGAGGAACTTCGTCACATCTTTGGCGCAGCGGTCATCATGTTCGGCGCTCGCGAGGATCAGATTCTTGAGGATGCACAAACCTGGTCACCGCTGACCAATCGAAGGAACCAGCAATTTGGGCAAGCCGACGGGCACAAGAGCCTCAGCAGCGAGCTAGGACCGTCATTGCGGTGGGAGGAGTTACTGCCGCCAACGCGTGAGCACGCCCGAGTCTTGGTGCGCGGCGGGGTTGGGGTGTGCGCGGAGATCCCGGATTGGTCAGAGTTCCTGCGTCGCTACGACACAGCGATCAGCGAAATACTGTCGCGCACCGCTGGGCGGGAGAACGCTGGCGCTACACAGCATTCGCGTGCAGCGGGGCTGCTTCGCCGGTTGTGGTCAGACACCCGCAACGACGCAGAGCTGTGATCGTCGCCCAGCGCCAGGGGTCCCGCCTTTCCTGCATGTAGACATGTGGAAATATGTTGTCGGGAAGAGTGATTCGGCCTGCTCATATGTAACTGGTTCAAAGTATGGATAAGCGGTAGAGAATTTCGGGGACTCAATTCGGCGGTATTTCAGATCGCGTGGGTGGCGCCGATGGTGCTCGATGGCGTTAGCGATTGCACGACAACGGTTTTCACGCCGACACCGACGGCGGCTAGCGTCCAGATGATCCCGAGGATATTGACCACCAGCGCCGCGGTGAGCAGCCGGGAGGATCGTGGCAGTGAGCGGATTGATCCGGCGCCGGGTGGGGTGCGGTCGATGGGGTCGGCCACCTGTGCGGTGTCGAACACTGAGGGTGCGGTGAGGTCGTCGGGCAGCAGTGTGGTGGGCAGTTCCACCGTCGGCGCTGGTGGGGTCAGTGGCCACCACTCGGTGGAGCCGTCGATGGCCAGCCAGCCGTTGAGGATGCCGTAGATAGCGGCGGTCAGGGCGGCGGCTGGGAGCTGCGCGATCAGCCAGGGCGCCAGGATGGCGCTGGTGAGCCCGTGGCCGGGGTCGTACAGCAGAGTCGTCACCGCGCCCAGCAGCGCTGCGATCAGCAGCAGCGCCGGGATGGGGTAGGAGCGGAGTCGGTCGGGGATTAGCGTCTCGATGCGCTGGTAGATGAAGCGTCCGGCAGGCCAGCCCAGTGGTGCCGCGAGTGCGGCAAGGGTGACGATGGCCAGCTCAAGTTTGGCCTCCACGGTCTTGGCGCCCCGGCTCAGCAACGGGTGGGTGGCGTGGTCGTCGTAGGGGTTGGGGCGGGCGCCCGCGGTTTCGCGGTGGCGGCGGCGGATGCGCCGGTTGAGCAGTTCGGCGCGGCGTATCTGCATCGTGAAGATTGCGGAGTGCTCGGCGATCCACTCGCGTCGCAACTCGTCGTATCGGTCGACACTCGGCTTGAACAACATTTGTTTACGTGTTGTCTTTCACTGTCTTGTCTGTCAGCATGATAGGCATGTTGGACAGCGTAGCTCTGGGACTGGCGAATGTCTCCCTCTTGGCGGGTGCCGCACTCGCTGTCGCCTGTTTTCTGCTCTTAAGCTGGGCGATTCGCGCACTGGTGGGCAGGGGTGGGCGCCGCGGCGGCCTCGCGGCTGCGGCGATGTGGGGTTGCCGAGGTCGTTCCCGCTCAGGTGAGTCACTCGTGAACACTTCGACACCGGCCGGGTTCAGCTTGGCCGGGGGTTCGGCGTTGTGGCCGGCGACGCTGGTAGGGCCGCCGACGTCCCCCGGCAGTGGCACGTCGCTTCGCGGGCGGGGCTGGCTGTCGGGTCGCGGGCAGCGCCGCCGGATCAGCTCCCGCGGTGCGGCGGTGCTGCATCATCGCGAGCGCGTCGATCCGCATCGAGGCCAGTCATGACGTTGACCAATGAGCAGTGGACTGAGAATTTGCAGGCATCCGAGGACCCCGACAGCCTGTACCCGGATGCACCCAGGTACGACCTGCCCGAGGGCGCGCAGGCCGACTACGAGGTCGACGACGACGAGTACTACGACGACGACGGCGACGGGGAGCCTTTCGATGACTACGCCGATCCCGAGCAGGACGGCGATCCCGGACAAGACGGCGATCCGGGCACACCGCAGGATCTGGTAGAGGTCCCGCTCGACAGCGGGGAGCACGACGATCCGGCGCGTCCACGCCGATTCGACGGCAAGATCGCGATGGGCTTCGCCGCTGCCGGGCTGGTGGCGGTCCTGGTGGCGATCGTCGGCGCGGTGGCCGTCTATGGCTCGGATGAACCAGCGCGGCCCACGGCCGCCTCGGTTACCGAACCGGGCGCAGTGCCGCCGTCGCGTACCGCGGGGCCCAAGCCGGCGGCCGCGGAGTCGGCGGATCGTCCGTTGCCCTACAGCGCGGATGCGGCGGGATCGTGTGCGGCGGGTTCGACGTCGGCGCAGACGATGGCCGGGGCCGATCCGCACAGCGCGTTCGTGTGCGTGCGGGGCGGTGCCGACGGTCAGGTGATTGAGATCGATCTGTCGAAGACCTACATGATCACCGCGATCTCCCTCACTCCCGGCTGGGTCGGCAAGGACGCCAGCGGGGCGTCGCAGTGGGGGCAGTACCGGGTGGTGACCACTGTGCAGTACCTGTTCAACGACACCGACTCGACGCTAGTGACGCAGGAGACCAAGAACGTCCACGGCGAGGCGGTGCAACCGATCAAACGGGTGTTGGCCTCCAAGATCACGATCCTGATCCGGCAGACCTCACGGCCACCGGCCCAGCCTGAGCCCGGCACGACGTCCACGCCGACGCCTGGGGGCTTCAACCTTGCAGCGCCCCCGCTGACGCTGGCGCCGCTGCCGGGTTCGCCGATGGGCGGGCACCCCGAGTCCGATCCGGTCGATGCCGCGTTCGCGATCAAGAGCTTGAAGATCATCGGCCACGAGCCGCTGTGAATCGAAGGGACAACCCCGAATGCAGATGAGCAGGACGTGGCAGCGGCGAGTGCAGCGCGGCAAGAGGGTTGCCACTGCAGCCGGTAAGCCGCTGGTGCTGGGGTTGGCGGCACTGGCGGGCCTGAACCTGGTGTGGCAGTTCCTGTTTGGGTCGCCACCGGATCTCATCACCCCGTCACGGGAGGTGGTGAACAAGTCGGCGGTGGTCAGCGCTTTCGCCCAGGACTACGTGTCGGTGTGGCTGACGGCCAGCCAGTCCGATATGGCCAGCCTCAGCCAGTTCGTCACGGTCGGTAACGCCAATCTGGCGCTTCCCTCCACACCGGCGGTGGTGATCAACACCCCCACGGTGGTGGCGGTCACCTACGCGGGCGTGGCGGGCAAAGACGGCGACGCCGAGGTGTTCTCCGTGGTCGTGGGCGTCACGCAGCGGCCTTACGAGTCGGCCAGCCCGCAGCGGGCGCTGTATCGGGTCCCGGTGCTGTGGTCGCGGTACGGCCCGCGAGCAGCGTCGCTGCCTGCCCGGATCAGCGGGCCCGGCGCCGGCGCGGACCTTCCGCTGAGCTATCCGACCACATTGAGTGAGTCCGACCCGGCCTACTCGGTGGCCTCGGGGTTTCTTACTGCCTACCTGACCGGCGACGGGCAGGTAGAGCGTTACGTGACCGCCGAGTCGAAGCTGCTCGGTGTTGCGGGGGCCTACCAGAGCATCACCGTGTCGGGGATCACCGCTATCTCACCGCCTCCGACGACACCGGGCGACGGGCAGACCGTGCGTGTCCTGGTCACCGCCACAGCGGTCAACTCGCAGTATGCCCCAGCGGAATTGGCCTATCCGCTGACGCTGACCGGGGTGGGTGGCCGCTGGCTGGTCGCGGCCATCGACTTCGCTCCGGCGGTGTCCACCGATGACGCGCTGGTTCCGGTGGCCGTGGATACCGACTGGCGTAGCGCCCAGACCCCGAACTGAAACATCCACACAACAACTGGAAGGAACACATTATGACCGAGACGGTACTGGCAGCCGGTGACCTCATCACCGCGATTCCCTCGCTGTGGCAGGCCCTGCAGATTCCGTTGGCGATCATCGCCATCGCTGTCGGGGGCGTAGCGGGAGCGTTCTCCCTGGTCCGTGGCTTCGGCGCGGCGGCCGGCAAGGTGCTGGGCGGAATCGCCATCGCGGCCATCATCCTCGGCGGTGTCGGTCTGGCGGTGAGCTTGAAAGGCACTGTCGACAAGCACGGCGGCGGAATCACTTCCGGCCAGTTCGGCTGACGTAACCGCCCTTGTGAACGCAGGAATCCTCGAGGAGTCCCCAGGTGTCCGACGACACAGACCGGCCGCGCCGAGCGCGGGTCTATGCCGATGTCCGCGACTTTCCCATCTACCTGTCGCACATCGACGACAAGACCCGGTTGTGGTTCGCGCCGTGGCGCATCTGGGATGGGGCGACGTTCCTGCTCGGGGCCGCAGCCACGGTGTGGGCCACCCGGCACTGGCTGGACTCCGGGCACGCGGTCACAATCTTCCTCTTCGGGGCGGCGCTGACCGCCGGGCTGACCTTCTTGGCCCGGCAGATGCCGGTGTCGCGGCCCAGCCCGCTCTACCGCATCCTGTGGATGCTGGAGGGCCTGGTGCACACCCGGCGCACCGCTGATGTCGACGGTCGCCGTGATGCGTGGCTGTCTCCACCGGATGAGGTGATCGACAACCTGATCTTCACCGCTGGCGGGGTGTATGCCGAGTTCCTGGTGGACGGGCAGCCAGGCGGCATGATGTCCTACGACCGCAAGGACGCTGTCGCGCGAGGTCATCGTCCCCTGGTGCGGCAACTGCCGTCGGGCATGCTGCTGTGGGGCGCCAATGTGCGCATCAATCCGCGACAACTGTTGCGGCGCATGCTCTCTGGCTACGGCCACCATCCTGCCTGGATTCAGGAGGTCCGCGACTGGGAGCAGTTCGTTCAGATCGAACCGTTCTATGAGCAGATCTTCGGACTGCGGATCCCGGTCGACGCCGGGATGGAGGGCCGCAGCGGGGTCGGTGGGCTGGCCAAGGTGGCGACGGTGGTCGCCGGGCGTGACCCCGACGATCCGCAGTCGCTGGCCGGCTACCGCGAGATGGTGGACAAGCTGCTGACGAAAATCCCGCGTCAGTTCAACGCCCGTCCTGCCACGCCACGCCAGATCCACTGGTGGTATCGGCGGCGCTGGTCGTTGGGTGCGGTGTCGGAACCTTTCCCGCACGAACCGGGCGGTCCTGATCGGTTGTCTCGCGACGACTTTGCGGCGTTGATGCCCGCTGAGTTCGATTGCGGCGACCAATTTGCCCGTCGCGGGCATCGGTCTTGGTGGCGACGTGTGGTGCCGTCACTGGCAGCGGTTGTGGTCATTCGACGCCGGCTCCAGCCCGCGAGCTATCAGAGCATGCTCGCGGTCGCCCAGCTTCCTCGCGCGGGCCTGGTGTATCCGCGTGCGGAGTATCTGCTGTCGCTCTACGACGTCGATGTTGACAGTGACGTCGAGGTCGACTGGTTTCAACACGTCACCATGCGTTCGGCTGAACGGGCGCTCAACCGAATCGACCGCGCCCAGCGCAATCTCGATGATCAGGCTTTCCAGCGGGGGTCGGTGCGGGCCAGCAACACCGACCTGGCCGAGCGGTACGCCGCCGGCGAGGAGTACAACGCGAAACTGCGGGCCAGCAAGCTCGAACGCGAGGTCTGCGCCTCAACTGTCGTCGCCGTGGGCGCCAACAACCGGCTCTCTGTCGATCACGCCGCCCAGCAGATGCAGACGCACTTCGCCGAGGAACTCGACACGACTTTGAGCCGCTGGGGTGGCAGTGCCCAGATCGGGCTGTGGCAGACCGGTGTGCCCGGCAGTGAGGAACGCAGCCCCCGCAGTCAGTTCGACCAGCCCACCACTACAACTGAGTGGGCTCGGTTCTCGCCGCTGGTGTCCAACGAGCTGGGCAACGAGACCGGAATCCTGTTCGCCCGCAACTTGGCGACCCGGCGGCCGAGTCCAGTGCTGCTGGACCCCGAAGGAGCTGCGCAGCGTCGCGGTGCGCCGGGGGTGCTGTTCTTCGGCCCGCCCGGTGGCGGAAAGTCGCAGGGCGGCAAGCGGGTCGTCACCGAGTTGATCGCCCGCAACAGCCAGTGCTCGATCGTTGACCCCGGCACCAATCGCGAGTGGGAGCCGGCCCTGGCGCATCTGGGGGATCGGGTGGTCTACATCAACCCGACCCGCGGCGATGTGTCGATGGACGGTCTGCGCATCTTCGGTCGCGAGATCGCTGTTGAGCGGACGCTGGATCACCTGCTGCCGATGATGGGTGTGGAACCTGACGCGGAAGTCGCCCGCCAGTTGAGGTATCTGCTGCGCCCCGACCAGCGGGTGGCCGAAAGCATGGGTGGGCTGGTGCGCTACCTCAACAGCCTGCGCGGCGAACAGGCTCGCGAGTACGCAGAGCTGACCGCCAAGCTCGACATGTGGGCCAACATCGACTACCTGCGGGCGATGTTCGACGAGTCCCTTCCCGTGCCGCCGATCGCGGACAAGGACGCCGTGGTGTGGCTGACCTCCGAGCTGGAGCTGCCGACCACCGCCCAGACCGAGGACCTGCATCAGTACCGGCGCCAAAGCGCGCGTGCCAGAGCTGGTTTCGCCATCTACGGCATGATCGCCGCCATCACCCGCGCCGCCTACACCGGGCCTAACCGCAGGCCTGGGGGGTTCGGCTGGTTCGTCGCGGAGGAGGCCCGCACCTACTTCTCTTCCCCGGTCGGGCAGGAGGACGCGGTCCGGCTGATCACTCAGGGCCGCAAAGAACGCTACGGGTTGATCGCGATCTCACAGCATGTGGAGCACTTCGCGGGCATCCCCACCAAAGACCTGCCGACACGGATCATCACCCCGTTCAAACCCATCGAACGCGACCAGGCCCGCGCAGAGTTCAAAGCCATCGGCATCGACCCCGAGGAGTACCCCGAGGTGCTCGATCTGCGCACGGTCGAAGGCCATGGGTATGCCTACATGATCGACGAGTTCGGCCGCGCCGGGCTGGTGGACATGCTGCCCCCGGTGCAGCAGGAGCGGGTGAACGCGTTCGACACCCGAGGAATCAACGCCGGAGACTGGCAGCCGTGCTGAGCGCGTACTGCGCCTGGCGCTATACCCGTCCCGGCCTGCGCCGCACATGGCTGATGGTGCAACTGCTCTGGGGTGGGGCACTGACCGCGCTGGTCACCGCGCCGCAGGCCACCGCGGCGGGTTTCACCAACGCCGTGGGCTGGACCGGGATCACCGACACCACCGGCCAGCCCATCGGCTCGTACTTCATCGGCACTGTCTCGATGCTCGAAGCGGTCAGAGAACAGGGCAGCGACGTGAGCATGCTGGACCCGTCCTCGTGGGTTCCGGGGCTGGCCGATCGAGTGCAGATCGCACTGACCTACAGCCAACTGGCGACCCTGCTCGGGCTGTGTTGCGGCTTTCTGGTTGTGGTGGCCGCGTTGGGCATCTGGTTCATCAAGTTCGCGTTGGGGTCGGTGTGGCTGGGCTGGCTGGGGGCGCTGGCCGCACCGATTGCGGTATCCCTGGCACATTTCGTGCAGAGCTACAACATCTTCCCGCTGGCCATCGTCATCTGCCTGGCAGTCGGTGGAATCCTCTGCTACTGGCGGGGTTTCGCCACCGGCGCTGCGGTGATGGTCAGCGCTTATCTCGTGCTGCTGCTGATCTGGGTATTCCTGCGTGACCCGGTTGATGAGTTGGTGGGCGATCACGGCCTACTTGCCAGTGCGCGGTCGGTGGGATTCGAGTTCTCACTCGGCGTCGGCAACAACGGGTCGCTGGCCGGCGGCAATGTCGATGCCCAGACCACGGTGTTGTCGCAGTGGATGGCCACGGTATTGGTGCGCCATCCCATCCAGATCGCCAACTTCGGTGAGGTGATCGACAACTACGCCGGATGCGCCGAGGCCTGGAACGCCGCGCTGAATCGGGGCAGCGTTGTAGCCCAGGCCACGGGGCAGGCGGGCGCGATCGCTGGCGCAGCCAGCGGCCCGGTGGATGCGATGCAGCAGTGCGGCCACCCGACGGCGGTCGCGCACGCCCGCCAGCTCAGCGGCGAGACGATCGGGCTGATGTTCTTCATGAACTGCATCGTGCTCGTACTGCTGATGTTGTTGTGCTACATCGGCATGGAGGTCATCCGGATCGGGTTCCTGACCTTCTGGCACCTTTTGGTGCTGATCCCGGCCGCCGCGGTGGCGGTCGCTCCCGGACCGCAACGGCAGTACGCCAAGCGGACCGCGATCAAACTTCTCGTGCACGCCGTGGAGATGATGTTTGCCACCGCAGGGTTCGGCGTGGTGCTGGTGATCATGTCCCATGTCACCGGAAACACGTTGCCGGGCATGAACATCGAGCACCCGATCATGAAGATGATCGTGATGCTGCTGATGGCCGCGGCCGCAGTGTTCGGGTTCCGGGCGCTGATGCGCGGCTTCGGCGACCAGGGGCTGCCCGGTCCGATGACGATGGCCAAACGCACCATGCAGATGGGAATGGGGCCGATCGGGCAGGCCGCCGCGATGCGCGCGACCTCCCGCGACCTACGCCGGATGAGCCGCGACGACTCCCGTTGGCCCAGTTCCCAACAGAACAGCGATGCGGGAAGCCGCGGACCGCAGGGCGGTCCGGGTCGGCGCCCGCACCCGCCAGCACCGTCGAGTGGTGGTGGCGGATCACGCGGGCCAGCCTCGGGGTCCGGTTCCGGGGCGGCACGAACCGCTCACGCACCCACAGCGTCCCCGGCCAGCGGTGCTGCCCCGTCCGCGGCGACCAGCACGGCCAGCGGCGCGGGCGCGGGCGCTGGCGCAGCAGCGGGCGGGGGCGCCGCTACGGCCGCGGGGACTGCCGGGGCTTCGGTCGCCGCCGGGCCGGCCGCCCCGGTTGTCGCTGGGGCCGTGGTGGCCTCCAAAGCGGTGGCCAGTCAACGAAGCAAGGGCGACGACGGTGCGTCCGGGCGCCGGTCCGCACCGCCGCCCGCATCCTCGGCGGCGGGCAGGGGAGCAGGTGGCAGCGGCCCTGCGTCGTCGAGCTCGGGACGGGCGAGGGCCAGCGCGCCTCCACCGGGGCGTGACACCTCACGCAACCCAGTCTCGGACAACCGGCGGGGCAGCTCCGATGAGCCGCCCCCGTCTGCCGGACGCCGCGCGACGCCACCACAAGGGTAGAAGGCGCAATCTCATGAAAGTGCTTATCCAGCAGAGGATTCGACTAGGAGGCGATGGGCGATGACCATGCCGCTACCACCTACGTTTGACGTCGCCGGCAGCCTGGTTGAGGATGTGCACGCCGCGACGGCCCAACAGGTACTTGGTCGAGCGAAAGCTGCGCGGCTGCGACCGCTGTGCTTGTGCCAGTCGCCAGGGGTGGAGATGTACATCGCCGCCGCAGGAGACGATCTCATCGTCAAACGGATGCCCGGAACGGCCGCCGCACATGACCATCGGTGTCGCTCCTGGCTGCCTCCCGATGAACTCTCGGGGTACGGAGCTGTTGCTGAGCGGTCAATCGTCGACAACCCTGCCGACGGGACAACGGCGCTGCGGCTGGGGTTCTCACTGTCGAAGGCCGGAAATCGGGCCGCCCCTGAACCTTCCGACTCCCTGTCAAACACGGTCCAGGCCGACGGCAACAAGCTATCGCTGCGCGCTGTGCTGCACTACCTGTGGGACGAGGCGGAACTGACTAGTTGGCACGCGGCTTACGCCGGGCACCGTTCCTGGGCGGTCGTCTACCGGCGTCTGCGAGCAGCCGCGGACGGCAAACTCGTCCGCAACAGCCCACTGGCCACGTCGCTGTTCGTGCCCGAGCCGTTCTCAGCCGACCGCAAGACCGAGATCGAACAGCGCCGGATCAGAGCATGGGCGCCGGCGCGGCGTCAGCCAGGAAAGACCACCAAGCTGTTGATCGGGGTGGGTGAAATCAAGGCAATCGAGCCAGCCGGTCACGGCGTCAAAGTGCAGGTGCGCCACCAGCCGGGGCACCCCTGGTTCCTCGAGGAGGACCTCTACCGCAAGCTCACCAAGCGGTTCGCCACCGAACTTGAAATGTGGCGCATGGCCGAGGCGGGCGAGGTGCGGCTGCTAGCGATCTGCACCTTCTCGGTTTCGCGGGCCGGATATGCCAACGTCGAACACCTTTCGTTAATGACGACCGATCGCAACTGGCTACCGTTCACCGGCGACGCCGACCGCACCCTGCTCAATACCGCCATCGACGAGCACCGATCGTTCCGAAAAGTGCTGTCGTATAACGGCACCACGGTAGCGATGGCGTCACTGATTTTCACCGACACCACTCCCGCGATAGCCGCATTTATCGACCGTCCTGCCGGACAAGCCGATGGTGATACGTCGATATCCGGACTGCCGGTGTGGAACTGGCGTACCGACGAAGACATGCCAGATCTGCCCTCACCAACGTCCTGAGACACCACAGCTAGACAGAGAGGGGACCACCGTGGCGACGCACACCGCGCAACTGATCGACGGCGACACCCGCGCTGCGACCGGCGAATCGAACCGTCTCGCACATCGCCTTTACTGGGCGATGTCGAGGCTGGTCAATCACGGATGGCTGGTCGAACAGTTCGGCCCACACGGATGGTCTGTGCGCGATGAGCGGGGCCGACTGCACACCGTGCGAGCCGAACGTGTCGGCGGTGTCAGACAACTCGTCCTGGAGGGCCACGTGGGCGGGCTGTTGGCCGAGCTGGTCTGCCTGGAGACCGACGAGCGTGCCGTCGTCCTCCGTCAGGTCAATGCGAAGCTGCAGCTGCACATGCCCGCTGGCAGAGCGCACCCCGACGATGCGATCCAGCCCTGGCATCTGCCGTCGGTGGTAGGTGAGCAGCCCTGCGCCGAGGTGCGGCGAGCGTACTGGTCGGCGGTGACCCTGACCGACGATTACGGATGGCAGATCACCGATGTGCACGCCGACGGCTTCGACGCCATCACGCCCGGCGCCACCAACCCGACGGCGTTTCGCCGGCGGCGGGGCATGGGGACGACCGCGGACACGCTGGCGCATCTGCTGACTGTGATGAGCGGACACGTCACCGAATTGGCTGCTCTGGTCTCGGCGCATCAGGCGAGGACCCGCACGATCCGCCTGCCGCTCGGGGTGCCGCGATGACCACCATGAACCTGGCGCGCGGGCGGATCAGTCTCGCCTGCGACGACAGCGCATGGCCCGAGGACCACGCTGCGACGTTTCGCAAGATCGCCCGCACCCTCGACGCTGGCGACTTGTGCGCCGGGACCGCGCGGGACCACCACGGCACCGCCGGGCAGCGCTGGGCTGCCGCTGTGCACTTTGCGGTACGTCTGGCCGGTCGCAGCGAGGAATTGCTGACCCTTCGTGACCGCTGCGGGGGTCACGGCGCCGGATGCTTCTGCGGGATGGCTGATTTCGGCGGCATCGGCAACGTGCTCTGTGATTACGCACAGGCCCCCGAGGACCCGGTGGGACAGCCGGGTCATGCGATGGGGCTGACGCTTCGCCGACCGTGGGCGTCGATGCTGATGGTCCCCCCGGCCGCCGGCGGCAAGAACGTCGAGAACCGCACCGACAACACCACCTACCGAGGCCCGGTCCTGATCTACGCCGGCGCTCGCCTCGATCACGCCGGAGTCGAGCTGGGAAGGCGACATGGCCTGCAGTGCATGGACTTCCATGCCTCCCAGCAGGGCTGGCTGGGCGCCGCGGTGCTCGTTGACGTTCACCGCGCCCGTAGGTGCTGCGCCCCGTGGGGCAACACCCGCAAGACCCAGCAGTTGTATCACTGGGTGTTCGAATCACCCGTGCGGTTGGCCCGCCGGCCGTGGCGCGATGGGGCACGCGGGTTCGTCGGCCTGCAACCGGTTTCCTGGTCGGCACTGATCAATCCGAAGGTGTATCGCAGCACAGAGGGGAGGGTGTGATGGACGACGACCACGACTACGGCTGCGACCGTGGCGGGCCGCTGCGCACCGAAGCCGACCGCCTACTGCAGGCCAAGTACCACCAGAAGGAACGCGACCGAAACAAGCGCAACACGTTGAGCCGGATCGTAGACGTACTCGATGACGTTGCCCCACAACACCGCCCCCGTCCACACCACCTGGCTGATGTCGCCAGCTTCTACGGTGTGCACCCCCGGGCGGTACTGACAGTGCTGCGCCAACACCGTGAGGAGTTCGAATCCGACGGCTGGCTCCAAAGCGATCCGCACCGCCGCCGCTTCGACTACTGGCCCGACGAGGCGGTGGTGCGTGCAGGGCTACTGCTGGATCGGTCTACTGTTGCCGACCAGCTACGCCACCTGCTGGGGCAGGGGACGGTGCCGCTGGTGTACTCACTTAGCGATGCGCGGATCAACCAGTGCCACCGGTTGTACCGCAAAGCCTTGGGGGTCGTGGGGGATGTTCATGATCTGAGTCCTGACGAGCTGTGGCACAGCCTGCAGCAGACCGACCGCTACGAACTCATGGCGCTGGTGGTGGCGCTCGCAGCGCTCATCGACGACGAGAAACCCAGCCCGGGAGGGTGGCTGCGAGCGCTGAGCACCCCCACCGGCAAGCGTAAGGACGGCAGCATTCGGCGTGGTCTTGCACTGCTGATTCCGATGCGGCAGAACACCGACGAACGACGTCAGCCCCGACCCGGAGCGGCACTGGACTCTGGCGAGGCCACCGTCGACAGTGCCGTCGCCCAGTGAGAGAAGACACCGCAGTGGTCTCCCCGCTGGCCGAACGGAGCGCGGGCGCTCAGGAGGCCGCCGCCCGGATCGCCGGGATGCTGCCCACCCACACCCACTACGTGCAGCTGCAGTCCGGGGGATTGGAGGTGCTGCTGCACAAACCCCCCAGCCCTGCCGAAACCATCAACGACACCAGTCTGGACATCGTGACTTTTTGGAGGGTGTTGCGCGACCGCCCCGATGATCTGCGTCGGGCGTGCGCATTGACCCCGGTCAGCCGCATTGAGTTCGACACCGCCCGCGGTAGCGGTTCCCAGCTTGGCATCGACGACCTTGAGAAAGCCCGCCGGGTGTGGGTGCGGCTGAGCCAAAGCGCCGACGGGTCTGCACGAATGCGCCCACAATGGCGAGGGATACGACGCGGTCGACAGCACACTGACATCGAGGCGCTGGCGCAGCGCATGAAGGAAGTCACGTTGGAATGCCTGCCTGCGGTGAAGGTCGTTGAAGCACTCGGCGGCCACCGCGGTGTGTGCTTCTACGCCGATCTGCGGGCGAACCCGTACGGCGCCCAAGGCGCCGACCCCGGTGCGGCCTTTCGCCCCGGATCCGACGTTGTGCTGTCGGCGCTGTCCAAAACCAAAGCGGCAGCGGTGGTCCGAGTGGACCACACCGAAGTCGAGATGACGGCACCGCCCGGTTGGGCGCAGGCCGCGCTGGCCGTCGAGGCCGGGCATCCGCTGCTGCTGTGGTCGAACCGGCCGCCACCGATCCAGCAGCCGCTGTTCGACGTCGCGGCCGCCACGGTTGGCGAGGGGACGTCGTGACGCGGGCCGAGACCTACCAGCTGCGGGCTCAGCTGCTCGAACTGCTGCGGGAGGCTGGCCACCCGATCAGCAGCGCGACGCTGGCCAGAATGCTGCCGTGGCACACCGAGCGATTGGACCTCGGCTGCGAACTGGTCTGCCTGGCCCCACGCCGCACAAGAACGCTGGAAGTGGTTGAGTGCCATGGCACCTGGCACGTGGTGCGGCGCCCGCGCTCCTCCCAGGACTCCGCAGCAGGCATCTACCGGCATCTGAGAAGCCTCGCGGGCGAGGGCGTAGTGCGGGCCATCAGCCTGGGGCCACGTCGGGTGGAGTGGGAGTACATCCGACCTCGCTAACGTATTCCGAGTGCGTCTGTGTGAGCTCACGGCCGTGTAGGTGCCACTATGAAATTTTGCATCGGCTGCGGCTTCGGGGTCTGAATGGGGAGGCGGGCGAAGTTGAGCAGGATTTTGTCGGGCCGGTCTGCTTCAGTGGTTGTCGTGGTGGGAAAACAACAGCGTGAGCCAGAAGAGACAGGGGCGGGTCGACGCGGGCCGCGCGGCGCGCTGCCGTGAGCACGTTCGTCAAGTGGTCGCGCGACGTCGCGGACTTCCTCGGCCGCGACGCGCTCATGACGGTGAGCCGTACGTCCAAGGACTACAACTGTTTCAGCTGTGGTCAACCGGGAAAGGCGACGCGGGAGCGCACCAACGTCGTCGTGGTGACCGGCGACGGACCGCCGGTGATCAATTTCGCCCACGGCCGCTGCATGCAGTCGCAGGTCATTTCGACGACCCTGCCGATTTCCGCGCGCACCGACTGGGAACGCGGCGAGGACGTCACCAGCCTGCAGCTGCTGTGGCCGACTCCCTCCGGCTACAGCGCGGGGCTGGTGATCGACCGCTCTAGCGGTGTGACCGCTTTGCACCGCACCGGTGACGTCGAAGACCTCTGGACACAGCTGCTTCTTGAGCAGGGCTTCGACCTCCTGTTGGAAACGGGCCAGCCCTGCCCCGTCGTGAATACGTGCGCGATCGAACTCGACACCGCCGGCCGGGGCCGGGTACTGCTCAACGACAAGGCCCATCCTGGCCAACAGTTGGTGCTGCTCGACCATCTGCCCGACAACTTGCCCGACTGGACACAGGCGGCCTTCGATGTCGGTGCGGTGTGGATCTTCGCGGGCGACGTCGGCCTCCAGGACGACGCGTCGCAGGGCGCGGCGGCACTATTGGCGGAAGCGATCAGCAAAGGAAACCTCGTCGGCGCGACCGTTCCGGTGGTGCACGCGTCGTGAGTTCGGGGTGGGACACACACCGAACACTGATGTTCGAAGGTCAGACGGTGCGCCGATACACGGGGAGCTATTCGGGTGTGACCAAACCGCGCAGCGTCGGAAACGGCGAAACGTCCAACATCTCGGGCAGTGTCTCTAGCGTGAACACGCGCCCATCCGTGTCTCGCAGCACCGGCCCCAGGGTGTCGTTAACGCGATTCCAGCCGGCTGACGGCGGTGGCGATCCGGTCGGCCATGTCGCCGATCACGTCGTCAGTGACGTACATCTTGGCCGCTTGACGGCCCGATACGCATGATCTCGGCGATGTGGTCGAGGTGATCGGAGAGGTCGTGGCGTGCAACGTCTTCGGACACGGACAGGCCGTGGCGCTCTTGAAGGAGGCCGACCAATAGTGCTGCCCGGTCGTTGAGCCAGGGGGAGCGACGTGGCGTGGTCATGCCGGCGGGCCTTGGCGGCGCAGCTTTTGACGCAGCTCGATCACCTGTCCGTCGAGGCTAGGTGGAACGGGTCGGCGGCTCTCGGCGCGGGCCTGCCGGGCGATCCGGACTGCTATGTAGCGGTCGGCGGCGGCTTGCATGAGTCGCGGTACGGGCCGGGCCTCGAGTCGGCGCAGTCCTTCGCGTACGTGCTTTTCGAAGATGATCATGGCGGTGTCGTCGTCGGCCGGGTGCGGCTGCGGCGGGGCTGGTTTGGTGGGGCGCTTGTTGTCGGCGATCACGCCGAGGACCTCGACGAGTGCGGTTACGGTCGGATCGTCGTCGGGGAGGTCGCGCACCACAGTGACCGTGCTCAGGAGGTGGCGCAGACCTGCTTTTCGGGTCGCTGTTGACCAGCTGCTGCGGTTCCACCCCATGGCTCCAGCGTGGGCCGGTGGCGGCGTGGCCGTCAACTGTGGTCGCCGTCGCCGCCTGGCGGGCTGGCTGGACACTATACGGAGGCCTGCACGGGCTGTGGATTCAGTTCGGGCAGGGCGTCGACGGCATCGGCGAGGGTGACGCCGGTGGTGCGGTGCGCCTCGTCGGCTTTACTGATCGAGCGCACAGATTCGGGCCGCGGATCGTGCGGGAATGCGTCGCGCACATGTACGCCACATGACGCGGTACGGCGTAACTACCCGATTAGATCGGACCGCTGGCTTGTTAGGGGCAAT
>WBZP01001049.1_pt1 | contig 35301 bp, 26 predicted proteins | sample 5204301 | NCBI WGS metagenome assembly WBZP01 (sample SAMN12412401, study PRJNA552823) | activated sludge metagenome | isolation source: activated sludge from nitrification reactor of wastewater treatment plant... | place: USA: Pennsylvania | collected 2017 | reverse complement strand
CCCGTTGACCCCGGCGAGGGTCACGAAGAGCTGGGCCGGGAACCCCTTCGTCACGGCTTCGGCGCCGGCCCCGGTCGCCGCCCCGACCGCCCAGGCCAGCGCGAAGGCGAGGAGGCCGACGTTCACCCGCGAGGTGCAGGAGAGCACGATCGCGGCGACGAGCGCGGCGAGCGAGATGTGGGCCGGCGTCACGCAACCTCCAGCGGGCGCCGGGCGTTGCGGCCGCGGGCCTCTCCTCGACGTCAGCGGCGGTGGGGAGGCGAGAGCCTACCACCGCGCGGGGTCGCGCCGCGAGCGGTCGACCCGCGCCGGCCCGGTCTGCTACGATCCCCGGCGCGATGGATTACCGCGCCGAACTGCTCAGGAAAGTCGCCGACCGTTCCGCCCGCGTCGGCATCATCGGACTCGGATACGTCGGGCTGCCGCTCGCGCTCATCTTCGAGGAGGCGGGCTTCCCGGTCGTCGGCTTCGACGTCGACGCGAAGAAGCCCGAAGCCCTCCACCGGGGCGAGTCCTACATCCGCCACATCGGGGCGGAGCGGGTGGCGCGCGCGTTCGCGCGCGGGCGCATCACCGCGACCACCGACTTCGACGGCCTCGCCGAGTGCGACGCGATCATCGTCTGCGTCCCGACCCCCCTCGGGCGGCACCGCGAGCCGGACCTGTCCTTCATCCGGATCACCGCCGACGCGATCGCCCCGCGCCTGCGCCCGGGGCAGCTCGTCGTGCTCGAGTCGACCACCTACCCGGGGACGACGCGCGAGGAGCTCGTCCCGCGCTTCGTGGCCCGCGGGCGGACGCCGGGCGTCGACCTGTTCGTCGCCTTCTCGCCCGAGCGCGAGGACCCCGGCAACAAGAGCTTCCACACGCAGAACATCCCGAAGGTCGTGGGAGGCCTCGACCCCGCCTCGCAGGAGGTCGCGGTCGCGCTCTACGGCGCCGCGGTGGCCAAGGTGGTCGCCGTCTCCAGCCCGGAGATCGCCGAGGCGGCGAAGATCCTCGAGAACGTCTTCCGCGCGGTGAACATCGCCCTCGCCAACGAGATGAAGCTCGTGCTCGACCGCATGGGCATCAACGTGTGGGAAGTCATCGACGCGGCGAAGACCAAGCCGTTCGGCTTCATGCCCTTCTACCCGGGCCCCGGCCTCGGCGGCCACTGCATCCCCCTCGACCCGTTCTACCTCACCTGGAAGGCGGCCGAGCACGGGGTGTGGGCCCGCTTCATCGAGCTCGCGGGCGACATCAACACCTCGATGCCGCACTACGTGGTCGACCGCACCGCGCGCGCCCTGAACCGTCACGGGCGCGCGGTCAAGGGCTCGAAGGTCCTGGTCCTCGGCCTGTCCTACAAGGCCGACATCGACGACGACCGCGAGTCGCCGTCCTTCGAGATCATCGAGCTGCTGCGCGACGCGGGGGCCGAGGTGTCGTACTGCGACCCCTACATCCCGGAGTCGAAGCCGAAGCGCGAGCACGACCTCGGGCTCGCCTCGGTGCCGTGCACGGCGGACGAGTTCGCCCGCTACGACGCGGTCGTCGTCTCTACCGCCCACTCGGACTTCAAGGACAAGGCGCTCTTCGCGCGGACGAAGCTCGTCGTCGACACGCGCAACCTGATGGCCCCGCTCGGCTACGGCGTCCCCGGCGCGGCCGGGCCCGACGTCGTGCGCGCCTAGAGTCATGGGCATTCCCATCGTCGACCTGGTCGCCGGCGCGCGGCCGAACTTCATGAAGCTCGCTCCGGTCGTGCGGGCTCTCGCGGAGACGCGCGCGGTCACCCCCCGCATCGTCCACACCGGGCAGCACTACGACGAGGCGATGAACGACGTCTTCTTCCAGGAGCTGCGCATTCCCCGCCCCGAGGTCCACCTCGGAGTGGGCTCGGGCTCGCACGGGGTGCAGACGGCCCGGATCATCGAGCGCTACGAGGCGCACCTCGAGCAGTCGCGCCCGCACGCGACCGTCGTCTTCGGCGACGTCAACACGACGGCCGCCTGCGCCCTCGCCGCGGTGAAGCTCGGCGTCGGGGTCGTGCACGTCGAGGCCGGCCTGCGCAGCTTCGACCGCACGATGCCGGAGGAGATCAACCGCCTCGTCACCGACGTCATCTCCGACCTGCTCCTCGTCTCCGAGCCGAGCGGCGTCACGAATCTCAGGAACGAGGGCGTGCCCGACGCGAAGGTCCGACTCGTCGGCAACGTGATGATCGACACCCTCATGGTCGAGCTCGAGCGGGCCGGCGAGCGCCGCACCGCGGAGAAGCTCGGCCTCGCGGCGGGCGGCTACGGGTTCGTGACCCTCCACCGGCCCTCGAACGTCGACGATCCCGCGACCCTCGCGGGGCTCGTCGACCTCCTGCACGAGATCTCGCAGCGCCTGCCGCTCGTGTTCGCGGTGCACCCGCGGACGCTGGCGTCGGCGAAGAAGGCGGGGATCGCCGACCGGCTGGCCGAGGGGCAGGCGCGCCTCGTGTGCCTCGGACCCCTGCCGTACCACGAGTCGCTCTCGCTGGTGGCCGGCGCCCGCGTCGTGCTGACCGACTCGGGCGGCCTGCAGGAGGAGACGAGCGTCCTCCACGTGCCCTGCCTGACCCTCCGCGAGAACACGGAGCGGCCGGTCACCGTGGAGCTCGGGACGAGCCGACTGGTCGGCAACGACCCCGCGCGGATCCGGCCCGCCTTCGACGAGATCATGGCGGGCCAGTGGCCGAAGGGCGCGGAGATTCCGCTCTGGGACGGCCGGGCCGGCGAGCGGGTCGCCCGCGAGATCGTCGGCTGGATCGCCGACTGACCTGCGGCGGCGCTCATGTGTTTGACAGACCCACGCGGCCTGTCTAATATCTCCGCTCCCTCCGCACCGGGCCTCCGTGCCCCGGTAGACTCCTGGCAAGGCAGGTTCCCGTGACACCATCGATCCAGAGGCTCCGTCGGCTCGCCTTCGACGGGCTGGCCGCCATGTACGACGGCAGCGACCGCATCTTCGTCTTCCGCGTCCGTCGTGAGGGGACGGGCACCGTTCGCGAGGGCAAGAGCCTCCGCTACACGGCGATCTCCCTGATCGGCCTCGCCCGGGAGGACGCGGCCGACACGCAGAAGGTGCTGGGCCACGACCCCGCGCTCCTGCTGAACGACGTCGTCGGCCGCGCCGAGGCGTCGGACAACCTCGGCGACGTCGCCCTCACCCACTGGGCCCTGGCCGTCAACGGCCGGGGCGACCGAGAGCGGACCCTGCGCCGCATGGTCGCCCTGCGCCCGGCCGAGGCCAGCCACCCCACCGTGCAGGTGGCCTGGAGCCTCATGGCCCTGTGCGTCGACGCCGAGGCGAAGGAGACGGACCTGCGGGCCGCGCTCGCGCGCCGCCTCGTGTCCTCCGCCTCCAAGGCCGCGGTGTTCCCGCACGTTCTCGACGGACCCTCGAGCCTGCGGAGCCACGTCTCGTGCTTCGCCGACTTCGTCTACCCGATCCAGGCGCTCTCGACCTACGCCCGGCTCACCGGCGACGCCGCCGCGCGGGACACCGCGCTGAAGGCGGGCGAGCTCATCTGCCGCCTGCAGGGCGCGGCCGGCCAGTGGTGGTGGCACTACGACTACCGGACGGGCGACGTCGTCGAGGGATACCCCGTGTACGCCGTCCACCAGGACTCGATGGCCCCGATGGCCCTGCACGCGCTGCAGGAGGCCACCGGCCGCGACTTCAGCGAGGCGGTGCAGCGCGGCCTCAACTGGCTCGAGAGCGCGCCGGAGCTCGGCGGCGGCTCGCTGATCGACGAGCCCGCGAAGCTGATCTGGCGCAAGGTGGCGCGCCGGGAGCCGAACAAGCTGAGCCGGTCCCTCCAGGCGGGGGCGAGCCGGCTCTCGTCGGGCCTCCGTTTGCCCGGCCTCGACGTCGTCTTCCCTCCGCGGACGATCGACTACGAGGATCGCCCGTACCACCTCGGCTGGGTGCTCCACACCTGGCCGCCGGCCGTGGCCCGATAGGGCGGGCGAAGACCTTGACAGAGACGACGCCGGCGGGGCCGGGCACCGCCAGAGCTCTCGTTCTCGGCGTGCCGATCGACCGCCTGACGATGGGCGAGACGCTGCACCGCGTGGAGGAGGCGATCGCCCGGCGGAGCCGGCTCCAGATCGGCGTCGTCAACGCGGCCAAGCTCGTCAACATGGACCGCGACCCCCTGCTGCGGCAGGACGTGCTCGGGTCCGACCTCATCCTGGCCGACGGCGCGAGCGTCGTGTGGGCGAGCCGGCTGCTCGGCGATCCGCTGCCCGAGCGCGTCGCCGGGATCGATCTCATGCTGGGCATCCTCGAGCGGGGGGCGTCGAAGGGCTGGAGGATCTACTGCCTCGGCGCGACCCGCGAGGTCCTCGAGCGCTGCACCGAGCGCATGCTCGCGGACTTCCCGGGGATCCAGATCGTCGGCCGGCGCGACGGCTACTTCGGCGCGGCCGAAGAGGAGGGCGTGGCCCGGGACATCGCCGCGGCCCGGCCCGACGTCCTCTTCGTGGCCATGACGTCGCCCAAGAAGGAGAACTTCCTCGGGCGCTGGAGCAAGACGCTCGACGTTCCCGTGTGCCACGGCGTCGGCGGCTCCTTCGACGTGGTCGCGGGGAAGGTCCTGCGCGCGCCCGTCGCCTGGCAGCGGCTCGGGCTCGAGTGGCTCTACCGCACGATCCAGGAGCCCCGCCGTCTCGCGAAGCGCTACTTCGTGACGAACACGGTCTTCAGCGCCCGGGTGCTGTCCGAGCGGCTTCGACCGCGCGGAGGATCCTCGCGGCGGCAGCCATGAGCCGCGCGACGGCGGGGGAGTGGCGGTGAGCTCGACCCCCGGGCCTCTCACCGGCTGGCTCGCGCACCGGCTCGTGCGCCTCATCACCCTCGTCCACACCGCGCTCCTCGCGCTCCCGCGGCGGCGCGTGCGCCGGCCCGAGCCCGACGAGCCCGTGTGCCTGCTCCTCACCGGCATGTTCCACTCCGAGGCGTGGCTCGCCGCGCACCTCGGCCCGCTCGTCGCCTCGCCGCGGTGCGGCCGCGTCGCGGTGGTCGCCGGCGCGTACGTGCCCGCTCTGCCCAAGGTGGAATGGGTCCGCCCGTCCCCGACGCTCGTCCGCCTCTTCGGGGCGACGGGCGCCCGCCTCGTCACCTTCGTCGCGCGCTCCGTGCGCGACCGGCCCCACGTCGTCGGCGGCTTCCACCTCCTGCTGAACGGCCTCGTCGCCGTGGCCCTCGCCCGGCTCGTCGGCGCGCGGTCGCTGGTGTTCAACGTCGGCGGCACCGCCGAGGTGGACGGCGGCGGCCGCGGGGGAGAGAACCGGCTGTTCAGCCTGATGCCGGGCCCCGACGCCACCGTGGAGCGGCGACTGCTGCGCGCCCTCGACGCTGCGGACTTCCTGGTCACGATGGGCACCGGCGCGAAGAGGAGCTTCGAGCAGCGCGGCGTGCGCGCGTCCGTGCACGTGATCGGCGGCGGCATCGACGCGTCCCGCTTCGCGCCGCCGGACCCCGCGGCGACGCCGGAGTTCGACCTCGTGCTCGTCGGTCGCCTGGCGCCGATCAAGCGGGTGGACCTCTTCCTCGACGCCGTCGCCCTGGTGTCCGCTCGCCGGCCCGGCACGCGGGCCGTGGTGGTCGGCGACGGTCCCCTGCGGGCGAGCCTCGAGGAGCGGGCGCGTCGTCCCGACCTCGCCCCGGTGGTCACGTTCGCGGGCCGCCAGACCGACGTCGCCTCCTGGCTGCGTCGCGCGCGGGTGTTCGTGCTCACCTCGGACTCCGAGGGGCTCCCCCTCTCCGCGGTCGAGGCCATGATGTGCGGGCTGCCGGTCGTCGCGCCCGCCGTCGGGGACCTCCCGGACATCGTCGAGGAGGGAGCGAACGGCCACCTCGTCGCGGGGCGGGAGGCCGAGGCGTTCGCCGCCCCCCTGCTCGCTCTCGTCTCGGACGAAGACGCCCGTCGCCGGGCGTCGGCCGCCGCCGTCGCGAAGGCGCGGCGCTACGCCGTCGAAGAGGCGGCGCGGCTGTGGGGCCCGCTGCTCGACGAGGTGGGCCGGGCGAAGGAGGGAGTCGCGTGAGGGGTCTCGGCTGGTACGCCGCGCGGCTCTCGGCGATGTCGCTCCCGGAGGTGGGCAGCCGGGTCGGCGACGCCCTGCGCACCCACGCCCGCCGCCTGGCCCGGCCGCGGCCGTTCACCGGCCACGACCTCCTCGAGGAGGCCCGCCGCGCCGCGGCCGCCGGGGCGCGCCGGCCGATCCGCTTCTTCGGGATCGAGATCGACCACCCGGCCGAGCCCATCGACTGGGCGCGCGACTACAAGAGCGGCCGCCGCGCTCCGCTGGGGTTCTACGGGGACCTCGACTACCGCGACGAGGACGCGATCGGCGACAGCAAGTACACGTGGGAGCTGAGCCGGCACCAGTTCGTCGTGCCGTGGGCGCTCGAATACGCCGAGACGGGCGACGAGAGCGCGGCGGCGGCGGTGGTGGCCGTCGTCCTCGACTGGATCGAGGCCAATCCGCGCTACCAGGGCCTCAACTGGATCAGCTCACTCGAGCACGCCCTGCGGACCCTGTCGTGGGGCCTCGCCCTCGAGCACTGCGCACGCTCGCCGCTCGCGCAGCGGGCCCGCCCCCACGTGCTCGCCGCGGTCGGCGACCTCGCGGACTTCATCCGCCACACGCTGTCCGGCCACTCCTCGGCCAACAACCACCTCCTGGGCGAGCTCATCGGCCTGCTCGCGGCCGGGGTCTACTTCCCGGAGGCCGAGGGCGCGCTTCTCCACGCCCGCTACGCCGCGCCGCGCTTCGTCGAGGAGATGCGGCTCCAGAACTGGGCCGACGGCGTCAACCGCGAGCAGGCCGTGTACTACCACCACTACGTGGCGGAGTACCTGCTCCTCGGCTTGAAGCTCGTGGAGAGGCTCCGGCTGCCCGTGCCGGAGGACCTTCCCCCGCTCGCTCACCGCATGCTCTCGTTCGTCGACGCGGTGACGGACGAGGAAGGGGGTGCCTTCGCGATCGGCGACGCCGACGACGGCGTGGCGACGGGCCTGAACCTCGGGACGCCGGTCACGCCATTCGAGTCGCTGCTCTGGACGGGCTGGGTCGTGTTCGGCGACCGCTCCTGCGGCGCCCACGCCGCGCGGATCGCGCGCGCGCGCGGCGACGAGCCGCGCGTCGACCGCCGCACGGCGTACTGGCACGGCTCCGTGCCTCCGCCTCCGGCGGCCGCGCCGGGGAAGCGCCTCTTCGTCTTCCCCGAGGGCGGCTACCTCGTGAGCCGCGACGAGGAGACGGCCCTCGTCTTCCGCGCGGGCCCCTTCGGCTACCCGGCGATCGCGGCGCACTCGCACTGCGACCAGCTCTCGATCGTGCTGCGCCGCGGAGCCACCGTCGTGCTCGCGGACTCGGGGACCGGGGTCTATCACACCGACGCCCGGTGGCGGCAGTACTTCCGCGGGACGAGCGCCCACAACACGGTGCGGGTCGACCGCCGCGACCAGGCGGAGTACATGGGCCCCTTCCTCTGGGGAACGCACGCGAACGGGCGGCTGCACGTCGAGCGGGACGACGAGGACCGCTTCGTCGTCCGCGGGAGCCACGACGGCTACCGTCGCCTCGACGATCCGGTGAGCCACGAGCGGCGGATCGACTGGCGCCGGGGCGTGGGGTTCCGCGTCGAGGACGAGGTCTCGGGTCGGCGTCCGCACGAGCTCGAGCTCTTCTGGAACATGGGGCCGGAGGTCGAGCTCGACCCGCTCGAGGCGCCCGCGCCGGGCGCCCCGTTCCTCTGGGCGTTCCGCCTCCGCCGCGGCACCGAGCCCCTCGGCAGCCTGCTGATCTCGTGCGACCGCGCCGCCTCGCCGACGCGGTTCCGCGGCGACGAGGCCGGGCCGGCCGGCTTCGAGTCTCCCCGTTACCGAGTCCTGCGTCCCATCGACCAGCTCGTCGTCTCGACCCGGGACGCGACGTGCCGTTTCACTACGCTGGTGCTCGAGCCCGGAGTCTCGCTCGACGCCGCCGCTGCGGAGAGGTGGGCCTGACATGTGCGGCATCGTGGGGGTGGTCGAGCGCGCGGGGGCGGCCGACGAGGCCGTCGTCCGGAGCATGGCCCAGGCGATCGTGCGCCGGGGGCCTGACGACGAGGGCTACTTCGTCGACGGGCCGGTCGGCCTGGGCTTCCGTCGGCTCGCCATCATCGACCTGCGCGACGGCCACCAGCCGATGCGCTCCGACTGCGAGCGCTACACGATCGTCTTCAACGGCGAGATCTACAACCACCTCGAGCTGCGCGAGCAGCTCGAGAAGGACCACGGCGTGCGCTTCCGGACGCGGTCCGACACCGAGGTCCTGCTGTACGGCCTGCGCGAGTGGGGCGAGGCGGCGCTCGCGCGGCTCAACGGGATGTACGCGTTCGCGCTCTGGGACGGCCACGAGCGGAACCTCCTGCTCGCGCGCGACCGGCTGGGGAAGAAGCCCCTCTTCTACACGAGGACGCCGGGCGGCTTCCGCTTCGCGTCCGAGGTGAAGGCCCTCCTCCGCTGCCCGGACGTCGCGGCCGACGTCGACCGCACGCGCATCCCCGCCTTCCTCGCGTACCGCTACGTCCCCGAACACGAGACGCTGTTCAAGGACGTCCACTGTCTGCCGCCCGCGTCGAGCCTCCGCGTCTCGGCCGACGCCGTGCCGGCGACACCCCGCGTCTACTGGAACCTCTCGTTCGACGGCCCCGACCCGGCGCTCGCCGACGAGCGGCGGGCGGAGGAGAGCCTCGAGGCCCTCCTCGTCGACTCGGTGCGGCGGCGGATGGTGGCCGACGTCCCCGTCGGCGCGTTCCTCTCGGGCGGGCTCGACTCGTCCCTCGTCGTCTCGATGATGGCCGAGGCCCATCCGGAGCCGGTCAAGACCTTCTCCGTCGGCTTCGACACCGGCTTCAGCGAGCTCGCGTTCGCGAAGGAGGTGTCGGGGCTCCTCAAGACCGACCATCACGAGGTCCTCGTCGGGGCGAACGACCTCATGCGGCACGTCCCCGCCGTGATGGACGCCCGCGAGACGCCGATCACCGAGGCCTCGGACATCCCGATCTTCCTGCTCTCGCAGCTCGCCCGCACGCGGGTCACCGTCGTCCTCTCGGGCGAGGGTGCCGACGAGGTGTTCGCCGGCTACCCCAAGTACGCGTTCGAGCGGGCGTGGGCCAGAGTCGGAGGGCTCGTCCCGCAGGCCGTGCCGCGCGCCCTCGCCGGGTTCCTCCCCTTCCGCCTGCGCCGGCTCCAGCTCGCCCTCGAGGCGGTGGGCGAGCCCGACCGCCTCGAGCGCCACGCCGCGTGGTTCGGGGCCTTCGGGCCTCGGGAGCGGGCCGCTCTCCTCCAGCCCGACCTCGCGCGAACGGCCTCCGCCCACGCGGAGGTCGCGTCCTGGCTCGAGGGCCGCCGCCACCCAAGCCGCGTCGAGGAAGCCCAGCACCTCGACACGCGCTTCTGGCTCCCCGCGAACCTGCTGCTCCGCGGCGACCGGATGACGATGGCGCACTCGCTCGAGCTGCGCTGCCCGTTCCTCGACTACCGGCTCGCCGAGTTCGGGGCGCGCCTGCCCCTCGACCTCAAGGTCCGCGGCCGGGCCGGCAAGTGGCTGCTCAAGAAGATCGCGCGGCGCCGACTGCCGGCGGGCATCGTCGACCGGCGCAAGTGGGGCTTCAAGGTCCCGCTCGACCACTGGTTCCGCGGGCCGCTCGCCCCGCTCCTGCGCGAGGTGCTCCTCTCGCCCGAGGCGCTCGGTCGCGGCTACTTCCGCGAGGCCGAGGTGCGGCGGCTGATCGATTCGCACGTGCAGGGCCGGCAGAACCAGGAGAAGCAGCTGTGGATCCTGCTGCTGCTGGAGCTGTGGCACCGCATGTTCGTCGACCGCACGCTCGGTCCCGACGCCCGGCTCGTCTGAGCCGTCGACTTCGGCGGGCTCAGCGGCCCGCCGCGAGGCGGCGGTCTATCCGGGCCAGGGCCTCGGGCAGATCCTCTTCGTCGGCGGACTCCTCGCGGAGCCGGGTCACGAGCGGGTCGACGAGCCGCCGCCGCTCGGCGAGGGGGCGGTCCGATCCGGCGTAGAAGGCGGCGAGGTCGGCGAGCAGCCAGAAGTAGCCGGGGTTCGCCCGGAACGAGCGCAGGTAGTGCTCTTCCGCGAGAGCGGTCTCGCCCAGGCCCTGGTAGGCCTCGGCGCGGAGGTAGTCGATGCGGCCGGCCGTCGTGACGGAAGGCCAGGCCCCGGCGCGGTCGAGCAGTGCGAGGGACTCGACGTAACGGCCCGAGCGGATGAGGGCCTCGGCGCCTCGATACGCACGCTCCCGAGCCCCGCGGGCGAAGTGCACTCCGACCGCGACGACCATGACGAGCCCCATGGCGAGGGCGCCGAGGAGCCCCGAGCGGCCGCCGAGGGACGACCAGGCGGCCGGGCCCTCGCGCCGGACGAGCGCCGCGGCGAAGAGGGCGAAGGCCCCGCCGAAGAGGACGAGCTCCGCCGCCGTGCCGTGAGGCAGAAGGGGTCGGCCGACGCTCCAGGTGTCGTGGGTGAACGGCCACAGCGGGTTGCGATCGGTGCTCTGCAGTATGTCGAGCCCGTCGTGGACGAGCAGCGAGGCGGCCACGATCGCCATCCCGACCCGGGGGCGCAGGCCCGCCCACCGGGCGAGGACGAGGCCCAGCGGAACGCTGACGATCGCCGCGAACAGCACCGAGTGGCCGAAGGCCCGCGCCTCCGCGAACTTCGCTCCCGCGAGGATCGAGCCCGGCAGGTCCGGCAGGTAGGCGAGGAGGACGAGGACCGGGATCCAGAGAGGGCGGCGGCCGGCGGGCGCCGCCGCGCCGCCCTGGCGCGCCGTGGCGAGGGCGGTGGCCGCGCCGACGAAGGCGTGCCCGACTACCGGCAACTGCGCCCGGGCTCGCGCGACGGAACGCTCATCCGGCCCAGGCCAGCCGCCGCCGCATCTTCGACAGTGCGCCCCGCGCGGCGTCGAGGCCCCGCGCCTTCAGGGACGCGGGGATGAGCCACTTCCAGTAGGTGCCCGCCAGCAGGGGGCCGCCGACGAGAAGCCCGGCGGCGAGAGAGAGGAGGGGGTCGTTCGGGAGCGCGAGCCGCGCTCCGGCCAGGCAGGCGGCGAAGGGGAGGACCGCGAGAAGCGGCCGCCGCCACACGTGCAGTAGGAAGGGCCCGAACGAGATTCCCAGCCGGCGGCACGCGTAGAAGGTGGTGCCGAAGGACTCGACCACCGTCATCGGGAGCGTGAGCGCGAGGGCCGCGGTCGCGAGGCCGCCGTGGAGCGGGCCGAGGGCCACCGCGCACGTCGCCACCGCGATGGTCGAGGACACGAGGCTCAGGCCGGCGGCCCGGCCGTGCATGTTCGTGCCCACGAGGATGTTCCATACCGGCTGCTTGGCGATGTCGCCGAGGTGGCCGAGGGCCAGCACGGCCACCAGCGCTCCCGCCGCGTAGTGCGCGCCCATCCAGAGGCGCAGGATCGGGTCGCCCATGATGGCGAGCACGAGGATGGGAGGCAGGCCGAGCGAGGCGCTGGCCCGGCACGACTGCGCGAGGAGAGCGCGGAGGTCGTCGGTTCGCCCCGCGGCGTGCAGCGAGCTCGCCGTCGGCGTGAGGACCATCGCGAACTTGTTCGCGAAGGTCCTCACGTGCCGCACGAGCGACATCGGGCGGGAGTAGAGCGCGAGGCTGGCGGCGCCCAGGTGGCCGACGATCTGGAGCGCGTTCGTCTGGTAGAGGAGGAGGCCCGAGAGCACGCCGACCACGGTCTTGCCGCCGAAGGAGAGCAGAGTCCGCGCCTCGGCGAGGGAGACGCTGCTCCAGCGGATCCGCAGCTCCGGGCACACGCGGTGGGCGGCCACGGCGCGGATGATCTCGGACAGCAGGGTGCCCGTGAGGTTCACCGCGGCGAGGGCCGGCAGCCCTCCGCCGAGCATGACCGTCGCCGCCATGCCGATCGCGGTGACGCCGTACATGCTCCCGCTGATGGCGTTGTGGAGGTCCCATCGGTGGCAGCCGGTTATGACGCCCACGTACGGGTTGAGCGCCATCTGGGCCGTGACGCCGAGCCCGAGGAGGAAGACCACCATCCGCGCTTCCGCGACGAATCCCCCGAGCTGCGCGGAGAGGAGCGTCGGCACCATCCACGTGCCGCCCGCGGTCAGGACGACGACGGCGAGAGCGATCAGGCCCTGGAGGAACATCACGGAGGACACGGTGCGGTTCAGCCCGTCCGTGTCGCGCTCGGCCCGTCGCTTCGCCACGAAGCGGTTCACCGACGAGCCCACGCCGACCTGGGCGATGCCGAGGTACGAGACGAGCGACCAGCCGAAGTCCCAGATGCCGAGCCCCGTCTGGCCGAGGTGACGGTCGATGATCCGGGGCAGGAAGAAGCCCGCCACGACGAAGACGCTGTGGCCGAGCCAGCTCGCCATGACGTTCCAGGCCATCCGGCTCCGGCCCGAGAGGTCGTCGGCCTCGCCGTCGGCGGTGGGGTTTCGGGCGTCGCTCATCGGCAGCGGTTCAGTCTCGCGCGGCGGCGGGGCAAGCGGGTCTTCGACTCCAGGGGCGTGGGCACGGCAGCAACGGCGAGCGATTCAGTCTACAGCGGTCTCGCCCACGGATCGAGCCGCCCGTCGTCCTCATTTTCAGAGCGCCGTCGGGCACGGGTATTGCTTCGATCTCGCCTCGTGAGAGTCTCTGGCAGTTCGAGGAAGGGCGGACAGCACGGCGGGTTCGCGGGCGGCGGGGAATGAGCGCGACGCCCGAGACGCTGAGCGCGACCGTTCTGCGGGACCAGGCCGCGATTCTGGCCCTCGAAGGCGAGTGGGACCGCCTGCTCGCGGCGTCCCGGGCGGACACGGTTTTCCTGTCGTGGGACTGGGTCCGGACGTGGCTCGACGTGGCGGGGCCGTCGGTCCGCCCCCTGGTCGTCGCCGTCCGCACTCCGGACGGGCGACTCGTCGGCCTCGGACCCCACTACGTGTCCGATTTCCGGCTCGCGCGGGCGCTGCCTTGTCGGATTCTGCGCATTCTGGGCGACTACGCCAGTGGCGCCGAGTGCCTCGACTGGATCGTCGACGCCGAGCTCGAGGAGCCGGTCTCGCTCGCGATCGCGCAGGCCCTGGCTCGTCACCGCGGCTGGGACGCTCTCTGGATGCCCTTCGCGACGGGCTGGACGGGAGCTGAGCGCCGCGTGCTCGCCGCCTGCCGGGCCGCGGGGCTGCAGGGGCGCGAGCGGGGCAACGAGTTCGGAGTCGTGAGCCTCCCGTCGACGTTCGCCCAGTACCTCGCCTCACTGTCGAGGAACGCGAGGTCCATGCTCTCGCGCCGGGCGAAGGCCCTCGAGGAAGAGGGGGGAATCGGCTTCGAGGCCTGCACCGACGCGGCCGCCCTGCCCGAGCTGCTCCAGGACCTCTTCCGCCTCAATCACCTGCGCTGGCGATCCGCCGGGCAGGACGGCACGTTCGTGCGCAAGCCGATGGAGGCCCGCTTCTACGAGCGGTTCGCTCCCGTCGCGCTCGATCGTGGCTGGCTGCGCCTCTACGTGGCTCGCGTCAAGGGCGAGGTGAAGGCGGTCCAGTACGGCTACGTCTACAAGGGAGCCTTCCTCCAGGTGCAGGAGGGCTTCGATCCCGACGCTCCCCAGGGCCTCGGCAACGTGCTGCGCAGCCGCGTCGTCGAGAGCTGCATCGCCGAAGGGCTCGAGGCCTACGACTTCCTCGGGGAGTACACGGAGCACAAGCGTCGGTGGGGCGCCGTGAAGCGCGAAGGCCACGACTTCTTCGTCTGCGGACCCGGCCCGCGGGGCCGGCTGCTGTTCAAGTTGGGTGTCTGGCCGACGGGCCGCTATCTGCGGCCGACGCGTCTGCCGGGCTGACCCGGATCGCGGAGGCGGTGTCGATGAACATCTCGGAGCCGGTCGACCGGGAGCCCGTCGCTCCCAGGGGCGGGCGTATACTCGCATCCGCGGCCACCGGCCGAACAGGGATGCGTCCTGATTCCGAAGACCGGCCGAACCGGTCGGCGACCCGAGAAGACGGCCCGCCGGTGACGGTCGAGGAGATCTGCGACCGGAGCGCCCTCGACGCCCTCGCCCCGGAGTGGACGGGCTTCGACGCCCGCACCGGGGCCAGCTTCTTCTCGACGTGGGAGTGGGTCTCGACCTGGCTCGACAGCTTCCACGACGGGCGTCCCCTGAGCGTTCTCTTCGCGCGCCGCGGTGAGCGGCTCGTCGGCGTGCTGCCCCTCGTCCCCGGCACGCCGGGCAGCCTCTGCCGGGCGGATTTCCAGATGCCGGCCAATGCGCAGACGCCCTGTGGCGCCCTGGCCTACGACCGCTGTCCGACGTCAGTGCTCGCCGCGTTCTTCGAGCACGTCCGTAAGACCCGCGGGCGCGCGGCGCTGAAGCTGCCGCTGCTGGCGGCCGACGACCCGGCGGTGGCCGCGGCGGAGGACGTCGCGAGCGTTCGCCGTTACGGCCTGCACCGCAGCCCGAGCCGTGACTCGAGCCGCATCCTGGTCCAGGGGAGCTGGGCCGACTACCTGGCCTCGCGCTCGAAGCACGTGCAGCGGGAATGGCGCCGCAAGAAGAAGAGGCTCGACGAGGCCGGAAAGGTCGAGACGCGTCTCGTGACCGCGCCGGCCGACGTGCCGGCGGCGCTCGCCGAGATCCTCGAGATCGAGAGCCACAGCTGGAAGCACGAGGAGGGGACCTCCTTCCAGCTCGAGTCCGGCGTCGCCGCCTTCTACGAGCGGCTCGCGGTGCGCTGCGCCGAACGGGGCTGGCTGCGGCTCACCGTGCTCCACCTCGACGGCCGCCCGGTGGCCCACTGCTTCGCCGTCGCCTACGGCGGAGAGCTCCTGGCCCTCAAGACCTCGTTCGACGGCCAGCTCGCTCACCTCTCGCCCGGCCTCGCGCTCATGCTCGCCGTCGCCGAGGGTGCGTTCGGCGAGGGCCTCTCCGCGGTCGATCTCCTCGGCGACCCGGTTCGCTGGAAGTGCGAGATGGCGAACGAGCAGCGCGCCTACGTGAACGTCTGCGTGTTCCCGCGGGGCACGTTGCGGTGCGAGGCCTGCGTCTTCCTCCGCGAGCGCCTCGCCCCCACGCTGCGGAGGAACCTGCCGCCGTCGGTGGTCGCGGCCGGCCGTCGCTGCCTTGCTCCCTTCCGCTCGCATGACTGAGGGCGGCGGGCGAATCGAAGGCGTGTCGGGCCGAGCCTGGTGGATAGCCGAGAGGCGAAATACGATGCGCGCGCGGCCTGCGATGTCTAGTCTCGTGCCCGATAGAACCTTGACACCCAGCGCACCTTGCGTGAGGATTGAACTCCCTCCTTCCCAAAGTGGTCTCCGCCTTGGGCTCGATTGAGACTCCAAACCGAACCCGGAGAGCAATACCGTGACCTCGATCGCGTCTTCCAGCCGCCTCGTGCTGCTGTCCGTGTCCGCCGCGACGCTCCTCGCATTCGCAGCTCCCGGCGGGGCCCAGGAGCCGAAGGAGGATCATTCCGAGCCGGCGCCGGCGAGCGTCGCCGCCTCCCCGACCCCGAACGCCGGCCCGCCCGCCGGTGAGTTCGTGATCGGAGCGGGCGACGTTCTCCACGTCTTCATCTGGAAGGAACCGGACCTGACCCGCAACGTCACCGTCCGGCTCGACGGCCGGATCACGGTTCCCCTGATCGGCGAGATCGCGGCTGCCGGGAAGTCCCCGGCGAGCCTCGCCGCAGAGATCCGGACGGCACTCGCCCGCTTCATCTCGACGCCCAACGTGACGGTCGAGGTCAACCAGACGAGCAGCGCCCAGTTCTACGTCCTCGGTCAGGTGCTCAAGCCGGGCCAGTTCTCGATGGCCGGCACGGTCACCGTCCTCCAGGCGCTCGCGCTCGCCGGCGGCTTCAAGGAGTTCGCGAAGACGGAGGAGATCGTCGTGGTGCGCCGCGAGGGCGAGGCCCAGACCTTCCTGCCCTTCAACTACAAGCGGGTCCAGGGCGGCAAGGACCCCACGCAGAACCTGATCCTGCGCCCCGGCGACACCATCCTCGTCCCATGATCGACCGCCTTCCGCTCGGTCGCGCACGTCGGCTCGGGCTCGGCCCCGCGCTCGGCGTCCTGATGTCCGTCGGGCTCGCCGGATCCGCGGTCGCGCAGGCGCCGGAGCCGGCGCCGGCCCCGACTCCGGCTCCGACCCCCGATCTGCCGACGACCGACACGGTGACGCCACCGCCTGCCGACCAGCCGATCGCCGGTGGAAGGCCCGTCCCCGGTCCGATCGTGCTTCCCGGACTGAACAGCGTTCCCCAGAGCCCGCGGCGCTCGCCCTGGAGCCTCACCCTGCGGGCCGGCGAGGGCTGGGTCCGGAACCCCGGGGCGGTGCCTGGCGGGACCGCGAGCTCCCCGGCCACGCGCGGCTCGGTCGTCGTGGGCTACCAGAGGACCGGCGGCCGCTCCACGGTGGGCCTCTCCGCCGACGCGGCCGGCGCGCGGTATCAGGACTACGGCACGCTCAACAACGTCGGCGGAGGCGGCGCGATCCGGCTCGCGCGCACGCTCTCGCCGCGGGCGTCCGTGACCGTGGGCGAATCGCTCGAGACCCGCTACGCCAACGAGAACTCCCTGCTCATGAGCTCCGGAGTCGTCGTCGGCGCGGTCAGGACGCTGACCAACGTGGCGACCGCCGGGTTCGGCTACCGCTTCGGGACGGCGACGTCGGTCACCGTTGACGCGCGGCACGAGCGGGTGGACTTCGACTCGCCGAGCCTCATCGACGGCTCGCAGCTCGCCCTCGGTGCGACCATCAGCCGCCGCCGCTCCGCCGTGGGCGGCCTCGGAGCGAGCTACCTCTTCGTCGCCAGCACCACGGCGGCCCAGCGCTCGGAGAGCCATACCGCCTACGGGAGCTGGCGGCGCCTCCTCGGGCCGCGGTGGACGACGGGCATCTCCGCGGGCATCACCCACTCGTCGCGAGCTCAGGGCAACTACCCGTACGCCGTCGGCGAGCTCGGCGCCACGTACGGCCGCGCCTTCTTCTCCGCACGCCTCAGCACCAACCTGAGTCAGGCCTACGGCGCCGGCTACGAGCAGCAGGTGAGGACGGCGGGCCTGACCGTGCGGCGCGCCGTCGGCCGCCGGGTCACCGCCTCTCTCTCCGGTGTGTTCGCCGACGCCGAGGCCATCCAGTCGTCCGCCGCCGCGGCGGCCGGCGGCTCGCCGCCCGGCTACAGGACGCTCAATGCGACGGGCGCGATTCGCGTGCGGATCAGCCGCGCCTGGGGTCTCGACATGGACGCCTCCACGATGAGGCTGCGCCCCCGCCCCGGCGCGGCCCTGGTTACCGTCGCCCACACGGTGACGGGGGGTGCCGGCCTGGCCTTTGTCTATGAGACACCGAACCGATGAACACCAGCAGGAATGAGCCGTCGACGACCCGGGAGCTGCTCTCGATCCTCGAGGTGCCCGTCCGGCGTCCCTTCCACGTCCTGGTCCCGTTCGTGGTCTGCTCCATCGCCGCGCTCGTCGCGGCGTTCGTGCTGCCGCGGCAGTTCCGGACGTCGACGCTGATCCTCGTCGAGGCGCAGAAGGTGCCGGACTCGTTCGTCCCGCGCGGGCAGGACACGTCGAAGCCCCGCCTGCAGACGATCCGGCAGGAGATCCTCAGCCGCACCCGGCTGGAGCGCATCATCCAGGAGCTGAAGCCCTACCCGAGCGGCGCGCGCGAGGCTTCCCTGACGGACCTCGTCGAGACGATGCGCAACGCCGTCACCATCAACGTCAAGGGTGAGGACGCGTTCACCATCGAGTTCACCCACCGGGACCCCAAGATGGCCCAGGCCGTGACGAACCGCCTCGCCGGCCTCTTCATCGAGGAGGCCGGGCGCACGCGGGAGGAGCAGGTCTCCGGCGCGCTGTCGTTCATCGAGGCCCAGCTCGAGGACGCCCGCAGCCAGCTCGAGAAGAAGGACCAGGACCTGCGGCGCTACAAGGAAGCGCACATGGGCCGGCTGCCGGAGCAGCTCGGCGCGAACCTCGCGACGCTGCAGCGGCTCCAGATGGAGCAGCAGTCGGTCGCGGCCAGCTTGCAGTCGGCCCGTCAGAGGCTGCTTCTCATCGAGCGGGGCTCGGGCGACGTCGCCCCGTCGGACACCCGTTCGTCCTCGCGGCCCGCGGGCAGCGACCTGCCGGGCCTCCGCGCCCAGCTCGCCCAGCTCCTGGAGCGCTACACCGACGAGCACCCGGACGTCCAGGCCCTTCGGGCCCGCATCGCCCGCCTCGAGGCGGGCATCCCCGACGCGCCGGCCGGGGCGGGGAGCGCCGCGTCGGCCGCCAACCTCGTGAGGCTGCAGGAGGCGCGGGCCGAGGTCAAGAACCTCGAGGACAACCTCGCCGAGGTCGGCCGGCGTATCCAGACGTTCCAGCAGCGCGTCGAAGAGGTCCCCCGCGCGGAGCAGGAGCTCGCCACGCTCATGCGCGACTACCAGAAGCTGAGCGACAACTACTCCCTGCTTCTCAACAAGAAGCTCGACGCCCAGATGGCGGAGCGGCTCGAGAAGAAGTGGAAGGGCGAGCGGTTCAGCGTCCTCGATCCGGCCTACCTCCCGGAGCAGCCCTACTGGCCCAACCGTCCGCTCGTCCTCGGCCTCGGAATGATCCTCGGCCTCGTCCTGGGCCTGGGCGCGGCGTACGCCACCGAGTTCCTGGACTCCTCGGTGAAGGGCCCTTCGGACCTCGAGGTCCTCGCCCCGCTGCCTCTCCTCGGCTTCATCCCGGCCGTCGAGACGGTGAGCCGCCAGCCCACGACTCCAGGGTTGCTGGCCGGACTGCGGCACGTCCTCCAGCGTCGACGGCAGCGGCTCGACCCGGGGTTCAAGGCCCAGCCGATCTCCTCCGCGGAGGTCGTCCCGCTCGGCAGCGCGCCTCAGCCGAACAGCCCGCCTCCGTTCGAGGAGGCCGCCGTCGCGGCCGCAGAGCCCAAGCCGGGCGTGGCCGCCGCTTCCATGAGGCCGGGCGCCACGGCGGAGGAGTTCCGATCCTTCGCCGCGCGGGTGCGCTGGCTGTCGACGGAGAAGCCCCTCCGGTGCTTCGGCATCGTCAGCGCCGTGCCCGGCGAGGGCAAGAGCACCGTGTCCGCCGGCCTGGCGGTGGCCCTGGCCAAGACCGGCAGCCGGGTGCTTCTCCTCGAGGGAGATCTCCGGTGCCCGTCGCTGGCGGGCCACCTGGGCCTCAAGGCGACGCCGGGCGTCACCGACTGGCTGCGCACCGGAGGCACGCCCGTGCGCGTGCAGCCGGTCCGGCCGGGCGGGTTCTTCTTCCTCTCCGGCGGCCAGTCGCTCCGTCAGCCCGAGGACGACCCCTTCGGGGAGCCGTCCGAGGTCGACCGGATGAGGGCCCTCATCGAGGGCGCGCGGGGACAGTTCGACTTCGTCCTGGTCGATTGCCCGCCGCTCCTGCCGGTGGCCGACGCCGTGCTGCTCCAGGAGCTGCTCGACGGCTTCGTGGTCGTCGTCCGCGAGCGCTACGCGCCGATGGAGAAGATCCTGCAGGCGCTCGACCGCCTCGACCCGGAGAAGCTGCGCGGGGTCGTGCTGAACGACCACCTCGAGGTTCTCCCCCGGTACAAGGAGTACCAGGGCTCGTACTACGTCCGGAGCAGCTAGGGCCGGGGTGGCCCCCGCCGGCTAGTGGCGGGGGCTCGAGACGATGCGCCAGGCCAGATCGGGGAGCGATCCGTCGCCGGGAAGGCGGCGGATCGCGAGCCAGTCCTCTTCGGGCGTGACCAGGCCCTCCTCGGTGCTGAACGCGCAGTCGAAGCCATGGCGTACGAGGGCCGCGCGAGACCGCTCGTCGAAGTCCCGCTGCCGGCCGTTGGGGTAGGCGAACCACGGCGGCTCGAGGGCGGTCTCGGTCCTGATCCGCTCGCGGCACCGGGCGATCTCGGTCTCGACGCGCGCGTCGGGGATCGACGAGAGGATCGGGTGGTCGTGGGTGTGGCCGCCCAGTCGGGTCACGTCGACGACCTGCCGGACGTCGTCCCAGTCCATCATCTGCTTCCCGTGCGATCCGCCCCGCGGCGCGTCGAGCCGGGCCAGCAGCTCCGCGAGGTCGCGCTCCCGGACGTCCTGCTCCAGGTCCTTTAGGTGCCTCTTGGCCGTGGCCAGGAGCCGGGCGCGGGCGCCCGGCGAAGCGAGGCTCGCCGGGCGGCCCTCGGCCCAGGGCAGCTCGACGCTGCTCTTCGCGCTCCCCTCGACGGCCAGCCGGAGCTCGTCCCACCAGAACAGCCGCGAGGGCTCGTCGATGTAGCCCGTGGCGAGGAAGACGAGGGCCGGGACGCCGTGCCGCTTCAGGATCGGGTAGGCGCGCTCCCGATAGCTGAGGTAGCCATCGTCGAACGTCACCAGCACGCGCGGGCGGCCGTCGTGGGGGGCGCGCGTCGCGTCCCGGAGCCCTTCCGGGCCGATCGGCGTGCAGTGGCGCGCGAGCCACTCGACGTGCTGGCCGAAGACACCCACGTCGAGGCCGGGGAAGCGGTCGCCGGCGGCGCCGATCCGGTGGTACATGAGCACGATCACGCCCGGGGGGCGCAGGAAGCGGCTCGCCTGCCAGCCGACGCCCGAGGCGGCGAGACGACGGACCGCGCCCGCCAGGGGCGCGGCGGCTTCCTTCAGCCGGGCCTTCGCCGAGGACGACCCGGGCTCCGAGGTCGAGGGCAGTGTCGAGGCGGGGTCGTTCATTCAGTGAGCCGGGGCGCTCCCGGAGTCGCACCGTCGCGGCCGCGGCGCCCCGTTTCCTTTCCTGTCGTGCGGGCTCGTGGTAGATTCTACGCGCGGTGAATCCCCCGCGAAAACGGAAGGCCTCGACGTGGCGCCGCGCGTCGGCCTTCGAACCGGAGCCGCCGAGAGCCTCGCCCGCCGGCCGCGGCCGGTGCGAGCGGCGATCACCGGGCGGAGCCCAACGATGACCCTGTCCCGAATGCGCGTGGCGGTCGTGACGCAGTACCCGCGCGATCCCCGCGCCCCCCGGGGCGGCGTCGAGGCGGTGAGCGTCAATCTCGTCCAGGCGCTCGCCCGACTCGAGGACCTCGACGTCCAGGTCGTCACCACGGACCCCGAGGTAGCCGCTCCCCGCGTGGAGGAGGTCGACGGCGCGATGATCCACCGCCTGCCCCGGGGCGGCGGGCCGCTCCTCTCGGAGGCGGTCCGCGCCGGCCGGCGGCGCGTGCTCGAGTGCCTCGCGGGCCTGCGGCCCGACGTCGTCCACTCGCACGACGTGTACGGCCTCATGGTGCAGGGCATCGCCGCCCCGAGCGTCTTCACGGTCCACGGCTTCATCTACGCCGACACCCGGGTCTCGGGCGAGCGGCTGCCGTGGCTGCGGTCCGCCCTCTGGCGGCTGTTCGAGGTCCGCGGCTGGGCCTCGCACGACGACGTCATCGCGATCAGCCCGTACGTGCGCGAGAGGCTCTCGGGACGCATCCGGGGACGCATCCACGACATCGAGAACCCCATCGCCCGCGAGTTCTTCGACGTCGAGCGCCGGGAGCAGCCCGGCGTCGTCTTCAGCGCCGCGCTCATCGAGCGGCGCAAGAACCCGCTCGCGCTGGTGGAGGCGGTCATCGCTCTCCGCGCCCGCGGCGTCGATGCCCGGCTCCGCCTGGCCGGGCCGGTCCGCGAGGCGGACTACGGCCGGAGGCTCGAGAGCCGCGTCGCGGCGGTCGCGGGCCACGTCGACCTCCTCGGCTCGCTGCCGAGCCCGGCCGTGCGGGAGGAGCTGTCGCGCGCCTGCGTCTTCGCGCTCGCCTCGCTCGAGGAGAACGCGCCGATGGGCATCGCCGAGGCGATGGCGGCGGGCGTCCCCGTGGTGGCCTCCGACCGCTGCGGGATGCCGTACATGGTGAAGGAGGGGGGCACGGGCCACCTCGTGGACCCCCTGGACGTCGCCGACGTCACCGACCGCCTGGCCGCGCTCCTCTCCGATCCGGCGCGGCGCGCCTCGATGGGCGAGCTCGCCCGCCGCCTAGCACGGGAGCGTCACCACCCGGACGTCGTCGCGGCGCGCACCCGCGAGATCTACCGCCGCGCTGTCGCCCGCCGCGCGGCGGGCCGCTGAGCGGCCCGCTTCCTCTCAGTCGAGCGGCCACTCCAGGCGCGGCCAGGGCACCCCGATCGAGCCGCGGCCGCCGGCCGCGCCCGCGCGGCGGGTCGCTTCGCCGGCCCGGCCGTTGACCACGAGCCGTGTCCTCTCCGGGTCGTCGACCTCGAAGGTCAGGCCCTCGCCGCTTCCCGGCGTGCGGACGTCGATCTCGAGGATCCCGTCGCGGAGCGCGTGCGTGAAGCGGGCCTCCTCGCGCGCCCGCGCGTAGTCGAGCAGCCGGCGCGTCGTCGTGACGAGGAGCTGTCCGGCGGCCCGCCTCTCGGCCAGCCGGCGGAAGGCCGCGCACGTCGCCGGCCCGAAGGGCACGCGCGGGTCCTTCACCTTGCCGAGGTGGGTGTAGAGGATCATGAGGCCGCCCCGCCGGACCAGTCGGTCGAGCATGCGGTCCGTGACCACCCAGCCGAAGCCGTCGGCCGTCTCCCCGCGGTCGACGGCCTGCCAGCAGGGATTGGCGCGCAGGAACTCGAGCACCGGTTGCCCGTCGCGCAGGCTCGACCGGCGGAGCACGCGGTTCGGCGCGTGCATCTCGTACTTGCGCAGGCCCAGCCTTCCCAGGAGGCCCTTCGCCGCCTCCTTGGCGAGGGTCCGCGCGGAGCCGGCGGCCTGCCCGGGCTCGAGGATGCCTCCGAGCCGGCGCGGGACGTCCTGGCCCGTCACCGACGTCACGCGCCCGCGCCACACGTAGGCGACGCCGTGGGCGAGCGTGAGGTCGGCGTGGTAGGCGGGCGCGCCCGGAACGTCGCCGGTGCCGCGCATGATGTCGGGGCCGAAGTTCGTGGGCGCGACCGCGTGGTCGATCCAGACCGCCATCCGGCAGCCGTGGCGCTCCAACTCGTCGAGCGCCTTCCCGGCGTGGGCCCGCGTCGTCGCGAGGTCGCCGAAGGAGTGGAAGCAGTCGACGTGGCCGGAGCGAATGAGATCGCGCAGGCGGGCGCGCTCGTCCTCGTTCCCGTTCCAGTAGGCCGCCTCGTGCGGGGCCATGTCGAAGAACAGGGTGTTGCCGACCTCGAGCCCCACTCCGGGGCCCATGGCCGTCTCCCCGGTCGTGTTCATGTAACGGGTGATCTCGAAGTACGTGTCGAAGCCGGGCGTCTCGTCGAGGTCGCTGCAGACGGCGATCCCGGCGCGGTACGGATCGGGCCAGGCCCGCAGGGCGGGCGCGCGGCGCGGCGAGAGTTCGTTCACGCGCGTCTTTCTCCGGAAGGGACGAGGACGGACTCGAACCGCCGCATGACCTCGTCGACGGTGTGGTTGGAGAGATAGTGCTGCCGGGCGCGACGCGAGGCCTCGGTCCAGGCCTCCCGCGAGCCGACGAGGCCCCGCAGCGCCGACGCGATCGCCGCGGGCTCCGTCGGGACCGCGGCGCCGAGGCCGAGGCGGCCGATCAGCCCGTCGGGGTCGAACGTGGAGACGACCGGCAGGCCTTGGCTCCAGCCCTCGAGGAACGTGTTCGGGAAGCCCTCCCGGTCCGACGTGCACAGCAGGGCGGCGGCCCCCCGATAGAACGCGTCCATCTGCGCGCGGCTCGCCCGGCCGTGGAGGATCACGTTGGGCACGTCGCGGGCCCGGCGCAGGACGTCGGTCACGTAGGCGTCGCCGTCCGGCGGCCCGACGACGTCGAAGCCGATCTCCGGGCACGCCGCCGCCACGTCGAGGAGCCGGTCGGGCCGCTTCACCTGGCAGATCCGGCCGACCCACAGCACGCGCCCGCCCGGCCGCCACTCCGGCGCCGAGTAGGCGCTCGGGTCGGGGCCCGGGCACGGCATGGGGATGACCAGCGAGTCGGCGCCGAAGTGCTCCCGCAGGCGGGCCGCCTGCGACTCCGTCTGGGCGATCGCCGGCCGCGCCAGCCGCAGCCCGTAGCGGTAGAGGCGGCGCTCCCGCCAGGTCGGCAGGTCGGGAAGCTGCGGGTCGCAGTCCATGTCGCTCGCGACGGAGTACACGAAGCGCCGCCCGTGGCGCCGCGCCCACAGGGCCACCTGGCCCGTGACGTACTCCGCGCAGTTCTGGTAGTAGGTGGCCGCGTCGGCCCGGGCGAGGGCGGCCACGAGGCTCGTCCACCGCGGGTGGAAGAACCGCGCCCCGGGCAGCCCGGCGTCCCGCGGGCAGGTCTTGAGGATCCGCACGCCGTCGATCGTCTCGTCGCCGGGCGGGCCCTCGGCCCAGGTCACGAGCCCGACGCGGTGGCCGCGGGCGGCCAGCCACCGGGCCATGAGGCTCGTCTGGCGCTCGACGCCGCCGACGTGCCCCGCTTCGCCGCCGGTCATCGCCCCGTAGGCGAAGTGGGCGACCAGGCACACGTCGAGCCCGCGCCCGTCGGACCGCCGCCCGGGGCCGCTCGCGCTCACGCTCTAGCGGTAGCCCATCTTGCGGTTGTAGTCGCCGGCCACGGCGTCGAAGGCGGCCAGGTCGTCGGCCGTGAGCGCCGTCTTCCAGCGCTCGTCGAGCCGGATCTCGCGCGTGGAGTCGAGCCGCATGCCGTTGCCGACCACGTGGTGGGCCGAGCCCTTCAGCGCGATCGGCGCGCCGGGGTCGACGCCGATGCACTCGAGCGCGGGCCGCAGGGCGGCCGACGCGTCGGCGCAGAGGGCCTCGTACCGCACCTCCGCCCACTGCGTGCGCGGGAGCCCCGCGAGGATGGCATCGGCTTCCTCGTTGCTCCGCCGCCACTCGAGCGCGGCCTCGGCGATCGGCAGCTTCTCGGCGGCGCGGTCGCCGCCGCTGCCGCCGCCGCGCAGGCGCTCATCCCGCGCGTCGGCGAACCGGGCGGGATCGACGTAGGTGAGGGCCACCGCCCGCCCGTCGCGGATGACGCGCACGACCCGGATGTCGAGGTCGGGGCTGCGGAGCAGGTACTTGAGCCGGACGCCGACCTTCGAGGAGTCGACGATGACGGGCCGGCCGGTCATCGCGCAGACGGCCTCGGCAAGCATCGCCGTCGCCTTCTGCGCGCCGGCGCGGCGCCCCGGCCAGGACGGGTCGAGGTGGAGGGCGACGTCCCGCAGAGCCTCGAGTAACGGCCCGCGGTGCAGCGGCCGCAGGAGCCGCCGGCCCCAGGGGCTCGCCACCGTCCGGAACTCGGTCCCGGGCGACGCGAGGTCGAAGCGGAACCCCTGCTTGTCGAGGTGGTCGCGCACCGAGCTCCAGAAGGCGCACTGGCGGATCGGCGTCCCGCACGAGCAGCGGTAGCGCTCGAGGTCGCCGAGGTTCGTGAGCTTGAGCTCGCCGGCCGTGCAGATCTCCGGGTGGCTGCCGAGCAGGAAGGCGGTGAGCGTCGAGCCGGAGTGGCTCGCCGCCAGCAGGTAGACGAGGCGCGTCGGGCGGCCGCTCATGCCGTCCTCGCCCAGAGGAACTCGTCGAGCGAGGCGTGCTTGGGACGGCGCCGGCGCAGCAGGAACGACCCTCGCCGCGACCCGGGCTCCGAGGCGTCCGGGCCGAGCGGCGGGGCCGCCTCGGCCGCCGCCCGCTCCGCCTGGATCGCCCGGCCGCGCTCGACCCAGACGCGCAACATCAGTCCGATGACGCTCCACATGCCGACTGCGCCCTCTCGGGGATAGAAAGTCTGGCTCCCGATCGCCGCGATGAGCAGCGCCAGAACGAGCGCCAGCGTGGCTCCCCCTGCGGCCACGAAGGCGGGGCTGCGTTTGTCGAGGAGCAGCCGTGTCCCGAGCAGGAGGATCGTCAGGTAGAACGGCATCACGAGGCCGAAGCCCACCCAGCCGTTGTCGAGGAGCATCTCCAGGTAGGCGTTGTGCGGGTGGGGGAACGACTCGTGGAGCTCCTCGAGGAGGAACTTGGCGAGGCCGGTGCGCTGCATCGCCTGCCGGCCGTACCCGAAGACCGGCGACTGCTCGATCCGGTCGATGACGTAGGGCCAGATGAGCGTCCGGCCGGCCGTGACGGTGTACTCCCCGAGCTGCTCGTCGCTCACCGACGCGGACGGCTTGTCGAGCGTCTCCTGGCTGAAGCCCTGCGTCATCCGCTGGGCGACGCTCGGCATGAGGACGACGACCGCGACGGCCGCCACCGGGATCGCGAGGAGGTAGCGGCGCCACCGCAGGATGCAGAGGACCAGGCCGACCGCGAGCCAGGTCCCGTAGCCCGTTCGCCCGCCGGTCAGGGCCTGCGCGTAGAGGAGGCCGCCCGCGAGGAGCAGGAGCCCGAGCCGCAGCGCCCGGCGGCGCGGCAGCACGTGGGTCGCGAACACCGCCCACGAGGCGCCGCCCAGCATCATCGACAGGTTCACCCGGTGGAAGCCGACCTCGTTCATGAGGACCTTGAGGCTGCGCGCGGTCAGGTCCTCGCCGCTCAGCACCGTGCTCGCCGGCATCCACTTGATGACCTGGATGCCGAGGACCACGTAGATGCCGAGGCTCGCGGCCAGGCCCCACAGGAACCGCTCGCGCGACCGCGCGCCGTCGAACAGGAGCAGGCCCGGGATCGTCCACTTCACGGTGTTGACGAGGTACTCCGACCACAGGCCGGCCGCGCTGTCCGGCAGCGCCGAATGGTCGCCCATCATGCGTCCGAAGCCGACGAGGACGACGGCGAGGTAGACGAGCAGGAGCACCGAGACGAAGCGGGGCATGTCCCACACGAGCTTCTCGCGGACCCGACCCACCATCCACGCCAGCACCACGACGAGGAGGATGATGTTCCAGGGATTGAGGCCCTGGACGCCGAGGAGCGTCTTCGGCATGTCGGGATGCTCGACCACTCCCACGAGAAGGATGAGGCCGCACAGGGCGCGGAACCAGTCCTTCCAGGAGTAGACGACCAGGCCGAGGAGGTACGCCGTCAGCAGCGCTAGTCGTATCAAGAGGGTCGCTTCCCGCTCAGAATCCCAGGATCGCCGCTGACCGGACGGGCATGCGAACGCTCCACACGCGACCCGGTGAGGGGACCGAGGCGCCCACTCCGAAGCCGGTGCGGCGTGTTGCGCACAACACGCACTCCAGCCCGCGTAAGCGGCGCCTCAATTACGCCAGCGTTGCGGCGGCAAGTCAAGCAAGGCCCGACAGCTGGCAGCGCGCCGCGCTTGATCCGGGGCGACGGGCGAACCGATGATGGCCTCGTGAGTCGGAATCCCGGACTCTACCTCCACGTCCCGTTCTGCTCGGCGGTCTGCCCGTACTGCGACTTCTCGGTCCTGAAGGCGGGGGAGGCGGCGCGCCGCCGCTTCGTCGAGCGCTTCCTGGCGGAGGTTCCCCTCGCCGCGGCGGCCTGGCCCGAGCCGCGGGCCTTCGACACCGTCTACTTCGGCGGCGGAACGCCCTCGCAGCTCGAGCCCGAGGCGCTCGGCCGGATCCTGGCGGGCTGTCGCGACGGTCTCGCCGTCGCGTCGGAGGCCTGGACGTTCCTCGAGGCCAACCCCGAGGACGTGACCCCGGCGGCGTGCGCCGCGTGGCGGGCGCTCGGCGTGCGGACGCTCTCGCTCGGCGTCCAGTCGTTCGCCGACGAGCCGCTGCGCTTTCTCGGCCGTCGACACGACGGCGCGCAGGCGAGGGCCGCCGTTCAGACGGCGCTCGCCGAAGGGTTCGACACCGTCTCCGTCGACCTGATGTTCGGCCTGCCCGGCCAGTCGCCGGAAGCCTGGGAGAGCGAGCTCGCCCTGGCCGCGGCTCTGGGCCCCGGTCACGTCTCCTGCTACCAGCTCACGATCCACGAGCGGACCCGCTTCGGCGTCGCGAAGAGGCGGGGGCAGCTCGCGGAGATGCCCGAGGCCGGGCAGGCGGCGCTGTTCGAGCTCACCCATCGCTTCCTCGCCGACGCCGGCTATCCGGCGTACGAGGTCTCGAACTTCGCGCGGAGCGACGCGCACCGGTCGCGGCACAACCTCAAGTACTGGAACCACACGCCCTACCTCGGCCTCGGCCCCTCCGCGCACTCCTTCGCGGCGGGGGTGCCCGCGCGCCGCTGGTGGAACGAGCTGCGCACCCCGCGGTGGGAGGCCCGGATCGCGGCCGCGGAGCGCCCCGTCGAGTCCGAGGAGCGCCTCGGACCGGAGGAGCTCGCCACGGAGGCGCTGATGCTCGGCCTGCGCACGACCGAGGGCGTCGACCTCGCCTCGTTCGAGAGACACTTCGGCGTCGACCTGCTGGCCGCGAACGAGGCCCTCGTCGGGCAGCTCGTCGCCGACCGCCACGTCGAGCTGCGCGAGACGCCGGACGGTCGCCGGCTCGCGCCGACGGTGTCCGGCCTGGCCGTGGCCGACGGCCTCGCCGCCGCTTTCGTCCTCCGCACGGCCGACGGCGGGCCGTGAGGCGGACGGGGGAAGAGCCTCGTCCGCTCAGCGCCGCGGGCGGGAGATGGCGCCCTCGACGCGCCGCACACGGATGACCGAGGACGAGCCGCCGGCCTCCGTCAGGCCACGACGGCCGCCCCTCCCGTCTCCGCCACGGCGGGGTAGACGGCCGGGCCGTCGGAGATCACCGTCGTCGGACCGAGGACGGGCGCTCTCGCCGCGTCGGCCGCGATCTCGCGAAGGGCGACCCGGCGCCGGGAGCCGTCGGCCTCGTCCCAGGCGACGAGCACGACGTCGTTGGCGACCGCCATCTGCGGGTGCGCGGCTCCGGCCGGGGACGAGTCGACGCGCACGCGCGGCGCGAAGGTTCGGCCGCCGTCGTCGGAGCGGCTGCAGAAGACGCCCTTCGCGTCGCCGGTGAGCGTCGGCCACGCGACGTGAAGCGCGCCGCGCACGTCCACGCCGAGGGCGGGCCCGTCGTCGGGGCAGCCGTCGAGGGCCCACCCGTCCGCGCTCACCCGGACCGGCGCTCCGAACGTGCGACCGCCGTCGTCCGAGCGAGCCACCGCGATGTCGCGCAGGTTCGGCCGGTAGATGTGGCGCCACGCGACGTACACCGTCCGCGGCGGCGCCGCGGCCACGGCGGTCTTGCAGCAGAAGCAGACGTCCGTCGCGACGCGGGTCTCGAGGCGCGAGCCGTCGGGGAAGAGCGTCGCCTCGAAGAGGTCCTGGCGCGACGCGGCGTGCGGCCCGTGGCCGGCCCCCGGCGCCGGCTCGCCGCTCCCGTGAGCGCCGCCACGGGCCGGTCCGTCGCCGCGGCCGTCGAGCCACGCCACGTTCGCGGCTCCGCCCGGCCCCGCGGCGAGGGCGGCCCAGCCTCGCGCGCCCGTGAGCCCCCCGGCGTGCAGGGTGGCGGCAGGACCGAAGGTGCGCGCCCCCGCCCCGGCGGTCGCGGTGCGCACGAGCGATGCCCCGCCCGCGCGCGACTCCCAGACGACCCGAACGCCGGCGTCGACGAAGGCCGCGCGCGGCGCCTGCTCGCCCGACACCCGGGCGTCTCCGGGAACGTCGTTCACGCGCACGGGAGCGTCGAACGTCGCCCCGCCGTCGGGGCTCCAGGCCGCATAGACGTCGGTGGCGTCCGCGGTTCGCGCGGCCCACGTCGCGACGATCCGCTCTCCCCGGGACGCGAGCGACACGCCGCTGCTCGCGCCACCAGGCACCGCGAGGCGAACGGGGGCCGCCTCGGGCTCCGTGGCCGCGGGCCCGCCATGGAGGGCGAGCGCGACCGCCGCCGTCGCCGCGGGCCAGGCGAGAACGCGCGCGAGCCGCATCAGAAGCTCACCCGCAGGCCGAGCTGCACCGCCCGCGGCTCGCCGACGGCGGTGACCTGGCCGAACGCTGCCGACGGGTTCGTCGGGTAGGCGCCCGGGCCGAAGTTGCCGTTCAGGGTCACCACGTTCTCGTGGTTCGTCAGGTTGAAGGCCTCGGCGAGAGCCTCGATCCGGCCGCGCCCGCCGATGGCGAACGACCGGCTGAGCCGCAGGTCGAGGCTCAGGAAGTCCGGGCCTGTCCCGGCGTTTCTCGGTATGAACTCTCCGTCGACGATCGGCCGGCCGGCCGTGCCCTGGATCGTCGTGACGCCCGACGTGACGTTGAGCGGGAGGTGGGAGTAGCGGCGGAACGTCGTGGAAAGCTCCCAGCCGTGGGCCAGGCGGGTCCACAGGTCCCGGCCCGGCGCCCTCGGCGTGTTCACCGCCGCGAAGACGACGAGCCGGTGGCGCTGGTCGTCGTCGGACCGGCCCCAGTCCTTCTCGAGGTCGAAGGGGTCGATCGGCGAGCTGAAGAAGAACTCGCCCACGTTGTTCATCGCCTTCGACCAGCCGTAGCTGACGCGGTAGTGGCCCCAGGTCCCGGGCCGCTGCGCGAGCGAGACGTGCAGGCCGTGGTAGCTCGAACGGGCCTCGGACGAGTACCGGCTGTTGTTCGCGTAGGAGGAGTTCGGTCGGCAGCCGTTGTTCGTCCCGCTCGCCGCGCAGCGGGGGACGTTCTGGTTGATCGACACGATCAGGTTCCGGCCCTCCAGGTAGACGTAGCCGGCGCTCACGGTCAGGGAGCGGCCGAGCTGCCGCTCGACCTCCACGCTGGCCTGCGTCGAGCGCGCGCTCTGCATCTCGCGGTCCATCGTCGTGAGGTTCGGCAGGGTGACCGACGGGACCGGCGCGGCGAGGGTCGCGGGGAAGCGCGGCGCGCCCGCCTGCGCGGGCGACAGGCTGACGTTCGTCTGCCGCAGCCGCGAGAGGTCCGTGGTGTTGCCGGCCGACAGGAGCGCGTTCGCGAGGGCCCGCAGCGGCACGCGGTCGTGGAAGAGGCCGGCGCTCGCGCGGACGACGGTGCGGCCCAGCCCGCCGGGCGTCCACGCGAGGCCCAGGCGCGGAGAGACGTTGTCCGCGTCGGTTGCGATCGTCTCCAGGAACTGGAGGTCGTAGCGCAGGCCGGCGTTGACCGTCAGCGACCGGGCGGCGTGCCACTCGTCCTGCACGAAGAGGCCGAGGTTCGCGTTCGCCTGGCCCACGACGCTCTCGCCGAAGGTCTGCGTGAAGCCCGCATTGTTGTAGGTCCCGGCCAGGAAGGCGGCCAGCGACGAGAACGCGTACGAGCCACGGACGGCGCGGGGGTAGGTGATCGTCGTGTCGTTGTGGAGGAAGTCGGCGCCGGCCCGCAGCGAGTGGGCGCCCTCCTGGTGGGAGATCGTGCTCACGACCTGGACGAGGCGGTTCTTCCGGCGGGTCGGGCTCCCGGAGAGCGTCCCGAAGGACGCGACGCCGGAGATGCTGACCGCGGGGCCCACCGGATCGGTCGGGGGCGCCTCGAGGTCGCCGTAGGCGAGCTGCGCGCGAGTCTCGAGGATCGTCGGGCTGGAGAGCGACCAGGCGTCGCCCGCCACCACCGCGTGGTCGACGTCGTCGAGCCCCGCAGACGCGCTCGGCGCGGCGAGGCCGCCCGCCCCGCGCGAGTTCGTGGCGTCGGCCGAGTAGAAGCTGTAGCGGAGGCTCAGCTGGTGCGGCCCGGCACGGTGGTCGAGCTTCGCGAGGCCGAGGGTCGTGCGCACCGGGTTCGCATAGACGCCCGTCGACACCGACGCGCCTGGGTAGCCGACCGCCGCGAGGCGCGCGTTGATCTTCTCCAAGTTGGCTTCGGAGATCGCGGTGAGGCCGGACTGGTCGAGGTCGCGCCTTTCGACGTTGGCGAAGAAGAAGGTGCGGTCGCGGAGGACGGGGCCGCCCACGCTGAGGCCGTACTGGTTCTGCCGCATCGGAAGGGCGCGGCCGAGGAGCGGGTTCGCGGCGTTCAGCGCGTCGTCGCGGTAGAGCCAGTACGCGGTTCCGCGCAGCGCGTTCGTGCCGCTGCGGGTCACGACGCTCACGTGTCCCCCGAGCGCGCGGCCGAGCTCGGCCTGGCCGCCCGAGGTGACGACCTGGAGCTGCTCGACCGCCTCGACCGAGACGGGGATCCCGCTGAGGCCGGCCGCATCGTCGTTCGCGGATACGCCGTCCACGACGAAGTTGTTCGAGAAATTGCGCTGGCTCGCGACCGACAGGCCGCTGCCCGGCACCGCCGAGGTCTCGGCGAAGAGCTGGGTGCTGGCCGTGTTCGTCGGCGAGACGCCGGGCACGAGAAGGGCGAGGTCGAGGAAGTTGCGGCCGTTCATCGGCAGCGCGCGCGTCTCGTCGACGGAGACCGTTCCCGCCATCTGGCTGCGGGCCGTCTCGAGGACGACCGCCTCGCTCTCGACCGTCACGCTCTCCGCGCGGCGAGCGCGCCGCCGGCCGGAAGCCTGGCTTCGCGATCGTCAACTCGTACGCGCCGACCTTCAGGACCGCGAGACGGAACCGGCCGTCCGCGTCGGTCAGCGCCGCGGCCTTCCCGTTCGTCTCGACATGCCGCGCTTCGACCTCGGCCCCGGCCAGCGGGCTGCCCTGCGCGTCGGTCACGCGCCCCGACACGCTGCCGTAGTGGACGCCCTCCTGGGCGCCGGCGCGGCTCGACGACGACAGCGCGAGGCCCAGCAGGCCCAGCCGCAACAAATGGCGCATCGATCGGTTCTCCGGGAGGACACCGCCCGGGTTCGTTCCCGAGGGTGACGGCCCTGAACCGTCTCATGGACGACTGGTACGGTGGAATACGACAAATTGTCGCACTCGGTGGGTTTGGCTTGTTCCGCGCCCGGCCCAGGCTCCGGGCGAGGCCTCCGGCGCCTCAGTGCACGGAGTACGAGGCGACCCGCCAGCCGCCGCCGTCGGCCATGACGACCACGGTCTCGGACGCGCCGCGGCTCGCGAACGTGCTGTCGTACTGGAGCACGACGTACTGGCCGGCGCCCAAGGTGTAGACCTTACCCCCGATCGTGCGCGTCACCGGCGGCTTGTCGGTGACCTGGCGCGACTTCACGGAGCGCGACCTGAGTCCGCCGAGGGGGCCCCGCTGGGCGCCCAGGGCCTGGGCCCACGTGGCCTGGCTCACGGCCGACTGCAGCGCCCTCGCCGCGCCGCTCCACGAGCCGCCGTAGTCGCCCGCGTCCACGCCGGAGAGCCACGACTCGGCCGCGGCCTGAGCGGCGTCCTCCGGCGACTGGGCGCCCGCGAGCGACGCGAGTCCGACGAGCGCGGCGAGACACGCGACGGCGACGATGCTGCGACGGATCATGGGCCACCCTCCCTCGATCGGGCGTCGATCCGACGCCCGAGGCCATTATGCGTCGCCTCCCTGCCGATCCGGTGCGAACGCATCGTTGACCCTGTGCCGCTCGAAAACCTAGAGTCCGGCCGGAGGTGCGTCTTGGCTCTTCACTGCCGGGCCGTGGCCGTGCCGCTCCTCGTCGTGCTCGCCGCTTGCGGCGGTGGCTCGGGCAGCCCGCAGTCCGCCACCACGCCGGTCCCGGCCCCCGCGCCTACTCCGACGCCCGAACCGGCCGGGACCGTACGCCTGGTCTCGGCAAGCCTTCCGGCGGGGGCCACCGTCAGGGTCGGGCCGATGTTCGCCACCGGACAGCAGGCCCCGAGCCTGTCCTTCGCCGGCGCGATCGCGCTCAAGGCGGACCTGAAGGGCGCCCTCGTCCGCGCCTGGGTGCGGACCGAAGCCCAGCGCTGTATGGGCGGCGGGCAGGCCGGCGTGGACTTCCAGGCCGGCGTCGAGCGGCCGGTGGCGCCGGCCAGCATGAGCAGCCCGACCGCGGTGTGCGCGCTGCCCTACGCCACCACGCAGGTCGAGATCGAGGTCGTGGACGCCGCGCAGAACGTCGTGGTCGCGCAGCGTTTCCCGGCCGCCTACAGCTTCGTCGCGGAGTGACCATGCATCGTCTTCGCCTCTGCCTCGTCGCGCTGTCTCTCGCCCTTCCCCGGCCGGCGTCCGCCGCCGAACCGGACGTCCCGGCGTTCCGCAACCCCGCCGTCCCCGACGAGGAACGGATCACCGACCTCATCTCGCGCATGACCGTCGAGGAGAAGGTCGACGCGATGGCGATGCGCGCCTCGGTGCCGCGCCTCGGCGTCACAGGCTCGCCGCACATCGAGGGCTACCATGGTGTCGCGCAGGGCGGCCCGAGCAACTGGGGCCAGAGGAACCCGACTCCGACGACGCAGTTCCCGCAGGCGTACGGCCTCGGGGAGACGTGGAACCCCGACCTCCTGCGCCGCGTCGCCGCGCAGGAGGCTCAGGAGGCCCGCTACCTCTACCAGAGCGAGAAGTACCGCCGCTCGGGCCTCATCGTGCGCGCGCCCCAGGCCGACCTCGCGCGCGACCCGCGATGGGGCCGCACGGAGGAGGTCTTCGGCGAGGACCCGTTCCTCGCGGGGACGCTCGCCGCCGCGTTCACGCGCGGCCTGCAGGGCGACGACCCCCGCTACTGGAAGACGGCGGCGCTCGCGAAGCACTTCCTCGCGAACAGCAACGAGGACGGCCGCCCGCGTGGGCCCTCGAGAAGGCGAAGCTCGAGCTGATGGTCGGCGGCTCGTCCGCGGACGCGGCGCTCGGTCTCCGGCGGACGATCGAGGTGGCCCCGTAGCGGCCTCCCCGTAGCGGCCTCTTGACCCCCCTTCACCCCGGACCTAAGCTCTCGGACCATCCCCCTCCCGAGGAGGTCCAGGGTTGCTCGATTCCGGGAACCCGGCTGCCGTCGCGCGCCTTCGCGTGGCGCTGGAGACGCACGGCTACCTCGGGCCCGAGGCGGAGCGCGTGCTCGGCCCGACCTTCGGCGAGCATCACCTCCGCGCCGACCTCCCGCTCTACCTGAGGCGGCTCGCCGAGCCCCGGCCCCTCCACGCGCTCGTCAAGCTGTTCGGGCTCTACGTGCCCGTCCCGGAAGACGAGGCCCGAGCGGGCCTCGCGCCGTTGTCGCTCGAGGACGCGGAGGGCCTGGGGCTCGTGGAGCGAACCGAAGGCGCCGTGCGCGCCGCCGTCGGTCTCGCCGCCACGGGCGCGCTCGTGGTCGCCCGCGACCGGCCGCGCGACGGCGGGTCGCTGCGGGCGGATCACGTGCTGGGCCTGAACCGGCCGGCCCTGCTGCTGGCGGCGCTCACGCCGCGCGCGCGGGTCGAGGCGGTGCTCGATCTCGGCTGCGGCGGCGGCGTGCAGGCGCTCCTCGCCGCCGCCCACGCCGGCCGTGTCGTGGGGACGGACATCAACCCGCGGGCGCTCGACTTCGCCCGCTTCAACGCCCTCCTCAACGGCGTCCGGAACGTGGAGTGGCGCGAGGGCGACCTCTTCGCTCCGGTCGCGGGCGAGCGCTTCTCGCTCGTCGTGGCGAACCCGCCGTTCACGGTCTCGCCGGACCGGCGCTTCGCGTTTCGCGACGGCGGCCGCGAGGGCGACGAGCTTTCCCGGGACGTCGTGCGCGGCGCCGCG